>JADMIO012736316.1_pt1 | contig 107080 bp, 99 predicted proteins | sample 8958161 | NCBI WGS metagenome assembly JADMIO01 (sample SAMN16585339, study PRJNA669376) | soil metagenome | isolation source: Crop rotation soil | place: USA: Cullars Rotation, Alabama | collected 2011
GCCGCGACTTCAAGTCACGTGAATTCCAAGCTTCGGATCCCACTGTGCTGGAAAGAGACATACAGCATGTTCATCAAGCCTGATGCAAAGATCACACAGCCTTACTGGCTGGAACAACAGATGGACAAAGGAAGTTTTAACGTGACCGACCAGCAATTGATAGGCAAGGGGGAAAGTGATCCGCTAAGTGTTGTATTCAGCATGGATATTGAAGGCGTGGAATTCAAATTCACCAAACCGATCCGTTATAAATATACAGATCCGGTAAAGGGAGAATTGTACCAGCCGGTATCCATCCTGCCTAAGCTGGAACTCAATTATGCCGGGAACGTATTTCTTGCTATCAATAACAAGCCGGTCGATGTTCGCACACACCTGAAGGCGAACCTGTCTGACGGATCAACTTATACGGTCAGCAAAAAAATGTCTTCAAGGATCAGCAATTCCAATAACCCGTACGCATTTAAAACCGGGGCTGCAAAAGAGAACAATGAATCCTCTGTTTTCACGATCAATGGTATTGATTCGGATTATATGGAAGAAATAAAGCTCCAGGCAAATGAGGGTAAGAATAATTATCATCAATACAGGAAGGTTATTGAGTATGAGCACATCCCTTCGATCGTTTATTATCATGAGGCATCAGCAAAGCTTTCAAAGATCGATCTTAAGACCGAAGGTAATTTTGTTGGTTATATTCCCGGCGCAGGAGATAAGATACCGGAAGCATTGGTGCAGATGGGATACAAAGTAGTTACATTGAAAGAAGGAGATATTGCAGCTGCTAACTTAAGACAGTTCGATGCGATCGTAACGGGTGTAAGGGCTTACAATACGAACGACTGGATGAACAATGTGTATGATGAGTTGATGAAGTATGTAGAAGAAGGGGGTGTATTGCTTGTTCAGTACAACACAAGTAACCAGATAGGACCGGTAAGGGCGAAGATATCGCCGTATGCATTCAACATCAGCCGCAACAGGATAACGGATGAAGAAGCAAAGGTTAATTTCTTAATTCCTGATCACCCGGCTCTGAATACGCCAAATAAAATAACAAGTAAGGATTTTGACGGCTGGATACAGGAGCGGAGTATATACCATGCAGAGAATACAGATACTGCTTTCAAAAAGATACTCAGCATGAAAGATCCGGGTGAGAATGAACATGATGGTAGTCTCATTATTGCGAATTACGGTAAGGGAAGATTTGTATACACCGGGCTTGTGTTCTTCCGTGAATTGCCGGCAGGTGTTCCTGGGGCTTACCGGTTGTTTGCAAACCTCATCGCCAATGATAGGGGGAAATACATAAAATAATTAAAGTGGTCTGGCTGGGACTCGAACCCAGGACCCAGACCTATGAAAAATGCAGAACGAAAGATCATACTGGAACAAATGGTACATCACTGTACTGGCATTCCTTATTCTTGAGATCATCATCTTTTACTGGATAACGAAGTCATTCTCATGAGTGGTATCGACTGGTCCATATTGATCATTACGCTTGCATCCATAATTCTTTATGGAGTGTATAAGAGCCGTACTACAAAGGATCTTGATGGATATTTCCTGAGCAACCGCAGCATGCCCTGGTATCTTGTTCTGCTTAGTATAATGGGAACACAGGCCAGTGCAATTACTTTCTTAACAGGACCGGGACAGGCATACAGCGATGGGATGCGTTTTGTACAATATTATTTTGGATTGCCGCTGGCGATGATCGTTATCAGCATTTTTTTTGTGCCGGTATTCTGCAAACTCAAAGTATATACTGCTTATGAATTCCTTGAAAAACGTTTCGATCTGAAGACAAGAACGCTTACTTCATTTCTATTCCTTGTGTCGAGAGGATTGAGTACAGGCATCAGCATTTTTGCTCCTTCCATTGTATTAAGTTCTTTGATGGGATGGAATATCTATTATACCAACCTGCTGATGGGTGGGTTGCTGATCATCTATACCATGACCGGCGGCGCTAAAGCGGTTGCACATACGCAAAAGCTGCAGATGATCATCGTGATCGTTTCCCTCATCTTTGTCGGTTACCTGGCGGTGAAACTGTTGCCCGAAGGTATTGGGTTCACGAAAGCACTCAGTAAAAGCGGCGAGATGGGAAAGATGAACATCATCACCACGGGATTTACGGATAAGGGTTTCGACTGGAAGGATAAATACAATATATGGAGCGGTATCATTGGCGGATTTTTTCTGGCACTCAGTTATTTTGGTACGGATCACAGCCAGGTAGGGCGTTACCTTACTGCCAAAACGGAAAAGGAGAGCAAGATGGGGTTGCTCATGAACGGCCTGGTGAAAGTGCCGATGCAGTTCTTTATCCTGTTATTGGGGATACTCATATTTTCTTTTTACCACTTCAAGAAAGCGCCAATTTATTTTGACCAGGCAAAAGTGAGTATTGCAAGCCAGACAACATACAAGGATTCACTAATTGCTATTGAATCAAAATATGATGCGGCATTGAACGGGAATGATATCACCGGAGCTTCTGCACTGAGGAAGCAATACAAGGCAACTTTACAGAAAGCTTTACCAGGGCAGGATACCAATGATAATAATTATATCTTCCTCCGCTTTGTGATGGATTACCTGCCGAAGGGTTTGATCGGGCTTATCATTGCTATTATCTTTCTTGCTTCATGGGGGAGTATTGCAGCGGCACTGAATTCACTGGCCGCCTGTTCGGTGGTTGATTTCCATAAAAAATTCTTTGTAAAAAAAGAGACCAAACTTAAGGATTACCATGTATCACAATGGTACACCCTGGGCTGGGGTATATTCTGCATCATCATTGCCATGTTTGCGCAGAATATCGGCAACAGCCTGATAGAAGCCGTGAACATTCTCGGCTCATTGTTCTATGGGGTGATACTGGGTATCTTTCTCGTTGCATTCGGTATGAAGTTCATAAAAGGACACGCTGTGTTCTATGCTTCCATCATTTCCGAACTGCTCATCATTACTATTTATAACCTCGATGTTATTTCATTTCTTTGGCTCAACGTCATAGGAGCACTGCTGGTAGTAGTACTTTCAGCATTGATCCAGCTCTTCATAAAACAAAAAGCGCTGCAGTAGTGCAACGCTCTTGTGTATTAAGTATGATCAGTTATTATTTCAGTGTCTTCTGCAGGTCTTCATTCAGTTTTACATAGTCATCATTCTTTGCTGCCCTGGCCAGTTCAATTGACTTCTGTGAACTTGCCATTGCACCTGACTTATCGCCCATTTCTTTTTGTATTCTTGCTTTATAGATCCATATCCAGTATGCTTCCTTGTTGGCTTCAATTGCCTTGGTTGCATTCTCAAGTGCCTTTGGCAGGTTCTTGTCGTATTCATTGTAGAACTGTGCTGCCGCCCAATAAGGCTTCTTGTCTGTAGCCATGGCTTTTTCTATCTGCGCCCTTACTTTATCCCTGAAGTCTGCTTTAACAGGAACAGATACCATCGTATTCTCCCACATGATATCCAGTGTGCATGACTCAGGAGTTATGTTCGAGAAATTCATGGTGAAGGTCTCTATGCTGTTCTTCATTTTTATAGGCTCTGCCCTGAAGCGGGCAACGTCCTCAGATTCTTTATAACCATCAATGCCCCAGTTACCCAATCCCTTATTGAGAATGATCTCCCATGAATCAATTCCCGGAATACTGTATAATACATAAGCACCGGTATCGATCTTTTTTCCACCAATTTCAAGTGGTTCGGTAAGAACAAGCCTGGTGGCTGCATTGGCACCGGTACGCCATAGCTTGTTGTAAGGCACCAGGTCGCCATAGATCTTACGGCCTTTCACCGATGGGCGTGAATAAGTAAGCTCAACCGAGCCTATGGCAAAAGCCTGTTTAATGGTTTGTGTTGGTGAAGGCGCAGGCATGGACACCTGTGCCATGACTGTTGAAAAGAATGAAGCAATGATGAATGCTGATAGAAATATCTTTTTCATGTTAAAGGTTTAGTGGGCTAAGATACAAAAAGGGGTTATAAGAAGCAGGCAGTGATGAATTATTTGATCAAAACTTCACCTTCACTTTTGCAGAGGTCTTCCTGCCTTTTTTGATCTTCCATTGCGGGCCCTGCTCGATCAATCTTTTGGCAGCTTCGTCATATGCGGGTCCAAGGGATTTGTCGACACGTATATTGCTGATGGAACCATTTTTTGATACGTCAAAAGAAAGTTCAACCTCTCCATGCAATTCCTTTTTGTCGAGGTCTTCGGGGATCTCCAGGTTGTTGGCAACATAAGTGTTGTAATTATCCCATCCATCTGCGGGTTCAACATTGATGACCGTATCCATCAGCATGATCACCCTGCGTGATCGCTGGTTCTTCGCAGTCTCTTTACTTTCTATGATGGTCTCATTCAATGCCAGTTCATCTTCTGCTAATACGATCTTATTGACAGGCTGATTGCTTTTCAGTAAATAGGTACGGGGTTTATAGCCCATCGACTTTACTTCAATGGCCAATACGGTATCTGTTGATACAAGCCTGAAATTCCCTTTTACATCAGAATAAGTGCCGAAGTTCTCGTTCTTGATAGAAATATTGCTGAAGGGCAGGGGAGAATTGTCTGCTGCCACTACCTGTGCATTGAAAGAATTATTCAGCGCCTGGTCTCTTCTTTTTTGTAATGCAGGAATTTGCTTCGCAAATGTCTCTGCGTCTTTATTTTTATCTGCCCCGGAATTCTTATCCTTAAGCTTATCATCTGCAGATGTCACATTGGTATTCACAGGTGGCGGCGGAGCAGAAATAACGGGTGTTGATGGAGCAGGATCTTTCCTTCCTGCATTGGAAGGTATGGATGCAATATTTTTGAGGCTATCCTGTACAGGTTTGCTGTCTGCTTTATAGTAGCTCAGGTCAGTATTCCTGTCAGTACTTTTTATTTCATTCTGTGGTTTTACCCGGGTAGTTGTTACGGCAACGGGCTCAGCTTTTACAGGAGCCGATGCTGTGTTCTTTCCGGCTTCGGGTTGAGAAGGGGAAGCCGTTTTATTTGTTGAGCTATTTGAATCCGGGAGCGTTTTTACATTCTGTGCAATGGGCAGGTTTGATGTTTCTTCAGTTTTGTTTTTATTGAACAGCAAGGTTAAGGTCGCACCAGCCCCGATAACCAAAACCGCTGCAGCAGCTTTCCACCACTTACCTGATGGCTTATGCATCGATACGACCCTGGCTTCTGAACCTGAGTCAGCCACCTGGCTATGCAGTGCTGCAAGTGTTCCCTTCCAGTTCTTGTCTCTTGCCCCTTCATAGCCCTCCATAGCTTCTGCCAGGAAGGGGTCATCCAATGCCGCTTTTTCTATCTCGTACATGCGGGCAGGAGAAAGCCTTCCGGAGAAATATTTTTCAATATCCTCTGCGGTATAGATAATATCCTTTTTATCGTTGTTCATTTGATATCAGCCTGACTGTTTTTTTTGTTTTTCTTCCATGCATATCTTCAGGTTGCGCTTGCCATTCTGAATGTAACTTCTCACTTTGTTCCAGTCATATCCCGTGATCTCAGCGATCTCATTGTAGCATTTATTTTCAAGGTAAAAAAGCATAACTGCCTGTTTCTGTTCGGCTGGCAGGGTGTCAATACATTGCTCTAATTTCTTAAAATTTTCCTCTTTTTCCAATGCCTCGCCATTCAGATGCGTGTTTTGCTCCGAATACATAAGCGAGGGGCTGAATTCGGTGGTTCTCATATTCCTGGGGCTTCTCAGCTGCATCAGGCAGTGATTTCTGGCCAAAACATGCAGCCAGCCCTTGAAATTGCCCACTTCATGTACCCTGAGTTTCGTATTCAGCTCATCGAAAATATCCATTACTGCATCTTTACATCGCTCAGGATCTTTGAAATACTTCAGGCAGACACCAAATACCAGGTCCATGTAACGCTGGTAAAGCGTACTAAGATGATTGATATCGCCCGACTGTTTAAAGGCAGCGAGCAATTCTTTATCTGAGAATTCACCAGGAGATATGTTCTTTAAGAATGCCAATAGGTTTCAGGTTACGGTTATTCAAAAAATACTTTAACGGTCTGGTAAAAAAGCCGGCTTTTCATGTACTGGCTTTGCTGCAACTGTTTCTCTGCAAAACTCTGGAGCCCCAGCAGGCCGGCAGCATTACCCTTATTGATCGCAATTTCAAGATAACCCGCAGAATTGAATAAGGCCAGTTTTTCCCCTTCATTCACATCGGCATATGTCTCGCTGATCCGGTCGATCACCTCATCTCTTTTAAAAACGATCCTGAAGCTTCTTCCTTTGCGTTGCTCTTCGAATTCATCTTTATGGATATTCACGATCACGTTCTCGAAGTTATCAATGAAAATGATCTGTCCCTCTATCCAGTTATTGCCGAGCATGGGCCTTAATGGGTTCTTTACTTTAATGGAAATACCTGGATCGCCGATCTGCTCTATTTTTTTTCCATTGACCAGTTCATTGAATGCCCTGGCAAAAACAGATGTGCAGTAAATGGTATTCTTTTGCAGGCTCTTGTCGAGTCGCAGGCCGGTAACTTTCTGTGGCAGTTCTTCAAGTATCATTGTAAGCAGGCCATTGTCTGCGCAGCCGATATAATGCCCATTGTGTTCTGCCAGCAGCATATGATCGGGTTTTTCGTCGAACAGGTTCACCAATACAATATGAAATGTGCCCGGTGAGAAATTTTTGATTGCATTGCGGCATACATAAGCGGCCTGCGGGTAATTGAAAGGAGATAGCTGGTGACTGATATCAATGAGTGTGAGACCAGGATTGCCCTGTAACAATTGCCCCTTCACAGCGCCTACCAGGAAATCCTGCTGGCCAATGTCGGATGTAAGTGTTAGTAAAGGCATTGTAAACTGGTTAACTTGTTAATTTGTCAATTGATTAAACCGTTAATCTGTAATACTAATTAACGTATTAACATCTACCGTATGAGTTCTCCTTTTTTGAAAAAGAATTTCTTTATGAAATTATCGGTCATGGATGGGAAGAACTTATTCATGAACACAGCACGCTTCCCGTCAAAAGTAAGTACAAGGGTTCTTTTCCTTTTTTCTATTGCTTTTAAGATATATGTTGCGCATTTTTCGGCACTCATCATTTTTCCTTCATTCATTGGGCTTTCTCCCTGTGTCTGGCCGCTTTTGTTCAATGCTGCTTTGCGGATATTGGAAGAGGTAAAGCCCGGACAAACCCACATCACATTCACGCCGCTATCCTTAAGTTCTGTACGCAAGGCTTCCAAAAAACCATTCATGGCAAATTTACTTGCTGAATAACCACTTCTGCCAGGCAGTCCCCGGTACCCAGCAATCGAAGAAACTCCCACAATGGTCCCTTTTCTCCTGATGAGGGAATCCAGTGCAAGCTTGGTACAATAAAGAGTGCCTGTAAAATTGATATCCATTACTTTTTTTATGACATCCACATCAAGGTCCTTGAACAGGGCCCGCATAGATATGCCTGCATTGTTTATGAGGATGTCGATTCCGCCGAATACCTGTATGGTTGAATCGATGAAGTTCTTACAATCATTATAATTACTTACATCGGCAACCAGCGTATGCAGATGCTTGCCGGAATGCTGCAGCTGCAGGTCATATAGTTTTTCCTGGTTGCGGCTGCAGGTGGCTACTTTTGCTCCATGGAAGATGAGTGCATCAACAATGGCCTTGCCGATACCATCACTTCCGCCGGTTATGGCTACTACTTTATTCTTAAAAAAATCCGTGGTCATATAATTACTACAAAAATAGATGGATTAAGCTGGTGAAAACAAAATTACTAAATAAAAAAGCCCCCGGTTACCGGGGGGCCTTGTGATCTGGCTGGGACTAATCCACCCAAATCTTAATGGTTTATAATCAATTTTCTATAACTATCTTACTTTTCAGGGTAACCCAGAGGGTAACCCAGGCTTACATTTAGACCTACAAAGAACTATTTTTTGCTTTAAATGCCATCCTAAAGTTAAAGCGTTAATGTTGAATTGGATTACTACAGGCCATATTATTCCTCATGTTTTTTCCACAAAAAAAATTGTGGATTAATACCTTTCCTATAGCTTTCGTATGCTTGGTGTATACTTTAGCAGCGGATTTACTTCGCCAAATTTTCTATCCTTCTCTGGGATTTATTACCCCAACCTTCAACTAATTTTTTGATTTGAGTGGTTGCTGATTTTATACAAACCAATAAGACAAGTTTGCAGTAAATATTTTTTGAAATGAAAATCATTTTTTTATAAATATTTACCTGGCACCTAAGAGAGTTATGTTTGAAAAATTGACACCGGAAATGTCATTTTTTCTTATGAATAATGCATTGGCACAAGAACTGCTAGAAGATTTTTTGAACCAAAAAACAAAGGAGGTAATTATGACAACCGCAATTGCAAAAAGACAAAATGGTAATCCATCAGTAAGTTTTGGAAATGTAGTTGACAACTTATTCCAAAACAGTTTACGCAGGTTTTTTGATGACAATTTCTGGGAAACCGACACCCAACTTTCAACAGGTAAAGTGCCGGTGAATGTAAGGGAAACCGAGCAGCAGTATGAAATGGATGTAATAGCCCCCGGCTGCCGCAAAGAAGACTTTAACGTGAATGTCCAGGACAACCTGCTTACTGTTTCCTTCAATCATAAGGAAGATAAGCAGGAAAAGGACGAGAAAGGCGGATGGGTACGCAATGAATACCTGCAACGCTCATTCAGCAGAACATTTACCCTGGATGAGACAGTTGACGTGAACAAGGTGAATGCGTCCTATACCGATGGTATCCTCAGGCTTACCCTTCCGAAAAACGAGAAAGCGAAAATGCTTTCCCGGAATATCGAAATCAAATAAACTGCAAGGGATTACCATTTCAACAAAGGTGGGGCAAACTCGTCCCACCTTTTAAATAATGACCGATATGCATGATGTATTATTTTCTGTGAGCATCATGTGCCTGCTGATACTATTGCTGATCTTTTTACTGAAGAAGCTGAAACAGCCTTACCTGATTGCTTATGTTATAGCGGGCATGGTGCTGGGCCCTTATATAACCGGTATTTTCTCGGACCCGGAGAATATTGCCTCACTGGGGGAAGTAGGCATTCTTTTATTGATGTTTTTCCTCGGTGTGGAAATTGATATCCCCGACAATAAAAACCTTCTAAAAAAACCTTTGATCGCTCAAAGCATAAAAACTTTGCTGGCATTCTTATTTGCTTTTTTCACCGGGCAATGGCTGGGGTGGAATAATGGGAATGTGCTTTTGCTTACCGTGCTGCTTGCCTTTAACAGCACGGCCGTGGTAAGTGAGTTTTTACGAATCAACAATGAACTATATACGGGCACAGGAAAAACAGTTTTGAATATGCTGTTGCTCCAGGATATTATGATCGCGCCGGCTTTCACATTCTTTCAATTTATGAAAGGTGACTTTATGAGCTTCGAAAAAACCGGGTTGGCAATAGCTGCCTGTGTTCTGATCTTTTTCCTGCTGAAAGCGATCAGGAACAGGAACCTTTTTCAATTGCATGTTTTAAAAGAAATGAAAAGTGATCATGAACTGCAGGTGTTTGCCGGAACATTTATCTGCCTGGGATTTGCTTTGCTGGCTTCGTTTGCGGGGCTCACGCCTGCAATCGGTAGTTTTGTTGCTGGTGTTTATATCGGTCGCACTAACGCTTTTCACTGGCTGGAAAATGTATTGCGTCCTTTCAAGATATTTTTTGTTGCGCTTTTCTTTGTGTCTGTGGGGTTGATGCTCGATCTTTCTTATATACGGGAACATTATTTATTCATACTGGTGATGGGCGCTGTGGTATTGTTTATTAACAGCCTGCTTACAGCTATTGTATTCAGGGTCCTGCAGTTTTCTGCAAAAGATAGCATTTATGCCGGTGCCTTGCTATCACAAACAGGTGAATTTGGATTGCTCGCCTGTTCACTAGCCTATCAATTGAATATTATTGACAAGGATTTTTTTAAATCGGCACTTGCGATAACAGGATTATCCCTGTTGTTGTCTACTATCTGGATGACAACGTTAAGAAAATTGATCTATGGAAAATAATTAGCTATTATGGAAACAAAATTTTATATCCTTTTAAGCATGAAGACGGCTACAGGCCCCGAAAGTTTCGGTCAATTCTTTATCGGCAATAACAAGACTGCAGCTTATACTATTTTCCGGAAGTTGAAAGGGACGGCGGATGTGAATGAAAGAAACGTGCTGTACCTGGATTTTATGGAAACGAGAAATGACCTTCCGGTGAACCTGAAAGTGATCGCCTGCACATTAGAAGAACTGGCTGAAAACTGTAAGCTGATCACAAAAGAGATCTTTAAGATAAACAACCTGTAAGGTTACAAGATAACTACTGTAAAAGGATCATGGCAGTCATTGTAATGCTTAGGCTAGACATACCATGTTCCTTTACCAGTGCCATGTTTTGAAAGTTGGTTTGTTTCAACAAGATTTTCCAGGTGCTTTTTTATGGTGTTACGGTTTGCATTGGTTAAAACAACCAATTCACCAATCGTTACACGGCCTCTTGATTTTGCCAATTCTAAAATCTTGCGTGATAGTTCGGGTAACTGACCTAATAGCAGTTTTTCTCTTTCAACTTTCACCTCAAGCCTATGCTTTTGTTGTTTAAGCGCTTTCAAAAAGAAAATGATCCATGGCTGCCAGTTGGGATTATCATTCTTTAATGTACCCTGGGTTTGACGTAAGGCCAGGTAATAACCTTCCTTACTGTTTTCAACAACTGATTCGAGCGAACTATAAGGCACATATGCATAGCCGAGAGAAAGTAAAAGGTATGTAGTTAATACCCTCGATAACCTTCCATTACCATCCTGGAACGGATGTATTGCAAGAAAGACAACAATAAAAACAGAAGTGATTAATAATGGATGTAACGTTTTTTTATTCATTGCATCATTTGTCCACTTTACCAATTCTTCCATCCTGAAAGGCGTATCAAAAGGGCTGGCTGTTTCAAAAACGATCCCCAAACTTTTACCCTCAGGATCGAATGCCTCTACATGATTATTGTGTTTTTTATACTCTCCCCTGTGGCGATTATCTTTTTCACTATACTGCAACAGATCCCTGTGCAGCTGCTTGATATAATTTTCGGTTAATGGGATGTCAGCATAATGCTGAAAAACCGTGTTCATCACTTCAGCATACCCGGCTACTTCCTGTTCATCCCTGGTCGTGAATTTTTGTATCTCAAGATTGCTTAGCAATACCTCAACTTCCTGATCGGTGAGTTTGCTACCTTCAATCCTGGTAGATGATCCGATGCTTTCGATGGTAGCGACTCTTTTTAAGGAATTGAGCTGCTCAGGCGCCAACTGGCCCAAAGCTCTCCATGCCCCTTTAAATTCATCGATTTCAGCGATTAAAGAGAGTATTTGCGAAGTAATTTGTATGGATTGAGTATTCATCATTACCCAAATATTTACCCAAAAATACCCAAAAAAGTGAATTTACCCAAATATTTACCCAAAAATATCCAAAAAATATTACCTGTTTAAGTTCCGATAATGACTATGCTCCGCTCAAGTGCCTCCTGAAAAGAGCCTGTTACATTGGCTTTTCCTATCGCAAACAGCAACCGTGCAGTTTTTAGTTCTTCCATTACCTGTGTACTATGAACTTCTGAAAGAACCAGTTTTGTTCCTCTTCGCCTGATCTCTTTGTGGACTTCCTGGATAGTTTTGATACCTGTTGCATCAATGATGGGCACCTGCCTCATCCGGATGATCAATACTTTTGGTGTTTTTTCAATAAACCTTATTGCATCTTTGAACTTATATGCAGCTCCGAAAAACAATGGACCGGTAATTTCAAAAACTTCTACATCTTTCGGAATCGAATAATTAGATAATGATTCCTTATCTGTTGCGGTGCTGCCAGTATCGTCAATAGCTTTCGTAAGAAGGCTCACATCACTAAACTTAATCATCTTGCGCATGAATAAAAATACGGCGAGCACCATTCCAATTTCTATAGCTACAGTAAGGTCGATCAGGACAGTCAGGAAGAAAGTGGTAAGTAATACAGCAGCATCGCTTCGTGAGCCTTTGAGAACAGAAACAAAACTTTCCCATTCGCTCATATTATAGGCTACCACTACCAATATGCCGGCCAGCGTAGCCATTGGAATTAATGCAGCCCATTTACCTACAAAGAGCATAATAACCAACAATACTATAGCATGTGTGATACCGGCAACCGGAGTACGTCCGCCATTCTTTACATTGGTAGCAGTACGGGCAATAGCGCCGGTAGCGGGAATTCCGCCAAAAATTGAGGAAAAAATATTTGCGGTTCCCTGTGCAATCAATTCCATATTTGATTTATGATTGCCGCCAATCATACCATCAGCCACGACGGCAGATAAGAGTGATTCTATACCTCCTAACAATGCAATTGTAAAAGCTGGCTGCACCAATTTTTTAACGGTTGCGAAATCGATATCAGGTATTACCGGCATTGGCAATGATGAAGGAATGCTTCCGAACCTGCTGCCGATAGTTTCCACAGGCAATTTCAGTAATTGCATGACAGCGGTTGTTAGAAGTATTGCAACCAGAGAACCCGGAATCTTATGTGTTATTTTCGGCCACAAAAGAATAATAAGGACTGTTGCGACGGCTATTGCTATAGCATAGAAATTCAGTGTATGAAAATTCTGGAAGTAGCTTTCCCATTTACCGATAAAATCTGCCGGAACAGTCCCCATCTGAAGACCCAAAAAATCCTTTACCTGGGAAGAGAAAATGATTAGGGCAATACCACTTGTAAAGCCAATGATCAGCGGATGCGGAATAAATTTGATGACGGCTCCAAGCCTTGCAAATCCCATAATGACCAGCATGATACCTGCCAGAAAAGTAGATATGATCAGCCCATTGATACCATAGGTTTGCACAATACCGTACACGATAACAATAAATGCCCCGGTAGGTCCGCCGATCTGTACCCGGCTGCCCCCAAGTGCTGAAATAATAAACCCTGCGATAATTGCTGTATATAATCCTTTTTCAGGAGAAACACCTGAAGCGATGGCAAAGGCAATAGCCAAAGGCAAAGCCACAATACCTACAATGATGCCTGCCATTAAATCTTTGCCCAGTTGATGACGATCATAGTTCTTTAACGTATCAAAAAGTTTTGGCTTAAACATCAGGGTATTATTATTGTGCGATCATGCCGGGGCTGTATTCGGTTTTTAACCGTGTGAATAATATGATTGCCATTTTTATGTTGCTCCATTGCTGAGCATCTTTATTCATCGGATTGAATGATTCCAATTCACTTAGTATCTTTTCGATAAACCTGGCAATGATATGGCCATTAACCTGGTTTTGTATCAATGCCTTTAGTGCCGCATCAATATATCTTTTCACTTCTTCCTGCGAACGGGCAAACAGAATCTTATCGATCAATTTTGTCCTGTATTCATTCAATTGTAAAGCCATGGTAAATAATTTAAAGATCTCCGGATAATCTTATTAAAGAACAATCATTTTTGTTTTCTCCAGCTTCCAATTCTCATTATACTTAACAAAAAAAGACAACCATACGGACCTGGAAAGCCTCATGAACCAAGGCTGCAGCACCAGCATCAATATTGTATTTATTCCAAGCCACCAAAATACCCGGTTATCATTTATTGAGAACCCGATAAGCACCCACCAAGCAACAAATGTTGACGCGGAAAAGGCCACCGACAATGCATAACTCACATATCCTGTACCATAGTAGAACCCTTGTTCTATTTCGGTTTTCTGATCACAAACAGGACAATTGTCATTCATTTGCATGAACTTCTTTTGATATGAGCTTTTGGTCTTAAATACATCGCCTTTCCTGCAGCGAGGGCATTTATTATTAAGCACCGCCCATAAATAGCTCTCCCGTTTTGTTTTATTTCCCATTTATATTTTGCCTTTTATATTGCATTAAGATTTTATCCAGAATTTTAAAAACCCTCCTGCTTCTACACCGGCCAATATGTAAGCGGCCGGCATTTCATCTTCGAGGCTATGGAAGGTTGCTACTTTGGTACCTGCAGGCCTTTCTTCCAGTTGTTTGTATAAATACCTATTGTAGTATTGAAACAGTTGTGAGGAATATTCTATACTATCGTCAATTTTGTCGGTTCCCCGTAAATTTTCATAAAAAGGATTATAGAAGTAGAAATGATCATAATTTCTAAAATCAAGCTGGGTAAAATTGGCATTGATAAAGGCAACATTTTGCAAGCCGAGAATCGCTTTTGCTTTCTCTGCATGGTTTACAAGATTCAATCTTTGTTCAACCCCTGTAAAAAACATCTTTGGTTTCTGGTAGGCCGCAGCAAGACAAAATTTACCCACCCCGCTTCCGATATCCAGGATCATTGAGTAACTCTGTGAGGCCAGAAAACCAGCTGCTTTTTTTGCCACAATGAGTGGTGTCCAATGCTGGCGTGCAAGAAGCTGTATAGATGGCGGATACAACTGATCAAACCTGGAATCAGAGGTAAACCAATTCTTTTCAGGCAGAGAAAGTTCAGCACGGTTCATTTGGCATATTTGCTTTTAGTGTTCATTTGGTAGTGCTTCGATAATATCAATCCTTTCCTTTCATAGGGTTGTGATGGCGCAATTAAAGCTACCCAGGCAGCATCTCCTGTGCCTGTAAGTAAAAGATCAGGGTTGCCATAAATCAAATTGGTATTTACTTCAACCAGTTTGCCATCGACGGGCATACAGACATTAATCTCAAAATCGTTATATCTTATGACGGCAATAAGATCACCGCTTTTCTTAAACCCGGAAGGATTATCGAAGGTGATCTGCTGGATCTTTTTGAAGCCTGTGAGCTTAAAGGGGGCTACACCTATGTAAGCGACAGCGCCCTGGAAGTCAATCCACTCGTGGTCACTCGTATAGTAAATGTCTTTTCTTGCTGACTTTGCGTTATTCATTTTACAAAAGTATTTTCAATATCTTCTGACTGTGTTGATCCTTTGCAGGCTAAAAAGTGAATTTTATCAATTTTTAAAAAAGTATTTTTGCCTTGAAATGAGTATCCAAGACATCTTTCCGATCGATAAATGGGACTTTAAAAGCCAGTCGATACTCTCAGATCTACCTGGGCAGGACCTGGAATTATTGCTCGCTAACAAAACAGACAGGTTGTATAAAAAGGGGGAAACAGTATTTTGGGAAAGATCATATCCTGACGGGATCTTCTATATTTCAGCGGGTAAGGTTAAAAAGTATAAAGTAGATAATACAGGCAGAGAGCAAATCATTTATGTTGCCAATAAGGGAGAATTGATAGGCTACCATGCAATACTTGCCGAAACCCGTTATCCCGATTCTGCAACAGCATTGGAAGAAAGCCTTCTCAGCTTTATTCCAAAAGATGATTTTTTATTTGTGTTACAGCAATCTGAGACATTAAACCGAAGGTTATTGAAAACACTCAGCCATGAATTCGAAGTGCTGGCCAACAGCCTTAGTTTATTTGCACAAAAATCGGTTAGGGAAAGATTAGCCCTTCAGTTAATAGTGCTCAGGGAAAAATATAAAATTGATTTTCATCCGGGCATGCCAGTCGAGATCAATATGAGCCGTGAGGACCTTGCCAATCTTGTTGGTACAGGAAAAGAAAACATAGTGCGGATATTATCAGAATTCAAGGAAGATAAAATACTTGAAACCAAAGGCAGGCTTGTTATTATTTACGATGTAAATAAGCTTATTAAAATAGCAGACTATAAATAGAATATTGAACCCGGTCCAGAGGTTGTCGATATTTATCACTTCAATTTCCTAAACAGCTTTAGCAAGTGCCAGGCCTACCGCTATTGCCAGCAAACACAACAACAAAGTACCGATACTGTATACAGCAAAACTGATATATTTTGCCTGTTGCAACATTAATATGTTCTCATAAGCAAAGGTTGAAAAGGTAGTGTAGCCGCCGCAAATACCGGTTAGAAGAAATAATCGCCATTGAGGCGATAAAATGTGGAATCGTTCGAAGATCCCATGCATCATACCAATAGCCAGGCAACCTAAAAAGTTAACTGCAAAAGTGCCGTAAGGAATAAATGATGAGGGATAATTCTTTAAAAAATAAACCGAGGTTAGATAACGGAAAATAGTTCCCATAAAACCTCCGAATCCAATAATTAAAATCGTTGATAGTTTCATCCTACAAATATTTTATGGCCTGCAACAGCCGTTAACAATTTGTAGGCGCCATCAGATCTAATTAAGACCGGTTAAAGGAAGACAGCATTTCCTGCCTGTAAAGATAATTAATAAAATCTATAGTCTTTCTACCCATCACTACCTCAATCCAAAATCAATTCCAGCCTATAAAAGTTCAATATGCACCAATAGTTGGCAGTGATTTTCAATAACAATAAAATTGCTGAAAAATGCAATTCCACATGAAGAAACAGCATGCTAACTGTGAACAGTAGTGGCATTGCGATTATGAATCTAAACCCTATTTAAAATGGCAAAGCAAAAAGGTATTATCAAATTGGAAGGTACTATCGGTGATATTACCTTCTACAAATCGCAGGATGGATTTCTTGCGAAAGGCAAAGGAGGAATTCCCGCTGACAGGATCGCTAACGATCCAAATTTTGCAAGGACCCGGGAAAATGGTGCAGAGTTCGGGAATGCCGGCAAAGCCGGTAAAACACTTCGTAATGCATTCAGAGCACTCTTGCAAAATGCTGCGGACAACAGGATGACCGGAAGGCTGGCTTCGGAATTCGTGAAAGTGATCCAGGCTGATGCCACCAACCCCAGGGGACAAAGGAACGTGATCGACGGAGAGGCTGAATTGCTTGAAGGCTTCGACTTTAACCGGTTCGGGAAACTTGGAACCACGTTATATGCTCCTTATGTGTCAGCGATCAACCGGGTAACCGGCGCATTGACTGTGGATATACCGGCTTTCATTCCGGCGAACATGATAGCAGCACCAAGCGGGACAACCCACTTCAGAATTGTTTCTGCAGGCGCTGAGATCGATTTTGAAGCTGAGACTTACGTGGTTGACAATAAATCGACGGTTATACTTCCATGGGATAATGTTGCAACCGCGGCTATTAACCTGGCCAATGCGTTACCGGCTGCCAGCACGCATCCCCTCTTCCTTGTTCTTGGAATTGAGTTTTACCAGGAGGTAAACGCTGTCAAATATCCCCTGAAAAATGGAGCATTTAATGCCCTGGCACTGGTGAAAGTATCCGGTGTATAATCCTAATCCTTTGAGTAATGGAACTGGAGCTAATCAGAACATATCAAGCAACCGGCACGAATGGGGTCCTTAAATGGACTCAGGAAGACAAGTGTGTCATCTGCTACACGATCGAATTGCCATGGTTGGTAAATAAACCCCGGGTTTCGTGTATTCCTGAAGGAAGGTATGAACTGGTGAAAAGATATAGCAAGAAACATGGGTGGCATTTGCAGGTGATGAAAGTAAATAATAGGGACCTGATACTTATTCACTGCGCAAACGATGCTCTCAGGGAATTGAAGGGCTGTATTGCTCCTGTTTCCATTCTTAAATCACCTGGTAAAGGATTAAAGTCCAGGATTGCTTTGGATAAGTTGAAAGTTATTGTATTTCCTGTGATAGATCAAAGCAAACAAGTATTCTTAACCATTAAATCTTAAGATCATGATGACACTGGATCTATTTCTCTTGTTTTTTCAATAAGGAGAAATACTGAAACAATTTTTCTTAACAATTAAATCAAAAGGCATGTTGATACAAGACTTATTGAGTTTGCTTTTTCTCTAAAGGCAATATGATGAAACAATTTTTTTAACTATTAAATCTTAAAACAATGATGAACGGATTAGGAGATCTACTGAGTGAATTGTTTTCACTTTAAAGAAACAGACAAACCCAATTTATTAATTCAAAAGCGTAAACAATGTTATCAGGAGTTCTTGACCTTTTGATAGGTCTGCTTGGATAAGGCCAGGTGAACTAAGAAAAAGTATTTTTTAATCAAAACAAAAAGGAGGATCAATGATGGTAAACGATCTCATCACTGCAATCATCTCGGTCATATTTAAGTTTTAATATGCCGGCCATTTCTTAACATTCAAAATCAATTCAAATGTTAGTTGACTTTCTTAACTGGATCATTTGACCCAATGGATGATTCGAAACCAAATTTTCTAACCAAAAAGCAATCTATGAACTCCGGAATTTTAGACTTCATAATTGGATTATTAATCCAGTTGTGATTGAATGACAATAAACCCCATTTTTTAATCTAAACCTGCACAAATGAAAATTAACCAAAGGATAAAATCACCAACACCACCTTTTTTTAAGAAGATAAGGAATATAGGTCTGGCCATTGCAGCAATCGGAACAACGGTTTTAACGGCTCCTGTGAGCCTTCCAGCTTTAGTTGTGAAAATTGCAGGTTACCTGGCTGTTGCAGGAACAGTTGCCAGTGGCATTAGTCAGACAACAGTAAAAGGAGAATAATATGAACCAGCATTTATTTGATAGCAGCACAAAGGCGGGAACAATTGGAGGAACAACCCTGACAATCCTAGTCAACATTAATAGCGCCGATCTCCTTAAAACAGGGATCCTGGCAGCTGTTGGTGCTGTGGTCAGTTTTTCGGTAACGCTCCTTCTTAAATTCTTAATTAAGCGGATCAAAAAATAAGGTCAAGGTGATTGGACATAGAAAGCCCCGGATAGATACCGGGGCTTTTGTTTTATACCAGACTAGGCAGGAATGATTTTATGCTGCCACGATTGCTTAAACAAGGCAACACCATTAACTACTGGGCAGCGCATAATAACACACACAACGGCATTATAAAGGCACCCATAGTAATAATAAGAAACCCACTGCCTGCGACGGCGACCAGGGAAGCTGGACCTGAAAACTGATGATTGAGATGAATTTTGCATAATAAAAAATTTAGAGCTTCATCTTAGTGGCTGCTGTTCCAAGCCAAAAGGAAACGGAATAAATGATAGCCTTGTGGGTCGGCTTTGTGTTTATGCCGTAGTCTTTTGGCTGGTGGGCTTTTGATTAGCCGGGCTTTGAACAGCAGCCGCAGCAGCCACTATCTTTGCGGAAAATTTCTTTATTTATGCAAGTACAATCCAGTTGACCATGGGCGGTTTTGGCAGATGCGTGCCTTATTTTATATTTTTGCTAACGATCAAAATTAAATGCTCACAAATCCAAGCTTTTCCATGGCTATTTATAATTTGGAATATTTGCAAACCCTAATTCAAAACCAGGTTGAGGAGAGTCTACACCTCGAATACAAATCAGCTGGAGCATTAGACAAGCAAAATGACAAAACAACTGAGATTTCAAAGGATGTAAGTGCCATGGCGAACTCAGACGGAGGCACAATTGTGTATGGGATAAAGGAGGATCAAACGAAACGTTTTCCTGAATGTATAGATGCAGTTCGAGCCAGCGATTTTTCCAAGGAATGGTTGGAGCAGATTGTTAATGCTAAAATTCAACCAAAGTTGCAGGGTGTTCAAATTCATCCAATTTCCATAGGTACTGATCATGTTGTATTTGTTGTAGAAATCCCTAAGAGTAATACGGCACACCAGGCAGCGGATAAGAAATACTACAAGCGATTTAATTTTCAGTCAGTTGCCATGGAGGACTATGAAATCCGGGATATCTTTAACCGGGCAAAGAATCCGAACATTCAATTAATGTTCGCCATCACCAATAATCAGTTGGTAGTAATGGCTGTTAATCGGGGAACAGTCTATGCTCAATATGTAAATGCGATCATTCGCCTCCCAAGAGGAATTGTAAGGATTCATCCTTATCAAAAAATTGTTATGAATGGCAATATTGCGGAAATTCATGCAACTAACACTGTCAGAGATATGGTAGATCCATTCGCATTCAATCAAGTTGCCAAGTATTATCCCCCAAGATATGTTCCTGTTTTGCCTAACACAACAGTGGAACTCATAACGATCAACCTTCAAAATTTTTCCATTAATGATGATAACTTCATAAACTGGGTAGTTTATAGTGATAACTCAAACCCTGTATTCGGCGACGGAAAAATTAAGGACGTCCAGACCAGGTTGCTCGACTAGCCAGGGCTGGGTAAAGCATGGCTTGTAATTATACCCGATATAATATTTCAAAAGAAAAAAGAGAAAAAAAGAAAGCCATACAATCAGCCGCCTTGATGCAAGCCAAATTGCAGCGGAATAAATTCGTGGATTACTAATGATGAATTGCGATCAGCAGCTTGTGCAGGATATAATGATTAGCAAATGCACTACAGGTTTATGCCGAACAATTTGGCTGTTGAGCTTTTGATTAGCCTGGCAGAATTCAAATGATGAAAAAGGCGGCTAACTTTGGCGATTTTTTTTGAATTTATATGACCTGATTTTCACCTTTCTTATTAGGGCTTTTACATCACTTGGATTGCAAACACCAGGGCCTTCAGTTAATAGATTTGCAGCTCCACAGGCAACGCCAATTCTTAATAAAGATTCTAACGAATACATGTTTTTGAGAGCAATTGCAATTCCTCCGACCATTGCATCACCACATCCAATTTCTTCACCCCTATATTTACGTTTTGGGAGATTTACGGATGCTTTCCAATAGATTTCTGATCCCTTGCAACATAATATCACTCCTTTTGAACCTAAAGAAACGAGTACCATTTCAATTCCGATATCATTCAGGTGCCGGCAGGCTGTAATTATTTCAGAATCAGTTTCAAGCTTTTTATCAAAAAGCTCTGAAAGTTCGTCGATGTTTGGTTTGATGGCATAAGGCAAATACTGAATTGTCGATTTTAGATACAGTTTACTGGAGTCAAATATGACTTTTGCACCCCTTTTTTTACAAATAGTAATTATTTTACCGTAACTATTCGCGGGAATTCCATCAGGAATACTACCTGATAAAACAACAATATCATTCTGTTTAATCCTCTTATTTAGGGAGTCACAAAGCCTAGCAAATAAGGCCTTTGTTAGCGAATACCCATGAGTTCTTGTATGAAGAACTAATTCATGATTTGAATCAATGAGTGTAATATTGGTTCTAGTTCTACCTTCTATCTTAGATAACTTAATTTCCAATTGAGGAGAACCTAAAGAAGCAAAGAACTCGAATTCCGATTTACCAACGAATCCAAAACAATCAACTTCTTCCTTAAGACTGGATATTGTTCTTGCTGAATTAATTGCTTTTCCTGAAGGATAGTACTTTGAATAAATAGCATTAGTTACAATACCTCTTTCAAATGTTTCAATTTCAATTATATTGTCAACTGCTGTATTAAGTGATATGGTGATAATTCTAGGCATCATGAGATAATAAGCTTAGTGTTAGTTTTACTCAAATAATCTGAATAACTATCAATTACCTGTTCAAACCCGTCTTTAACAGTAATGATTTCCAAATTTTGATCAAAGGTCGCAAATACTTTGTCTTCCTTAATCTCAAATTTTGATGGATCAGACAAAATAACCGGGCGTTTTGAATATTTAATTAAATCCTGCTTAGTATAAATTTCAACATTATCATGTGTTGTAAATCCTACATCTTTATGAATTCCATTTGAGCCTACAAAAGAAATGTCAGCATGGCCTAACATGGAGAGTATGTTCTTAAAATCATCATTAAAATCTTGCTTAAAGGTAAGGTCGTCATTTACCACAGCTAGTGTGTTGGTTCTAATTCGGCCTCCAATTATGTATATTTTGACAAGTGCTGATTTATCATCCCATCCAAGTTCAGAACCTACATTTAATAATTCATTTGCTGCAGATAAAGAGTTAGTAATAATCTTTAGGTCTTTCCAGGCTTTTAATTTAAGGCCTACGCCTAATTGTTTAGCAACTTCAAGAGTTGTTGAACCGGCATCCATTGCTATCACATCACCAGATTTAATTAATCCAATTGCCTTTTTAGCGATGCGCTTTTTAATATTAGAATAAATAGCAGTTTTCCAAGCAAAATGTTCTTCTTCTACGAAAATGTTAATTCCGTCACACACAATTCCGGCAAGGTAGTCCTGCTGTTGCAGTCTTTCCAACAGTTTAATAAACTGATTGTAAGTCAATTTCGAGAATTCGTCATTCCCTTTGATAATTTTGTAAAGCTCTTCAATTTCTAAAGGTGTATCTCTTCTATACGGATAAACGGTTATTCTAACCTGGTCAGCAATTTTTGCCGTGAAATGGTCCGCTTCATCCAACAGCTTAATTGTTGTATTCTGTTTTTCTATCACCTTAGTTTTGGTATTTAGATCACGGCTTAACCAGGCAAATAATTCAGAAATAATATTATTAGATAAACTGCGAATATTGGTTTCCGAAAAATCGAAACAATACAAGTATTTTCTTTTTGAAATTGATAAAGGAATTTCCAAATCCTTGTCCAACAATACCGGCAACACAAATGTGCGTTCGATTTCTTTTTCATGACTTATTGCCCAATCAAGTTCTTTTAATACCCAATCAGACTTTACCGAATATGAATCAATAAAAACAATGACATAATCAGAGTTTGTTTCAATTGCATCTTTTATTGATGTTTCAAGATTATCACCGATCAGCATATCTTTTTCATCGATCCATAGCTTAATATGTTCGGGTAGGTAAGACTTAATTTCTCGAATCAAGGGCTTGTTGCGGCTACTATGGCTTAGAAATATTTTCATATTAGGGATTTGCTTATAATCAAAGATATATTTCGCTATTAATATATCAAAGGGTATAAACCCGTTAGCTGCCTTTTCAGCGAGCCGGAAAACGGCCGCTGGAGAGTCAACGGAAGCGGCCGGCGAGTGCCAGCGACTGGGGCGACCAGGAAAGCGGCGTCAAGCCGTGATGGGCGCACAGTGAAGGGGCTTTATGTGGCATGCTTGCATTTGGATTGCCTTGTGCCAATAAAGACCCTGAACGCAGGCGATGGCCAGCCGGCGAGCACAAATAATATTGGCAGCGGGTGGACTGAAGCATGCTGAAATGAATAAGCGACGGAATGAGTGGAATGGAACCAAGTGAGCAGTTAATATGCTAATGTGAAAATGTGCCGAGCTGCTAATTAAAAACTATGAGGCACTTTTAAAATTCCAAAATGCGAACATGGTGCAATGGAATGAATGAGGAGCGATTGAATGAAGCTTGCTGAAAGGCCACAGGAGCTGCCGTGAGGAATGAGGAGGAACTGCAAGTAGTATGACAGCCTGCGAAGCAACCCGAAGGGCATTGCAGCTGCAACCTGCCTTAAAAATAAAAGTATGTTGCTGCTGCAATGGGCTGGCGAACTACTTGCTGACGACGAATGACGAACACCGCTTTACCGGCTTTATTTCAGATGGAACGAATCGATTATTGGCGAACCGGATTTGTTTCAAAAATCAACTTGAAAATAAACTCAATCTCCAAAGTGATCACTGATGGTAAATCGTATCCTGAGTGAAAGACGAGGATGGGTTTTGGTTTGACCCTTTTAATTGAAATCTGATCCTTTTGTTCTATAGGGAAAAAGAGGATATGCCTTTTTTGAATTTGGTCGATTTCCTTCCAGAATAATAATATGTGGTTGACTTGCATTGAGGTCTTCTATATCCAAAAATGAATCAAAAGCAAGAATCATCAAAGGGAAAATTCCCGGAATTATGGAGTGTTTTACCACTTATGCAGGTAATTATAGCAATGTGCATAAATGAATTTGTAATGAAAATATTTTATCTTTCATTTTGTAATGCCTAAAACCAAATTTGTACTTATCTTAACCAGTGGTGGAATCGATTCTACAGCCTGCATACACTACTATAAAAAATTGAGGTTTAACATAGAATGCATCTTTGTTGATTACGGGCAGGTGGCAAGGAATAAAGAATTAAAAGCAATCAATTCTATTGCCAATCATTACAAGGTTAGGGTTAATAAAATTACTTTCCGAAATAACAAGAATTATAAAGATGGCATTATTCCAGGTAGAAATGCCTTCTTGTATTTTAGTGCTTTAATGAGTTTTAACCAGAGGGCTGGTATAATAGGTTCGGGAATTCATAAGGGCACGCCATATTATGATTGCTCACAAAAATTCCTTGATGAAATTCAAATAATAGTAAATCAATATAGTCAAGACACCATAAGGGTGGAAGCTCCATTTTTGAACTTTAATAAAAAACAAATATGGGATTATTGTTTAATGGAGAAAGTACCAGTCGAACTAACTTACAGTTGTGAATTGGGTAGGAAACAACCATGCGGAAAGTGTGCTACCTGCCATGACTTAGTAAAACTTTATGCTAGCAAGAAGTAATAAAATAATTCACCCTTTGGGAATCGAATTGGAAACACCTTTGTTGGTGCCGTCCTTTTCAAGTAAGGGCTTTGGGTTTAAAGATAAAACAGAAACGAATCAAAATGATGTTTCGGAGGTTACTGATGCTTTGGAATTTTCCAAAGAGTTTCTTACTGAAAGCTTATTAATCAGCGCATATGACCTATTTTATGATCATATTCCCTATGATGAATCAACATTGTGTACAGACTTAATAATTATTGATAGTGGAGGGTATGAATGTGGCAATACGTATGATCTTTCGACGGTCACAAAGTTTAACTACGATCTCAAAAAGTGGGATCTTGAAAAATTTATGGCTGTTTTAGATAAGTGGCCACAACACAAGGCAGGAATGATAGTGAGTTTTGATCATGGAAATCATAGGTTACCGTTAGAAGAACAAATCAATAACGCCAATGAATTGTTTACAAAGTATAAGGGGATGTTGAATAATTTTTTGATCAAACCTGAAACGAAGGATCAAAAATATGTTCAAATTAATAACGTTTTAGATCAAATCAAATCACTTAATACTTTCAATGTTATAGGGCTTACAGAAAGGGAGTTAGGAAACTCTATTCTAAAAAGAATGCTAAATATTTATAAGATAAGACAAGCTTTGGATAGTGAAAAAATCTACGTTCCATTGCATATTTTTGGAAGCCTGGATCCCGTCACATCCATTTTATATTATTTAGCAGGAGCTGAGATTTTTGACGGCTTAACATGGTTAAAATTTGCCTATTACAACAGTGCAGCTATATATACTTCCAATTTTGGAGTATTACATGAAGATTTAGGAATTATGATTAAAGACGCCAATGTAAAATCAATGGCAATAGCAAAAAACACGTACTACCTTGATAAAATGAGATATACGATGAAAGATTTTCTAAGATTAAAGGATTTTAGTTTATTTGATAATGTAGGTGGCCTGGGATTTGGAGCGGTCATTGAAAAGAACTTTAGAACATTTACTTCAAACTTATAATATTATGGGTGGTTCAGGAGGAGGTTTCTTTTATGAAAGCAGTTCACCTCCAGAAAATATTAGTAAAAAAGTAAGGGACCAAGAGGAAAAGTCCCAAAATAATGCCTTTGAAACGGAGGTAAATGGGATGCTTCGTTCCTTACTTTCCGATGTAAATAGTAGAGACACCGATCAAATACAGCAGCATCTTGATACCATTGAAAATGCTATTCATGCAGAAATTGAAGGGTTTATTGATTTAAAATATGCTGGTTCTGTTTCTAAACATACCTATGTGGATGGCCTTAGTGATATTGATTCTCTGGCAATCATCAATAAATCTGAATTGGCTGACCATAATCCAGGTGAGGTTAAGGAGTACTTTTACCAAATGCTTAAAAAGCGTCTCCCAAATTCAGAAATCCGAGTTGGCAACCTGGCAGTAACCGTAAAATTCACTTCCGGCACAGAAATTCAAATATTGCCTGTAATTAAGGATAAAAATGGTATAAGGATTCAATCTTCCCGGAGAGAAAATGAATGGTCTCACGTTATCAATCCTGATAAGTTTGCGAAAGTATTACGATATACAAACATTAAAATGTCTGGCAAGCTAATTCCCGTGATCAAGATTGCAAAATCAATAATTTCTTCATTTCCTGAAAATCGTAGAATTGCAGGATATCACGCCGAAGCTCTTGCAATAGAAACGTTCGTCAATTACCAGGGACCAAAAACACCAAAAGCGATGCTAAAGCATTTTTTTACAGAAGGTGCCAAATGCGTACTTACTCCAGTAAAAGATAAAACAGGGCAGTCAATTCATGTAGATAACTATCTTGGTGAGCCAAATAGTGTTAGCAGGAAAATGGTATCTGATTCGATGGCAACAATAGGTCGAAAGATGCAAAACGCAGATGGAAGTAAACAATCACGCATTTGGGATGAGATCATAAACTAACTTAAAATGGCTGATTTTGAAAGGCAATCAAAAGTAATAGATATGATGCTTACAGCACATTCGGTGTTGCGAGATAAATATCTAGGACTATCTTCTTTTTTTGAAAATTTTTTATTGATTGCCGCTGCAATTCTAAATGCATTTGTATTTATTGATGCCGCCTATATTACCAAAATAACTAATATAGCTGAAGAACATCAAAGATTGGTTATTGGGATTAGTTCAATTATTGTTTTTGCGATATCAATTGTGCTATTACAGGTCAAATGGAAAGAGAAAGCGGAAAATCATAACCGAGCAGCTGGCACCCTATTTGAGCTAGTACAGGAGTGCAGGCAAATCAAGAATATGTCAGATGGAATAATAAAGGATAACGCAAAGGACGAGTTTGAAAAAAAGTACGCCATTGCAGTGGCAGGATTGACAAAAATTCCTGAAAGCAAATTTAATAAGTTGAAATTAAAGCATTACAGAAAAATTGAATTAAGCAAGCTTATAGATAAATATCCTGGTAGCAGGCTTTTTATACTTAAAATAAAATTATTCATCTCATCGTTTAAAGCAAAACCTTAAGATTAAATGGATCTTTCTGAAAAAATATGCCATGCTTACTTTTTCGCAAAGCAATATGTGATAAGGAAGGGATATGGGAAAGAAATTGATTGGCAGAATGAGATTGATTTCAATGAAATTAATGAATCAACGTTTTTGCAGGAAGCTGCCTGGGTAATTCTAGCTAGTGGGATGAATGATAAAGTTATCAGAAACAAATTTCCCTTAATTAAAAGAGTAATGCATGATTTCACCTCTGGTGAAACAATTCGTAATGATAAAAGTACTTGCTATAGAAAAGCAATTAGAATATTTAATCATCCTGGCAAAATAAATGCAATATTATACCTTGCAGATTATGTTGCTATTCATTCATATTCGCAGGTAAAAATGAGTATTCAATCAGGTGATGTTAATTTTATTCAGACATTTCCATATTTAGGCAAAGCTACCTCATATCATCTGGCCAAAAATATAGGGTTAAATGTCGCAAAGCCCGACCGGCATCTTCTGAGAGTATCAAATTCTCTTGGATATAATTGTCCAAACGAATTATGTGAAAAAATCTCTTGCTTAATTGGAGAAAAAAAATCCCTAGTAGATTTAGTTATTTGGAGGTACGCTACTTTAAATAGGGATTATCTTACTACAATAAACACTTTCATTAACAAGCCTATTTGATTGATCAGAGAGCGCCTTCAATTACAGATTGCTCCTCGATTGTTAATTCATAAAGCTTGTAAACCATTTTATCAATTTCCTTATCGGTTTTGGTAATGAATTGTTGTAATTGAATTGCCTTTTCTTTCTCGGTATCAAAGTACTCCATCCATTCGGCTTGTTCCGGTAAACTTAGTTTTATCTTTTGTTTAGTTAATTCTTTCAATAATTCATTAAAAGAAAGATCAGGCCATTCAGCAAGTTTGTTAGTTATTACTAAAGCCTCATATTTATTTCGCAATAGTTTAAGTAGGTGCCGCTTTTGTTGATATAATTCAGAATTCTTTGCCAACATTAGATTTGCAATTTCAATAAATGGCAGTTGGTCAGATTCAGAAATTACTTTAATTGGAAGGGGATCTATGTATATTATTTTCACCTGTGCAAATACCTTTCCTTGTTCGTTAATACTAGATTCATACAAATACCTCAGCAACCTGCTATTTAGCAGACATAAGAGATACTTTAGATCAAAACCAACTGCTTTTGATAATCCGCAATGAACGGTATCAAGTGTGTAATACATTGAATTATCATAAGCGCAAATGGGATAGCTAGCTGTTTGCCTTAATAGTATTTTCTCAGAAGCTTCAAATACTGCCCTTTTTCTAGGTCTGTGGAGATGTTCTTCGTCATAAATTATATATTGACCATTCCAATTCAGAGAATACCTGTTAAAATCACTACCAGTGATAACCTTCTTTGTATTTTCATTAACTATAGCAGTTATAAATCGCTTATTGTCGCCAGTGATAATTCCCTGATTAAAGTCAATAACATTCTCAACGGTAACACAATCTTTCATAATTTTTGAAATATCAAGTTTCTGTTCAACAATTTCAAATGAATAGTCGGTTTTTTCCAAAAAGGATTTTTGGCTCAGCTGCCTTTGATTAAATTCTTTATTCCCAAAATCTTTAATAGAATCAATAATTTCGATATTATTATTACTTGTATTCAAAACAGACATTATGATTATAATTGAATCAACAGCTGCATCAGAAAAAACAGGTACTCCTTTAAAGTCAATAATTTGCTCTATATAACTGTGATCAAGAATGTATTTCCTACAAGAACTATAATATTGGTTTTTAAGAATTGTATATGGAGTTATAAGACCAATTAATGATTCTTGATGCCCTAGCTTAATTGACAATTCGTAAAATAAAGGATAGAGGTTAAGCCTACCTACTGCAGATTGGTATGTTGCTTCAAAATATCGTTTGTCCGATTCGTTTATCATCTCTGCAGGAACATATGGTGGGTTACCAATAATTATATCAAATCCATTGTTAGCAAAAACACTTTTAAATTCATCTTTCCAGCTAAATGCTTTCTCCCCTGCTAAAACGGGATTTTCAATTAAGCTGTTACCGCATTTGATGTTATTACTAAGGTTGCTAAGCTTTCGACCCTTTCTTGCTGTTCGTAACCATAGACTTAATCTAGCGATTTCGACGGCTTCTTCGTTTATATCGACACCAAAAAGATTGTTTTGCAGAATTTCATTTTCCAAGTCAGTAAGCACCAATGCATCGCCTAAAAAAGTAGCCTTTAGTTCGTCAACATACCGATGCTCAGATATCAGGTATTCCAATGCCTGGTTTAAAAATGCTCCACTGCCGCAAGCCGGGTCGCAGATCGTTAATTGCAGAAGCCATTTGCGATACTTATCGAGAACTTCTACCAAGGCCTCCCTTTTTTTGTCTTTTCTTTTTCGAAATGCAAAAATCTCATCATTAATCTTTAATTCTTCTTTTTTCTTATTGCAGTGTTGGCCCAAAGTATTTTCTACAATATATTTTGTAATATAACGGGGAGTATAAAACACTCCATCTTTCTTGCGACGGGTTTTAGTTTTGTCTAATGCAGTACCTTCAAGCTCTGCCTGAACTTCTTCTATTTCTCCCAGGCTATGCTCAAAAATGTGCCCCAGTATATTTACGTCTATTTCGCTTTCAAAATCATAATGACTTAACTTTTTACAGCCATCATCTAAAATTTCATCATCAACGGTAATGCTATCTAATATTTCATCAGGAGCAAACAGGCCTCCATTGTAAGCAAATATTTCGTATTGCTTACCTTCATAGCCTGTGTTTAAATACCCAAAGTATTTCTTAAAACGGTCATAAAGAGGAATATAGTTGTCCAGCTCCTTTAACTGTTCCCATTGCTGTAATATTTCTCTTACGCTATTGGGAGGTAACAGAAGACGATCTTCTGCAAATAGAATAAAGAGAAAGCGGTCAAGTAATTTTTGTGTCTTCTTGAATAAGTCAAGTTTATTAAAAGAAGGATTTAGTTCAACTATATTATTGAACAAAGTTTTTTTGAAATCTGAGTAATCAGCATATAATTTTTTGGTAATGCTCTCTTCTTCAGCAGTTGATTCTTGTTTTACCTTTAGTGGAATATCATTTTGAATTGATTGATGTTCCAAACACAAGTATAGAATTTCAAATTGTCCCCGTGTTAAAGTAAAAAGGTTAAACTCTATAAATTCTGTAGCATCGTCAATATAAAACCTGAGTTTCTCAAAATTTGAAATGATAACATAAGCACAATGCTTGTGTTTATTTTTATAACCAAAAGCTTGCTTTTCAACTTTCCCCAGTTCTGTGGTATCAGTATCTTTTAATTCAAGAACTCCAATTATATTCTCCCCCCGAAGCATAGCCCCATCACTTTTAGTGGCATCAGTTTCTGTTTTCTTCTCCAATACAAAATTGTAATTTGGCTGCGGTTTAAGTGTGTAGACAAAAATGCTTACAAATAAATCACGAACGAACCCCTCCTGATACTCTTCCTCCTTTGCATTGCGAATATTTTCCTGAATTTCCGGATTATGAAAGTGGGCCTGAAATTTCTGCCATGCTGTAGTCAACTTTTCCTGGTCAATGCCCTGGAGATACTTTTTTAGAACGGATTTTTGAAAAAGGCTCATAGTGCTGTTCTGGCTTATTTTTCAAATATAATTGAATTTTGTCATTGACCTTGAGACGTTTACTTGGATATGCAGGTTTTGGAAATCATGATTATTGCTTAAAATGATTTTGTACACCTATACGTTTTGCGAGTATTATAAGGTTAGCTTTATCTTTCAATAACACTGGATCGTTTTCCCTGTTGTTCAGATATGCTTGAAGCAATTGGAGTATTGAATTTTGATTACTTCCGGTAAGCTGGTTCATACGTTCCAGTCTGGCTAATTCCATGATCTCGGGGGTGAGCTGCAGGTTAAGTTCAGTAAAGTGGTCCTCTGTGATCAGGTAGAAAATCTTCTTCCCTTCTTTGTACATTTCATGCAGGGTTTTTAAATCGAGTGTGGCTTCTGCTGGAGGAGTTGGTTTACTCTCCTGGTATTTGCCTGCGTTGAGCATCCATTTGTGTGCTGCAGCATGCCAATCTTCAATTGGGGTTACTCCTTTTATTTTCCAACCGATCGCCTTATAGTGATTGAAAAACTTCCTGGCTTCTTCGATTGGATATTTTTGCTTGGAAAAAAATTCTTCAACTTCTGTTACACCTGATGGATAGTGTACCGAATTTGGGACGCCGGCCAGGCTATTTACTTTGTTGCTAAGCCCTTCTTTTTTTTCAAAAATTCTTTGCGGGAGTTGTTTACTCTCGTTTTTTAAAAGTTTATTGTTTATAGAGTGTCCCAATTTTGATACTGTATCGGTATCAGTATTGGGACTGGTACCGGTCATTTTTGGGACACTGCCGATATCATTATTGGTACTGAATAAATCGAGCTGCCGGTAGCGCAATTGTTGCTCTTCTTTGATGTCTAGTCTTATCATGCTGATCTTTACTGCCTGGAATTTGGTTGGAGGTGGATGGTAAATGATATAGCCTGTATCGTTAAGATGACGAATTGCTTTGTGATATGTATTCTTGGAACCAAGCCTGCTTAGTTGCATAATACTCTCCCGGGTTACAGGAAAGGGATTTTGAAAGCGATTGAAATTCCAATACTGGAACAATGCTAAATAGAGGCTCACATGAGAACATGCGAGCCTTTCATCTTTACGAACAAACTGAAAAAAGGCGTTCAGATGCCTTATATAATTCATACAGCTATGCGTTTTCTTGTTACAGAAATAGCATGCTGATATATGCTTTTGGTTTTCTTAATCGCCAAGTGGGGAAATAGCTGCTCAAACTTTTTCCTTTGGTTTCTCAAGCATCTTTCTGCCTGGGAGATCCTCGGCTTTGAACTCTGTTTCTTTTTTGTGAGGCTGCGGCCACGATATGGAGAAAACATGTCAATCAATTTGGTGATTTGTTAATGAGATTCTTCGCTACGCTCAGGATGACAACCCTTCGACAGGCTCAGGGTGACATAGACCCTCTGCTTGTAAGGCAGATGCTCTATGGTTTCACCGTTTGAGCTTGTTGCTTGTCATAAGCTTCATGATGTCATCGATGTCGAAGAATAGCAGTCCGCCGACCAGGTTGCCGGGAAGTTGGCCACTGGTATGCAGGTTCTGCAATGTGCCCCGGGAAATACCGAGCATTTCCCGGACCTCCCATGATTTGAGCCACTTCTTTTGATCTTTTGACGGGGATGCGTTAATGAGTGATTTGATCTCTGCCAGCAATTCGGTTTTGAACTGCTGCAGGTCTTCCCGGGTGAGAATGTTTACTGCCATAACGGTGAGATTTAGTAGCAGCAAAGCAATTTGTAAAATGAAGGCTTAAACCTTTATAGGCTTAATCAAGGTGAGTGAAACTCTGTATGGATGCTGATTAGTATTTAAATAAAACGTCTGGAGATATATTTAGACCTTCTGCTAAAGCAAAAACAGTTTGAAGTTTTATATTGACACGGCCTTTCTCGGTTTTCTGAACCTGTGAATATTCCAAGCCAGCAGCAGCTGCCAATTCATGTATGCTCATACCCTTGCTCTCTCGTAGCTTACGTAGGTTAGCTCCAAACTTTGCAAGGGCCTTTTCTGTACTGGTCATTCATGCAAGGTGTGGTTGTTAACAAAATATATTGGTGTAGCCAGCAACACCATTCAAAAAATTCCGTAGTTTTACGGTACAGAAACTACTTATGACAAGTCAAACCGAGTTGTTGCAGTCACCTATTGCCTTATTGCCATTGAGTGGTGATCTTAAAAGATTACTATCAGAGAATGGTTACACGAATCTTCAACATTTATTGCAACAGAAGCTTTCTCATTTAAGAACCAAAATTGGTTTATCATTTCACAACGAACTTGAGCTCTTTGACATGGTGAATGAAAATGGACTGCAGAAGTTGTGGCGGGAAGAATAGACGATGTTTTTTCCTCCTAACTAAACGTTATTTTCCACGAACAACAGCTTTGTATTTTAAATGTTGTCAGTTTTTATATACTTTGTGCGAGCTTATATAAAAACAACTGAGATTGCCTATCGATCCGCTATATAATGAACGGGACCTTTTAAAACAGGTTTCAGAAGGTGATGAATCTGCATTCGGACAATTGTTTCATGCCTATCGAAATAAGCTATTCTCCTACATTCTTAAACTTTCAGGATCTAAAGAAACTGCTGAAGATGCGGTGCATGATGTTTTCCTAAAACTGTGGACCAACCGTGAAAGGTTACCTGAAATAGAAAACCTTAACGGCTATATTTACAAGATGGCTCAGAATCATGCCCGAAACGGATTGAAGCGTATGGCCAAGGAAACTTTAATCATTGCCGAACTTGAGCATGGACACATTTACGAAAGCCCTGACCCAAATGATAAACTCCTCAGAAAAGAAGTGCTTCAATTTATACATGATGCAGTTGATAGGCTAACCCCGCAACAAAAAGAGGTATATAAAATGAGCCGAGAACTTGGCTTAAAGCAAGAAGATATAGCTCAAAGGCTGAATATTTCAGTTTTTACAGTAAAAAGACACCTGACTGATGCCCTGAATGCCCTGAGGCAGGACCTGAACGACTCATACGGCTCATTTGCAATTGCTCTCATTGTGATTTATGGCTTGAGCTAACCGAGGCAGTTTTATCCTTACCTGTACCCCTCCGAAAAAAAAGTTGTAATTCATCTACTACCTTTTTCATTCCCGATTGTCACATTATAGAGGTGACCAAATTATTACGGCATCTTTAAATAATCCTTAACCTATTATGTGACTAAAAATTTATTGAAAATGTCAACCCAAAGATTAACATATTTATTTGATAAGTACCTGGAAAATAATTGTAATGAAGTTGAAATGGAGGAATTATCTATCCTGCTTCTTGCAAAACAAAACCATGACCAGGTGAATGAACTATTGGAAGATGCCTGGCAGAAAGTGGAAGTAGGTGCTGTAATGCCTGAAGGCAATGCCAATGAAATACTAAACAGAATACTTACCCATAAACCAAAAGCCGAGATAAAAAAATTATACCCTAGGAAACGCTGGGTGGCAGCTGCTGCAATCTTGGTTGCAATGATCAGTGTTACATACCTGCTGACCACGAGAAAGGATAAGCATGATATTGCAAAAACCCAATCAACCAGCAATCAAGATGTAGCCGCCCCCAGTAAATCAAAAGCTACAATCAAATTGGCTGATGGAAGCCTTGTATCGATCGACGATGTAAAGGCAGGAAAGGTCGCTCAACAAGGAAACGTTAGTGTAAACAAAACAGCAGATGGCAAAATCATTTACAACGGCTCTACTTCCGAGATCACTTATAACACACTTTCAAACCCCAAGGGAAGTACTGTAATTGATATGACACTCACGGATGGTAGTCATGTGTGGTTGAATTCAGGTTCATCTGTTACATACCCAGTTGCATTTGTTGGAACGGAAAGAAAAGTATCGATCACTGGTGAAGCCTATTTTGAAGTGGCACATAATGCATCCAAACCTTTTATAGTTGAGAAAGGTGAAATGAAAGTTGAAGTATTGGGAACGCATTTTAATGTAAATGCATATGATGACGAAGATGAAATCAAAGTGACACTTCTTGAAGGATCTGTATCCGTTAACAACTTAACTAAGAAATCTAAAATTAAGCCAGGGCAACAAGCGCGGCTTCGACTGGCTCAGCCTGACATACGTGTTTTAAACAATGTGGATGTAGACCAGGTGATGGCATGGAGAAATGGAATGTTTGAATTTGATAATACTGAATTGCCTGTGATCATGCGGCAAATTTCAAGATGGTATGACATAGATATTGTTTATGAAGGAAACCCAAACAATGAAAAATTTGGGGGTGGATTGAGCATGAAATTACCATTGAGTAGTGCATTGAAATTATTAGAGGTAAATGGTGTGAAGTTTAAAGTGGATGGGAAGAAAGTAACCGTGATTTATTAAAAGCCTGCTAATACCCGCCGATGCCAAGGCTTTGGCGGGTAAAGAAAAAGCCCCTGTTGAGACCAGGGGCCATGGCCGGCGAAATAGATAAAACCTGTAGGAATCATTTATTGTTCACCAAACCATTGCAAAGCTATGCAATTAACTGCTATTTGTCGTGCCCATAGCTGGGGGCAACGGCACTTTACCCAAAAAGTGTTAAGGGTTATGAAATTAACAGCCATCCTCCTTTTAACCGCAGGCCTTGGAGCCAGCGCTAAAGGTATTTCTCAAACCGTGACACTGGACATGAAGAATGTGCCGGTACAAAAGGTTTTTAAGGAAGTAATAAGGCAAACCGGGTTCTCTATTGTTTATAATGAAGACCTGCTAAAGAATGCGCCGCCTGTTACTATTAATGTAAAAAACGCAGCATTGAAAGATGTGCTGGACATATGCCTGGGCAACCAGGACATTGAGTATGTTATTAAAGACAATATGGTTGAAGTAAGGAAAAAAATCAAGAGTGTAAATATTCTTAGTGAATTATTTCAGCTTCCACCGCCACCCATTAATATTCATGGCAGAGTAGTGAACGAGAAAGGTGAACCTGTTGCCGGTGCAAGTATCCAGGTTAAAGGAAATAAAACAAAGGGAACGAGCACAAATGAATATGGACAATTTGAATTGAAAGATGTTGACCCAAATGCAATACTTGTTATTAGTGGAATAAACGTTGAACAATTTGAAATAAAAGTTGACGGCAAAACTGATTTGGGTGTGCTGGCTATAAAGACCAAAGTAATTTCAAGTGAAGGTGTAACTGTTAACACAGGATATCAACAACTAAAACCAAATGAAGTGACCGGCTCAGTTACCTCAATAACTCAAAAACAACTGGAACAAAGAGTTTCAACTGATATTGTCAGCAAGCTTGAAGGAATAACTAATGGACTTGTTTTTAATAAAGATCCGTTAACCGGAAAAAACCAATTAAGAGTGCGGGGAGAGAGTACTCTATTTGCGTATACTGAACCACTTATTGTCGTTGACAATTTCCCTTATGATGGTGATATTAATGAAATTAACCCCAATGATGTTGAAAGTATAAATGTTTTGAAAGACGCGGCAGCATCGTCAATCTGGGGTGTGAGGGCTGGTAATGGAGTTATTGTTATAACAACAAAGAAGGGAAGAATTAATCAGCCCTTGCGATTGGAAGTAAATGCCAATACATCGATCATAGATAAACCAGACCTTTTCTACGCTCCCAATATAAACCCATCCGACTATATTGATTATGAAACATATCTATTCAATCATGGACGATACACATCCGATCTGTCCGATCCTGGTTTTAAGGTGGTATCCCCTGTTGTTGAGATATTAAACAATAGAAAAAGAGGTTTAATCTCGGCCGCGGATTCAGCTGCTCAAATTGATGCTTTACGTAGGTATGACTGGAGAAATGATTATTCAAAATATCTGTATCAAAAAGCAGTGAATCAGCAATATCAAATAAATTTAAGTGGCGGCAGTAATAAAGTTGCTTATTATTTTTCAGCTGGTTACGATAAGGATTTATCAAATGTAACCGGCAATCAAAATGACCGCCTTACCTTAAGCAGCAGAACAAGGTATGTTCCATTTAAGAAACTTGATATACAAACTGAAATTAATTACTTAGAAAGTTCAGTAAAGACGGATGGAACATCAAGTGTGGGTAACATATATCCATACACGAGATTTTTTGATGATAACGGACAAGAATTAAATGTGCCACAACATCGTGCTGTTTGGGAGGACACTATAAGTAACCATGGGTTCTTAAACTGGAAATATTATCCTTTGCAGGATCGAGGCCTTACAGACAATAAAAATAGAACATACACTGTCAGAATTGGCACCCAGTTCACGTACAAAATAATAAAATCACTAAGCGTTTCGGGCTCCTATCAATACTATAGGTCATCAGTTACGAGCAGAAGGTTGACTGATGAAGGAAGTTATCTTATCCGCAATCAAATGAACAGGTTTGCAGTTTTAGATGCAAATGGTAACTATAAAAGCAGCAACTTCCCAAGTGGTGGGGAACTTGATTTAGCGAATAGTCAAATTGTTGGTCATAACGGAAGATTTGGATTGGATTATAAAAAAACGTGGGGTAATCACCAGGTGTCAGCTATTGGTGGGATGGAATTTCGTGAGATACGTTCTGAATCAAATAGTTCAAGTTTACTGGGATATAATGATGCAACAGGAAGTTTTGCTACTCCTAATACATTTTTGTCTTATCCAACTTATCCTAACGGAAATGCCACACTTGGCGGAGGTTCCGCATTTGGACTTTCATATTCAGGGAAGATAAACAGATATCGTTCTTATTATGCTAATGCAGCCTATTTATTCAAAGACCGGTATGGAATTTCCGCAAGTGCTCGTCTCGACCAAGCAAATATCTTTGGAGTCAACACAAATCATAAAGGCACACCTCTTTGGTCCACTGGAGTTAAGTGGAATATCAGTCGGGAGAGTTTTTACAAATTCACTCCTCTTCCTAACCTCGCTTTGCGGATAAGTTACGGATACCAAGGCAACCTTTCTCCAGATGCAGTAGCTGTAGTTACATTTAAGTATGGTAATCCAGCTGATTATACAGGATTGCCTACAGCAACAATAAATAATTATCCAAATCCTGAATTAAGATGGGAAAAATCAGGACAATTAAATGTCGGACTAGACTTTGGTTTGAGAAATAATAGAATAACTGGCACTATTGAATATTTCAAAAAGAAAGGAACCGACTTAATAGGAAGCGCTCCAATCGACATAACTACAGGAATTAGCAGAATTCTTGGAAATTTTTCTGCCATGAAATCGCATGGACTTGATTTATCACTCAACTTTCAAAATATCTCTAATAAGAACTTTAGGTGGGTTACAAATTTCATATTTAATTATGCTGCCGAGAAGGTTACAAAATATGATGTTTCGAATACTAATGCACAATATATAAGGGGCTACTTACTGTCAACGCCAGTTCCAATAGTCGGGTATCCTGTCCATAGCTTGTTTAGTTATGGGTGGGGCGGCCTAGATCCCAATACCGGAGACCCCAGAATCATTTTGGGGGATACCTTAAATAAGACATATACTAATAACACCATTTCGGCAATTAAATTTAATGATCTAGTATTTAATGGAAGGTTTACTCCTCCATACGCCGGCTCATTAATAAATAGTTTTTCCTGGAAGGGCTTAACAATAGCCTTCAATATCACTTATAAACTAGGATATTACTTCAGAAAAAAATCCATCAATTATGGAGCATTTGAATCTAACTGGATGGATGGTAACAAGGATTTTGGATTGCGCTGGCAAAAGCCAGGAGATGAAGCGAACACAGATATTCCTTCCTGGATATATCCAAACCCATCGTCTTTGCGAGACGAGTTCTATACCTATTCTGATGTCTTAATTAGAAAGGCTGACCATGTTCGTCTACAATTTATTAATCTCAACTATCAAATTAATGATAAGATTTCGCACAAAATTGGTTTTCAAAGTTTGAATATTTATTTCTATGCGAATAATATAGGCATTTTGTGGAGGGCTAACAAAGATGGCATAGATCCTGACTATCCAAATTTGAGTTACCCCCCTTCAAGATCCTATTCATTTGGTATAAAAGCTAATCTTTAATTTATAAATCAAATTATCATGAATATTCAAAATAAGAATTTCATTAAAATTATAGTTATACTATTTCTAACAGTATCAATACTTTCTTGTAAAAAAGGCTGGTTAGAAGCAAAGCCAGATAAATCTCTTGTTGTGCCTTCCACAATAAAGGATTATCAAGCCATGTTAGATAATAATTCTGGAGGGCTTACACCAATCAACAACTTACACGAAATGTTAGGGGAAATTGGTGCAGGAGATTTTATCGTCACAGATGCAACTTGGGATGGGGCTTCTACAATCCAAAAACAGTCGTATATATGGGCTTCAGACATTTATGGGCAAGACAAAGAATATGACGAATGGAAAAATCAATATAGCAATATATTGACTATGAATATCATTCTTGAAGGCATTGAAAAAATAATTCCTAATGATAATGCAGGGTGGCAAGATTGGAATCAGGTGAAAGGGAGTGCCTTGTTTTTTCGAGCATATCGGTATCAAATGATTGCCGGACTTTTCTGCAAACCTTATATTAAATCTAGTGCTGTAACTGATTTGGGGATACCGCTTCGATTAAAATCAGATTTTAACGAAACTTCAAAACGAGCTACAGTCGAAGAAACATATGCACAAATTCTCAGTGATTTAAAACAATCTGGAGAATTGTTGCCCATTGATAAGCCAACTTCCACTAATATTTACAAGCTTAGACCTACAAAGGCAGCAGCCTATGCTATGCTTGCGAGAGTTTATTTGTCAATGAGAGTATATGACAGTGCCTTGGCATATTCCAATAAAGCTCTTGGACTTTATAACACCTTAATGGATTATAATACAGATCCATCACCTTCTGGCTTTTTCCGCCTCCCAATGTTTAACAAAGAAGTAATTCTTGAATTTATAGGCGGGTCATATACAGTATTAGCGACTAACAAATTACTTGCAGACACTTCTCTCACAAACCTATATAGTATAAACGATTTAAGAAAACCGTTATTCTTTTATACCACAGCCTTTCCATTCTTTATTGGTACTTATACTGGGCTTTCAAATACTCTATTTACTGGATTAGCAACTGATGAGTTATTTCTGATAAGGGCAGAATGTAATGCCAGAATGGGCAATAAAGACTTAGCCCTAAATGATCTAAACACGCTGATCGCAAAAAGATGGAATAATGCGGTTCCTCCTCCAAATATCACAGCAAGCACTCCGAATGAAGCATTGCAAAAGATTTTGATTGAGCGACGAAAAGAACTTTGCTTTCGAAGCTTAAGGTGGTCAGATCTTCGGAGATTGAACCAGGAACCTCAATTTGCGGTTACATTAAAGAGGACTGTACATGGAATTCTTTACAGTTTAGCCCCAAATGACAATAAATACGTATTTCCAATTCCACAAGACGTAATTGACTTAACCGGAATGGCGCAGAACCCAAGGTGATGGCTTTAGGATCACACTTCACTCAATTTATTCGGAATTAAAAAGAATAGAAATGTTAAGAAAAAAATGGCTAGTCGTGTTGTTATTGTCTTTGATTTATTTACAAGGAATGGGGCAACCCCCAAGGTTTAGAATCGGTGACAGTATTCCAGATTTAGAAATAAAGGGAATACTGAATTATAAACAATCTTCCGCAAAAATATCCGAATTCAAAGGAGACCTTTTGATACTTGATTTCTGGGCGACTTGGTGTGCTCCATGCATTGCATCATTTGCTAAACTTGATTCAATTCAACGGTACTTTAAAGAAAGAGTTCAAATATTACCTATAGCTTATGAAGATTCAGTTTTGGTAAAGAACTTTTTAAGAAGGGTGTCAAAAACTTTTAAGAATACTCTTCCCGTTACTGCAACAAATGATCATCTATTAGGGACCTGGTTTCCGCATACAACACTTCCCCATTATGTTTGGCTCGATAAAAATCGTCGAGTTATTGCTATTTCAGAAGGAACTGATGTAAATATTAAAAACATAGTTGCATTTTTTAAATCAGGAAAATTCAACTTTACACCCAAAATTGATGAAGAAAGAAACCTTGTTCAAGTCCCCTCATTTATGCCGGCCGTCCAGCTTTTGAGTGGGAGAGATACTTCTCTAAAAACGCTAAATGATTCCGAGTTAATAGTACACACCACGTTCACGAATTATGTTGAGGGGTTTGCTATAGGCTCGTCTTTCCGAGACTCCACCTATTTTACAGTGAGGAATTCAACTATTGCCACTTTATACAAAATTGCGTTGTTCGGAAGCAATGTCCAGGATATTTTAAATACTAGCACAATGTTCATTGACATTAGTGATTCAAGTTTATATTTTAAAATAGCAGGCAAAAAGATCGATGGGACCAAGATACCATCGGGGCTACAATCATTACAATGGTTGAAGTTAAATGGATACTCCTATGAAAGTAGGGTTCCAGCAGTTCTGGCAACAGAAAGATTTAATATAATGAAAGAAGAATTGAATAGATATTTTGGGGCAAAATATGGAATCATCGGGTATAAGGAAAGGAAATTAAGAAAATGCCTGGCTTTAATAAGGATATCCGATGATGATAGAATTGCAACAAAAGGCGGTCCGCCCAATAGCGAATTTGACAAACTATCGTTTAAGGTACAGAACATGAATATTAGTTATTTCATAACTCGGTTGGCTTTACCACTGCAAAATTATCCCCCAATTATCGACGGCACTCATTATTCTGGAAAAATCGATTTGGAAATAAACTGTAACCTATCAAATTTGAGTTCACTAAATACTGAGTTATCGAAGTATGGACTAAAACTAGAAGAAAAAGAAGAAATGATGAATGTGGGAGTGATAGGAATGAAGAAATCCTTAAACTAAAAATGTTTTCTCATGCGTAAATATGCAATGCGGAGATTGTTTCTACACTCTCCAGGTGTTTAAACTTTGATGGAAGAGATGGGCCGGTGATCGACTTCGTTCAGGACCCGGCTGCTTCTCACACCCACCCCTAACCCCCTCAGGGGAGAAGAATGCAGGGTTTCCTACGAAGTATGTTTGGCAGTTTGTTTTTTCATAAGCGTCCGGAAGGTCGTAGTGGTATGGCCTGACGGTGAGGGGAAGTGAGAACTTCCCCTTATTATAATACTGATTTGAATTATGAGAATTAATGTTGATGATCTATATAATGAACTGAATACTGTACTTGCTACAATAAGAGAACAATCGAATAGGGCAATCATAGTAGAGAACAGTTTTTGGGCAGCCAATAATTTCTGGAACAGGCTTAAGAAGGAAATTGACAACTCATTCTTTGAATGTGAAGGGAAGGAGATCAATTTTTTCAGAAATATCAAACCAAAGTTCACAAGCCACATACAATTTTACACAATCCTGGCTGAGGTATTGATGTTTGTACCCGAAGAACCGGAGGATCAATTTGAATTCTGGAATGATGAAATAATGAGATCCAAGCGCTTTTTTGAAAAACATGAGGAATTCGTTACCTACTATGAAACAAAGTGCATACACATGGACGGGGTATACTTTAGAAGGGTTGAGCAAGACTGGGTACCAGCACATCCATTGGCATTCTACGATGCAGATAAGAGATTCTGCTCGAGTCATGATCACCTAGTGAGAGGAATATTGGCTCACAAAATGTATTTTGAATATGTACGAGAACGATTAAAAGAATTAGGATATACCTAACCCTATTGTTTCAAGCGTGGGATAGATAGAAAGTTTGCAGGAAAACTTACTGACTATGCCGTTACACTATGAACTGGAGGTTTTGGATGAATTCATCGGCAAAACACTCCACCCTAAAAACCAGTTGAATGAGAACTTAATCAGTGACCAGCAATTTGAAGACTGGAACAATATCATTTTGCATGAAAAGGAAGTCATTAAAAAGCGGATAAGGAAAGTAACTTATGGTTACGAGAAAGAAAGCCACCGAAAACTTTATATCCAGCAACATCAATCTGCCATAGCAAGGCTAAAAAATCAATTGATGGATTTCTTAATGCCAATGGACTCCACCGTACTTTATGAATCAGCAGATGACTTAAGATTAGTAAAGTTGTATAAGCGAAGTCTTAGGGTGCTGCAGGAGTTAACTGTTTTTTTGAAAGACGAATTCAAAACCTATTTTGATGAAGACGAAAAGATTCCTGTGAGCAGATTACTAATGATTCAGCATGACGTTAAAGGAAGATTGATCCGAATAAGGAAGTTGTTATTGAAAGCAGGTCATGATGCTGTGCTGATAGAACTTATTGTGCAGACCATTATTATCCATTGCAATAATGAGACTTGCTTGTCATTAACTTACAGGAGATTCGGTTACTTCAAATTCCTGATGTCTTCCCTGGAGAAAATGAAGCTTGAAGAAATACAGGCTTCCTACTATCCGCCGCTGCCGGCTTTGCTTATTTACATGAATTTTAATATAACGGCTTTTAAGAACTATTTGGTAAAGCTGATACATGCAGAAATAAATGGCGGCGCCAGCATAGAAGATAAGATCGAGGTGATTTCATTTCATCATAAAGAGATCAGTCAACTGCCGGTCAAAGCAGGTATGGCGCTAACACCTACACTCCCCTCGGTCCAGCTGGACCTTGTGACCTGGCTCTTTACCGAAATGACTCACCTGGAGAAGAAACAAACACTAGGCATTGTTGCACCGGTACAGTTCAAAGATCCTAACGACCCGGATGCTGAGAAAGGGATTTACTCACAGTTAACGGTAGAGGAACTGGCGTTACTATTTAAAGCTTTTAAGGAAACCTCCATCCTGAAAAACAAAAACATGAAGCAGGTCGCCCGGCGTGTCGCTGAAGATTGGCATACTAAACAGAAAGAGAATATAAGCTGGCAATACCTGTACAATTCGATGAGCACGATCGAGGCCCTTACTGTTAACGGCCTTGAGAGTAAGATGGTGGATGTGGTGAACTGGTTGAGGAAGCTAAAAGGCCAGCTTAAATAAAAAGGGCAAAAGGTAGAAACCTTGCCCCGTTTTTAATCCGTACCCTATGAAAACTGGGTTGAATATAGTGATTATTATGTGTACATGGCTCAGCAGGGTGAACCCAACATTAGATATCTATTATTTGTACCAGATGATTAGATTAGATGTTCTATACTCATTTGTGGACTGTAAGTATAAAGCCTGGCAATTAGATAAGGTAAGTGAATCTCTGTCTGCAGTCAGATTACCAGGGAAGCCGGTAACGACAAAGGAAAGGCTTGTAGCTGCTGCGTATCTTTTGAGCAATGGTGGTGAGATAAGAAAACAAGCGTCGTTAAAAAGAAAGGCAGAGGCTATACTTGTGGAACTAGAGGAAATATGTAAAAATGAAAAGCCACCGAAATTTTACAGGATCAAACATTGCCAGGTATGCAAGTTCCAGGTATCATGTAATGCCGCCTTAAAAGAACGAGACTGTATAAGTTTATTGAGCGGTATGCCTGCAAAGACGATCGAAAGATATCACAGCAAAGGTATTTTTACTGTTTTACAACTTTCGCATCTATTCCGTGTAAGAAGAAGAGTCCCGAAATCATCTAATAGCTATTTATGGGAATTAAAGGCTTTGGCCATTCGAGATAAAAAAACTTTCGTTTTAAAGAATCCTGAATTGAATCCTGCGCCTACTGAAATATATCTCGATTTTGAAGGTTTACCGGATGACAAGTTTGAATATTTATTAGGAGTACTGATAAAGAAATTAAATCAACCGGATGAGTATTTTCAATTCTGGGCAAACAGTAAGGCTGATATGGATCAGATCTTTATTAATCTCCTGACTTTGCTTGAAAGATTTCCAGATGCCCCGGTTTACCATTACGGTAGTTATGAACTTACGGTTCTAAAAAATGCAAGTAAGAGAATTGGGAATAAAGAACAAATCACCAGCCTTGAAAAGCGAATGATAAATCTTCTCGGAGTTTTCAGGAATAATGTATATCCTCCTACTTACAGCAATGGCTTAAAAGATATCGGAAACTTTCTTGGGTTTGAATGGACAGACAAACATGCAACAGGACTTTTAAGTATTGATTGGAGAAAGCAATGGGAAGGAACCCGTGATCACATCTGGAAGCATAAATTGCTCAACTATAACCTTGACGACTGTAAAGCATTGGCAACAGTAACAGATTGGTTGTACAAGCTTTCCAACAATGAAACAAAGGCTGATGATGTGATGGAGTTGTCGAAAATGAAAAGGCAAAGCCCTTATAAACTGCAGCACAACGTAGAATTTGGCGAAGATTTCCAATACATCAATAAGGCCGCCTATTTTGACTATCAACGAACCCGGATATACTGGAGAAATGAAAAAATGAGGGTGGTCACAAAGAAATCTGTTGTTCACCACGGCAAAGGTAAACCTGTATGGAAGCCGAAGCGAATCAATGAAGTGATTGTATTACCACGATTAAAAAAATGTCCGCACTGCGGTCATGATAAATTATACCTCAGAGCAAAAGGTAAGACATGGTTGCAAACGGATATAAAATTCACCCCCACCGGTATTAAACAATGGATCCTGCAATATTATTCGAGCGGTGGAAAATGTGCCAGATGCCTGAAAAAGTATAATGATAATATTCTGCGCAGAGTCCAGGTTGGAGATAACCTTCTTGCGTGGGCAGTGAACCTTTATGTGAACTATCATGTAAGTTTTGCTATGATCAGCCGAATGTTACAGGAACAATTCGGGATCTGGACGAACCCTACTTATTTTAATGACAGGATATACCAATGGTGGGATAGATTTAAACCTGACGTTGAATACTGCAAGAAAATAATCTTCAATTGTCCGGTAATTCATATTGATGAAACTACTGTTCGTCTTACAAGAGGGAATGATAAAGGTTATGTATGGGTATTTGCAACCGGGCATACTATCTACTACCACTTGACCATTACCCGTGAAGCAGGGTTTCTACATGAATGGTTTAAAGATTATAAAGGCGTTATAGTTACCGATTTTTACCCAGGATACGATTCACTTCCTGTTAAACAACAAAAATGTCTGGTTCATCTAATCCGTGACATGAATGATGACTTGTTTAAAAATCCATTTGATGAAGACTACAAAATACTGGTTGCTGAGTTTGGGCAATTGCTTAAAAAGATCATTGTTACTATTGACCGTTACGGATTAAAGAAACGTCACCTACAGAAACACCTTAAAGATATTGCCAGCTTTTATAAACGCTTTGTTGAAGCTGATCATAAAAGTGATCAATCCACGAAATGCGCCAAACGCTTAAAAAAGAGTTGGAATGAACTCTGGACTTTTCTTTCACATGACGGTCTGCCCTGGAATAACAATAATGCGGAAGTAGCTATAAAAGCCTTTGCCCAACACCGCCGTGGCGTAAATGGACAGATGAGCCAAAACGGCTTGCGGCCGTATCTGTGTAGTCTGACTATAGCTCAAACCTGGAGGTACAGGGAAGTGTCATTCCTCGATTTTTTAAGGGGAAAGACCGGGATATGGAAAAACATCCACCCCGACCTGTTACCCGATTATTTGCCTTTTAATCAAGCCAGGTTGTATGTCCGCAGTCTGAAGTTTAAACGAATCAAAGACCTAAAGGAATGGGAGAACAGCGGGAAGCGGCCGGCATTTATCCCGGACAACCCGACGTGGTTTTATAAGGATGAGGGATGGAAGGATTGGTGGGATTGGATTGGGGTGTAGTGATTTTCTTTTATGTCCTTTTTTGCTTCTCCAAAAAAGGACGAAAAAATGAGCCCAGCAATCGATATACAGCCCGATTGCTGGCGCAGCTATGATTGGCGATTGTGCAAGGTGGACTCAGCATTTGAAATTCGTAACTTTATCTATCATTTTAAACACATCTAATTTCGTTAGATATGAATTTACGCCCTGATTACTTTGTAATTGAATCCTTGACTGAGGAAGATATAAATGACGGTAAAATCTTTTACGATGCGATTAAATCGTTAAATAAATATAACCCAATTCACAGGAGAGTCAGTACTCGAATTGAATTTGAGGAAGCACTATTGGAGTTTGCAAAATCTGACATTAGATACTTATTTATTTCAGCTCATGGAGATGAGGAGAACATAGAATTGATAGAGGATAATTTTAATGCTTACGATTTGGCCGATCTTGAAATTAATTTAACAAAACGAAGAGTATTTATGTCTACCTGTAGAGGTGGATCTTTCCTCCTTGCTAAGTACTTTATAAAGAAGGGAGCTTATTCAATTATAGGCTCTCCAGACAACCTCGACCAAATTGTAGCTACTGGTATGTGGCCAACTATGGCTATGGTTTTTGAAAGACTTACTGAAGATTCATTAAACTTTAGAGAACTGGATAAAACTATAAAGCTCTTAGCTAAGGTTTATGAAATTAGATTGGCTTATTATTCATTTATAAGAAATAAACAAGAAATGAAAGAATATATGTATTCCGGTAACTTAACCAGAGTAAGAACTAACTACCCAATTTAGAGATGTTTACTAATTCTGATGGCAAAGAAGTATTGACTGAGGAGCCTATTTTTCCTTTGGTAAGTTTTAATCCTGATACAAAAATCTGGAAATGTGTTGGTACGGGATTTTTCATCCAAGCTATAGGTGGTTTTGTAACTGCTAAACATGTTTTTTTTGAAAATGATGGAACACATTTACCAACAGTGTTTGCTATACAAACAACTTCATCAAATGAAAGACATGTAAGAGTTTTAAAACATTTTGTTGCACATGAATCAGCAGATATTGCAGTAGGCTTATTAGGACCGAGAAGACTACATGGTGGCAAAAATGTTCCCTCACAAAATGCAACCCCATTCACATTAAACTTTGGAAACATAAATATTGAAGATCAAGTTCGAACTTATGCTTTTCCATTATCAGAACGAAAGGCTTTAGACAGTGGAGAATATGAATTTACTTTTAAAGGTAAATGGTCGGCTGGGAAAGTGGTAGAATATTGTGAGGACGGATCACCACTTGTAAGAAATCCGTGCTATCAAACTACAATGCTAATTGATCATGGCGCTAGTGGCGGCCCTGTACTAAAAAATAACTTAGTTGTAGCGATAAATTCAAGTAGTATGCAAGTCTTGGAAGGCGAAACCCCTATATCTTTTATAACTCCAATTGATTTTATTTTAGATTTATCTGTACCTGAAAATGACACTTTAATACCGATTAAAGAATTGATTGAAAAAGGAGTAATACCATCAAAATAGCTTACTTATATCCTGAATATCCAATTTAGCATAAATAACTAGCAAGCATTTTGAGGTAAATAGTAGATTATCAATATTTTATAAGCTGGTTTTTATTCCCTACTATTTTTCGGTCACTTAAATACTAACATTTTTAGTAAAATGTATCTACCTTAGTTTCTCAAATCATGAGAAGTGTACATCAATTGCAAGACATATTTCAGCTTTCGCTATGGAACTATACCTACCAAAGAACTTGTAAAAACTGCAGCTGACAAAGGAGTTAATTGTCTTGCCCTCACCAACATAAACAGTACATGCGACACCTGGGATTTTGTAAAGTATTGCGAAGAAGAAGGGATAAAACCGATCACCGGGGCAGAGATAAGGAATGAAGATAAACTCCTTTACATATTGCTGGCCGCAAACAATACCGGACTGAAATGGATACATGAATTCATATCTGCTCACCTACTAACAAAAGAACCATTCCCTGAAGATTTTACTCAGCGTTTCTTTGCCAATAGCGATGATGGGTATGTTATCTACCCCATGGAATCAAAACCTGTGAATGAACTTTTGATCAATGAGCGAATCGGTGTAACTCCATGGGAAGTGAATAAACTTTTTTCAGTTGATCTAAAAAACTACGGAAAGAAGTTCGTAGTAAGGCAACCGGTAACGGTGCAGGATAATGTCAATTACAATCTTCACCGGTTATTGAGATGTATTGATAAAAATGTGCTGCTTTCAAAACTGCCTGCAGAAGCACAGGCCTTGCCAGAAGAAACATTTATTTCACCAGGTGAATTGCTGGAGAAATTCAAACTCTATCCTTTTATCATTACGAACACATACAAGTTGATGGATGGTTGCAGCATCCACATGGAATTCTTTGCAGACAAAAACAAAAAGGCGTTCGGTGCAACAAAGGAAGATGATAAAATATTATTAGAGAAACTGGCAACAGATGGGTTTAAATCCAGATACGGGATCAAGGATAAAGCAGCCCGGACAAGACTTTCAAAGGAATTGAAGATAATAGATGAGCTGGGTTTCAATTCCTATTTCCTCATAAACTGGGATATCATCAGGTATGCTCAATCGAGGGGGTTTTATTATGTTGGCCGTGGCAGTGGCGCCAATTCTATTGTTGCATACTGTTTGAAAATAACAGATGTGGACCCGATCGAACTGAATCTTTACTTTGAAAGGTTCCTTAATCCTCACAGGACCTCACCACCCGATTTTGATATCGATTTCTCCTGGACGGACCGGGACGAAGTGATCGACTATATTTTCAAGCGATACGGGAAACAGCATGTTTGCCTGCTGGGATCCTACTCAACATTTCAGCATGATGCAATCATTCTGCAATTAGGTAAAGTGTTTGGCTTACCGACAGATGAAATAAAGGAGTTTCAGCGAACGCAGGATGCAAGTGATAAAATAAAACTCCTAATACTACGGTATGGACGGATGATGTATAATTTCCCAAACATCATGTCATTGCATCCTTGTGGTATGTTGATCAGCGATGAATCAATTACAACATACGGTACTTTATTCATGCCTCCGAAAGGATTCCCTACAATACAGATGGATATGTTTGTTGCTGAGAACATCGGACTGAATAAGTTTGATATTCTTAGTCAGCGTGGACTTGGTCACATAAAGGAAAGCCTGAAACTCATTAAGCATAATAAAGGAATTGATATTGATATTCATAATGCAGAAAAATTCAAGAGTGATCCTGGTATTGCCAAACAAATAAGGGAAGCCAATACCATTGGATGCTTTTATATTGAATCGCCCGCAATGCGTGGGTTATTGAAAAAATTACGTTGTGACGACTATGCTACTTTGGTGGCTGCAAGTTCCATCATTCGGCCGGGTGTTGCACAGTCGGGCATGATGAGGGCATATATTGAACGATATCATGACCGAAGTAAAGTACAATACCTGCATAATATTCTCAAAGAACTTTTGGAAGAAACCTTTGGAGTAATGGTGTTCCAGGAAGATGTTATTAAAGTAGCGCACTATTTCGGCGGACTTGATCTTGGCGAAGCTGACATACTCCGCAGGGCCATGAGTGGAAAGTACCGGTCGAATAATCAATTCCAGATAATCAAGGAAAAATATATGGCCAGCTGTAAACAGCAAGGTCATTCCGATGCATTGGCAACTGAGGTGTGGCGACAAATGGAAAGCTTTGCAGGCTATAGTTTCAATAAAGCACACTCGGCAAGTTTTGCAGTTGAAAGTTATATGAGTTTATACCTAAAGACTTATTATCCGAAAGAATTTATGGTAGCCGTGATAAACAATTTCGGGGGCTTTTATTCCAGGGAACTCTATTTCCTCGAATTACTTAAAACCGGTGGCGAAATAAAAGCACCTTGCGTAAATAAGAGTGATTACAATACCAACATAAATGGCAATGAAGCTTATGTAGGTTTTGTTCATATCAAAGGCCTGCAGGCTGAACTGACAGAAAGGATACTTGAGGAAAGGAACACTAATGGTCCGTACCTACACCTGCAGGACTTCATTGAAAGAACAAGTGTAGGACAGGAACAATTGAACACACTTGTAAGTATCGGCGCCTTTAGGTTTACCGGCAAATCAAAAAAGACATTATTGTGGGAAGCCAATTTCCTTCAAAAGAAGAATCAGCCTGAATTACATGGATCGCCTGTATTATTCCAGGATGAACCTTTGAAATTTGACCTGCCAGTTCTTATCGATAGCAAACTCGATGATCTTTATGACGAAATGGAAATATTGGGGTTCACATTATCGAATCCATTTGCAATGGTTGACGACGATCCGAGCAAATATGTTTTGTCGAGGGACCTGGCAACTTACTTGAATAAAACTGTAACCGTACTTGTTTATTTCATTGCCCGGAAGCATGTCACGACAAAGAATAAGGATCAAATGTTCTTTGGAACTTTTGTTGACTGTAAGCTAGATTGGATAGATACAGTTCATTTTCCTGACTCTGCAAAAAACTTTCCATTGCACAATACTGGCTTTTACAAAGTGATTGGTAAAGTGACTGATGATTTTGGAGTGCACAGTATTGAAGTAAGTAAAATGTATAAAGTAGGATTTAAGGAAAGGAAGTTTGCGAACTTATAGCCCTTCGACTTCGCTCAGGGTGACAAAATAGAAAAGTGATGATAATTAGTAATGAGCGACATATTGCACATTTGGACCTGGATTCATTCTTTGTGTCGGTGGAGCAATTATTAAATCCGAAGCTGAAAGGAAAACCCGTACTGATAGGTGGAAGTGGTGACCGGGGTGTTGTTGCTTCCTGTAGCTATGAAGCCAGGAAGTATGGAATTCATAGTGCAATGCCCATGAAAATCGCACGGAGACTGTGTAGCCATGCTATTGTTGTGAGAGGCGATATGGAACAGTACAGCAAGTTCTCGGGGCTGGTTACTGAAATCATAAGAGATACTGTACCGCTGTTTGAGAAATCATCGATAGATGAATTTTATGTAGACATGACGGGAATGGATAAGTTTTTCGGTTGCAGCTTATTTACTGAGGAATTAAAAAAGAAAGTCGTTAGGGAAAGTGGTCTGCCGGCATCATATGGGCTGGCCAGCAACAAACTGATCAGCAAAGTTGCCACCAATGAAGTGAAACCTGATGGACAAATTGAAATTCCTTTTGGTGAAGAGAAATCATTCCTGGCGCCGTTAAGTGTTGCGAAGATACCGGGTGTAGGAAAAGAAACAACGATTAAGCTTCTAAAGATGGGGGTTGAGACGGTAAAGTTGTTGAGTGAAATACCTGTTGAGATGTTGCAGAACTTCTTGGGTAAAAATGGTACTGACCTTTGGCGTAAAGCAAATGGGATAGATGAAACACCGGTGGTCCCCTTTCATGAGCAAAAATCCATGAGCACAGAACACACTTTTGAACAGGACACGATCGATATGCGGTTTATTCATGGTGAGCTTGTGAGAATGACGGAAAGCCTTGGATTTGACCTACGAAAGGAAAACAAACTAACAGGATGCATAACCGTAAAGCTTCGCTATTCAAATTTTGAAACATATACTAAACAGCTAAGTATAGCCTATACTAATGCTGACCATGTTTTAATGAACACTGCCCAGGAATTGTTCAAAAAGCTTTATGACCGGCGAATGCTTATCCGGCTAATCGGGATCCGGTTCACGAACCTGATACCGGGTAACTACCAGATAAAACTTTTTGAGGATACACAAGAAATGATCAGGCTATACCAGGCTATTGACAGCGTGAAAAAGCGATATGGAGAAAAGCTGGTGATGAGGGCCGCGGGGGTCTGAGAAAAAAATGGATAAAAAAATGCGATATGTCAACTTTTGGAACTGTTACTTATATAACATATTTTCGAGACAAATACCCTAGAATTTTACCAAGCATTGGTGAAACAATTAAAATGGCCAAACCCGAACCTATAAACCTGGTGCCTATTGCTGATCCTATAGCAACAGGAATACATGCTTCAGCCCGTGTTGCGTTTGGCAAAACTTTTGTTCCTCAACAGCAAATACTCTTATACTCACCCAGTGAATGGGAAACTTTTATACAGGAGTGGGTTCATAGTCAAAAGTCAAAGTATAACAAAGTATTACGTTTCGCAGGTGCGAATGATATGGGAATAGATGTTGCAGGACTAACTGATGATAAAGGTATATTTGGAATATGGGACAATTTTCAATGTAAACATTATACTGATCCACTGATACCATCAAAATCTGCAGTGGAAGTAGGGAAGGTTCTTTGGCATTCATTTAATAAAAGGTATGCCCCACCGAGAAAATATCATTTCATTGCTCCAAAGGACTGCGGAATAGCATTGAACAGGATGTTATTGAAACATGATACATTAAAAGCATACATAGTTAAACACTGGGATCAATATTGTAAAAAGGAAATTACTGATACTGAAGAGATCGAGCTAAAAGGTGATTTTGAAAAATATGTGGACGCATTTGATTACACAATTTTTACTTCCAAACCATGCCTGGAAATAATAGACGAACATCGTACAACCCCGTGGCATACTATCAGATTTGGTGGAGGTCTTCCAGAAAGAGCGCCAGTAGCACCGCCGCCAGCAGAAGTTGGTGTCCATGAAAGTAGGTACTTAACTCAATTATTCGAGGCATATAGCGATTATAAGGGTATAACATTAACTGATGTAACATCCTTATCTCCTTGGAAAGAGCTTGACGAACATTATGACAGGCAGAGGGAATCATTTTATCATGCAGAGGCATTGAGGAATTTTGCCCGTGATACTGTTCCACCAGGTACATTTGAAGAACTGCAAGATGAAGTATATGCGGGTGTAATCGATATCGAGAATGCTGAACATACAAATGCATTTGTACGATTAAACAACGTGACACATGCATCAACCAGTTTAGAGCTAACATCAAATGCATTGATAAGTGTAGTGAAAGTTCAGGATAGAAAAGGGATATGCCATCAATTGGCAAACGTGAATAAATTAAACTGGAAAAAGCCTTGAATTTAGAAAGATCGATATCAACTTTTAACAACCCATTGGAATCAGGGGTTAGAGCTGTAAGTTTGCTGGCATGCGCTTACCCTTTGGCATATGATCTCCAAAAGCTGGTAATATTTGACTATATGATAGTCCATACTGGCGACATGGGTGGACCCGAAAGCCTTCATGCACAGGTTCCATTAAGGACTAAAGAGCTCCTTGTAAGGCGGCAACTTATTGAAAATGGATTATTACTGATGATGAGTCGAGATCTTATTGAGAGAACAACAGATGCAACTGGTATCAAGTATTTAGCTGGGGAATTATCGGAAACATTCTTAAGATCCTTAACTTCTCCATATCTGCTGGAGCTAAAAAAGAGAGCAGAATGGGTTGTTAATAAGTATGGTAATCTAGAAGAAGATGATTTGCGACAAACAACCAGAGTTTTTTTTGATACCTGGATCGAAGAATTCCAAAATACTAAACAAAGTCTAGGGTCTTAATGACGGTGAATAATACGATATTACTTCGGCATATCTGTTTTACAGGTCCAAATAAAATGCCTGCTGAATTGACTTTCCGAAAAGGATTGAATGTATTGTATGGTGCATCAGAAACAGGAAAATCCTTTGTTTTGGAGGCAATCGATTTTATGCTAGGTGGAAACACTGAGTTACGGGATATACCCGAACGTGTTGGCTATGACCGAGTTTTTTTAGGCATTGAAATAAATAATGATGAGGTTACACTTGCAAGAGCGACGAGTGGAGGTAATTACCAATTGTATATCGGACTTCATAAAAAATTACCAACTGACCAACAGGGTATATCATTATCAGCGAAACATAATGCTGACAACACCGGCAATGTTTCAAATTATTTGCTAACCAAGATCGGTCTTAATAAGAAGCGTGTAAAAACAAATGCAAATGGTAGTACAAGAAATTTAAGCTTTCGGGACGTGTCGCACCTTTGCATAATTGATGAAAATAGGATACAAAAAACAGGGTCACCTATCGAAACTTCTGGTCAATACCAATTTCGTACAGCAGAGTATTCCATTTTCAAATTGTTGCTCACTGGTGTGGATGACAGTGCGATTGTTGCTAATACAGATGTATCAGTTGTCCAAAATCAAAATTCTAAAATTGAATTGATTGATGAGTTGATAGCAGGTCTTACAGCAAGTTTGCCTGGAAAAGATGTTTCTGAGACTGAGTTAGCTGAGCAGCTTCAGAAACTTGATAAAACAATTTCAGATTCCCAGCGAGATTTAAATCAAATGGAATCTAGCTATTGGGAACTTATAACCTCCAAAAATAACCTAAGGAGTAAAATTGATTTAGGAACAAATCGCCGTGGAGAGATAGACGAGTTACTTGCTCGTTTCGCAATTCTTGACGATCATTATAGATCAGATCTTTCAAGGCTAGAAGGTATAAGAGAAGCAGGCTCCCTCATTAGCGTACTTGAGGTTAAGACATGCCCTCTGTGTGGCGCTCTTCCAGACCATCAGCATCCGGGAGAAGACTCAATAGGAAATTTAGAAACAATTGTTACAGCAACAAATGCTGAAAGTCAGAAGATACAAAGGTTGCAAGGTGAACTACAGCAAACAATAGCTAAACTAAAGGATGAAGCTACAGGATACGACAAATCTATTCCATCTCTAAAATCTAACCTGGCTGAAATCGAGAATCAAATTAGTGAATTGAACAAAGGTATGGTTGATCAAAGAGTATCCTACACCTCATTAATTGATAAGCGAGCAGAGATTCGATCTATACTGTCGATATTTACACAGATTACTACTTTAAATGATAGAAAAATTCTATTGGGAAAGAATAATAAGGTAGAAGGAGATCCCAAACAATCGCCTGCATCAAAAACTGTTGATCTATCAACATCTGTTCTTGATCAATTTGCGCAAGAAGTTGAAAGTATTTTGAAAGCTTGGAATTTTCCTGATTCGGAGCGGGTACAGTTTGATGAACCTTCGCATGACCTGATAATTTCCGGGAAACGACGAGGAAGTAGAGGAAAGGGCATGCGTTCTATTACTCATGCCGCCTTTATGACAAGTATCTTAGAGTTTTGCAAAAATAGAAAACTTGCTCATCCAGGATTTCTCGTTCTAGATTCACCATTACTTGCTTACAGAGAACCGGAAGACTCAGATGATGATTTACGACACACGGATGTTCAAGATAAATTCTATGAGTATTTATCTAAATGGAGCGAAGGGCAGGTAATTATTATTGAAAACATTACTCCTCCGGATTCCATCATTAGCCTGCCTTCAAGTATCATGTTTAGCAAGAATGATGCAGTAGGTAGGTATGGATATTTTCCAAAAATTGATCCTCCAGCATCTCAGTTAAGACTACTTTAATCAGTCGCTATTTTAATTGAATGAAATAAATTAAGCAACCAATTCCAATGGAGGCAATTCAGTTTCGGGATATTGACATGGAGTTGTGGGATCAAGAATGTCTTTGAAATCTTTTGGTAAACTATAAACTTCCATTTCCCTTGCTGGGAACTGAAATTGTGCAATCACTTTAATGCGGTCTTCAGATAAATCGCCGAACAACCATTCCCATGCTAGATCATCAGTGAGAATTGTAGGTTGCCTTTCTTTACTGTTATGAACCTGTTTCATTAAGCCATTGGCTGCAGTTGTAACTATAGAAAAAGTTTCAACATGTTCACCAGTTTCTGAATCAGTCCAGGGATTCCAAATGCCAGCCATAAAAAAATACTCCTTGTCTTTTAATTTAATCCGATAGGGATATTTTACTGCAGTCTTTAAGGGTGCCCCAGTCTTTTTGTTTTTTGGAAATATATGACGCCATTCATAAAAGCCGGTAGAAAGAACCAGGCAGCGCCTATTTAATGCTGCGTCTCGATACATTTTATTTGGCAATAACATTTCTTCAGAAACTGCATTCAGTGTTGTAATTGGAGTATTCCATTTTCCATTAGCATCCTTATAACCATAACGCATCTTGCCGGCATCCTCTCTGGTCTTAATAAATGGCCATTTATTGGGAGTAGGAAGAAATCCCCATTCCATTTGAACGATATCAAAATCTTCTTTACCGTCAATGCGTTTTAATACAGGTGCAAGAGAATAATCAAAACCTATGTGCAAGGGTTTATCAAGAAAATCATATTTGGCGATCGCTTTTTCAATACTCTTGAGTCTTATGTACTCGCTTCTTGTTACTTTAACTCCATTGTAATAACACATAACTAAGTCTTTTTCTTAGAACGATAATGTTGTTCAATTAATGGTCCAACCTGTTCAGCTAACTTTTGACGACCTTCAGGAATTGAGGTCCAGAATTTTTTCTGTTCCGCATTTGTTGCCCGAAGCATTCTTAACTCAGGGATCTGATTTGAAAATACTACCCTGAAAAATGTTTGCCCCGCAATTCGGATTTCTTCAACCCTGATTGAGTTGTTGCCGAATTCCAAATCGAAAGTTTCATTTTCCTGGACCATTACCAAAATTGTTTTATGAAGTTATTGCAATTAAAATAATTCTCCTTGCTTGGTGTCCACAGGCAAATTTTCAAAATCGAAACTTTGAATGACTTTATAACCTGTCTCACCTGGCTTCCTCCGAAGCAATAACATGTGCTTTGCTATGAAGCGCCCGGTAAAGTGCCGGTGGCTATATCCCTTCCATGCCGCTTCGAACTGCCAGGGCTTTAATTTCATACCCAGATTTATGTGAGAATCATTCAGGAAGTGAGGCTTATTTTCGGCATCCAGCTTCATTAGTTTTTGGGCATCGTGACGGATCTTTTTGACCAGGTCAGAAATGGGAACCTTGCTCGTCACATTAATAAAAATTGTATGTGATGGATAGCTGCCGTAATTTTTCAACTCAACTTTGAATGCCTGGCTGCCCATACCCACAATTCTTAACCGGTTCATAATTCTCTCTTCAAAGGCCTGAATTTGCTTGAATGTGGCAAGAACAACCTGCGGGAGGGAAGTTGAGGGGTGGTCAATTTTGTAGGTTTCATTGAAGTTCTTTCTGACTTCCATGATATGCCGGGCTAATTCCTCGTGGGGAAGCAAAACGATCTTGTATTCGTTGACCTGGTAGCCCGGAAGGCTTTGAAGTGACTTGTCCATGATCTTACGTTTGTATAAAAATACTAAAAATGTTAGTTATTTTGCTAAATAATGTATTAAATTTGTGCAAAATGAATTTCTATGATAGACGTATTAATAGAAACGGAAACATTCAGCCCATTTGCTGGGGAATTCGACTATAAGGGCGAGCATTTTTGGGCCGTGATTACCCCTGAGTCCTTTAGCGATGATGGTGGCATAGACTTTACTGGGAATTATTCAGGAACGCTTACTGGTTCTAAAGGAACAAGTATCAATTTTGAGCTTTTTGCAGATACAGAGGAGACCTGGGAAACAGATCCAAAAGATCTTGATCCGGAACTAGTAGCTAATATTAATAAAATCGTAAAAGAATTCAGGAAGGATGGCGGTAAGGAAGTTGTTTTAAATTAACACAAATGCAAACCAAAGAATTTCAATTCTCCTTTGAATTTTCAAATAAGAAGTTTCAAGCTACCTGTGCAGTCTATTTCGAAAAGGAAGCGAAGGAATTTCCCTACAATACTTTGTTGTACAGGATAGCCTGGGATACACATAAAATAAATCCACCTGTAGCTTTATTCTATGAAACTAACAATATGAATAAACGCTTCTCATGGTTCAAACCAGATGAATTAAAAACTCAAATTTTATGGGATACGATTGCCAGGGAATTAGAAAAACATCCTGCTCCAATATTTGACTAACTGCCTGTTTCCGCATTTGATGCAACCTTGACAAGTTTATTCCTCAATTCACTCATGTCATTGCTTACTTTCTTATCCAAAACCTTTGCATATATCTGTGTGGTTTGAATTTTGCGATGACCAAGCATTTTGCTAACGCTTTCAATAGGTACGCCGTTATTTAATGTGATAGTCGTAGCAAAAGTGTGACGAGACATATGAAAAGTCAGTTTCTTTTTAATACCACATAAATCAGCAATTTCTTTTAAATAGCCGTTCATACGCTGATTGGAATGAACAGGAAATAATTTACCGCAATTAACAGCTGCAGGATGGTTTTGATATTTTTCTATCAACTCAAGCGCATAAGGCAACAATGGTATGTGTGACGGGACATCAGTCTTTTCACGACTTGTAAAGATCCATTTATTTCCATCTATGCCGATGCTGATTGAATTTGGAGTAAGATTAAAAACATCGATATAGGAAAGACCGGTATAACAGCAAAATAGGAAAATGTCTTTTACTGTTTCCAGCCTATCGATATCAAATTGTTTTTCCTGTAAAACCTGCAATTCCTGGTCTGAGAGAAATCCTCTTTCGGCTGTGCGAATCTTAAGACGATATCCCAGGAAAGGATCTTTATCCAGCCATTGGTTCATTACACATTGACGGATGATTTTTTGTAGATTTTTGAGATATTTCGGATTGGTGGATGGATTGATACTTTTCTCCGTTTTGAGATAGAATTCAAAATCAGTGATGAATGAATATTTAAGACTATCAAGGGGAATATCATTTGCCCTAAATTTCCATTTAACAAAACTGCAGAGGAGGTTGTACATGGTGCGGTATTTCCTCCAGCTCGTGATCACATAATCCTTACCAATTAGCTTTTCAATATCATCAATGTGTTGCTTGACTATTTCCAGGAACATCCTGGGTTTTTCTGCCACCCGATAATATTCAGCCTTGATGCCCTCTAAGGTGACCGGTTTACCATTGTACTGTAAGACATTTTTGCATAGCGTTAGCTTTTGGTTTATCTCGATCAACTTTCGATTAACTTCAAAAGCTTTCGAGAAGCTTGGCTTTACAAATTGGGACCTGGAATCCCATTCGGTGATTGGGATCTCTATAAGGGTAGAAATTTCTGCCCTTAGACCATCAATTTTTACCCTTGCATAAATGTGACCTTTGCCATTATTAAGGCGGCTCTTTTTGATCCAAAAAAGGACATACAAATCTGAATGTTGATTCATTGTTGATAACCTTTAAACGTTAGCGTTATTGTTTAAAGGCATCCGAAGCACTAAAGAGTTAGTTGTAAGATGAATTCTGGGTTACCCCAAAACTATCAATTGGCCGGGGTAACCCAAAAGGTAACCCACAGACTGATATATTATGGGCTATCTTTATAAAAGACGAAAGGCAAGAAGTTTGATTACCAGCTATAAAAGCAAAAGCTGCGTCAATTGACGCAGCTTATCGTGATCGGCCAGGACTTGTGAAGCAGTATGCAGAGCTGCTGCTTAAATAGTGCTTTGCAATCAAAATGTCTCCAATCTATTAACTTTGTATGCATGAATTTATTCATTAAAAACATGGTTTGCAACCGCTGCATTTTAGTAGTTAAACAGGAATTAGGAAAACTTAAGCTACAGGCGAATTATGTAAGCCTTGGCGAGATAGAATTAGCAAAGCCAGCCTCATCAAAACAGTTGGAAGAACTGGATAAAAACCTGCAACAATTAGGATTCGAATTACTGGATAACCAAAAGCAAAAGCAAATTGAGAAGGTAAAAACACTCCTGATCAAAAAGGTTCAAACTGGCGATATAGAAGAACACTTTAGCATCATAGATTTTTTGAGCAAAAGCATTCATAAAGATTACAGTGCAATTTCAAGATTGTTTTCAGAAGTTGAAGGTATTACTATTGAACAGTTTTTTATACTTCAGAAAATTGAGAAAGTTAAAGAACTCCTGGTATATGCTGAACTTAACCTGAATGAAATATCATACAAATTGGGATATAGTAGTGTGGCTCATCTATCAACACAATTTAAAAAGATTACAGGCTTAACTCCGAGCCATTTTAAAAAGCTCGGGACAACACACAGGAAATCGCTCGATTTGGTCAAAAACAAATAGGTATAATTCATTTCCGTAATTCTGTAACAGGTAGTGCATGCTGTCATGTTAGTTTTGTATTCAAAATACACATCATGACACATACGTATAATATTATAGGAATGACATGCGGAAATTGTTTGGCAAAGGCAAAAACTGCATTACTCAAACTAGGTGATATAACATCAGCAGAAGTCCAGCTATCATCTCCACAGGCTACTATTACCATGTCAAAGCATATTTCCACCGCGGTTTTACAGGATGCTTTAGGTAAAGCAGGAGGCTACACAATTTCAGAAGTTGATGGTGGCATGCATCACAATGCTTTGGTTAAGCCCGATACAGAAAAAGTATCTGGTAATTGGCTTGTTACATACAAACCTGTACTGATCATCGCAGCATATATAACGGGAATTAGCCTGTTGATTGAAGCAAAATACGGCTTCAGTACCGAAAGGTGGATGCAGCATTTTATGGCAGGCTTCTTTATAGTATTCTGTTTTTTCAAGGTACTTGACCTGAAAGGGTTTGCTGAAAGCTACGCCACTTATGATATAATTGCTAAAAGATGGACGGGCTGGGGCTATGTATATGCTTTCATAGAATTGGGATTAGGCATTTCATACTTGCTTGGATTCGAGCCCCTGGTAACGAATGCGGTAACCCTGGTTGTCATGAGTATAAGCATTATTGGGGTATTGCAGAGCTTGGCTAATAAAAAACAGATCAAGTGTGCATGTTTGGGTGCTGTTTTTAACCTTCCCATGAGCACCATTACCATTATTGAGGATGCATTAATGATTGGTATGTCATTTGTTATGCTATTATTGCCACATTGAAACTTTAATAATTATAAATTATCTTTAGGGTAATTCAAATGAAGAAAATTACTTCTATACAGTTTAAGGCAGCCTTCCTCTTTATAGTATTCGGGCTGAATATGGCTGTCGGATTTGCATGTGCTATTGGCTTAGATATGGGCTTCAATTCTTCCCATCATCATGATGAAGAAGCATCAGAAGTTCATGTTCATTCAGATGGGAAAAAGCATGTACATCATAATGAGCACAATAAACATCGCCACAATGAAAAAGGGAGTTCCAAAAAGGACGACTGCTGTAATGATAAAGTAGTAAAATTATCACAGTCAGATAAAGCAGTTTCCCAAAATAATATACTTATTAACCCTGGTGGCTTTACAGTATTCATTTCCACTTGCTTTAATGTTGACATTCTTTATCATTCACAAACTACTACAAGTACAAGGTACTTTGTCCGGGGTCATCATCCTCCTATTCCCGATATACGCATAGCTATTCAGAGTTTCCAGATATGATTAATGTATAAAATTTTATGCATGGGTTTACCGTGCCTGTAATTATTTTATTAAGTATTAATCAAATCATAAAGATGAAAAAGATATTTTTAGTTGCATTTATCACAACATCATTAGCGCAACTCTGTTTTGCACAGGATAGTACAAAGACAAAGTCTTCTCCATTACTTACTTCATATTACAACCTGAAAGATGCACTGGTTAGCAGCAATGCTAATATAGCAGCAGCAAGTGCATCAGAATTTGTAAAGGCAATTAATAGCCTTGATACCGCAGTAGTAAAATCAGAAAGCCGTAATGCATTATTAAACGATGCGATTTCAATTTCTCAAACCAAGGACCTGAATGTACAAAGAGTAAAGTTTGCAACTTTATCCGCTAATATGTTTGCGCTTGGAAAAACGGTAAAGCTCTCTGCTGAACCAATATACCAGCAATATTGCCCCATGAAAAAGGCTTCCTGGTTAAGCGATGTTAAGGCGATAAAAAACCCTTATTACGGCAGCGCCATGCTTACCTGCGGCAGCGTTAAAGAAACATTATAAAAAACATTCACGCCTTTTCCTGTGCTCATTATTAAGAGCAGGGAAAAGGCTATCAGCATTCAATAAAAAAAAATAAATATGAAAAATATCATTTTATGCCTGGCTATTGCAACCATTGCATTTACAGCCTGTAATAGTGGCAGCAATAAATCAACAACAAGTGAAAATGCCAATGATACTCCCGCGGCAAAACCACAAATGACTGATACAACAATAGCAAACTCTTCAGCTGATGTAAAGGACAAAGTTTCAATCAAAGAAATTATAACTGCCTATTTGCAATTAAAAAATGCCTTTGCCAATGACAATAGCAACGATGCCGCATCGTCGGCTATTATTTTGCAAACCGGGTTAAGCAACTTTAATAAAACTGCCTTATCAGCTCAGCAAATGAAAACCTTTGAAGACATTGAAAGCGATGCAGGTGAGCATGCAGAACATATAGGCAAGAACGGTGGAAACATTAAGCATCAACGGGAGCATTTTGAAATGTTAAGCAAAGATATATACGATCTGGTAAAAGCATTTGGTGCCGGTCAGGTTTTGTACAAAGACTTTTGCCCTATGTACAATAATAACAAGGGTGCTTTTTGGATCAGTGAGATCAAAGAAATGAAAAATCCCTACCTGGGGAAAGCAATGCCAACTTGCGGAACAGTGAAAGAAGAAATAAAATAGCTATGAGCCTTTTTAAAAAAATACTGTTATCAATACTGGGTGTGTTAATTGTCGTTCAGTTTATTCGGCCTGCTCGTAATAAAAATAGTATGGTATTGGCAAATGATATTTCAAAAATGGTTAGCATTCCCGATAGTGTGCAAGTTATTTTAAAAAATGCCTGCTACGATTGCCATAGCAATAACACTGAATATCCCTGGTATGTAAACATACAACCAATGGGTTGGCTAATGGCTAAACATATAAGGCAGGGAAAAGAGGAGTTAAACTTTAGCGAGTTTGGAAACTATACATCAAGAAGGCAATTAAGTAAACTGGCTGGAATTGCCAATAGTATTAAAGATGATATTATGCCTTTATCATCCTATAAATGGATGCACAAAAATGCAAGACTTACTAATGCACAAAAAACAATAATAATTAACTGGGTTCAAAATTCAAAAGATAGCCTTTCAGCAAAAAATTAAATGGAAAGGATAAAGAAAATATTGATCAAACTTTTTAAAGCAATTTTTATTAGGAACAAGGATTGTTGTAAATAAATAGGATTATGGAACATCAACATCATTCAAAAAAATATACATGCCCCATGCACCCGCAGGTAATGCAGGATAAGCCGGGCACATGCCCTATTTGCGGGATGACCTTGGTATTGGGTGAAGAAGCTGAAGTCAATGTTGTTGCTGCATCTCACCAACACGGCACAAATGCAGCAATGGGACATGCAGGCCATGATCATCATGCCATGATGATCGCAGATTTCCGAAAACGATTTTATGTAGTACTGATCCTCACTATTCCCATCATGCTGTTGTCAACAATGATCCAGCATTGGCTGGGTGTTCACTGGCAGTTTGCAGGTTCGCAATATCTTCTTTTTGGCTTATCAACCATTGTGTTTTTGTATGGGGGCTGGCCATTTTTAAAAGGATTGGTTGATGAAGTGAAGACAAGGAATCCCGGGATGATGTTTTTAATAGGCTTTGCAATAACCGTTGCGTACATATATAGCGTTGCTGTTGTATTTGGTTTACAGGGAATGGATTTCTTTTGGGAACTAACAACACTTATCGGGATAATGTTATTGGGCCATTGGATAGAAATGAGATCCATTGCAGGCGCCTCCAAAGAATTAGAATTATTGGTGCAGTTGATGCCATCAGAAGCACACATGGTAATGTCGGATATGGTTCATGATATAAAGACCGATACACTGAAAGAAAATGATATCATTCTTGTAAAGCCGGGAGAAAAAGTTGCAGCCGATGGAATAATACTGGAAGGAGAAAGCTATCTGAATGAATCCATGCTTACTGGCGAAAGCAAGCCCGTTCAAAAAATAAAAGGCGATAAAGTAATTGCAGGTGCTATCAATGGGAATGGATCTATTAAAGTTACTGTATCCCATGCCGCTAAAGATTCTTATCTCTCTCAGGTAATAAAGCTGGTCGATGATGCCCAGAAATCTAAATCCAAAACCCAGCTATTGGCAGATACGGCTGCAAAATGGTTAACCATTATCGCAATTGTTGCAGGTATCGCCACATTTTTATATTGGTACCTGACAGGCCAATCTTTAGCCTTTTCCATGGAAAGAATGGTTACTGTAATTGTCATCTGTTGCCCTCATGCATTGGGTCTGGCAGTTCCATTGGTGGTTGCAAAGTCAACAGCTTTGTCTGCAAAACATGGGTTACTCATTAAAAACAGGACAGCATTTGAAAATGCAAGAAAGATCACCACCATAGTGTTTGATAAAACCGGCACGCTTACAGTCGGGAAATTTGAGGTGTCGAAAATTGTTTCGCTTAAAAAAGATTTAAACGAAAATGAAATTATTCGCCTGGCATCTGCATTGGAACAAAGATCAGAACATCCGATAGCAACAGGTATCCTGCAAAAAGCAAAAGACTTATCAATCACTATTCCTGCAACAGAAAATTTTAATGCCATCACTGGTAAAGGCGTTGAAGCAGCAGTAGAGGGCAGAAAGATATTGGTTGTCAGCCCGGGTTATTTAAAAGAAAATAATATTACCGTACCGGGAGGCTTTACATCCAATGACACGGAAACTGTTGTGTTTATATTGATCAATAATGAACTGGCCGGATACATTGCTTTATCTGATGAGATAAGGCCTGAATCTGCAGGAGCCATTAAAACCTTAAAGCAAAACAATATCAAATCAATGTTACTTACAGGTGATAATAATAAAGTAGCAAAAAGCGTAAGTGAAACATTGGGTATGGATAGTTTTATTGCCGAAGTATTACCTCATCAGAAATTAGAGAAGATAAAAGAACTTCAAGGTAAGGGAGAATTTGTAGCCATGACAGGTGACGGGGTAAATGATGCACCCGCCTTGGCAATTGCAGATGTGGGTATTGCAGTTGGTAGCGGAAGCGATATTGCAGCAGAAACTGCAGGGATCGTTTTGGTAAACAGTAATCCAAAGGACATTGTGAGTTTGATCTTATTCGGAAAAGCTACTTACCGCAAAATGATTCAGAATTTAATCTGGGCAACCGGTTACAATGTAGTTGCCTTACCACTGGCAGCAGGTATTTTATATAAGCAAGGTATTTTATTAAGTCCTGCGGCAGGCGCTGTATTGATGACTGTTAGTACGATCGTTGTAGCCATTAATGCAAGTATGTTAAAAGTAAAAAGTTAATAATTATGGATACAGTAGATCAAAAAAAGCACTGGGAAAATATTTATGAAACCAGGGATGAACATGATTTCAGTTGGTTCCAGGAATACCCCAAAACCTCCATAGAATTTCTTTCACTATTTGGCCTTTCAAAAGAATCCGGCATCATTGATATTGGTGGCGGAGATAGCCATTTTGTTGATGCGCTGATCGAATTAGGATATGAAAATATATATGTATTGGACATTTCGAATAAAGCTATTGAAAGGGCTAAAAAACGATTAGGTAAAAATGCTGTAAAAGTTAATTGGATAGTTTCAGACATAACAGAATTTGAGACATCCGTTAAGTTTGATCTTTGGCACGACAGGGCTGCATTTCATTTTCTCACATCTGTAGATAAAATAGAAAAATATGTTCGCATAGCGGAGCGATCAATTAATGCCAACGGGTATTTGATTTTAGGAACATTTTCAGAAAATGGCCCGAAAAAATGCAGTGGCTTGGAAATAAAACAATATTCAGAATCTTCAATGTCAAATAGGTTTGAAAAAGGGTTTGGCAGGATAAAGTGTATACAAGAAGCCCATACCACGCCATTTAATACTCAGCAAAACTTTTTGTTTTGCAGTTTCCAAAAAAAAATAAAATTATAAAATGAAAAAACTGATCATAATAGTTCTTGGTTTGACATTATATTCTGTTGCATTAGCGCAACAGGATATGAAGGGAATGGATATGTCTAAAAAAGAAAACAACAAACAGGCTCAACCCGCAACCTACACTTGCCCTATGCATCCGGAGATTCACTCCACCAAACCAGGGAACTGCCCCAAGTGCGGAATGAAGCTAGTCAAAGAGAAACCGAAAGCTCTAAAACAACCGCTTACTCTGAAACGTGATGAAGCTAAAATATCCAAAGGCAGCGTTAAGAATAAAAATATGGATACGAGCAAACAGGATAATATGCAACAACCTGTAACCTATACCTGCCCGATGCATCTAGAAATACATTCTCCTAAATCTGGTAATTGCCCTACATGTGGGATGAAACTAGTAAAGGAAAATCCAAAGCAGGAAAAGCATGACATGCAAATGGGCAAAGATTCGGTTGATAAAAAGAATATGGATATGAATGATATGAAGATGGGCAATAAGCAGGATAGTTCTAAAAATAATGAGATGGATATAGGAAGTATGCAAATGAATAATACAGATATGCCAAGGGCAAACTTAGGTCCCATAAAAACAATTGTCAACAATATGCCTCCACGTATAGTCCGCTATGATCTATACATTGCAGATACCACCGTAACTTTTGGGAAAAAACCTAAGCGTGCTATTGCTGTGAATGGCCAGATCCCGATGCCAACACTCACATTTACGGAGGGCGACACTGCAGAAATATATGTACATAATAATTTGAACGAAGAAACTTCCCTGCACTGGCATGGACTTTTCTTACCGAACCAATATGACGGTGTGCCTAACCTTACACAGATGCCGATCAAGGCTCATACAACACATTTGTATAAATTTCCCATCGTTCAGCACGGAACACACTGGTATCATAGCCATACCGAATTACAGGAACAGATCGGTATGTATGGTGCTTTTATCATGAACAAAAGAAAAGAATGGGACATTCCTACGATACCTGTTGTAATAAGCGAATGGACAGATATGAAACCGGAAGAGGTACATCGAAGCCTTCACAATGCCACTGATTGGTTTGCCATTAAAAAGGGAACAACTCAAAGCTTTTCAGAAGCCATCAATAAAGGGCATTTAAAAACAAAACTTACGAATGAGTGGAAGCGGATGAATGCAATGGATGTAAGTGATGTGTACTATGATAATTTCCTGGTCAATGGAAAGAACCAAAATGAGCAACCACAATTTAAAGCGGGCGATAAGGTAAGGTTGCGGATAGCAAACGGTGGAGCATCAGACTATTTCTGGCTTACTTATTCAGGGGGTAAAATGATAGTTGTTGCAAGTGATGGTAATGACGTGGAACCGGTCGAGGTGGACAGGTTGATCATTGCTGTATCTGAAACCTATGATGTTGTTGTAACTATTCCCGAAAACAAAAGCTATGAATTTTTGGTAACGCCCGAAGACCGTACCAAATCTGCATCTCTATGGTTAGGCAAAGGAGAAAAAGTACCAGCTACCAGGTTACCGAAGCTGAAATATTTTGCCGGTATGAAAATGATGAACGACATGATGGCCATGAATGGAGACTTAATGCCCATGGGAATGGAAATGAGTAATCAAACAATGGATATGAACACAGTAATGTATCCCGAAGTAACCGGCGAAGAAAACCCCGGAAAGGAGAACAAAAAGGATACCATGCAGGGACACAACATGCAAATGCCAAACAACAATAGTATGCAGGGTATGAATATGCAAGCTGAAACAGCGGATATTATTACTTTGAATTATGGTATGCTGAAAGCTGCTGAAAGAACAACCCTACGTGAAGGCCCTTTAAAAGAATTAAAATTCAACCTGACAGGAAATATGAATCGTTATGTGTGGAGCCTGGATAATAAAGTCGTATCAGAATCAGATAGGATATTAATAAAGAAAGGCGAAAATGTAAGGATCATACTTTATAATAATTCAATGATGCGTCATCCCATGCATTTGCACGGGCATGATTTCCGGTTACTGAATGGCCAAGGCGAATATGCTCCAATGAAGAACATTATTGACATCATGCCTATGGAAAGAGATACCATAGAATTCGCAGCCAATGAACCGGGTGGCGATTGGTTCTTCCATTGCCATATTTTATATCACATGATGAGTGGTATGGGAAGAGTATTCAGGTATGAAAACTCCCCACCAAACCCTGAAATACCAAATCCCAGGCTGGCACAACGAAAATTATTTGCAGACGACAGGCAATTTCATTTTATGGCAAGAGCAGGTCTTGAAAGTAATGGTTTGGATGGTGAAGCTATGTTTGCAAATACCCGATGGAAAATAACTACCATGTGGCACCTGGGTTACCATGACATGCATGGATATGAAAGCGAAACCATGATTGGCCGCTACCTAGGCAAAATGCAATGGTGGTATCCCTATATTGGTTTCGACTATCATTTTAAAATGGAAGGAGGTCCTAAAAATTGGTTTGGTAAGGAAGAAAAGAATTGGTTTGGCCAGTCAAGCAATAAGAACGATCGTAAAACGATAGTGGCAGGTATTGCATATACTTTGCCAACATTGACCGTAGCGGATTTAAGAGTAGATGGAAATGGTAAATTCAGGTTCCAGTTATCAAGGGAGGATATCCCGGTTACGCCAAGACTGAGATTTGCATGGATGATCAACACTGATAAAGAATACATGGCCGGGTTGAGGTATATTATAACAAAATATGTTTCTGCATCTACGCATTGGGATAGTGATATGGGAATAGGAGCCGGTATTACAATCACTTATTAAATTAAGAAATCAATATTGAAATTTTTTAGCAGGATGGTTGGAAGTACAATGTCACATATCCACCCGTAGATCTGAAATCGTATCTATTTAAAAAATCGCAGTATAGTAGCTGGTACAATTTTCCATTTTGCCTGGTGTAAAAAGCATGGTAACGATCCATTAAAAACAATTCCTAAAAGAAAATATTATAAGTTAAGGAATTGGAGGTGGGAGGAATAAAGAACTATTCTGCAACTTTCTTTTGTTCAACCTGATCCTTGCTTTTATAGATTGCATGCAACTGCTGCATATCGTTACTCACTTTTTTATCGAGCACTTTCGCATAGATCTGTGTTGTTTGAATTTTACGATGACCAAGCATTTTACTGACACTTTCGATTGGCACCCCATTGTTTAACGTGACTGTTGTTGCAAATGTGTGGCGTGACATATGAAATGTAAGTTTCTTTTTTATACCACATAAATCTGCGATCTCTTTAAGATAACCATTCATTCTCTGATTTGAGTGAACCGGAAAAAGTTTTCCCTTGTTCACAGCCGCTGGATGATTGCGGTATTTCTCTATTAAATCAAGTGCATAAGGCAGCAATGGGATATGCGAAGGCACATCCGTTTTTTCACGACTGGTAAAAATCCATTTGTTGCCATCGATACCGAGATTGATTGAATTTGCGGTAAGGTTAAAAACATCGATATAGGAAAGGCCTGTATAGCAGGAAAAGAGAAAAATATCTTTTACTGTTTCCAGCCTGTCGATATCGAAATGTTTGCTTTGTAAATTCTGAAGCTCCTGGTCGGTAAGAAATCCTCTCTCGGCTGTACGGATCTTCAGACGATACCCTAGGAAAGGATCTTTATCCAGCCACTGATTCATTACGCACTGGCGGATTATCTTCTGAAAATTCTTAATATATTTTGGGTTTGTGGCCGGGTTGATATTTTTCTCGGTCTTGAGGTAAAATTCAAAGTCGGTTAAAAAAGAATATTTCAGACTGTCGAGAGGGATGTCATTTCTCTGGAATTTCCATTTTACGAATCCGCAAATGAGATTGTACATGGTCCGGTATTTCCTCCAGCTGGCGATTACAAAATCCTTTCCGATCAGCTTTTCTATGTCGGCATTATGCTGCTTCACTATCTCCAGCAACATCCTTGGTTTTTCAGCAGCCCCATAGAATTCGTTTTTAAGACTATCAACCGTTACCGGGAGTCCCTTGAATTCGAGAACAGATTTGCAATAATTAAGCTTCTCCTTGATCTCTACGAGGGTTTTATTGATCTCCTTGGACCCGGGGCATCTTTGCTTGACAAATTGGGCCTTTGAATCCCATTCCAAAACCGGCACTTCCTTGAGAGTTGAGAATTCAGCCCGGACATTATTGATTGTTACACGGGCATAGATGTGGCCTTTACCATTTTTCAGGCGGCTTTTTTTAATCCAAAATAGGACAGGAAAACTTGATTGATTGTTCATTTTCGAAACCTTTAAGCGTTATGGTTAAAGGCATCTGAAGCACTAAAAAGTTAGTCGTAAAGATATAAATTAGGTTACCCCAAAATTAGCGTTAACAAAGGTAACCTAAAGGGTAACCTGGGTGGGTAGTGCAGATTGTTATAAGACAGGCAACCTTTTCACTGAAAAAATGAAAACTGTCTAATAATCAGCCAGAAAAACAAAAGCTGCATCAATTGATGCAGCTAATCGTGATCTGGCTGGGACTCGAACCCAGGACCCATACATTAAAAGTGTATTGCTCTACCAACTGAGCTACCAAATCAGCCTTTAATTTTTGGAGTGCAAAGATAAGGGTATTGCATTAAAAAATTCAATCAAAAACTGATTTTTTGAGCCTGCTGAAAAAATGTGAACATCTTGTTCTACACCGTGAGCAGGCTGCATCCCCTCGTATCACTGTTGTCTATTCTGCCCAGCACTTCAAAGCTGCCGTTAGCGTGCAAACGGCCTGTATCATCTGTAGCAATGAAACTGCAGCTGTAAATATTGGCAAGGTCAATAATATTAAGCACGCCTGTTAGTGGTTTATCCTGTACCTCTTTCGGGTCTGATACATGTAAAGGATCATCCTCATCTCTCAGCATTACCTTCATCCATGGTGCACAATGAAATATACCGTCGCCTTTGGAATAGGCTTGAGAAAGCATCTCGGTCATTCCATATTCAGAATGCACGAGGTCAACTCCAAGCCGCTCCTGGAGTTTTTCATGTACCCGTTGCCTTGTCATTTCTTCACGCCTTCCCTTCATACCTCCTGTTTCCATCACAATGGTATTTCTCAACTGCATTGGATATGCTTCAGCAAAATCCAGCAGGGCATAAGTAACGCCTATGAGCAGCGTGGGTGTTTTCAGGATCTCATTATGCATCAATGTGCGATGCAGCTTTTCGTGATCATATAAGTAGAAACCACTCAGGCTATTGTCACTTCCTTTTATCAGTTCTTCCACCATCATTACCAATGATGAATGCTGCCTTTCGAGGTATGATGGTAGCAGGCCTAATATGCATTTATATTTTGGCGGGCCATAGAATCTTTCAAAGCATTTGGAAAAACTTTCACGGTAAAGCGAAATATCCTTTACATAATGCCTGCTCCCGGATGTTCCGGTGGTTCCGCTGCTTTCAAATATCGTATCAGTATTGAATGAAGTTGTTTTGATGCGGTGTGTCTTGAAAAAAGAGACCGGGAGAAAAGGTATCCGCTGAAGGGAGCGGACATTGGAAGGAATTATTTTCAGCAGGTCGCAATATTCCTTGTATACTTCATTATACCTGTACTGGTACCGGAACAATTCAATGGCCAATTCGTTAAAATTATCCGGCGAGGCAGCGAATATGTTTCTTTCAAACTCCATATTTTTAACGGGATGTTTCACCGGCAATCGTTAAATTTGACAAACAAAACACAAAGATGCGGTATACTTCAGTATTTATAATGGCCCTTTTTTTCCTTGGCGCATGTAACAAGGATAAATTTACGACTGTGCCACAAATAAAATATAAATCCATTGATCCTACTGCGATCACTGTTTCCGCAAACAGCCCCGATCCTGTTCTTACCATTGAGATCACAGATGCTGAGGGAGATATCGGGATCACTGCAACAGATACTGCTTACGTTTATATGAAGAACCTGCTCACCAATAATTTTGATTCGGTCGCATTTCCCGACCTGACTGCAGCTTCAAAAAGCAATTTTAAGGCCGATGTGGATATAACCATGTCCAAAGTGTTCAAATGCAAATCCTTACCGGGTAACCCGCTTCATACCGATACGATCTACTTCGAGATTTATGTAAAGGATTTTGCAAAGAATAAAAGTAATGTCATCAGGACCGAACAGCCGGTTTATTTTACCTGTTTTTAATTAATGAAATGGCTTCATTTCATCTTATCTCACTCGATCTTTATTGCCATTTGTGCAGCTGCTCTTTCATTCCAGACTACCCAGCTGCTGCACTATAAGGTTTCATGGGAAGTATATGGATTCGTTTTCTTTGCAACACTATGCAGCTATAATTTCTACTGGATAATCAGTAAATACTCATTGTCAGGAAAAAGATCCTTTTCCTCCATGTTCCAGCAGGACAGGGTTGCGACCATTATCCTTGCCGTGTCGGCAGCGGGCATGGGCTTCTGTTTTATGCTCTCCTCATTGAAATTATCCTATGTTCTTGCAGCGCTTGTATTCACTATCATTTATGCCATTCCGCTCCTGCCTTTTAAATTCCTCCATTTTACCCGCAAAGCAGGTGTGCTGAAGACCATTGTGCTGGCTTTTACATGGACCTATGTAACAGTTTTTTTACCGATTGACAAAAGTTTCGGGCTTTTAAGCGGACCAGATATCTTCATTATGTCACGCCGCTTTCTTTTTATGTTGATGCTTTGTATCATCTTCGATAACCGGGATAAGGCTGTAGACAAGATCAGGGGATTGCACAGCCTCGCCACCGATCTCGGATCGCAGCAATTGCTTTTGCTGATCGCTGTTATTTTCGTGATCCTTTTCGGCACCAATTTCCTGTGTGTGACCTATGGTATCAGTTTTGCCCAATCCATAGCACTCCAGACCTCCACCATTGCATTGCTGATCGTTTACTTTTTCAGCACACGTAAGCAGGGATATCTTTTTTATTACTTCATTGTGGATGGCCTTATGCTGTTTTCTGCATTAACGACTTTGATAGCCGGTATTTAAGTAATTTTGCCGTACTTAAATTTTTATTATGGCTAAAGCAACCAAAGCAAGATCAATTCTCACCGACCGGTCTTATTCTTTTTTAAGGGACTATATCAATAATCCTTCACCAACAGGTTTCGAAAGCAGCGGACAAAAATTATGGCTTGAATACATTAAACCTTATGTTGACAGCAGCTTTACCGATCCATATGGAACTGCAGTTGGTGTTATCAATCCGGGTGCTGAATTCAAAGTTGTGATCGAGGCACATGCAGATGAGATCAGCTGGTTCGTTAACTATGTATCTGCCGAAGGATTGATCTACCTGAAGCGCAATGGAGGCGTGGATCACCAGATCGCTCCGTCAATGCGGGTGAATATTCATGGTAAGAAAGGAATAGTGAAGGCTGTTTTTGGATGGCCGGCCATTCATACGAGGATCGGTACTGATGCAAAGGAAACACAACCTAAGGTGGATAACCTTTTCCTCGATTGCGGGGCCCGTAATAAAAAAGAGGTTGAAGCATTAGGTATACACATCGGTGCCGTGGTCACTTATGAACAGGGTTATGAAGAACTGGCCTATGATTACCTCATCGGCAGGGCATTCGATAACCGTATCGGCGGCTTCATGATCGCTGAAGTGGCAAGAATACTGAAAGAGAATAAAAAGAAATTACCATTTGGATTGTACGTGGTAAATGCAGTGCAGGAAGAGATAGGTTTGCGTGGTGCAGAGATGATCGCAAGAAGGATAAGACCCAATGTTGCAATCATCACAGATGTTACACATGATACTACCACACCTATGATCAATAAACAGGTGGAGGGAGAATGCAGTTGTGGTAAAGGACCATCTCTTACTTATGGACCAGCAGTGCATAACAAACTGCTCGATATTATAGAGAGTACAGCAGTAAAGAACAAGATCCCGGTACAATTTCATGCAGTGAGCCGCAGTACAGGTACAGATACGGATTCATTTGCCTATGCCAACGACGGTTGCCCATCAGCATTGATCTCAATTCCGTTGCGCTACATGCATACAACAGTGGAAATGCTGCATAAGGCAGATATTGAAAATACCATCAGGCTGATGTATGAGACACTGCAGGTATTGACACCAAAGACCAAACTGAGCTACTTTTAAAATATGGAAGATAGATTCTTAAAATATTCCAAGCTTTACATACTTATCTTTTTATTGTTCCTGGCCATACCGGTGTCAATAGGAGTATTGTTCTATATTTTTTATGGATTCTCCAAACTGGTTTCTTCAAACGTAGCAGATGTAATTTTTGGTCTTGGTATCGTTACCCTGCCACCGGCACTTTTCTCATCAGTGTACGTGATCTTTTTTAAAAGAACGGGAAAGCATCCATCAGCCATTGTGCGTATCCTCTCGAAAATAATTTTTGTGGCGGGTATCGTTTGCAGTATCACTGTCCTGGTAAGCGACATCATTACCTATTTTACCAGGTACAGTGTTGATATTGCCGGCTACCTGTGCTTCAGCCTGGCTTATCTTGCCGGGAACGTGGGCATGATATTCCTTGTCGGAATTATACAGGCATTTACCACACAGAAAGAAACGGATTGGATGGACAGGAAGCATTAAGATCATTAAAACATACGCATAAAAAATTCCCCCTGAAGAATCAGGGGGAATTTCTTTAACCCTTAAAACAACCAACATGAAACTGTTGATTAACTTAACCACACTTATATACGGCTAAATGATGCCAAGGGTTGTCTCTTTACACAAAATTTTATGTTAAAGCAAGTTCAAGCACCTGCTGCATGGTCTTTACATAATGGAATTTGATGCCCTTTATGTACTGGCTGTTTATTTCCAATACATCTTTTTCGTTCTGCCAGCACATGATGATCTCCTTTAAACCAGCCCTTCTTGCTGCCAATACTTTTTCCTTGATGCCACCTACCGGTAACACCTGTCCACGTAAAGTGATCTCACCGGTCATGGCAAGATAAGGTTTTATCTTCCTGCCCGTGAAAGCACTTGCCAGTGCAGAAAGCATAGTGATGCCTGCACTTGGTCCATCTTTCGGAACAGCTCCTTCCGGGACGTGAATGTGTATGTCTTTTTTATTAAAATCTTCTATAGGAATATCCAGTTTTTTACAATTGGCTTCCAGGTATGTGAATGCAGTGCTGGCGCTTTCTTTCATAACATTCCCCAGGTTGCCTGTAAGTTTCAGATCCCCCTTGCCTTCGCTCAACTGGGTTTCAATGAAAAGGATATCGCCGCCTACATAGGTCCACGCCAGCCCAACAGCCACACCCGGCATATTAGCGATCTTATACAGGTCATTGCTGTATTTGGGTTTACCCAGTATCTTCTCTACATCATTATTGGTGATGGTCGGTTTCAGTTTTCCTTTGATCACAAGATCCTTTGCCTGCGAACGCATTATACTTGCCAGCATCCTGTCCAGTTCCCTTACACCGCTTTCCCTTGTATAATCCTGTATGGTCTTTTCCAGGACACTATCGCTTATTTTGAAAGCGGCATCTTTCAGCCCATGCATCTCTTTTTGTTTGGGAACAAGATGTCTTTTGGCGATCTCTATCTTTTCTTCAACAGCATATCCGCTGAGGTCAATGATCTCCAGCCTGTCTCTTAAAGCAACAGGGATGCTGTTGATATTATTTGCCGTAGCAATGAACAAAACCTTGCTCAGGTCATATTCCAGTTCCAGGTAATTATCGTAGAAAGTATTGTTCTGTTCCGGGTCCAGCACTTCAAGCAATGCAGAAGAAGGATCACCACGATGATCATTGCCAACCTTATCGATCTCATCCAGTATCATCACTGGATTGCTCGACCTGATTTTACGGATGGATTGTAATATCCTCCCGGGCATAGCGCCGATATAGGTCTTGCGATGTCCACGTATCTCACTTTCATCATGTAAACCACCCAGGCTTACCCTTACATATTTCCTGTTGATGGCAGAAGCGATGCTCTTTCCCAGGCTTGTTTTACCGATGCCGGGGGGACCCAGGAAACAAAGAATGGGAGACTTCATATCTCCTTTCAGTTTTAATACGGCAAGGTATTCCAGTATCCTCTCTTTGATCCTTTGCATACCATAATGATCCTGGTCAAGTATCTTCTTTGCTTTCTTCAGATCATAAGAATCCTCGGTATACTCTTCCCAGGGAAGATCAAGCATAAGATCAAGATGATTATAGACCACCGAATAATCAGGTGTTGTGGGATGCATGCGTTCGAGTTTCTCAGCGCCCTTGGCAAACATTTCTTTTGCAGCAGCTGTCCATTTTTTATGCTCTGCCTTTTTCAGCATCTCTTTTACTTCGGCCACATTATCTCCGCCCAGTTCATCCTTGATGGCTTTCATCTGCTGCTGAAGGAAATATTCACGCTGCTGTTTATCGAGTTCAGCTCTTGTCTTATTCGTTACTTTGTTCTTAAGTTCAGTGTATTGCAGTTCGGTCTGCATGAGATTCATCAGCAGCTCGGCCCTTGCCTTTATGCTGCTGATCTCAAGCAGTCTTTGTTTGTCCTTGATATCGCTGTTGAGATTACTGCTTACAAAATGGATCAGGAAGGAAGGGTTCTCAATATTTTTTAAAATGATAGCTGCTTCACTTGGCAGATTGGGAGAGAGGTTCACGATCTGGCCGGCAAGGTCCTTGATGCTTCCAACCATTGCGTTGAAGTCGGCATCATCTTTCAGCACTTCTTCAGTAAGTACTTTTATCCTGGCCTTGAAATAAGGATCATCCGTCGTTATCTCTTCGATCTTGCATCGCTTGCGTCCCTGGATGATGATCGTAGTGCCTCCATCCGGCATTTTGATCAGTTTGGCGATCCTTGCTACGGTGCCGATATCTTCAAGGTCGCTCACAGTGGGCTCTTCAACATTACTGTCTTTTTGCGCTACCACGCCGATCAATTTGTCAGCCTTATAAGCGTCATTTACTGCCTTAATGCTCTTATCCCGGCCCACGGTGATCGGAAGTACAACGCCGGGAAACAATACCGTATTTCTTAATGCCAGTACTGGAAGTTCGGCCGGAATGGCCTGTTCATCGGCACCTGCATCATCCTCATTAAGCGGGATGATCGGTAAGAATTCCATCTCATCTTCGGGTCCCTGCAAATAAAACCTGTTATCCATAATAATCTCAATATATAGTCAAAATGTCAAAACACACAGGGATTCTGCGATATTTTGAGTGGGGATGTATAGGGTCAATATTAGTGCCGTTTTTTCAGAATTGGTAATTCGGAATTGGGAATTAGGTCTTTAGCTTGATAGCGTTTACTTATTTCAGCAAGCTCTTCACCCCAATTCCTGATTCCAAATTCCTTGGATTACTTTTGCACTCCATGTACATCAATTGCAACGATAAAGAACTTTTCATCCTTAAAAAGATAGCAAAGGCTGCTGAAGAACTGCAGGTTCCATGCTATCTCGTAGGTGGCTTTGTGCGTGATAAGATACTGGGCCGCCCAACCAAGGATATGGATATCGTTTGTGTTGGAGATGGAATAGCATTGGCTGCCGGTGCTGCAGAAAAATTCAAACCAAAGCCCGAGGTGAACTTCTTTAAGAACTTTGGCACTGCACAGATCAAGGTCGATGATCTTGAGATCGAATTTGTAGGAGCAAGGAAGGAAAGTTATAATTATGAAAGCCGTAAGCCTGCTGTTGAAACAGGCACTTTGGAAGATGATCAGAACCGGCGTGACTTCACGATCAATGCCATGGCGATCAGCCTTAATAAAAAAAATATGGGTGAACTGGTTGACCCATTCAACGGCATCAAGGACCTGGAACAAAAGCTGATTCAAACACCGCTTACACCGGAACAAACCTTTAGTGATGATCCGCTGCGCATGATGAGGGCCATTCGCTTTGCATCACAGCTTGGATTTGCCATTGAGAAAAAGACCTTTGCTGCCATTGCAGAAAATGTAAGCCGCATAAAGATCGTGAGCGGGGAAAGGATCGCCGATGAGCTCAACAAAATACTGATGAGCAAAAAACCTTCTGTAGGGTTTGATCTTTTATACAGGAGTGGACTGCTGAAAGTGATCTTCCCTCAAATGGTTGAGCTTGCCGGAGCAGAATATATTGATGGGAAAGGGCACAAGGATAATTTTTATCACACCCTCCAGGTGATCGATAATATTGCTGAGCATACGGACGATCTGTGGTTACGATGGGCTGCAGTATTGCATGATATTGCCAAACCGGCAACAAAGAAATTCGAAGAAGGCCATGGCTGGACATTCCATGGTCATGAAGTGATCGGAGGAAGAATGGTGCCGAAAATATTTGATAAACTGAAATTGCCGCAGAATGAAAAGATGCGGTTCGTTCGTAAGATGGTTGAACTTCATCTGCGGCCCATCAGTCTTACCAAAGAGAATATAACCGATAGTGCCATACGCCGATTATTGTTTGATGCTGGGGAGGACTTTGATGCTTTAATGACCTTGTGTGAAGCGGATATCACATCAAAGAACAAGATCAAGGTGAAGCGTTACCTGGAAAATTTCGAAATGGTACGCAAGCGTTGTGCAGAGGTTGAAGAAAAAGATCACCTGCGCAACTGGCAGCCGCCGATAAGCGGTGAACTGATCATGCAAACATTCAACCTGCAGCCCAGCCGCCCGGTTGGAGATATCAAGAATGCCATACGGGAAGCCATATTGGATGGTATCATTCCCAATGAATATGATGCAGCGTATGAATTTATGTTTCTTAAAGCGAAGGAATTAGGAATTGGGAATTAGGAATTTGGCTTTTAACCAGTTATAACCTTTCGACCTGTTAAACTCTTTGACCCAATTCTCAATTCCTTATTCCTAATTCCTTTATAATTCTTAATTTCGGGTATGGCTATTTTAAGATTCAGGATATATTGGGAAGACGATGACAGTGTTTACCGCGACATCGCAATTCAACACACGCAGAATTTTTTCGACCTGCACACTGCTATATTGAAAAGCTTTGAGTTCGATTCAAAGCACAAAGCGACCTTTTACCGCAGCAATGACAACTGGCTACGTGGAAGAGAGATCTCCCTTGAGAAATATGATAAGGTCTACAAAGCCGATCCATTGGTCATGGCGGATACCGTTATCAAGTCAGAGATCAATAACCCCAACCAGAAATTCATCTACGAATACGATTTCAATAAGTACTGGCATTTCATGGTGGAACTGATCGGGGTAGACAAGGAAGAGAACAAGAAGCTTACCTATCCCGCCTGTGTTCGTGTTGAAGGCATTGCGCCTTCGCAGTATGGAACAAAGGGATTGGTCGATAGCCGCCTTGCCGAGATGGAAGAGAAATATGACCTGAAGCCCGATGCCATGGCCGAAGGCTTTGGTGAGGAAGGAGGAGATGAGATGGAAGCCGAAGGAGAAGAAGAATCCACCTCTGAAGAAGCCAATGACGGATTTTAAGCCGTTCCTTTTATTTCAATACTGAGCTTTCTCTGCCACATAAGTTTTTAAGAGTTCTTCACAAACTCTCGTTAACTATGAAGGATAACCCTCAATCCGGCAAAAAAGAAAAGACCTGTATCGTTATAGTAGGTCCAACAGCTGTGGGCAAAACCTCCATCGCCATCAAAGTTGCACAGCATTTTCATACAAAAATAATTTCTGCCGACAGCAGGCAATGCTTCAAAGAACTCGACATCGGCGTTGCCAAACCCAGCCCTGGAGAATTGAACCTGGTTGAACATTATTTCATCAATTCTCATTCCATCAATGATGAAGTGAATGCAGCCATATTCGAACAATACGCAATTGAAAAAATAAATGAGGTCTTCCGTACAAAGAGCATAGCCGTACTTGTTGGTGGAACAGGGCTTTATGTAAAAGCCTTCTGCCAGGGTATTGATGAAGTTCCTGTCATCAATCCTGCGATCCGGGAACAGATCATTTCCAGTTTTGAATATGAAGGAATGGAATGGCTGCAGAAACAGGTGGCCAAACATGATCCCTTTTATTTTTCCCAGGGTGAAATAAAAAATCCCCAACGGTTGATGAGGGCGCTTGAAGTGAAACTGTCAACCGGGCGTTCTATTATGGTCTTTCATACCCAGAAGAAAAAGGAACGTGATTTCAACATCATCAAAATAGGGCTGGAATTGCCGAGAGAGCAATTGTACAGGAACATCAACAGCAGGGTTGATGCTATGATCAGCGCAGGATTGGTGGAAGAAGTAAGAAGTCTTGATCCTTATAAGAAACTGAACGCACTGCAAACGGTTGGTTACAGGGAATTGTTCGGGCATTTTGCCGGCGGACTTTCATTACCCGACGCCATTGAAATAATAAAAATGAATACCCGCCAGTATGCCAAGCGGCAGATGACCTGGTTCAATAAGGATAAAGAGATACATTGGTGTGAACCGGATTATGAGAAGGTTATAGGGACGATAGAAACGCTGATGACACGGATCGGTGCTGATTAAAACGGATCTTTATCATGATGACGGACTATACCATTGAAATAAATAAAAAAGCCCCGGAGATCATCCGGGGCAGCAATAAGTAATTAGCAATGGTTAAAATTTGAATCCTACAGTTGCCACGATATTACCCCTGTTTTGTTTGAGGCTGGCATAAGTATTTGCACGGTCTTCCAACCGGTAAGGAAAATTCACATCTTTGGTCATGGTATATACATAGGTAAGATCGAGGAACACACCTTTATTGCGATATCCAAGTCCACCACTCAATAACATACGGTTTGCCTTATAGCCGGCATCTTTATAGGGATTACCATAATAAGCGAAACCAAGTCTTGCCATGATGATATTGAACTTCAGTTCTCCGCCCAGGCGGAAATTGAAATTGCCTTTATATTCCCGCTTTATCACTTTGGTCAATGCCTTGTAATAATCTTTTTCTTCTTTGGTTGGTTCATCGTTATTGCTGCTGAATTTGGATCCTTTATGATGCACATATTCAATATCGGCAGTGATGAATGCCTTTTGTCTTTTTACATTCTCCACTTCCCTGAAAACATAAGATGCGCTGAGTATGGCCTTGAAGGGTGTTCTTTGATCATATTTTGCTTTGCCCGGTTGACCGTCGGTAAAAGTTTGCGAGGACACTTCAAAATTGGCGACAGGATTTTCAAGTTCTGTCTTCATATACGTTGTATGCTTGTCTTCCAGGGTCATATATGTAGGCGTATGGATCGCCAGCCCCAGGCGTATATATTCTTTTGGTCTGTAAATTACACCGATCCTTCCGTTGAGCCCCCAACCGGTTGTTTTAAAATCATCAGTATATTCAGCCTGTTTAAAATGATTGGATGTATTGGATGATGTATCCGATTCTTTGAAATAAGTATTGCTGTTGTAAACAACTATCGGCAAACCAATTGACAAACCCCAGTACCATTTATCGTTGCTGTTATGTGCAAAACCAAGTGCAATTTCATAAATGCCTCCTGATGTTTTCTTGGTCATCTCCTGTCTTAATGCCTGTCCTGCATCAAGTATGTATTCAGGCGCACCTTTCACCTGGTAAACCCCATTCACTTTTACAGTATCGATAAGATAAGTATACAGCGCAGGAGCAGATGTATAGGGAAAGGGCGAATTCGTTGTCAGCACTTCATCAATAGTATAACCACTCTTTGCAAATTCTTCTGCGAACTGTTCACTGAAGGAACTGTAATTGTTCAACCCGGAATAATGGATAAGATTATTGAGATCTGCGGCCTGTGTAACAGCAAAGCTGAATGCATTGGTTTTGCCCTGCTCATAACGGCTGCCTCCACCAATGACAACACCGGAAGGGCCAAAACCAAAACCATTCTTTTTATCTTTTGAATCGGTTCCCCTGAATGAGGCTTTGTTGTTGCTTAAAAAAAAGCCGGGCGTAAGTACAAATTCATGTGTCTTGAAAAAACCAAGCCCGGCCGGATTGACAAAAGTTGCATTGATATCGCCTCCCAGTGAGCCCATTGCCCCACCGATGGCCAGATTACGGGCCGTTCCGTTCTGCGGGTAGAAAGAATACCTGATGGCATCTTCCGGTACCTGGGCATATCCAAGAGCGCTTACCAATATGGAAGTAAGGAGTAAATATTTCTTCATGGCATAATTTTAATGTTACTGTCTTTGTGCAGATGATTTGGTAACAAGCATTTTAAAATAATAGGGTCGGTTCCCTTTTAGGGGGGTAGGGGCACTATCCACCTCTTCCCGGTCTTGATACAGATGAACCCGAGCTGCTTCCTGATGATGAACTTCCGCTGCTATTGCTTGAGGAAGATGACGAAGGCGTATAGGTCCTTGTATTATTGGATGATGAAGAGCTGGAAGAAGGTATCAGTGTTCTTCTTTCCCTCGATTCAGAATTATTATTGTTATACCTGTATGCAGGATTTGACCAGGTAGTGCTGCCATTCGTTTTACTTGTAGCCACCCTGGTATTATATCCATTATAAGCATTCAGGTTCACCATCCTTGGAGTGCTGTTCACAGGTCTTGAATAAGCAGGCTTGAGTGTATAAATGGCCCAGGGATAATAATAAGGATTGTAGTAATAGCCATAATTATACTTATTGCAGGTATAATAATAAGGGCTGTTATCGTAGCGGTAATCATCATTGAAATCCCTCCAGCGGCGGTCACGGATGCCCATACTGATGGTATAATCGTGGGTCACAGGCCTGTCTTCCTTTGCCTCATCGCGGTCACGGTCATTATCCTTTTTTTCTTCATCATATTTTACAGGGGAAAAATAGACATCATCGGGTGTTTGCCCGCTTTTATAGGCAGTGGTACAACTGCTGAAAGCGGCGGCGGAAAGAGCAATGAGTAGAATTTTTGCTTGCATAGTGATGTGTTTAAAACGGTTTACAATTGAAGTTACTACTTTTGTGCAGTTCTGAAGTACTTTGTATTATTGCACAGACCCTCTCAACAGACATTAAAGTTATAATGTCTGTTGTTAATGCGGTGCTAAAAGAACGCATCGTCTGACGTCCCCGTCTGACGATGAAATACGAAAGAATTATTAAATGGTCAGACGGGGACGTCAGACCCGGTAAACAACAGCAATGAGTAAAGAACTAACATCAAGGGCAGAAGATTATTCAAAATGGTATAACGAACTTGTTATTAAAAGCGGCCTCGCTGATCATTCTGCAGTAAAAGGTTGCATGGTCATCAAACCCTATGGATTCGCACTATGGGAGAATATGAGGGACCAGCTTGACAGGATGTTCAAGGACACCGGTCATGTGAATGCCTATTTCCCCTTATTCATTCCCAAGAGTTTTCTCAGCAAGGAAGCTGCACACGTGGAAGGATTCGCAAAGGAATGTGCAGTAGTAACACACTACAGGTTAAAGAACGATCCTGGCGGTAAGGGAATTATTGTTGATCCCGATGCAAAACTGGAAGAAGAACTGATCGTGAGGCCAACATCGGAAACTATCATCTGGAGCACATATAAAGACTGGATACAATCCTATCGTGATCTTCCATTATTGATCAATCAATGGGCAAACGTGGTAAGATGGGAGATGCGTACCCGCCTTTTCCTTCGAACTACCGAATTCCTATGGCAGGAAGGGCATACAGCTCATGCAACAAGAGAAGAAGCTGTTGAAGAATCGGAAAAGATGCTGAAAGTTTATGCCGAGTTTGTAGAGAATTATATGGCTGTTCCGGTGATCAAAGGTGTGAAGACAGCCAACGAACGCTTTGCAGGAGCAGTGGAAACCTATTGCATTGAAGCCATGATGCAGGATGGTAAGGCGCTGCAGGCAGGAACTTCACATTTCCTGGGACAGAATTTTGCCAAAGCATTTGAAGTACAGTTCCTCAATAAAGAGAATAAACAGGAATATGTTTGGGCAACATCATGGGGTATGACGACAAGACTTATCGGCGCACTCATCATGGTGCATAGTGATGACCAGGGATTGATAATGCCTCCGAAGATCGCACCGGTGCAGGTAGTGATCGTTCCTATTTATAAAGGAGATGAAAGCAAACCCGTGATCGATGCAAAGGCAAATGAGATCATTGCTGAACTGAAAGCGCTCGGTATCTCTGTAAAATATGACAACAGTGATAACAGCCGGCCCGGATGGAAATTTGCAGAATATGAACTGAAAGGTATGCCTGTGCGCATTGCAATGGGGCTAAGGGATATAGAGAATAAAGTGGTGGAAGTGGCAAGGCGTGACACAAAAGAAAAGCAGTCGATGAATATGGATGGTCTAGCGGGTAACATCAAAAAACTACTGGAAGATATCCAGCAGAACATGTACAATAAAGCACTTGCATTTCGTGATGAAAATATCAGGAAGGCAGATACCTGGGATGAATTCGTAAAGATGCTTGATGATAAAGGAGGTTTTATTGCAGCACACTGGGATGGAACTCCGGAAACTGAAGAAAAGATCAAAGAAGAAACCAAGGCAACCATCCGTTGTGTTCCGCTGAATAATCAGCAGGAAGCTGGTAAATGTATCCTGACAGGTAAACCAAGTACGCAACGGGTGCTGTTTGCAAGAGCGTATTAAATGTGTTACATGTTAATTTGTTAATTGGTTAATACGGGAAACCTATCCATTGTTTCGATCAACAAATTAACCAATTAACGTATTAACTGATTAACATGTCCTTATACTCTTTAAATATAATCCACTGGCTCGAGCAGCATCAGCTTCCCTGCTTCTTCAAACAGCTGACCCATGTTGATTGCCCGGGTTGCGGTATGCAGAGAAGCCTTTTGTTATTATTGAGAGGTGATCTTGCTGCAAGTTTACAACTGTACCCGGCATTGATACCTGTCCTGCTGCTGTTCCTGCTGCTTATATTGCATGTTATGGGTAAAGTAAGGAACGGTGCGGTGATCCTTAAATATTCCTATTTTTTTTGTGCTGGTCTCATCCTGCTGAGTTATATTTACAAACTGACATTTACCAAAACGATCTGACATGAACCAACCAAACAGGGACTACCTAAGTAACAATAATCCCGGCGCAGCGCAACTTCCCAACGCAACTGCAACACTTGTACTCGGCATACTTTCGATCGTGATCTGTTTTATCTGCGGGATCATTGCGCTCGTTATCTCCAACAAGGATATGGATATGTATAAGGCAGACCCTGGATTGTATTCAGAATCTTCCTATAATTCCATAAAGGCGGGGAGGATCTGTGCCATAGTAGGGATCTCTTTGCAGCTGGTAGGACTTTTATTCTATATTCTCATCATCCTGTTCGCTGTTTCAAATGCAACAAGGTTCAATTAATTATTCCCTGGTTGCGAGGTAATTGTAATCCTCTAAAAGCTTTTTCAGGAAATCATCTACGGGCAGGCTGGAATTTATTTTCAATACTTCCATGATCTTCATGGCAACACGGTGACACATATCGTAGTTGTGTCTTTTGCTTGCCTGCGTAAGCACACTCTTGATGGTATTGATATCCCGGTCACTCAGCCTCATCACTTCCGGGAAGGTCACCTGGTAATCGGTCTTTTTAATATCTATGAAGATCGTATCATCAATGGTCAGCTTTGTTTTCGTATTCACTACTACGGTACCTGCAGCAATATCGCCCAATCTTTGATTCTTTGGCGTCACTGAGATGATGATAACAGTGGCGATGCCGCCAAGCATAAGTAATAAAAGACCTACGATAACATTAAAATAGAACAGTGCAACAATGATGAATCCCCATTCATAGAACCGCAGGAACCACCTGAGCAGGTATTGCCCAAGGGTTGCTTCTCCGCCGTCGAGACTAACTACTTTTATCCTCAGTAGTTTTTTTCCTACTGTCTGGCCATTCATCCATAGCTCCGAGAATAAGGTATAAAATAACATGGGCAGCAGCACTACAAGCACGGCAAAACCAAACCCGCTTTCCCGCAGACCTATCTCGCCAAACAGCATTCTTACAGAAATATACATGTAAAGGATCAGCAGCACAAAGTCGACCAGGTAGGCAAGCAGCCGCTTATGAAATTCGGCTATCTCGAATTCAATATCAATATTAAATGGCGTAGCGATCTGTATGATTGACATAGCAAATGCAAATTACGGCGGAATTAACAGGAATGCCCTAAAACTGATTTTTTTATTCGTGAAAAAAAATGCAAATTGAGCGCCGGCGATAAGGCCGGTCATTGTATGAGAGAGGCGATGTTCATCAAACGGAATGCTGACAAATGGAAAGAATATCAGCAGGTACCCACCGATAATCCAGATGTTACTGCAGAGCGGTTTGTTACCCTGATAGACGATCTCTCTTATGCCAAAACATTCTATCCAAAAAGCAAGGTAACACGCTGGATAAACGGCATCGCTGCCGGCATCTACCAGAGCATTTACAGCAACAAGAAGGAAAAATATTCCAGGGTCTTCACATTCTGGAAGTATGAACTGCCGCTTTTATTCAAGCGATACCATAAGATACTGCTGTTCACTTTCGTTGTCTTCGCCATCTTCGTTACCATCGGCGTATGGAGCGCCAGGAATGATGAGTCATTCATACGCGGTGTACTCGGTGATGATTATGTTGAGATGACCGAAGAGAATATTGCAAAGGGAGATCCATTCGGTGTATACAAGGATGATAACCCGTTCAACATGTTCGTCCGCATTGCGATCAACAATGTATTCGTAGCTGCTATGTTTGTACTGGGTGGTTTTTTTCTGGGACTACCAACGCTGTTCAGGTGGCCATTTGTACTCAAGATCGCCGGGCTTTGGGATACCGGTATGATGCTGGGCACTTTCCAGTATATGTTCTTTTCTCATGGACTTGGTTGGAAATCCATCCTCGTTATATGGATACATGGCAGCCTCGAGATATCCATCTTTGTCATTTCCGCCACGGCAGGTTTCATCATCACCAACGGGATACTATTTCCCGGAACCCTGCCCAGGATGACCTCTTTCAAACAGGGTATCAAAGATGCACTGCGGGTGATGCTGGTGATCGCACCCATATTACTTATTGCGGCCTTTTTTGAAAGCTATGTTACTCACCTGATGAGCCAGACATTCGATAAGACAGATAACCCCGGACTGCCAATATGGGTAAGTATACTGATCCTTGCCGCTTCCATGTCATTCATCATCTGGTATTTTGTTATTTACCCGATCCGCTTACATAAGAAAGGATTTTACATCGAGAAGGATGGCATCATCAACAGGTTGAACAGCGAGCATGCGTAGAACAATATACATATCATTGCTGTGCCTGTTGTTCTTTACTGCAGCCAATGGACAGGAAACAACCGCATCTGCAACTGATTCAACTTCGTCGGATGATGCTGTTGTTGATACCAGCCTTTACTTCAATAATCTTACCCTTTCAGCCGATTCTGTTGAATCATGGAAGAACCAGAAGGCCTTTGCTTATGCAAAAGATCTTGATAGTTTATTAAAAGCACGGCAAAAGGCGATGGAAAAAAGATCGGAGGTATCTCCACCCAGCTGGCTCGATAAGTTCCTGTCTTCAGGATACATAAGGGTGATCTTGTGGGCCCTGGCCATCGCCTTTGTACTTTTTGTGCTGTACAGTTTATTTCTTTCTGATGGTGTATTCAAAAGATCATCCAGGTCAAATGCCGGGCTGGCCCCGCTTGTTGAAGAAGAGATCATTACTCCTGAAACGGATCTTGATCACCTTATCAGCCAGTCGGTACAGGCAGGTAATTACAGGCAGGCTGTGCGTTACCAGTACCTGCGCACACTACACAAGCTTGCCGATAAGAACCTGGTGGAACTGGCAAAGGACAAGACCAATTACCAATATGTGCACGAGATACAATCGCAGGTTATAAGGAATGAATTCGCAACACTTACCCTCAGCTATGAATACGTGTGGTATGGTGAATTCATGATCGATGCAGTCCTTTATAAAAAACTTGAATCCGGTTTTTCGGACCTCAATCAAAAAATATGATCCTGCTTGAATAAAAGGTTCACATATCTTTTTCTTGTGCTGCTTGTTATCGCATCAGCAGCCTGCAGGTCAAGATCTAATGGCCCAGCTATTCCTTCACTGAAAGAAAGCTTCAGTATGCAGGATAAAAAGCCATTCGGTGCGCACATTGCATACCGGCAGCTTGGGGCTATGTATCCCAATAACGTGATACGGGAGAAGAAACAGTCCTTTACAAAAACATGGCTCAATATCAATGATACCGCAGCTTTGTATGTATGCCTTGCACCAAACCTCTTTGTAAATGATGAAGAGGTGAACAGCATGATGGAATATGTATACACCGGGAATGATCTCTTCATCTCGGCAGGATACATTGATACCCCGCTGCTGAACAGGATCGGTTGCAGTGAAATGTATACTTCTTCGCTTTTCCTGATGCTTGGCGAGATGAAAAATACATTTTCCAGCACTGTAACGCCTGGCGCTGACTATTCCTACTATTACGTTCCATTCAGGAATTATTTTTTTGGTATCGACAGTACCAATACCCGTGTGCTTGGTTTCAATGAAGAGAAAAAACCCAATTCCATTGTTCATTTCCATGGTAAGGGGAGGCTTTTCCTGCAATGTGATCCAAGAGCTTTCAGCAATTATTTCCTGCTGCAGGAAAAAAATCATCAATACCTGCTCAATTCGCTGGCCTATACCAATTCTTCTCCCCAACACCTGTACTGGGATGACTATTATAATAAACTGACCTACAGGAAAAAAGGCGGTAATAACAAGGATTTTTCCACTTTAAGTGAGATCATGAAGCACCCGGCCCTTACCTGGGCCTTCTGGATCGCACTGGCACTACTGGCATTATATGTTCTTTTTGGTGGTAAAAGAATTCAGCGTATTATTGAGCCCCGGAAACCCAATGAAAATACTTCGGTAACATTCACCGAAACGATCGGCCGTCTGTATTTACAGAAAAAAGACAACAGGAACATAGCCGACAAGATGATCACCTACTTTAATGAATACGTCCGCAACAAGTACTTTCTGAATACCAATATTATCAATGAAGATTTTATAACCACCCTCAGCAGGAAGAGTGGTGTACAAAGGGATAAGGTGGAAACACTTTACCGCAACATTGCAGGTACGCAGGGTAGTCCTTATGTTGACGATTATCAATTGCTTTCCCTGCAGGAGCAGATTCAAAAATTTTATAAAAACCGTAATTGATTGATGGAAGAAAATCTTTTTCAGCAACGAATTGACCTGGCCGGTCTCAATAAAGCCATGTACGAGATCAGGGCCGAGATCGGCAAAGTGATCACAGGACAATATAAAATGGTCGACCTGCTGCTGATCGGTCTGTTATGTGACGGCCATATCCTGATCGAAGGCGTTCCGGGTGTTGCCAAAACATTAACGGCAAAACTGGTGGCAAAGATCGTTGATGCAGATTTTGCACGCCTGCAGTTCACACCCGACCTGATGCCAAGCGACGTGGTGGGAACTTCTGTGTTCAATCCCAAGGAAGGTGATTTCCGGTTTAAGCCCGGGCCGATATTCGGCAATATCGTTCTGATAGATGAGATCAACAGGGCTCCTGCAAAAACACAGGCAGCATTGTTCGAGGTAATGGAAGAACGGCAGGTGACCATTGATGGCATCACACACGATATGCGTTTCCCTTTCATGGTGCTTGCCACACAGAACCCGATCGAGCAGGAAGGAACATACCGGCTTCCGGAAGCACAGCTCGACCGCTTTCTTTTCAAGATAGAAGTAAAATATCCTTCATTGGAAGAAGAAGTGAACATCCTCAGCAGGCAGCAGGGCAAAACACAGGTGCAGATGCTCAGTGAAGTGAAAAAATTATTGTCACCACCCGATATACAGCATTACCGCAGCCAGGTACAATCCATCATCGTAGAGCAAAAGATCATGGAGTTCATTGCGAGGATCGTTCATGAAACAAGAAATAATCCGGCACTATATCTGGGGGGATCACCAAGGGCCTCCCTGTCCATCCTTCGCTCAGCTAAAGCAAATGCGGCTATAAAGGGCCGTGACTTTGTTACGCCGGAAGATGTTGTGGAAATGGCTCCTCACGTACTGAGACACCGTGTTATCCTCACCCCTGAAAAAGAAATGGAAGGACTTACCGCCGATGACCTGATAGGAAACATTTTAAAATCAATTGAAGTGCCAAGATAAAAATCAGCATTATGGATCCCATCGGCAAATACATCGGTGCATTATACCTTACGATAAGATTTTATCTTGCCGGAAGCTTTTGTGTTGTAATGTTCATCACCTCATTCTTTTTCCCTGGCCTGTTATTCATATCAAAGATCCTTTTCTTCATCTTCATTGCATTGATGGCGATCGACTACCTGTTCCTCTTCATTCTCAGTAAAAAGCCTACAGCAAAAAGATCGATGGCCGACAGGCTCAGTAACGGGGATGAGAACAAGATAGAGGTGCAGGTAAAGAACAATATGCAGTTTGCCGTGGATATGGAGATCATTGATGAACTGCCGGTGCAGTTCCAGAAGCGTGACTGGAAATTATTCCATCGCTTTAGGCCGGGTGAGCAGAAGAATATCATATACAAACTGAGGCCTGTTGAAAGAGGAGAATATCATTTCGGGCGTATCATTCTTTATATAACATCTGTGCTTGGATTATTGAAACGCAGGCATAATATGGAAGCGGCTGTTACAGTCCCGGTGTATCCATCGTACCTGCAGATGCGCAAGTATGAACTCATTTCGCAAACGACCATACAGACCGAGCATGGCAATAAGCGCATGCGCAAGATGGGACACAGCATGGAGTTTGAGCAGATCAAGGAATATGTAAGGGGAGATGATATCCGCAGCGTGAACTGGAAGGCAACGGCAAGAAAGGGATCGCTGATGGTGAACAATTACATGGATGAGCGATCACAACAGGTATATTGCGTGATCGATAAGGGACGACTAATGAAGATGCCTTTCGGCGGACTTACATTGCTTGACTATGCGATCAACAGTACATTGGTGCTTGCCAATGTTTGCCTGCAGAAACAGGACAGGGTAGGGCTTCTTACTTTCTCAAATAAGATGGGTTCATTACTTGCTGCTGATAGAAAACCTATTCAGCGGGAGAACATCCTCCAGTTATTATACAACCAGGAGACCGCATTCCTTGAAAGTGATTACGAGATGCTGTATATGCAGATGCGCAACCGCATCAAGCACCGCAGCTTAATTGTGCTGTATACCAACTTTGAATCCATGTCGGGGTTGAACAGGCAATTGTCGTACCTGCGTTCCATTGCCAGGCATCACCTGCTGATGGTGGTGTTCTTTGAGAATACCGAGCTGCATAAACTTTCACACCTTGATGCCCGTAATGTAGAAGAAACCTATATCAAGACCATTGCCGAAAAATTCGAGTTCGAAAAGCGACTCATCGTTAAGGAACTGAAGAAGCATGGTATCCTTTCCGTATTAACTCCTCCTGAGAATCTTACCATCAATGCGGTTAATAAATATTTAGAGCTGAAGGCGAGGCAGGCGATATAGCATAACGAAAATACTTTTTAGATTGTCATTCCGATAATGGAGGGATCTGCCTATTGGTTACAGCAATGCCTGATCATGCACTACATTTGCAAAAAAGATTTGTGGCCCGCAAACAAACCTACCGAGGTAAACATATAAATAAACTGGAAGAAGCAGGAGAGAAGCCTGCAAGGCCTGAACGAAAAGAAAGAATTCCAATTGATCCCGCCATTCAGCAATCTTTCATAGAAGGTAAAGCCATTCTTATCAATAAACCCCTTCACTGGACCTCATTTGACGTAGTAAGAAAACTCCGTGGTCTTCTGCAGATAAAAAAGATCGGTCATGCCGGAACGCTTGACCCGCTTGCAACAGGCTTATTGATCGTTTGTACAGGTAAGTTCACCAAGAAGATCAATGAGTACATGGCCCAGGAGAAAGAATATACCGGAACGATCACACTTGGCGCTGTTACTCCAACCTATGACCTGGAAAGTGAACCTGAACAGCAAAAGGATCATTCTTTTGTAACTCCTGAATTACTGAAAACAACAGCTCAAAAATTCATTGGTGATATCGAGCAACTGCCTCCTGTTTTCTCAGCAATAAAAAAAGATGGTGTTGCTTTATATGAACTGGCACGAAAAGGAGTTGAGGTGGAACTGAAGCCAAGGAAGATAAATATCAGATCATTTGAAATTACCGGTATCGATCTGCCGGTTGTAAGCTTTAAAGTCGTTTGTTCAACGGGGACTTATATAAGAAGTCTTGCGAATGATTTTGGAGTAGCACTCCAATGCGGAGCATATTTAAGCAGCCTTCGTAGAACAAGGATAGGTGAATTCAGAATTGAAGATTCAATTAGTATGGAGGAGTTGGAGAAGTTGTTAATTGTTAATGGTTAATTGTTAATACTGAGCAATCAGCTTATACAGGACTTACAATTGACCATTAACAATTAACCATTAACTTTAGAATGGATAACTTATCCCTATTGTAAAATTATAATTCTCATACCTCCACTTTTTATAGCGGTTGTCATTGAATGTATCACCCGGGTTATTCGGATCCGGAACTTTTTTACCCCTCCTGAACAGGTTATTGAATGTTATACCCGGCAGCTGCCAGCCGTCATTCTTTGCAAGGTCAGGACGTTTTATCCTGAAGCCAAAATCAAAACGAACCACGAAATAATTAAAGTCGAACCGAAAGCCTGTACCTGCGGCTACCCCCAGCTGTTTATACAGGGTATTGAACTTGAACTGGGTGGTATCATTTCCGCCCCCGGGAATGGTATTCCTGAGGTTCCATACATTACCGATATCCATGAACACTGCTCCTTTTAATACCAGCGAATTGGGTATGATCTGTACAATGTCATACCTGTATTCTATATTGCTCTCCAGCTGCACATCGCCTGTACGGTCATTGAACCTGTTGGTGCCATAGGGAGCAAGTGGCTGGGCACCTCGGCCAATACCCCTTACGGGCCATCCACGCATGCTGTTGCTACCGCCACCGAAATACTGTTTAAAGAACGGAAGCGTAGTATCTTTTCTCGATGCGATACCGATACCCCCGAACACACGGAATACAAAAGCGGACTTAGGCCGATTCCAGGAATAGATATACTCCAGGTCTGTCTTGATGAACGTACGCATATATTTAGGAAGTACACCGGGGATACCGGAAAATTCAAGGTATGCTTTCACACTATGCTGCCGGTTGGGATTGTTCTTATTCAGTTTTGTGAACTTGTATTCAATACTTGGCCCTGCCACCAATGATGAATTGAAAGCGTACCTCAGGAAGGGATTTTCGTTGAGTGTCTTCCTGAAGCTGTCGGTCTCATTGTATAACTGTGCAAATTCTATATTGATCGGTTTGAATGTGATGTTCTTGTTTTTGTTGGTTACCCAGTCGTATCCCAGCCCGATATTGAATGATTGCAGGTTGAACAGGTTGATGCGGTTTATGAACGAGACCTTTGAGTTTATAAACGACTGCTTTGAAACGATATTCTTTTTGTTGTTCCATTTTGTAAAAGGCGTTATGAACCTCGGGATAGCAAGTGTGTTGGAATAACTCAGCTCATTGGAGTTGATGATGTTCTTGTTATTATTGCTGTCGGGTGTAAGGTTAAGTTCAATGCCTGCCCTTAGTGTATTCGTCATCCTGATAGCCTCTTTACGCAGGTTGCGGTCAATAATGGAAAGGTTTCCCGAGAGACCAAGCAGGTTTCCTGCATTGGCAGCGGTAACGCTATTGGTATTGCTTGATGCAGAATAGCTGGCTTCCACGGATGCTTCATAACCATACCGCTTCACAGGGGTAAGCTGTATGATGAGATCGATCTTATGAATGCTGTCTGTATCTTTGACTTCCACTACCTGTATGGAAGCGCTTTGCCATACACCCGCTTTGGAAAAACTGCTGAGTGTTTTATAATAATTATCCTGGTTATAAAGCTCACCCTTATGGATATAAAGATTGCGGTTAAGAAAACTTCTCCTGAATAAACGCCTGTGGTATTTCACAATGAAGTTGATCCGGCAGGTATCACAATTCCTTCTTCTTGCCAGTTCTGTTGTCAGGCTGGTATCATTCATCAGGTCACCACTCCTGTAATCCGGGAGTATATAAATGTTGTTGATGTAGTATTGTTTCAGCCTGGTACTGTCTTTGGGCGGGTTCAGCACTACGGCCAGTTTGATCTTTGGTGAATCCCTTGCAAGTTGCGCTTCTGCCAGTAAACGCAGCTGTTCAAAGGGGTCGGTAGCGATCGTGGTGAGTTCTTCAACCGTGGTATCGCCTCTCACTCTCAGTTCTTCGGGGCTGAATTTATAATAACCATTATTGCGGTATACTTCAACAAGCCTTCCTATCTCACCAAGCACAGCGGCTTTGGTAACGGGTTCCTTTTCTTTTAAAAGCGTTTTATCCTTGTTCTTCTCAGCAAGCTGCTGAAGGTCGGGTCTGCGCAGGATATAACTCACAGTATCGATCAATGTAGGCTTATTCACCTCAACAGTATATTTTACATGCACCCGCTGGTCTTCCCCGGCTTTAACCGTATCTGCATCATATGTTGCCGCTGCTTTGTAATAGCCAACGTGCAGCATCGAAGCTTCCATGTTCTGTGCAGATTTAGCAGAATAAGAACTATCATATGCAGGCGGGCTCACGATCACATGCCAGAATAAGAACCGGTCAACAACATTTACTTTTGAGCTGTCATCAAGCTGTGCATTCAGCCGCTGCTTTAGCGTGGTCCTTTCATCTTTGGTAAAATTTCCTCCCTTAACTTCGATGCTGTTTCCGGCAAGGTAAGGTTTACCTTTCTGGTATTTCTTCGGATAGGTACACGAAGCGATGATCAATGAAATGAGAAAAATATTTATCAGGAAGAAATGAGACCTGTATATACTTTGCGGGTTAACCGGCATAAATCTTATTAAAAGGCTTCTATGTTGAGCAAAACGCATACCAAATATATTCAAAGTTTGCAGCACAAAAAATTCAGGGATGAAAGTAACCGCTTCATTGCCGAAGGTCCGAAACTCGTTCAGGATATCCTCGAAAGCGGAAAATTCATCTGCAGGGAGATATGGGCTCTTGAACAATGGATAAGCGATCACCAGGATCTGTTGTCTTTATTAAGTGATACGGTTGTTGAAACGATAAAGGATTTTGAACTGGAAAAGATATCGGCACTTTCAACTCCATACCTGGTGCTGGCTATCTTCGAAAAAAAAGAAGCCGAAGATATCAATGTCACCGGTAAAATAACGCTGGCGCTGGATACGATACAGGACCCGGGTAACCTGGGCACCATCATAAGGATCGCTGACTGGTTCGGGATAAAAGATATCATTTGCTCAACAGGATGTGCAGACATGTATAATCCCAAAGTGGTTCAAAGTACCATGGGCAGCATCAGCAGGGTAAATGTTGTTTATAGTGATCTTCCTGCATGGCTTGATCAGAATAAAAAAGTGAAGATCTATTCAGCTTCACTGGATGGAAAAAGGCTTCAGTCATTCGGGCAGCTGAAAGAGGGGATTCTCATTATCGGCAATGAAGCACATGGAATAAGCAATGAAGTGATGCAGCTTGTTGATGAAAAGATCAATATTCCCGGTAGAGGGGCTGCTGAATCATTGAATGCAGCGGTGGCGGCGGGAATAATATTATCACATATCTGTTAGTAGTGGTTAATTGTTAATTGGAGCAATTAGCTTGTGCAAAATTTACAATTAATAATTAACCATTAACAATTAACGGAATTGAATAGCCTTCACCGGCCTCACTTTCTTTATCAATAATGTGGGAATGATGAGTGTTGCAAATGATACCAGTAATGTAGCGAGGCAGATCAATAACACCTGCCACCATACCACACTGGCATGAGCCGTACTCATATAATAAGCTTCTTCATCCAGCTTGATGAAACCGGTGCTTTCCTGCAGCCAGCAGATACCAAGTCCGAGTGCAGCGCCGATAAGGATCCCCGTCACTGCAATGACAGTTGTATTGTATAAGAAAACCTGCTGCACATCCCAATCGCTTGCACCCAATGCTTTTAATACGCCTGTCATCCTGGTTCGTTCAAGCACGAGGATGATCAGGCAGGTGACCAGGTTTACCACGGCTACCACCATCATGATGATGAGCAGGATATTCTTTATCTGTCCCTGCAGGTTCAGCCAATCAAAGATATTTGGATAGATCTCTTTAATGGTCTTGCTGTACCATGTCTGCGGTAATGCTGAATAAATGCTGCTGTTGATCCTGTCTGTTTTGTTATAATCATTAAGGAAGATCTCGTATCCACCGATCTCGTTGGGTTGCCAGTTGTTAAGCCGGCGGATGATATTGATATCCCCTAATGCAAAATACCTGTCGTATTCATCGATCGATGTTTTGAATATCCCGGCGATCTTTACTTTTCTTTGCCGTGCCGATTCATTCTCTTTAAAGAAGAAGACCATAACGCTGTCATTGACCTTCACGTTCAGCTCTGATGCAGTAACGCTTGAGATATTGATATCATAGCTGTAACCACTGTCCGTGAAATCCATCCATTTCCCTTCTTTCAGCAAAGGATCCAGGCGCTGATGATCGAATGATGAGTCAATTCCTTTTAAAAGAACATTGCTTATTTCTGTCCCGGATTTGATCATCATCGCCCTGGTGGCATAGCGTTCTACGGATCTTATTTCGGGCAATGAACGGAGGTATCTTTCAACTGTATCATTGCGCATGATGGGATAATCTTCAGAAAAACTCACCCGGTTCTCCACATCCTGCATCACACGGATATGTCCCCAGAAGCTGAATACCTTATTACTGATCACCTGCTGGAACCCGTTCACAAAGCTCATGGCAACGATCATGACGGCAACACTCACCGCAGTGGCAATGATGGCCAGGCGGATGATGAACCTGGAGAAAGTTTTCTGCCGGTTAAAGGCTATACGTCTTGCTATGAATACAGAAACATTCAAACGGCATATTTTTGGTATCTTACAAATGTAATTTATATACACGTAATGATTAAAGCAGATATGGAAAAAATCCGGTTAAGCAGCCTGGTTTGCTTATTCACCCTCTTCACGCTTCCTTCATTTTCCCAGTTACCCGATGCAGTATATAAAGAGAACATCAAGGCGGTGAGGTTTCACATGTATGGCGACCAGGTATCGTTGCCCATTTACAATATGAACAGTGCCGACCAGCTTGAACTTAACTTCGATGATATCGATGGCAACGTAAAGAACTATTATTATACTTTCCAGCTTTGTGATTATAACTGGGTGCCTGTTGACATCACGCCATTCCTTTATATAAAAGGGTTCACACAGCAGCGGATATCCAATTACCGGTATTCTTCCATAGCACTCACAAAATATACGCATTACCAGGCGATCATTCCCGACCGGAGTACAACGATCACCCAATCGGGGAATTATCTTCTGAAGGTTTATCTCGATGGCGATACTTCCAAGCTTGCTTTCACGAGGAGGCTGCTTGTACTTGATCAGAAAGCTGCGATCAGTGCAAAGATCACGCAGCCATTTACACCACAGTTCTATAAATCCCACCAGAAGGTGCAGTTCACTGCGAACATAGCAGGACTGAACACTTTCAGCGCAGCACAGCAGATAAAAGTGGTGATATTGCAGAATAACCGTTGGGATAATTCATTAAAAGATATCACACCCACATTTGTACGGGGCAATAACCTCGAATACAATACAGAGAACAATTGTGTTTTCCCGGGTGGCAAAGAATGGCGCTGGCTTGACCTCAGGAGTTTCAGGCTGCAGAGTGACAGGGTGGAGCATGCAGATTATAAAAAGACCTCCACCGATATGTACCTGTTCACTGATGCAGACAGGAGTGGTCAGAAATATGTTTATTTCCGTGACCTGAACGGCATGTACCTGGTGGAAAGTTACGAGACCATCAACCCTTACTGGCAGGGCGATTTTGCAACCGTTCATTTCAGCCTTGCTCCCCCTAATGCAACGCCTTACCCCGACCAGGATATTTATCTTGCGGGGCAACTGACCAATTATGAATTCAATGACAGAACTAAAATGGTCTTTAATGCGCAGCGGGGAGTATATGAATGCACTGCTTTTTTAAAACAGGGGTATTATAATTACACCTATATAGCTGTTGATAAAAAAGATCCTTCCATTAAGTTCGATCTGGAAGGCAATTACTGGGAAACAGAAAATACCTATACTATTCTCATGTATTATAAAGCATTCACCGACCGGGCCGATCAGCTGATAGGAGTTGGTAAGATCAATTCAAGAACCGACAGGCCGGGGTTTAGTTTTTAGATGCCGGATGCCTGATACCTGATCAGGGATATTCAACTCTTAATTCATAACTCATAATTCCCTGCCGTTCCTTATCTTTGCGCCGGCAAGTCTTATACGACCAGCTCCTGCTGAACTCCCCCAGGACCGGAAGGTAGCAAGGGTAGGTGGTTGAGCGGTGCGATGTAAGTAACTTGCCATTTTTATTTACCTTTCCAACTTAAAATATCACAAAAACTATGAAATTTTTTATCGATACGGCCAATCTTGCACAGATCAAAGAAGCAAATGAGCTGGGAATACTGGATGGTGTTACTACCAATCCTTCACTAATGGCAAAAGAAGGTATCAAAGGCACCGATGCAGTGATGGCTCACTACAAGACCATTTGTGAAATGGTACATGGAGATATCAGTGCTGAAGTTATTTCAACCGATTTTGAAGGTATTGTTGCCGAAGGAAAAAAACTGGCAGCTATACACCCGAATATCGTTGTAAAGGTACCGATGATAAAAGATGGCATTAAAGCATTGAAATGGTTCAGTGATAACGGTATCAAGACCAACTGCACACTGGTATTCAGTGCAGGCCAGGCGATACTTGCAGCAAAAGCAGGGGCAACTTATGTTTCACCTTTTATTGGTCGTATAGATGACAGCGGATGGGATGGGATGATACTCATTCACCAGATACGCCAGATATTCGATGTACAGGGTTTCAAAACGGAGATACTTGCAGCATCGATCCGCAACCCCAATCATATCATAAGCTGCGCTGAGGCAGGAGCTGATGTTTGTACATGCCCGCTTGATTCCATCCTTGGATTATTGAAACATCCATTGACCGATATCGGTCTTGCCAAGTTCCTGGAGGACGCAAAGAAATTCGCATAATGCATGAGCTGACGTCCTCGTCTGACCATGAAATGAGAATATAAAAGAATCATTGATCAAACGAGAACGTCAGATCATGAAAAATGCCCGGCAGATCTTCCTGATAAGCCGGGCATTTTGCTGCCGGTGGTTATGATCATCTTCTTTTGGGCCTGTTCTTTTGTTTGTTCATCAGCTGATCCATTGTTTTCAATTCTGGATCCGGTCTTTTCTTTATGTAAATGCTGAATTCTTTGAAAATAGATGGATCGCTTCTTAAGGTGACCTTTATGTCTACCTTATCTGCTGTAAAATTCCTGTCTATCCATAAACTGTTTCCATTGAATTTACCTGCAGATGACCAGAATATAAGATGTGTACTGTCGAGGGGAAGGTATTTTCCGTTGGATAACCTGCCATCTATATTGATATAGTTGAACGTTCCTTTCTTTAAACTATCGGTATACAGGTTCACATGTATGCTTTCGATGGTTTGTGCCTTTGCAGAAAAGGAAAGGAAGAATAAGATCGCAGGTAAAAGTTTATTCAATTGTTTTGTTTGGGCAAAGATTGAAAAAATTATGCCAGCGGGAGCAGAAGAAAAGGTTATTTCCTGTTAAAAATTCATTAACGGGAAATGATCAGAGTGCATCAACCCTGGGCTGCAGGTCGGCCGCATGTTTTGAAGAAAGTGTCTTTAATTCATTAAGCACCTGCTGGGCCTTTGGTTTATTCTTCTGGTTGATATAAAGCAGGCATGAGTAGTACCAGGCATTCTCATTTTTTGGATTAAGGCTTATTGCTTTCTCAAACTGGGTTATGGCATCCGTGATCATCCCTGTCTTAGAGTAGCTGTAGCCAAGCTCTGCATAAGCCGCACTGTAAGCAGCTTCATTCCCCGTTGCTTTTTTCAGGTAAGGAATGGCGTCACGATATTGCTGTTTGGAATTCAGGCAGTATCCCATGCCGAAATTCGCCTTTATTTCATTGGGATCGATATCCAGTGTTTTTTTATACCATTTCATTGCTTCATCCATATCAGTTTTATTGTCCCTGTACAATTCTGCGATGATGATACAGGGAACAGTGCTTTTGGGGATCAGTGTTGCTGCCTTGGTATAATAGGCGATGGCCTGGTCATCCTGTTTTTGTTTTGCTGCACTGAAACCAAGCTCAAGCCAGGTGTTGGCGTAATCATCTTTATATTTCAATGACCTCTCCAGCGGTATCCTGGCATTGAGATAATCTTTAGTGGAATTATATGAAGCCCCTTTGCGGTACCAGAATAAATAATCTTTGATCTCACCATTTCCATAGGCCCCTTCATATTTCCTGAAATATTTTAAGGCAGTGTCGTAGTTCTCTTTTGTGAAGGCAATATATCCCAACTGCTTATAAGCATTGCTGTATGCCGGAGTTAATTCAAGGCACCTGTTATAACATTGAATGGCTGAATCGTAATTCTTCATCTTTTCGAATGCATAACCCAGTTCAAAATGCACTTTTGCATATTCAGACCAGACCAGCCTGGCTTTACGAAGACTCTCTATGGCATTGTTATATTCCCTGATATCATTATAGCACCAGCCCGACCAATAAAGTGCATCTGTATGATTTGGATTTATGGCAAGAACCTGTTTTAATTTTTCAAGTGCTTCCCTGGACTTATTATCAGCTTTGAGCTTCATGGCCTGGTCCATCAAAGGTTCAATGTCTTTTGATGATGAAGGTTGGGAAAACGATACCGGCATGAATAAAGTAAAAGCCAAAAGGGAAAGAAGTACACTTTTTGTTTTCATGCTGCTAAGTCCGGGTTTCATTACTGGTTGTTTATCAAAATTACAGAAAATTAAAAATGAAAGTTAATTTTATGCCCCGCCTTTTTCCCGGCAGGGGTCAAGCATGATAATTGCAAAGCATGAACTCAAAACCCTTACAATGACAAGATACAGACCAGCTTTTACCTTATTAGCCGCATTCATTTTTTTCATTACAAATGATTCATGGGCGCAAAAAGGCAGGACCTATAATTTCGTTACCGATTTTGGAGCAAGACCTGATGATAAGACCGATTGTTATCCTGCATTCGTAAAAGCAGCAGCAGCACTTTCAGGAACCACAGGAAGTACATTGATCATTCCCAAAGGCAAATATTATGTAGCCTCTTATAAGATACACGGGGGCAGTAATAAGAACAAGGTGGAAGATGTTTCCTTCAAAAATTGTAATGGTCTCGTTATTGAAGGAAATAATAGTATCATCCGTATAAATGGAAATTTTTCCCGCACACCGGATTACAGTATACCGGGCGTATCTTATAAATATGCTTACAGCAATACGGTTTGCCCGATCATCTTATCAGGATGCAGGAACACACTCTTGCGCAACATCACTTTGTATGGAGAGGTTGATAAGATGAAAAGTGTCGGAGGGATCGTTGAAGGTGTTGACTACGGGATATGTATCTATGATGGGGATAAGGATACCAGTTTAAATGTAACAATACAAAATGTGATCACCCATCACTTTGCTGCAGATGGTTTTCTCATCAGGAGCAATGGAAGAAAGCTCAACATCATTGACTGTAAGGCTTACAACAATGCCCGGCAGGGGCTTAGTATCGTGAAAGGCAAGGATATCCTGGTATACAATTCCGATTTTGATTCAACAGGTCATACGGGCGGTAAATATGGATTCCACTGGCCGGCTGCAGGGATCGATGTGGAGAACGAATTTAATGAAGGCGATATAGATAATGTGGTGATCAGGAAATGCCAGCTTCGGGGAAACGTCGGCTTCCAGGTGGAGAGCACATTACCAAGTCTTAATGTACTGGTCGATTCTTGTTTTATTATGGACGATGAAAAAGGCTATGGACGGGGATTGAATGGAGTGGGATTATTCAGTAAGAATTCAACAATAAGCAACAGTATCGTTTTCGGGACCATTCAGGTTGACCTTGCAGACCAGGGATACCTTGGTCCTAAAATGCAATACATAAAGAACAATATCATTTATTCGGGGCACAGGGGTATTATATGCTCTGACTTTAACCGTCCTGTTAATATTGACAATAACATTCTTGTTATGCTCCCTAAGCCGGAACAAACTTATTTTCCCTATATCATAACCACGAACGGTACGTTCAACAACAATATCGTGGTTATGAACCCCGACAGGCTTGGCACAGGTACACCGGAAGTAACTTCCCTGGTACAGAATGTAAAGGAAGGGATGAATAATTTCTGGTTGATGAATAAAAATAATTTCAGTGAAGAAAGAAGAAAAGGGTACCACTATTATTATGCGGCATTTACTAATACAAAAAGACTAAGTAAGCAGTTCTTCCCTGTGAATACCTTTACCCAGGCAATGGAGATACCGGAGAAAAGATTTGTTACAGATGCCCAGCAGGAAGCGATCGTGAATACAGCCTTGTTCTCTGCATTCAAACAATCATCATTCAATAAACTTTACCTGGTACAGGCCGATGCCGTGAGAAAGTATGCTGCAGGTATCGTTGCTGCAGCAAAATAGAAGATCAGTTTAATACCTGCACCTGCATGAAGACATAAGGATTCAGGGCAAATTCTTTTTCCCTTCTTTGCCTTCCTTCGCAGAACTCGAGATCAAGAAATGAATTCCCATCAATGATCTCCTTCAGGTCTGCTGAATCGTGATGTGTGCTGGTAAAACATTCGGGAAGTATTTCGGAGCTGAGCCCTTCCCAGCAGGCTTCGATCAATTGTTCTTTTTTTGAATACCAATCCCTCGCTTCAAGCCGGTTCACTTTTTCAAGATGCTTGGAGAAAAACCCGGTATTAACCATGAGCAAAAGCTCGGTCTGGGTATGATTGCCGTTCATAAAATAGATTTTAAAGTTTTAAACAGAATTGGATCAAAAAACAAATAACGCTCGTACTACGAAGTTAAGTGTAATAAACAACAGAAATGTAGACATATTTTTTTTACGGCGTAGTAATACTTCTATATCATGCTGCTTCAAATATCCCATAACTCCCATTAGTTACTGTAAATCATGCAATAAGCAAAGAGTCTAACCCGTTAAAAAAAGCTAACATGTTTTGCACATATTTCCGCACGGTGTTATAGGCCGGTTTCTTAGCCAGAACACAGGTTCATACGATCAATAGGAATAGCGGAAATGATCACAGTAATCTTCATCACACAATAAGGCTTTTAAAACCGGGTGTTTCAATACTTCAGTATAATCCATTTCTTTTCCATCAACTTTTATCTTCCTGTAAACAAGCCTTATCCCATGACTGTAATCGACATACCAGTTTATATGTCCTGTGTATATTGGCTGTATAGGTTTACCATCCCGTTGATGCCAGCCATAGATCGCTACACGTTCCGTCCTGGTATCTCTTGAGATCTTCCCTGATATCACTACATCCTTTTTTATTCCTGATACCAGTCCTTGCTTCCCTTTTCTTTGTCCCTCAATGATCAGGTGATGCTGGTACATGGTAATGCTGCTATCCCTGAAAGCATACATAGGGACCGGTTCAAGTTTTACAGCAGATTGCTGCCATACCAGGTCAACGATCTTGCGGGTAGGAAGAAAACAATGAAAGCTATCAGCGATCTGCTGTGCAGCCATTGGTGTCAGGGGTATCCTTGCCCAATCTTCATCTGTGCCCACCGAAAGATAATCAGGAGATACATACAGTACAGCCTTGTGGGTGACACCCAGACTGTCTTTTATTTCAGAGCTGATGGCAATGAATCGCCGCATGAATGATGGCATGTTGCCTGAAAGTATTTCTTTAACTGCAAAAGAATCCCTTTCTTTCCACTTCCAGGTTGTTACTGTTCTGTAGAAATCACTGCCGGTAATTCTTTGTACAGGAGAGGAGGTTTGCAGGTAAAACTTTCCCGTGCTGCAACCGGCAAGCCATCCAATAGAACATACTGCGGCAAAGTATTTAATCGCTGATAAATTTCTCATAGACTGGTTTGCCAAAATAAGTAAAGTACTTTTTCCTGTCAAACTTTGTTGCAGAAAGCAGTGAAAGTATGAAACCATTCTTAGCCACCTGCTCAGTATGATAGATAAGGCCTGCCGGATTTTCTTTCAGGATGATCAGTATCCGGTCATCCAGGGCAGAATACCTGGTAAAAGAAGTATCTGAAAAAGTATGGAAATCAAAATATGCCGAAAGACCCCTTTGCATTAGCCTGCTGCGGTACCAGGTACCGCCGGTTGGACTGACCAGTGGTTTTCCGTTATAAATAACAAGACTGTCGTTATAAGCCAGTACGAGTAATTTATTTCTGCTGTTTTGGTTCAGCCAGTTCAAAAGTTTCAGCTTATGTTTTTCTTCCTCATACCCGTAATCGCTGTCAAGAAAAGCTATGCGTTCAATATTACCGGGAATATGTTCAACAGCGTCAAGAAAACCAAATATAAAACTGCCACCCCCGCTGTGACTGCTTAATATGATCCGGGGATCGTATCTTTTAAAGAGGCTGGTTATGCTGTCAATAATATTTTTGATGAGATAGATCGAATCGGGCGTATTCTTTTTCCAGGAAGGCCAGCTTTTCTGGGCTGTCATTAAGTACACGATCACGTAATTATTCTTTTTATCAAGATCTCTTGCATATCTTGTTTGCGCAGCAATATGCTGAATGTTAAAATGCCAGTCATCGCCGGCATTCATTGTCTTTCCTTTTGTCCATTCAATACTGTTGCCATTAGGCAGCGCATAGAAAATAAGAAATGTGTTTCCTGAATTACTGATCTGTATGGGAGCATTAATGCTGATGATCACATTCTTCCATTGATCATTGATGTTCAGTTCCTGTTCATTGTATGCTCCTGTTGGCTTAAACCCGGGCAATTGTGCTGTTGCATTTATCGATAACAGGAGCAATATGAATATGAATGATGACCGCATGTATATAAAGTAACAAATTTTACAGGAAGGAGATCAGCTTTTGTCAAAGTGCAGCTTGAGATCGCCGAGCCATATACAGAATCCCAGGATCAGCAGGAACCAAATGATGGTAATGATCAGTACAATATGAAGGCTTTTGCCAAATTCAATACTGAAACGGGACGGATCACCAGGCAGATACATCGCTTCAATGATATCACCCGGTGCATGTTTCCTGTATACAATTCTTTTTACGGTGTACGCCTCGTCCGTATCAATGGTCTTGTAGCCGAGTGTAAGAAGATAATAGGTGCTTCCCCTGAAGCCTATCTTTTTCTCCGAATGCATGACAGTTGCAGTGGTGGTCACTGCCTTTGCTTTAAAAGCATTCACTCTTTTCATTTTGATTAATACAATAACCGCAGGCATTGCTGCGAGTATGATCAAAATGATAATGAATATGCTCATCGTATTCATGCTGCTTAAGGAGATCACATCTTCTTTTTCTCCAGCTTCCCGTGTTCTTTCAGGTAAAGAGGTAATGCAGCCGATCCGTACCATTGATACAATTCCGCTTCCAGTAATTTTCCCTTAACGGCCGGGTCGGTCTCAAGCAGGGTATTTGCTTCTTCAATGGTCTTTACATCCAGGACAAAAATGCCCCGGTATGCTTTTTCATTTTTCTTCAAAGGACCGGCAACGATGAGTTTGCCTGCAGTTACCAGTTTTCCCATATTGGCCATATGTCCTTTAAATAAGCTGTCAATTGTTTCTTTTTTTTCGCTGGTATTTGGTCCCGTTTTTAAAATGACCAATACATACATCTTCATACCGTAATCATCTGCACCCAGTGAATCGGCAAGGGCTTTATTGTAAACGGGATTATCCGATTGAGATACTGCATTGGAAGAAAGGCTGCAGGCAAGAAATAAAAGGATGATCGTTCTCATAGCTAAGATCTTTTTGAAGATTTATGATCAATTCACAACCGCAGCATCGGCTTTTTTATCATTGTTGACATCAACAAAAAAAGTTCCTACTGAACCGTAAAAAGCAATAGCAGACCAGGTAACTGCATTGCTGAACCTGAAGCCGGTGGAAAGTCTTACGGTAATACCATTATCATTCACTACAATGGCATCGGCCTTGCCATCACCGTTCACATCTGCAAAATAGTTTCCTCTTGAACCATACCAGGGGCCTGCGATCCAGGTTGCATTGCCGTTGAACCTGGTTCCGTCAGATAATCTCACAGAAACACCATTGTCATTGACCACGATGGCATCTGCTTTCTTATCTGCATTCACATCTGCAAAATAAGTTCCTCTTGTTCCATAGTATGGGTAAGAAGACCATGTTGTATTGCTGCTGAACCTGGTACCGTCGGAAAGCCGTACGGTGATATTATCTTCATTGACCACGATGGCATCTGCTTTTCCATCACCGTTCACATCTGCAAAATGAGTACCCCTCGTTCCATAATACGGATTATACGACCATGTTGTATTGCCTGTGAACCTGGTACCGTTCGACACCCTTACCGTAATACCGGTAAAATTCACCACAATGGCATCTGCTTTTCCATCACCTGTCACATCTGTAAAATATGTTCCAATGGTTCCATGATAAGGAATAACCGACCAGGTTGTATTGCCGGTGAATTTTGAACCATCGCAGGTCCTTACGGTAATGCCATTATCATTCACAGCAATGGCATCCGAATTGCCGTCACCATTCACGTCTGCAAAATAAGTTCCTTTTGAGCCGAAGCTTTCCAGCACATTGGGATCCTAAGCTTAGAATTCCACGTGGACAAGTTGTCGC
>JADMIO011482751.1_pt1 | contig 107068 bp, 99 predicted proteins | sample 8958161 | NCBI WGS metagenome assembly JADMIO01 (sample SAMN16585339, study PRJNA669376) | soil metagenome | isolation source: Crop rotation soil | place: USA: Cullars Rotation, Alabama | collected 2011
GCGACTTCAAGTCACGTGAATTCCAAGCTTCGGATCCCACTGTGCTGGAAAGATTAAAGGATTGGTTTGGAATTGAAGTAAATGCGCTTAAGATCTTTTACACTTTTGGGATATTTGTTGCACTGGCCTTTATATGTGCTGCTCTTGTACTGTCAAGCGAACTTAAGAGAAAAGAAAAGCAGGGCCTTCTTTTACCGCGTGAAGAAACGATCACAGTAGGGAAGCCACTTAGCTTAATGGATGTATTGCTGAATGGCATAATAGGATTTGTTTTCGGATATAAATTATTCGGAGCTTTTCTGGCAAGCCGGGATCAGGGGATCGATCTGCAGGAATACATTTTTTCACTTGAAGGGAGCATTGCCGGCGGACTGGTGCTGGCTGCCATTCTCGTGTTTTTAAAATTTCGCGAAAAAAATAGACAGAAACTCGCCAGGCCTGAAGAAAGGGTAATAAGGATATGGCCTCACGACAGGGTAGGAGACCTCATTGTATTTGCACTCATCTTCGGAATTCTCGGTGCCAAACTTTTTGATAACCTTGAGAACTGGGACCGCTTCATCAAAAATCCTGTTGCGAATCTTCTATCTCCCAGCGGTCTTACTTTTTATGGAGGATTGATCTGCGCTGCCATTGCCATTGCCTGGTATGTAGTAAAAAAAGGAATAAGCGTATGGCATATGGCGGATGCCATGGCCCCTGCCCTCATGATAGCCTATGCTGTTGGCCGGATCGGATGCCAGGTTTCAGGAGATGGCGACTGGGGTGTTTACAACAGTGCCTATATCAGCGACAGTTCCGGCCATGTAGTTGAAGCAGCTCCGGGCAGCTTTGAAAAACAATTGAACAGTTATTCCACTTATTTTCTTGAAGGAAAGGTGTATGAAAAGGATTCGTCATTAAGCATGGTATCCGACCGGAAGGCTACAACCCTTGCTGCAGTTCCGCATAAAAGTTTTAAAGGACCATCTTTTTTACCTAACTGGATGTTTGCCTATACATATCCTCATAATGTAAACGAGGATGGTATACTGCTTCCAGGCTGTGAGGGGAAATATTGCCGTGCACTTCCGCAACCAGTATTTCCGACACCTTTATATGAATTGATCATGTGCAGCCTTTTGTTCCTCATCCTTTGGGGCGCACGTAAAAAGATCCATTACCCTGGAATTATTTCTGGTATCTATCTCATTTTTACAGGGTTAGAACGTTTTCTTATAGAAAAGATCCGGGTAAATTCAACATATACAGTATTCGGCCTGCATCCCACACAGGCTGAGATCATCTCCGTGGCCCTGGTGCTTATGGGTATTGTCATCCTTTTTATTCAAAATCGCAGGAGAAGAGTGTAAGTATCCGTTTGGCGGATCACCTCTCTTCCAACCTAAGCTCCTGTAACTTTTCATACCTAACACCGTTTATCCATTTATTTCTAACCGTACAACCTTTGAAAATCACCCTTTATGTATAATTATGTACTATGCAAAACAAAGTACCTATGTTTGTGCTGTAATATTCAAAACATAGTATTAAACCTTATAACAATGACAACAAAATTTTTCCTCTTCATTTCAATTTTTTTTACGGGATTGGTTGGGTACTCTCAAACTGGCAGGATCTCGGGGAACATTATAGACGGTGGAGACCAGAAAATAATTGATGCGGCAAATATTTCACTTTTGCGCGCCAAAGATTCAGGGCTCGTAAAACTTACACTCACGGATAAGGAAGGCCATTTCGCCTTTGAAAATCTAAAGAATGGCAATTACATCGTCATGGCATCTTCCATAGGCCACCGCAAAGTATACAGTTCACCGCTAACAATAACGGAAGGCGCCAGTTTATCAGCTGGAACGCTGAAACTAATAGCCCAGGCCACTACATTGTCCACCGTTGCGGTTGACACCCGGAAGCCATTCATTGAAAGGCAAATCGATAAAACCGTTGTGAACGTAGATGCCCTTATCTCCAATGCCGGCAGCACAGCTATGGAGGTATTGGAGAAATCACCTGGTATAGTAGTGGATAAAGATGGCAACATTAGCCTCAAGGGAAAGCAGGGTGTGATCATAATGATGGATGGAAAGCCATCCTACCTCAGCGGCCAGCAGTTATCCAATTATTTAAGAAACCTTCCTTCATCCGCAATAGAGCAGATAGAGATCATGACAAACCCCTCTGCTAAATATGATGCATCAGGGAATGCGGGTATCATCAACCTCAGAACAAGGAAAAATAAAATGGTAGGCTTTAACGGCAGTTTTGCAACCACATACAGCCAGGGGATATTGCCGAGGCTTTCAAACAGTGTGAATGTAAACTACCGTAAAAACAAAGTAAATCTTTTTGCGAATTACAGTAACATGTTCCGCGCGGGGTACGAGGATCTTTCCATTCTGCGGAATTTCAGGAACCCAACCACTTTCGCGCTGGAAAGTATATTCGACCAGAAATCCTATATGCGCAATCACGGCAACAGTCACACCGTAAAAGCCGGACTTGATTTTTACAAGAATAATAAAACCACGCTGGGCATTGTGTTGAGTGGGTACCTGAACGGCAGGACGAATGATGGTGACAATACCACTTTGCTGAAAGATAAGAACAGTGCGATCGAGTGGATATTGAATGCAACCAACCATGAAAAGAACCAGTACAGCAATTTCGGTACTAACCTTAACTACCGCCACATATTCGACAGCACTAAAAAAGAAATAACTGCGGATGTTGATTTCAGGACCTACAATCAAAACAGCCACCAGTTCTTTACCAATAATTATTTCAACGCGGATTATTCAAAAAGAAAAAACAGCACGGAGTTAAGGGGCGACATTCCATCAGACATTATGATCTATTCTGCAAAAGTTGATTATACCATGCCGTTGAAAAGCGGGGCAAAATTTGAGGCTGGTTTGAAATCAAGTTATGTTAATACTGATAATGATGCGCGTTACGACAGCAACACGGTTAATGGCTGGGTGGTCGATAATGGAAAAACAAACCACTTCATCTACAAAGAGAATATCAATGCCGGTTATATCAACTATAACAAACAGCTCAATAAAAAATGGGGCGTACAGGCTGGCCTGAGGGTTGAAAATACAATTGCAAACGGCCACCAGTTTGGAACGCCCGGAAGCCATATCAACCCTGATTCTTCTTTCAAAAGAAATTATACAAATGTGTTCCCTACAGGCTACATCAGTTTCCAGGCCGATAAGAAAAATAATTTTAACCTGAACTTTGGCAGAAGGATAGACAGGCCAAGCTACCAGGACCTGAATCCATTCTATTATTTCCTGGATGAATTTACTTACAGGAAAGGAAACACATTATTGAAACCGCAATTCACCAATACAGTTGAGCTGTCACATACTTACAAAGGCTTTTTAACGACAACGGTGAATTACAGCAAAACACAAGATGCTTTTGCGGATGCACTGGATCAGCTTACAAGCGAGCGTAAAACATTCTTAAGCACAAAGAATATTGCAACAAGGGAAAACCTGGGACTTGCTGTGAGCGCCAACTACCAGCTCACCAAGGTTTGGTCTGCCAATATTTACACGAATGTAGTTAACAGTAAATATTATGGCGTCTTGAACTCATCAGTTCTGGATGTGAACGGAACTATGTTCATGGGAAACATGAGTAACAGTTTCAAATTCAAGAAAGGATGGAGCGCTGAATTGAGCGGATTTTACAGGTCAAAAGGGATACAGGGTCAGCTCGTGGGAAATTCAATGTGGCAGGTTACATCCGGCGTTCAAAAGCAGGTCATGAAAACTAAAGGCACGCTGAGGTTCTTTGTGAACGATATATTCAATTCACAACGCTTTTCAGGAAGTGTAAAATACCAGGATATTGATGCGAAGATCAGCAGCAGGGGTGATAACAGGAGGGCTTCCATATCTTTCAGCTATCGCTTTGGCAAACCAATACAAAACCAGCCACGCAAAAAACAAAGTGGCCTCGACGAAGAATCAAGGGTTAAAAATTAAGATAGTAATTCTCATGTGTGAAAAACGTAGTTCAGAAATGAACTGCGTTTTTTTATATTTGTATCCACCAAAAATCATCGTATGCCTTCATTTGACCTCGTTAGCAAGGTTGACCTGCAAACGCTCGACAATTCCGTGAACACCGTTGAAAAAGAGATAAAGAACCGGTTCGATTTTAAAGGATCACATGTAGTGATCGACCTCAATAAAAAAGAATTCAGTATCAACCTCGAGGCCGAAAGTGAAATGAAAATGCAACAGGTGATCGATGTGCTCATAAGCCGCAGTATGAAGCAGGGACTTGCAGCCGAGGTATATGATCTTAGCAAGGAGCCATTTCAAAGCGGTAAAGTGATGAAAAAGGAGATAATCGTCCGAAATGGCATAAAACAGGAAGATGCAAAGAAAATAGTGAAGCTGATCAAGGACTCCGGCCTGAAAGTGCAGGCCGCCATTATGGATGATATCATTCGGATCAGCGCGAAGAAAATAGATGACCTGCAGAGTGTTATACAGGCGTCCAAAGGGTGGGACCTGGGCCTTGCCTTACAGTATGTTAATATGAAAAACTAAGGCGTTTCTTTTTGACTTTTTGACAGAAAACCTTACCTTTGCACCTCAAAAAATGCATGGCCAACCCTGTTACCAGCAGGCAATCATGCTAAAAACAAAATTAAATATGAAAAAGAATCTGCATCCCGGTAATTACAGAATGGTGGTTTTTAAAGACATGAGTAACGGAACTACCTTTTTAAGCCGTTCTACGGCCGCTTCTAAAGAGACTGTAAAATGGGAAGATGGGAATGAATATCCTGTAATAAAGCTTGAGATCTCCAATACGTCGCATCCCTTCTATACCGGTAAAAATGTACTGGTTGATACAGCGGGCCGTATCGATAAATTCAAAAAGCGTTACGAAAAAAAATAGGTTGATCACCATTGACCTGTTTATATATTATCCTCCGCAACCCGGAGGATTTTTTTTTATACGATATTGTGCAGCGTTAGTATTTTTAAATATGAAGGTGATATTAGACGACAGCCACGTAAATGATGATCTTTATCCATTTACCCTTTCACGTTCGGCTGCAGATATACGGTGTGGCATACTCACTTTCAGGGAGAGATGGGAACTTATAACCGGCAATAAAGTATTCACGGCTACGGAAACAGGCATGGAGAAACAGGATAAGTCGTCCCGAATTATCCCTGCCACCTTCTTACCTGCAGGTTCCTGGCTGAGGCAATTCAAAAAAGGGAAGATCAATGATCTCCCGGAAGATGCAGATATCATCAGGTATCCTTTTCATATTTTTCAAAAAAATGATATTGCCGTCCGCCTTGATTACGGATTATTAACTAAAAAGAGGCGTTCAAAAAAAATATCACGTAGCAACCGGGTTACCGGTGTGGATATTTTTGTAGAAAACGGAGCAATAGTAGAAAATTCAACCATCAATACCTCAACCGGACCTGTATATATCGGAAAAAATGCCAGGATAATGGATGGCTGCCTGATCCAGGGGCCTTTTGCGGCCGGTGAATCCTCAGTGATAAAAATGGGGAGTAAGATATATGGCGCCACCACTATCGGACCTCACTGCATTGCAGGGGGTGAAATAAAAAATTCAATATTATCCGGGTACAGCAATAAATCTCATGACGGATACCTGGGTGATTCAGTGATAGGAGAGTGGTGCAACCTGGGCGCCGGCACATCCAATTCCAATATCAAGAATACAGCGGGCAACATCAGGCTCCATAATGAAAATAACAACGACGATATTGACGCAGGACTTAAATGTGGCCTGCTGATGGGTGACTATAGCCGGTCTGCCATCAACACCTCTTTCAATACGGGGACTGTTGTTGGCGCGGCCTGTAATATTTTTTGTGCAGGATTTCCGCCTACATCCATCAAAAGTTTTACGTGGGGAGAAAATAAATATGAACTCGAAAAGGCTTTCGAACATATTCATAACTGGAAAAAACTAAAAGGACGGTCACTTTCGGATGCAGAAAAAAAAATACTTACAAATCTTTACAACAAATTAAATGATCATGCGTAAACAAATTGCTGCGGCAAACTGGAAAATGAATCTGACCAAGGAAGCCGGGAAAAAACTTACAGAAGATATTTTATCAGCAGGCATTGATTTAAATGATCATCGGCAGGTGGTGTTTGGTGTACCTTTTCCATACCTCTCAACTATTTCAGAAAAAATAGACGGCAGGAAAAACTATTTTGTAGCCGCACAGAACTGTCACTTTCAGAAAGCCGGTGCCTATACCGGGGAAGTGAGCGCCGAAATCCTAAAATCAATTCCGGTCACTTATGTCATCATAGGGCATAGCGAGAGAAGAGAGTATTTCAATGAGAACCATCAGATGCTTTCCGAAAAAGTAAACCGTTGCCTTGAAAATGGACTGCATCCTATTTTCTGCTGTGGTGAACCTTTATCAATAAGAGAGGCAGGTGAACAAAACAGCCATGTTGAAATTCAACTGAGGGAAAGCTTATTTCATCTAAGCAAAGAACAACTCACCGGTTTTGTAATTGCTTACGAACCCATATGGGCAATAGGTACCGGCAAAACTGCTACATCAGCACAGGCGCAGGAAATGCATGCCCACATCAGAAATGTTATTGCAGCAAATTACGGAGAAGAGGTTGCCGCCACAGTTTCAATTTTATATGGAGGTAGCGTGAAAGCAAATAATGCAATGGAGATCTTTAGCCAGCCCGATGTGGATGGAGGGCTGGTGGGAGGAGCGTCACTGGTAGCCGGTGAATTTATCTCCATTATTAAGAGCCTTAAAAAATGATCAGCAAACAATTTTCACCAACAGGATTACCTGGATTCAGCTGCCTGGCCGGCAGTCATTGCAAAGCTGATATCTTCATGTGAATAAGCGTTCAGCTTTTCCAGGTCAAGCACTGTCTTATTGCCTTCTTTTGAGCGGTAATACATTGGTTTGAATTTAGCTCCTATCACCAGCTCCCTGAAAGTATATGAAGTACGGGCAACAACATTTGCTGAGAACATATCGTCGAATGCTTTTATAAATACCAGTATCTCGCCGGTGATATTTTCATAATCCTCCTTCGTAAATTTATAGAGCGGGCTGTCTTCAGTAATAGGATGTACGATGGTCCAGCTCAGCGCCAATGTGTTCACTACACTATACTCCAGTGGTAACTGGTAAAATTTATTTACCACCTTGCCATTTTCTTCGAGCAGTAATCCCAAACTCACCTTTGCTTCCGCATCAATCAGCGTCGTGTTCTTAAAAGGTGCCACCCTGAACATTAGAGCAGTATTACCCTTGAACGGAGCCAGTATAGCATTCTCACTGAATTTCAGGTATGCAGTTGGTTTTGCGAAACGCCCATACAATAAACCGGTTGTTAAGGCCAGGGTGAGCACTCCCGTAAGCGCTTCAAAGGATGCAATGAAACCGGCCGGGATACCTATGGGGTTCAGCCGGCCATAGCCTACCGTGGTAAAGGTTTGGCAACTGAAAAAAAATGCCTCTGAAAAATTTTCAGCCAGCGGCAGACCCGGTGATACACCGATATACTGTACACCTATCAGCATGTATGTGAAGGCGAATATCACGTTGATCCCGACAAAAAAAGTGATGATGATAAAAAGGAATTTCCAGCGGGGCAAACCCAGCAGGGAATGATACCAGCTTATCTTTTGCAACATGCTGATACCCCTCATCTCTATATTTGCCTTGCCCTTTTTAGTTACAAAGCGTCCCCCATAATCAGAGGCATTTACGCCAAAACCGGTATTGATCTCCGTTTTTGCCCGTGAATTTATTTTTCTCAATAAGGCCATAGTAAAATGTAGGATATAAAGTTAGGCATACTTAGCATCCGATCTGTCTGCAAATAGGCCTGAAACTTTCTTACGCATTTTTTCAATAGTAAAATTCATGGAATTCGCGGCAGCATTTTTCTTCAATTCCCGGATCACGGCTTCATCTGAAATAACTTTAACCAGAGTGGTAATAAGATCAGTTTCCGTGGTATATGTTACAACACCTGATTCAATTCCGTAAGGCAGTTTAAAATGCTGTGGAAGTATTATCGGTTTACCATGCCTGATTGCATCCTGCACATTTCCGCTGTTTTTTGTAGCACCATATGTTTCCTTTATGCCATCCCTGCCCTCCATCACATGCTGAACCGGGGAAATGATAATGGATGTTTCGCAAAGAATTTTTCTATACACAAGTTCGGGTATTTCATCATCAAAAAAAATGATCTTACCTCCGTCACTTGTTATCCGCCTGCATTCATTGATAATATCCCGACCGTAAATTCCAACCGGTTTTCCGGCCAATATGAGTTTAATAGGATACTGCTTACATATCCTGCTATATGCATTGAGAACAATCCTGTAATCCCTTCGGCGCCCGTCAATAGAGCCGGGAACAGTTAAGGTTAACAGGTTTTCCGCAGTTTCAACGCAGGGTTCATACACAACCGGAGGTATTACCATTATGGGCTTATCGGAGAGTCCCTGTTCATGCATATATTGCCGCATTGCATCTGTACTTACAATGAACACATCTGCTTTATTTACCAAACGCTTTTTACCCAGGTGCCTGATAGTTCTACGTAAATGGAATGACCATGATGAAAAAAAGAGGTTATTAATACTGTGAACATTGACAGCTAATCTTTTTATATCACGTGATTCAAGAAAACGGGAGAGATCGTAATGCCTGTAGGAAACTGTGCTTACTAAAAAGAGGTCAAAGACTCCATTTAATTTTGTCTGCAATGCTCCGATGAATCTAACGTATGTTTGCTCACTGCTCTTATATATCCAGGTGAAATGATGATAATGGGTTCCAAGCGATTCCTGGATATCCTTCTTCATATCTTCATGAACAATGAAAGTAACATTGTTTTTTTCGTCGCCGAATATTTGCGCCCAGGGGTATACCAGTTCTAAGTGATCCAATTCGTATATTGCAACGTTCATAGCCTTAAAGTAGTAATACTAACAAAATAAGCTTTGCTTTCAAAATTATTGTCTTTTATTTTCCGCAGGAATGCAGCCCTTATCAGCACGGTTATCGACAAAAGCCTGAAAATTTTTTTTATACAATTAGGCGGTATGGTATTGCTATTTGCGGCCAACTGGCTTATGGTTAAATATTCTTCTGAACATATTTACGGAATTTATTCAATCGTGATCAACTGGCTCATCATCGCCGGTGCTATTGCCCAGATGGGCATGGATGATTATCATGTAGCTAATCTGCCCGTATTAAAAGAGAAAAATGAAACAGGGGCCGTTCGCAAAATCTTTTACTGGTCAACAGGGATCGTATCACTATCATCAATACTTGTGATGCTGATCGTGTTTGTGATCATTAACTATGTCCCGATAAACGCTGTTGTGCCTTTTCGCAGTTATATCAACGTCGGTATATTCCTTATCCTGCTACAGGCATTGCTGGGAAACTTTGTGGCTTACCTGCGGGGTATTGGTCATATTGTATATGGGCAGATTGCAGACAAACTGGTGCGCCCGCTACTGTTCCTGGTAATGCTTTTCATCCTGTTCCGTAACCTTGATTTTGACAGGATCATATTATCACAGGTCACTTCACTGGCTGCCTGTATCATTCTTACGTTCTTCATTGCAAAAAGTTTTTTAAATAAAGAACATGCTGCAATTTCATTCGACAGTTCATTACGCAGCAATTTTTATTTTTTGGGAATAACACTGCTGCAGCTACTGGCAACGCGTCTTGACATCCTGGTCTTGAGCATTTTTGAAATACCGGCGGAAGCGGGACATTATAATATCGCCATGAGACTGGCGGACCTGGCTGCCTTTCCACTTGTGATCATTAACCTGGTGATACCGGGATTTCTTGCACATCATAATTACAGGAGTGAAAAGAAAGAACTGTACAGTTTTATGCAGTCGTCATCGAGAGCTGCATTTCTTGGAGTGTCATTGTTATTGATTTTATTGTTTTTTATCGGCATCCCATTACTTGGCTTCTTCGGAAAAAACTTTGAAGGTACCTTTCCTGTATTGATAATACTTGGGTGCTCGCACCTGGTATCAACCTTTAAATCACCCGTGAATGGATTGTTTGTGGTAGCCGGCAGGGAAAGAACTGCCTTGTGGTGTTTAGCGGCAAATGTGGCAATAACGGCCCTGGCCTGTTTTATACTTGTTCCCCGGTATTCAGTAACAGGAGCCGCACTTGCAATATTGTCAGGCAACCTTTTTCATACGATCCTTCTACTTGTAATTTTTTACCGTGCTGAGAAAATACTGATAACCCCATTTAGCTTTTTGTATCCCAAAGCAGTATAGTATGATGCATCCCTTTCCTTTCCTTTTCTTTATCTTTGCGCCTTGTTATGAAGAACATCAGAAATTTTTGCATAATTGCCCACATCGACCACGGGAAAAGCACACTGGCAGACCGTTTACTGGAGTATACCCATACCATCAGCGACCGCGATATGCAGGCACAGGTGCTGGATGATATGGACCTGGAACGGGAGAAAGGCATAACGATCAAAAGCCATGCGATCCAGATCAATTACAGAGAGAAAGGTGAGGATTATGTATTGAACCTTATTGATACGCCCGGCCATGTGGATTTTAGCTATGAGGTAAGCCGCGCGCTTGCGGCATGTGAAGGCGCCCTGCTGCTGGTTGATGCATCACAGGGAATACAGGCCCAGACAATTTCCAATCTCTACCTGGCTATTGACAATGATCTTGAGATAATTCCTGTCATCAACAAAATTGATATGGATGGTGCCATGGTGCCGGAGGTAACTGACCAGATCGTGGAGCTGATCGGTTGCAAGCCGGAAGAGATCCTGCTGGCAAGCGGCAAAAGTGGTATTGGCATCCAGGAAATATTGTCGGCAATAATTGAACGCATCCCGGCACCTGACGGTGATATAGAAGCGCCATTACAGGCGCTTATTTTTGACAGTGTTTACAATTCATTCCGCGGCATCATAGTGTATTACAGGATATTCAATGGTGTGCTTAAGAAAAATGACAAGATCAAGTTTTCAAACACGGGGCTTGAATATGGAGCGGATGAAGTGGGAATATTGAAGCTGGGAATGGAACCGAAGAATGAAGTAAAGGCCGGCGATGTAGGTTATATCATTACCGGTATAAAGAATGCAAAGGAAGTGAAGGTAGGTGATACCATTACTACCACCACTAATCCATGTAAAGAATCCATCAAAGGATTTGAAGATGTAAAGCCAATGGTATTTGCCGGAATATTTCCTGTGAATACTGATGAATTTGAGGAGCTGAGAGATTGCATGGATAAGCTGCAGCTCAACGACGCTTCACTGACCTTCGAGCTGGAAACCTCGCAGGCACTGGGTTTTGGCTTTCGGTGCGGGTTTTTAGGGATGCTGCATATGGAGATCATTCAGGAAAGACTAGAAAGGGAATTCAACCAGACTGTAATTACCACTGTTCCCAACGTAAGTTTCATCGCCTATACTACGCGTGGCGAAAAGATAATGGTGAATAATCCCACGCAAATGCCTGATCCCAGCCGGATCGACAGGATCGAAGAACCTTATATCAAGGCACAGATCATCACAACATCCGATTATATTGGAAACATCATGACCCTTTGCATCAATAAAAGGGGAACACTCACTCACCAATCATATCTCACTCCAACAAGAGTTGAGCTTAGTTTTGAAATGCCGTTGACAGAGATCGTCTTTGATTTTTATGACAGGCTCAAAAGCTTAACCCGCGGCTATGCATCGTTTGATTACCACCCTATAGGATGGCGTGATAGTGATATTGTAAAAATGGACATCCTGCTCAACGGCGATAAAGTTGATGCACTGAGCGCATTGATACACCGCAGCCGGTCACAGGATTTCGGAAGAAAACTTTGTGAAAAGCTGAAGGAGCTTGTGCCACGCCAGCAATTCCAGATCGCAATACAGGCAGCCATTGGAGCCAAAGTAGTAGCCCGTGAAAACATCAGCGCCATGCGGAAGGATGTTACTGCGAAATGTTATGGCGGCGATATAAGCCGGAAAAGAAAATTGCTGGAGAAACAAAAAGAAGGTAAGAAAAGAATGAAACAGATAGGCAATGTGGAAGTGCCACAGGAAGCATTCTTAGCAGTGTTAAAACTGGATGATTAAAAATGTAAAAATAAATTATGGCTGATCTTTCATTAAACAGGGATATGAACCTTGAAGTAACTGCAAGGTTCATTGGTAAAGGACATGACAGCGCTCTTACAGGGGAACATACAGTGAGGTTGTATGACAAAGATGTATTTGAAGACGACTACCTGGGTGAAACCAGGCTTGATGATAATGGTGTTGCAAAGATCCCTTTTACGCACAACGCTTTTTCCGGTACGGCCAATATTGAAGACAAACCTGATTTTTATTTTGTTGTTTATAAACACGGCCAGCCAATATTCACCACGAAAGTGATGGAGAACCTCGATATTGAATCGATGCAAAATTTTAAGATGGGAGAAGGAGAAGTGATAGACCTGGGAACATTCCTGGTAGGATGATCTAAAATAATTTATTCATTTTTACCTGGATCAGTTTTGCTTCCGGTGATACACCATAGGTTACAGTAATAGCAGGGAATTTAAAAGGAGCAAAAATTATCCCACCTCCGCATGCAGTATGGAACTTGTCAGAATTTTCTCCCGGCATCCATACACGCCCATCATCATAAAACATAAGCAGTCCGCTCCGTGCATTGAGCAAATGTGTGCGGATGTTGGTGATGAACCGGAGTTCATTATTATTGAAAAAAGAAGATTTACCCCAGAATCTTTCTCTTTTGAAACCACGCAGGTTGTCAACTCCGCCAATGATGGCGTGCTCATATAATTCTGATGAATTCAATATTCCGGATGGAGCTGAAACTGTTGTTCCACCCGCACGCAGTGCAACTGAAAATTTATTTCCCAACGGAAGGTACACCTGCAGTTTCCCAACATATTTCTGGAAGAATTCACTTTGCGAAATATTGGAGAATACGGAAGCATTGCCTGAAAAAGTGATCCCGCGTGTAGGCAGGATAGAATCATTGAGAGAAAGGTATGTATAAGCAAAACGGGCGCCCGCATAATTGTTTTGTTCATAAGCATCCATATGGATGGGAGAAAACACTTTTGCAATAAAGCCATCGTTGTCGGGAATTATTTTAGCCGCCTGGAAAAATGCTGAAAAAGAATAAGCGCTTTTTCCTGCATTATTCAACAGGCCTGTCTCTGCCATCCATTCCACCGTACGCATCCTGAAGTACTCATTATCATCTGTTGTCATTATGCTGTTATTACCTGTTCCAAAAAAATTGGTCCAGCGTACCGCATCATAATTCGCTTTTAAAAAAGCGGACCATCTGCCAATGAACATGGGTCGAGTTACATTATATCCTGCGCTGAAAGCCTTTTGTGAAATGGAATACTGCAGGCCGATAAATTGTTTTGAAACATAAGGCTCCTTACGCCATCCTCGTTTTGTAGAGCCATATCCTACGCCGGCATACAGCCGGTCTTCCTGGTTATAGAATACAGAGAATTTTACGCCCTTCTGGTCGGGGAGGGGATAGGTATAATCAAACCTGTGAACTGCACTATCATTCGACAGATGTAACCTTGCGTTTCCATGTGAAATAAAACTTTGTCTTTCATCATATATATGCACCCTGCTTCCTGAAATGTTTACAGTATCCATTCCCATTCCGCCGATCACACGCACGGTTATATCGGATCCATTTCCGGTTATGGAATAGGTATCTGCTCCGTCTATACCGAATAACCTGATCTCTTTCGTTTCGGCCGGCCTGAATTTTCTTGAGTAGATTTGATTTCCGTGGTCATCTTTCACCGTAACAAGTGTAGTAGTATCCGTGCGGACTACTTCAAAGTGTTCACTTTTTTTACTGCCAGCAACCTGTACGTCTTTTGAAATGTAGAGATAATATTGACGTGCCCAGTCTGCCAGCTGTTGCCGGCGTGACTTCAATTTTTCAATATCAGCTTTTCCTGAAATATTAAAAACCTCGGGTGGCAATTGTCGCACCGATCTTTCGATAACATCATCGGTTAATGAATGCTGAAGTGATGACGCAACACTTGTCCAATCATTCAACGTAAGCTCATTTGTGAAGAAACGATCTATTCGACGCTCTTCCAGATTAAGGCCGCTGATATTATCTTCCTTGTCTGCAAAGTTCTGCATGAAACCGAGACCTGTGGCCGGCAGCATACGATCTATCAATATCCCCTTGTGTGTGAAAAATGCCTGATCACGATCGCGTGGTACCGCTTCAAAAAACATATTCCCTGTATCCTTTGAACCCCACTGCCACTGGTCTTCATGCCTGTCCCAGTCCGCTATCAGCATATCAAATAATCTTGCCTTCAGGTATGCCTTTTGATTTGAACGATTGCGATTATCTTTTGCCAGCTTTTCGATGACATAATAGGTGCTATGGAAATTTTTAAAGTTTCCCAGGTTAACGGCATCACTCCAATCACCATCAAGTCTTTCTTCAAAAATGTAAAGGCTATTCCCAAATTTTGAATTGAAGGTATCGAGCGCTGCCTGTGACGGCACGTACACCAGTTTTGGATTCGTGTGATAAATTCCGGCTGCATCCGCCATCACAGAGATCATTAATGCCCCGTATGGATGCGACATAGAGATACCGTCTACTATGATATCTTCAACAAATGTATTTTTAAACTGGTTTTCCACTACATCCGCGCGTGACTTGTTCACTGAACGGATCGTATACTGTTTTCCATCCGGGTTCTTAAGGCGCAGTGATCTTGATTCATTTCCGCCGCCCTGTTTTATTGGCGTAAGGTCTCCGTATACTTTGTCAAGCCATAGCACCGGCACCTTAACCGGCGTTATCCATTCTTCCCTGCGGTTTTTGCCCCAATAGCGCTGCCATGAGGCTGACCTTTTATATTCGGGGCCCGCGGCGATCAACCTGATCGAAAAAGTATCGGGAACAACCTGTGAAAATGCTTTAGAAGCAAAGAGAAAGGGTAGCAGTAAGTAAAGGATAATATATTTCATGTCCTGGACAGTGTTACAAATCTAACACTAATGATGCCAGTTTTTATTTCTTCTTCACCTTTACTTTGGACGGTGTAACCTTTGTTTTGGTCCTGGTATCATCGGATTTCTCCTCATCATCACCAAAACCATTGTCTTTTAATTTTGAATGATCGATATTGCCTTTGTCGTCCCTTATTGGATTGGGAACTGGTTCCTGGCCTTCTTTGGTCACTTCAGTGAAAACCTTATTTACATGAACCCAATTACCATTACTCCATTTTAATCCCTCGTAATCTCCATCGCCGATATAAGTGTATTTTTTTTGCGTTTCACCGGTCTCAGAGATGAGGTGTTCATAAACGATCATATCCTGCTCCTTATCATACACCAGCCTCGGGCCAGCATTTTTCTTAAACTCCAGGATAAGCCTGCTGGCATTTTGTTTCAGTGAGGGATCGTCAGAGAAATTAAAATAATTTCCTCCAAATACCGGTTCATTATTCATGAAAGTGAGTACTTCGACAACTTTTTTATTGCTGCGGATATTGTTTTCATCGTAGCCAAGCAACGTATAATAATTTTTGCCGCCTGCCTGCGTTTGTATGATCATGTAATACACTGCGCCGATCCAGCCGAAATTATTTGCGACAGTATCCGCCATATGAATAGTGATATCCGATTTATCTATGAGAGGAAAAAGTTTTAATGAACCATCAGCTGTGCGCATTTGTATCGCTCCGTGCTGCCTTACCACGTTATCATTGATCACCATTTGCCAGGTATAGATCCGGAAAGAACTGTCGGGTGGAGAAAGTTTAGATATCGTAAGAAGGGAGTCGAAACGGTATTGAAATGAGTTCTTTATTTTCAGCGCCCTTACAAACACGCGTGTGAATTCACTGTCGGCCATGAAACGTTCACCGGCATTTCTTCCCTGAATGATCTGCAGTGAAAGCGTTTTAAGAGAATCCTCTTTTTTCTTCAATATTCGAAGATCCGCCGGAGCGATCTGAGCCATCGAAACAGCGTAGCTGATAACTAAGCAAAGCGAAATAAAAATTCTCTTCATAAATGCGGGCAACATTTGAACAAAAGAAATACAATTTGCACAACTTTGCCTGTTGTAACTTAAAATTTAACTATAACTTATAAGGCTTTGGAAACGGATAGCAGGTCAGGGAATACCAGGTCGATCATAGGGTGAGATACAACCAGGAAAGGATGTGTAGAGCGTATGAAAATATTTATGGCAGTACCGAGATTACGACCAAATTCCATATCACCGATCGTGTTGCCTATCATCACACTCCTGGCAAAATCAACTTCAGGAAATTCTTTTTTTGCCTGGAGACCCATACCCGGATTCGGTTTCCGGTTCTGGCTTGAATCATCCAGGTCGCAGCAATAATAGATCTTCGTGATCCTGCCGCCGGCGGTCGCAACTTCTTCCGAAAGATTCTTATGGATGAGCTGAAGGTTCTCAAGTTTTGTGACACCTTTAGCTACCCCGCGCTGGTTGGTGATAATAAAAATATCTCCGAACGTGTCTGCGAATATTTTCATTGCTTCTTTCACACCGGGAAAAAACCTGAATTCTTCCCATGTATTGATATAATCGCCCAGCTTCTCATTATTGATAACGCCGTCCCGGTCTAAAAACAATGTCCAGCTTTTATCGATCTTTTTCAGGTCCGTCATCAGCTAAATACTTGTTGTTCGGTTAACTGGCAGATAATATGTCCCAGCATGATGTGGCTTTCCTGTATACGTGGCGTGTCATCGGAAGGAACATTGATAAGATAATCAGTATATTCTTTTAATTTTCCACCACTGGCGCCGGTGAAGGCAATGGTGATCATTTCCTTTTTCCTTGCTTCGTCAAAAGCGGCGATGATGTTTTTGCTGTTGCCCGACGTACTGAGCCCAACAAGTACATCGCCTTTATTTCCCGTACCTTTTACAAGCCTCGAGTAAATAACATCAAACCCATAATCATTGCCAATGGCAGTAAGATATGACGTATTGCAATGGAGCGCTTCTGCAGGCAGTGCATCCCTGTCAGTATAGAACCGTCCGCTCAATTCAGCCGCAAGGTGCTGTGCATCCGCGGCACTGCCGCCGTTTCCGCAGAACAGAACCTTGTTTCCATTCCTGAAAGCGGTAACAAGGATATAGACACAGTCTTTCACCGTTTGCAATAATTTATCATCCTCAAGTATTTTATTCTTCACTTCCACCGACTGCATTATCACATCCTTTATCTTTTCCATCTGAGTTTCTTTTTCATTTTTTATTCATCGTTTTAACTACCCACCTTCTCCGCTAAACTAATTACCGTCTTAACCATTTTATCCCAGCTGTATTTCTTTTTTTCTTCACGAAGATGAGGCAAAAAATGATTCTCACCCAATCGGAAGTATTCCAGGATCTTCGCTGCAATGTCAGTTGGGTCGGGGTCTGCAACAAGGCCAGCTCCTTCCGGCACCATGTCGGCAAGAGCACCCACCTTTGTAACGATCATCGGCTTTTCAAAATGATAAGCGAGGGGTGTTACTCCACTTTGCGTTGCATTACGATAGGGCTGCACCACGCAGTCTGCCGCGCATAAAAAATATTTCACCTCGCTGTCACTGATAAAGCCGGTACGCATGATAAGATTATCTGAAATTCCCAATCGGTTAATGATCTCCTCATATATTTTACGATCATCATAATATTCGCCGGCAATCAGCAATTTTATGTTTGCATCTTTTTTCCTTACCATATCCATTGCTTCAAGCAGCATATCAAGGCCTTTATATTTTCTGATAAAACCAAAAAATAAAATGATCTTATCGTCCTGATCTAATTCCAGCTCTTTTCTTGCTTCAGTTTTATCTACTTTCTCTCCGAAGTTGTCGTACAATGGATGCGGCACATATTCCGCGGGTTTATTTTTTACAAATTTCGTAAGATCGTCCAGCACTTTTTTACTCATTGCAATGAATGCATCAACGGGCTTTACAAAATATCTTGTAAAAGCAGTATCACCTAACCTCTTTTCATGCGGTATTATATTATCAGCAATGCAGATGATCTTTGTAAATCCGTTCCTCTTTACCCTGCGCAGGATCGTGCCGAAACAGGGCCCCATAAATGGGATCCAGTAACGTACTACTATGATTTCTGGCCGCAGTTTTTTTATTTCATTACCGATGGCTATCCAGTTAAGAGGATTAACCGAATTGATACGAACCTTTATGTTAAGATCCTGCGGTGGCGGTTCTGTTGAATACTGGCTGGTACCGGGGAACAATATCTCTGGATACTGCAGGCTGAATGTATAGATGGTGGTATCATAGCCCTGTGCCACGAATTCGCGTGCGAGGCGCTCATTATAAGAGGCAATACCCCCGCCCCGCAGGGGATAGGCAGATCCTATTATGATGACGCTGGGTTTACCTGGCACCGTTGTGATTTTTGTAAGTGAGATCAGAGCCCCACTTTTTCTTCCACAAGATAATGGTTCCTGTCGCCTGCATTACGGGATATCAATTCTCCCAGGAAACCTGCCAGGAATAATTGTGTACCTATTATCATTGCGAGAATGGCAAAGAAAAATAAAGGCCGCTGTGTAAGACCAACCTGGGAGAATACATATTTTGAAACGGCCAGGTATAAAAAAACACCGAAACCGAACATAAAAGCCAGCGTTCCCCAAAGGCCAAAAAAATGCATCGGGTTTTTTCGGAACTTGCCAACGAAAACTATCGATGCGAGATCCAGGAAGCCATTGATAAATCTTCTCCATCCAAATTTTGTCTTTCCATATTTGCGCGGGTAATGCTGAACTACTTTCTCGCCAAACTTTTTAAACCCGGCCCATTTTGCCAGCATCGGTATATAGCGATGCATTTCACCGTACACTTCTATGCCTTTTACCACCTTTTTCCGGTAAGCTTTAAGTCCGCAATTAAAATCATGCAGGTAAATGCCGGAAACTTTTCTGGTGGCAGCGTTGAATAACTTCGAGGGGATATTTTTAGTTAAGGTATTGTCGTATCTTTTTTTCTTCCAGCCACTCACTATATCGAAACCATTATCCAGTATCATCTTCCTGAGTTCAGGGATCTCGTCAGGACTGTCCTGCAGGTCAGCATCCATTGTTATCAAAACCTCACCCTGACTGGCTTTGAAGCCTTCGTTGAGTGCTGCGCTCTTACCGTAATTGCGCTGGAATTTTATTCCTTTGACAGCAGGATTTTTTGCACGCAGTTCTTCAATTACCTGCCATGAATTGTCGGAGCTGCCATCATCCACCATTATCACTTCATAAGAGTAATTATTTTCCTGCATTACTCTTTCTATCCAGGCCGAAAGTTCCGGGAGTGATTCGGCTTCATCCTTAAGGGGAATTACAATTGTAAGATCCATATTTTTAGTTGATCTCCTCCAGCGGGCGGGGATTCTTTTTTGTAACAGCGGCGCCGATCAATGCGCCGATCACTCCAATAATAAGATTATAGATCAATGTACCGCCTACCATAAATACCATGAAAAGTTTTTTCGTCATTTCAACGGCCTGTGCCCTTTGATCATCCGACATATTTTCCCTGGCGTTAACGGCCTTTCTTGCTTCATCGATCGCTTTTTCCTTCATCTCGGGAAAAAGCATTGAGAAAACAACTATGTAAATCACCATGAGAACCGTAACCGTTGCCGATACTTTAAATCCATGCGCAAAGTAATTTCCAAAAGTTGCATTATGATCTATCTGCTTACCATATTGAACGATCGAAAAAATAACTCCCCCCAGGTATATAATATATACCAGCCAGCGAAGCGGACTTTGCACGTCCATATTTGTAAAAAAGAGTACCAGTGAAAAAACGATCAGTAGTAAGGCGATCACGATCCCTTTTGTTACCGTTGATGTTGGCTGGGTCCCGGTGTTTTGATTTGTCATGATTGAATGGCTTCGGACAAAAATAGTTTGTCTCCATTAATAATCCCAAACGATTTTCCTTTGAGCTCTTTACCGATAAATGGATTATTGCGTGAGGCAGACCGGATATCTTTTTCTTCAAAAATATACTTCATAGCCGGATCGTAAAGAGTGAGTTCCGCTTTAGCACCTTCAGTTACCTGTGGCACAGGTATATTAAAGATACGCCTTACATTTTCAGCCTGCATCTTCACGAATTCATCGTGTTTTATTCCACATATACCAGCCACGCCAAAAACACTTTCCAGGCCCGTCATGCCATACTTTGCATATTCAAATTCGCAGTTCTTATCATCCCAGTGGTGCGGCTGATGATGCGATGCAATGCAGTCGACAATTCCGTTATGTATTCCTTCGCGCAAAGCAAGCATATCATCTTTAGTGCGAAGAGGAGGGTTTACTTTTAAACGCGTATCATACGCCGCAAGGTCTTCATCGTTAAAAAATAAATGGAAGGGAGTTACTGAGCACGTTACATTAAGACCCCTCTTTTTTGCCGCAGCGATCAACTCCAGGCCACGTCTTGTTGATACTCCGGTGAAATGGATAGCCGAGCCGGTGTAGGCGACCAGGTCAATATCCCTTGCCAGGGAGATCTCTTCCGCAATGGCAGGCCTGCCCTGTAAACCAAGTTGCATCGACATTACACCTTCATTCATAAGACCTGTGGCTGATATGCTTTTATCATCCGGCACCTGTATCACCGGAGCGTTCACTGCCTTTACATATTCCAGTGCTTTGAGCAGCATACCCGATGATTGGATGGTGCTGATCCCATCCGAAAATGCAATAGCTCCTGAGCGGTGCATGTCGTACATTTCGCTCAGTTCCTTTCCTTCTGCATTTTTTGTGACAGCACCGATCGGATATATACCTGAAGGAAGTTCTTTACCTCTTTGCAGGATATACTCCACCTGTGACTTATTATGTATGGCAGGGTGGGTATTGGGAATAACCATAACTGCTGTATAACCACCCGCAGCCGCTGCATTTGAACCTGATTCCAGGGTTTCATTGTGTTCAAAACCGGGGTCGGCAAAATCAACGAAACAGTCGAGCCAGCCCGGTGAGACATACAGGTTATCTCCCGATATTACTTTATCGGCAGACTCATCTGTTTTTCCAATTTTTTTTATGATACCATTTTCAATTAGAATATCAGTAGTACCGGCAGCAGCAGTGGAGAGGAGAACATTCCGGAGTAAAACCTTCATTAGGTTTAAAAAATTAATTACGCGAAGATAAGAGAAGATTTAAGATTGAAGATTTAAGGTTTGAGATTAGAAGTTTGAGGTTTGAAGTTTAAGGTTTGAAGTTTAAGGTTTGAAGTTTGAAGTTTAAGGTTTGAAGTTTGAGGTTTGAGGTTTGAAGTTTGAGGTTTGAGGTTTGAAGTTTGAGGTTTGAGGTTTGAAGTTTGAGGTTTGAGGTTTGAAGTTTGAGGTTTGAGGTTTGAAGTTTGAGGTTTGAGGTTTGAAGTTTGAGGTTTGAATAATGTGAATTTATCGAATAGTGGCTATTTTATTTTGGAATATATGATTGCTTTTTGATTATCTATGCCGTTAGGGTTATTTTTGCAAAGCTTTTTTTTTTGCGGGATGTAGCGCAGCCCGGTAGCGCACACGTCTGGGGGGCGTGGGGTCGCAAGTTCGAATCTTGTCATCCCGACATTAGTGGCTGTCTTAGTAAAGGCAGCCTTTTTTTATTTCCGTCTTTAAATAAAAAAAGGCAATAATCACATTGATTTAGCGTTCCCCTAAGTACAATTTGTATCCGTTCCCTTAACAATGGTATCAAATTTGCCAATATCAAAAGTACTTTACTATGAAGACTATTAATTGCCTTTTGCTGGCCATTATCATCAGCCTTACATCATTTTCCCAAAACCTTCACCTGAACCTGTCTGCAGGGGCATTGAATTATTCGGGAGATCTTCAGCTCAAGAAATATACATTTAACCAGGCGCACCCGGCGTTTGCCATCGGTTTGTCTTATGAGCTCAGTGAAAAATTTATGATTCGCTCACAATTTATGACCGGTAAAATTTCCGGTGATGATAAATTAAATCCGCTAACAGCCATCAGGAACCTGAATTTCACAACATCAGTTACAGAGTTGCAGGTAGCTGCCGAGTATTACCTGCGTGATCTTTCTGAATATTCACTATCACCGTATTTTTTTGCAGGGCTGGCGGCATATCATTTCAATCCATATACGAAAGATACTTCCGGAACAAAATATTTTTTGCAGCCATTGGGAACAGAAGGGCAGGGGTTCTATAACAACAGGCAACCTTATAAGCTTACACAATTCGCTGTTCCATTTGGCGGCGGGATGAAGTTGGCATTGAGTGAAAATATAAGGGCCGGTATAGAATTTGGGATCAGGAAATTATTTACGGATCATCTTGATGATGTAAGCACCACCTATGTTGACCCAGCCCAGCTGGCAGCCAACAACGGTCCAAAAGCAGTTGAGCTTGCATACCGCACCAATGAATTGAAAAATTCTATTCCTTATCCTACCGGAGACAACAGGGGCAGCGCCAAATTCAAAGACTGGTATTATTTCACGGGCGCTACTTTATCTATCAGGCTCGGAAATAAATATGCTGACAGGGGCCATTCCAGATTAGGATGCCCGGCAAAGATCTGATTCGATAATTATATTCTTCCGGAGCTGTTCATTGAATGAACAGCTTTTTTTATAACAATTCGTTTGAAATAATGGTATTATTATTGCAAACGATAGGCAACCTTTTATATATGTGGAAGAGATCCCTAATGCTGATGCTGCTTTTGTCCGGTTATACCTCTTTTTCCCAAAAACTTAATCTTAATCTATTCCTCGGCACCTCGAATTACGAGGGTGACATGCAATCCAACTTTTTTACATTTACACAGCCGGGACTTGCGCTTGGCGCCGGACTTTCGTATCAAATTACTGACAGGCTGTATATCAGGGCCGGCGCTACTTTCGGCTCACTGGCAGCAGATGATAAAAATAATTCGAAAGTTTATTTCAGGAACCTGAATTTCAAAACCTCATTGCAGGAGTTTCACGTAGCAGGCGAGCTGTACCTTTTTACCGAACAGGACCTGAGAGTATCTCCTTATGTTTTTGCGGGCCTGGCTGTTTACCATTTTAACCCGTACACTTATGATACTTCCGGAAACAAATTTTTCCTGCAACCATTGAGTACAGAGGGGCAGGGATTTTACCAGGACCGTAAGCCGTATCAACTAACTCAGTTTGCGATCCCGTTCGGCAGCGGTATAAAATATGCATTGAATGATCAATTAAAGATCGGGATAGAGGTAGGTATGCGAAAACTTTTCACTGATTATATCGATGATGTGAGCACAACATATATTGACCCCGCATTATTATTATCAAACCGCGGCGCCAAAGCCCTCGAGCTTGCCTTTCGCGGTGGCGAGATAAACAATACTGAAACCTATCCGGTAACACTTACTAAAAGAGGAGAGCCAAAAAATAAGGACTGGTATTATTTTACAGGCCTTACCCTTACCTACAGATTCCCATCCATCGAATCCGGAGGCTGGAATAACCCGGGCAAAAGAAAAAAATATATTATGGGATGTCCCCGGTAGCTAAGAGATAAAAGAGTAAAAAAAGTTAAAGAGTCGTATCAGGCTTTCACAAGCTGTTTTTTATAGAATTATTTCATTTCGAATTATTAAGTGGGCCACTTTTGCCGTTCGGCTCGTTTCGAAAACTCTCTTTCATCTCTTTTTACTCTTTTATCTCTTAGTGTTAGCTTTGCAACGAAATTCTATTTAATGGCCTTTCGAAATCAGCAGGAATTTATTAAAGCTCTTGTTAATGCAGGCGAACTGCTGCGTATTACAACTTATGTGGATCCGCACCTCGAAATGGCCGAGATCACTGACAGGATCAGTAAAAGCGGTAACGGCGGCAAGGCCATACTTTTTGAAAATACAGGTTATGAATATCCTGTGCTGATGAATGCATATGGCAGCGAAAAGAGAATGTGCATGGCACTCGGTGTATCCCATCTAAACGATGTAGCCAGAGATATAGAATCCCTCTTTAAATTACTTTCCTCGCCAAAAGAAAACATCCTTGACAAACTTAAACTGCTTCCTACGCTCGGAAAATTTGCTTCATGGATGCCAACGGTAAGAAAAAGTATGGGTGAATGCCAGGAAGTAATAGAAATGAAACCGGATATTACCCGGTTGCCTATAATAACATGCTGGCCCAACGATGGCGGTCCTTTTGTAACGCTGCCGGTGATACATACTAAAGATCCCAATTCCGGAACAAGGAATGTTGGAATGTACCGCATGCAGATCTTCGGCCCAACCGTAACCGGCATGCATTGGCACAAGCACAAGGTTTCTGCAAAACATTTTAATGAATATAAAAAGCTGAATAAGATAATGCCGGTGGCTGTTGCATTGGGGGGTGATCCCGTATATGCTTACTCAGCCACTGCTCCGCTACCTGAAAATGTGGATGAATACATGCTCGCCGGTTTTCTTCGTAAGAAAAAAGTTGAGCTGGTTAAATGTATTTCCCAACCGGAAATAGAAGTGCCTGCAGATGCGGATTTTGTTATTGAAGGTTTTGTGGATCCCGGGGATGAGCTGGTATGGGAGGGTCCTTTCGGTGATCATACGGGTTATTACTCCTTACCTGACTGGTATCCCCGTTTTCATATTACCGCCATCACGCACAGGAAGAACCCGGTTTATCCTGCCACGATCGTTGGAATTCCACCACAGGAAGATGCATGGCTGGGTAAGGCAACGGAAAGAATCTTCCTTGCACCTATTAAGATGACCATGGTACCGGAGATCGTGGATATGGAAATGCCTGTAGAAGGTGTGTTCCATAATCTTGTGATCACACAAATAAAAAAAGATTATGCGGGCCAGGGACAAAAAGTGATGAATGCCATGTGGGGCGCAGGCCAGATGATGTTTAACAAGATACTGGTGCTTGCGGATGAAAATATTTCAATAACCGATTATAATGCGCTTGCAAAATATGTGTTCAGCAACCTGGACCCATCTTCCGATATTTATTTTTCGCAGGGGCCCATGGATGTTCTCGATCACAGTTGCAGTAAAATGGGATTTGGTGGCAAGATGTGTATAGACGGCACTTCCAAAACGGAAGAAGAAAGAAATGAAATGTACCGGGAGCAGGGATCATATATTCCGATGGATCTTGCGGAACAATTTGAAGAGATCATTGCGGTAAATGATTCACTCCCGGCAAGGCAAATCCCGGTGCTGGTGATCGCGGTAAAGAAAAACAGGAAAGGACATGTTAAAGAACTGCATGAAAAAATCTGTAAAAATATATCAGGTATCAGGATGATACTGTATGTTGAACACAATGTTGACCCTGGCGATCTGCCGGTTGCGCTGTGGCGGTTCTGTAACAACCTTGATCCGAAGCGTGACCATATCCTGTTTAAAGAAACCAAAGAAAATTCTTATACGGCCTGCATGGGTTTTGACGGTACGCGCAAGACAAAAGAGTTTGATAATTTTAACCGTGACTGGCCAAACATCATAGTTGCGGCCGATGAAACCATAAAAACAATTGACGAAAAATGGGAAGCACTGGGGATAGGAGAATTTATTCCATCCCCTTCTTTAAGATTCAAACAGCATTTATATGGAGAGAATGCTGTTTCTTTATAAAATAACTGCTATAAAAATTCAATATCGCCAGATGAAATTAATGATCAGCATTTGCACCGGTGTACTATTAATTACTGCCTGCAACAATAAAAAAACGGGTGAAGGCACGGGAACCGAATCTACAAAACAAACTACGGAACAAAGTCCGGCAGACTCCGCCAGGTATAAAAAGATAATTGCCAACCTGGCAAATGGAGATACTACCGGGAAGTGGCCTGCCAGTGCGCCTTTCCCCTTACCGGGTTCCATTCTTCCCTATAACAGGATCGTGGCATTTTACGGAAATCTTTATTCAAAGCGAATGGGGATATTGGGAGAGATACCTAAAGATTCAATGTTCAAAAAACTTTTTGGTGAGATAGCCAAATGGAAAAATGCAGACAGTTCCCTGCCGGTGATACCTGCGTTACATTACATAGCAGTGACGGCTCAGGGCTCACCGGGGGCAGATGGCAAGCACCGCATGCGTATGCCATTCCACCAAATTGATACAATAATCAAATGGGCAGACGAGATCAACGCCCTTGTATTCGTAGATATCCAGGTAGGACACAGTTTTGTAAAAGACGAAGTGCCGCAACTCGAAAAATATCTCGCCATGCCGAAGGTGCACCTGGGAATAGATCCGGAGTTTTCATTAAAAAACGGAGAAGTGCCCGGTTCTAAGATCGGAACCTTCGATGCTGCCGATATTAATGATGCAATTGATTTTCTCCAGGCAGTAGTGAAGAAAAACAACCTGCCTCCGAAAATACTTATTGTCCATCGTTTCACCCAGGGAATGATCACAGGATATGATAGAATAAAGAAAGTGCCTGAAGTGCAGGTTGTGATCGATATGGATGGCTGGGGCGATAAGATCCTGAAGCGGTCTACATGGCTGCGGTATATTTTTAAAGAACCGGTACAGTTTACAGGCTTCAAACTTTTTTATAAGAATGATACAAAAAAAGGAAGCGACCAGTTCTATACACCAGAAGAATTATTAAAATTCATACCTAAACCCATCTACATTCAATACCAGTAACCACAATGAAAAATATTTTATTGGCCTGCTTCGTTGTTCTCATGTATTCATGCCAATCAGGAAAAGATAATCCGCACCAGCCCGGTATCGCAAAAAATAATAACACCGATTCCTCGGCTGAGACAGTTGCAGATAACGCCACTATACTTTCGAAAAAAGAAGTGCCCATATTGTGCTATCACCATATCCGAAATTTTACCTCAGGTGGCAGGCTCAAAGAATATGAAGTACTTCCCTCTTCTTTCGCTGCGCAGATGAAGGCGCTTAATGACAGTGGCTATCATACTATATTGCCGGATGACCTCTATAATTATCTTGTGCACAATAAAGAGTTGCCATCAAAACCGGTAATGCTGACCTTTGATGACAATGATAAGGAACAGTACACCATTGGTGCGGCTGAAATGCAGAAGTATGGATTCAGGGGTGTATACTTTATCATGACCATATCCATAAACAGGACAAGGTATATGAGTGAAGAACAACTGAAGGGATTATCCGACAGCGGTCACGTGATCGCCGGCCATACCTGGGATCATCACATGGTGACGGGTTATACAAAAACGGCATGGGACAGCCAGCTCGTCATGCCACAGAAAAGGCTGGAGGCGATCACCGGAAAAAAAGTTGAATATTTTGCATATCCATTCGGGCTTTGGAATAAAGAGGCTATCCCGGTATTGAAGGAGCATGGTTACAAGCTTGCTTTCATTCTTTCAACCAAAAGGGATTCCACGGAGCCGTTGCACACCATCCGCCGCATGATAGTGCCGGGGCAATGGACACCACAGGGAATGATAAAAGCGATGCGTTCAACTTTTCACTTACAATAGTTCGATATGAGATCTATCGTTATAATTATTGCCGGATGCTTTTTGTTACAGGCCTGCAGGTCGCAGCAGAAAACCCAATTGATGCAGCAACACGATGGTAACAGTTTGCTTTGGCAGGTAAGCGGTAAAGACCTGAAAAAACCCAGCTTTATTTTCGGAACGTTTCATCTTTTATGCAAAGGTGATATACAATTCAGCGGCCAATTGAAAAAGTCGTTCAATGCTGCTGATGAGATATACATGGAAATGGATATGGATGATCCGTCCACCATGCTGAGCGGTCTGCTGTATATGAATATGAAAGAAGGGAAAAAACTCAAAGACCTGTACACGGAAGAGGAGTATGCAAAAGTGGAAAATTATTTCCGTGATACCCTGGGTATGCCGATGATGTTGTTCCAGAGTGTAAAACCCTATTTTCTTGTAGCAATGCTTTATCCAAAGATGATGAACTGCAAAACTTCTTCAGGTGTGGAAGAAGAACTGGTGAACCTTGCAAAGGAAAATAAAAAGGAGATCAAAGGTCTGGAAACAATGCAATTCCAGGCAAGTGTTTTCGACAGCATTCCGTATGAATGGCAGGCAAAGGAATTATTGAAAAATATTGACAGCTTTAGTACCTATAAAAAAGAATTTGATACCATGCTGCTGCAGTATAAACAACAACAGCTGGAAGCAATGGGCAGGATGATCTCCAAATCAGAATTCGGTACTGATAAATACGAGGATCTTTTATTGAATAACAGGAACCGCAACTGGACAGAGCAGTTAAAAACAATAATGAAAAAAGAAAGTGTTTTTGTTGCTGTGGGTACAGGCCATCTGGTGGGAGAAAAGGGTCTGCTCAATCTGCTGAGGAAAGAGGGTTATAGTGTTGTTCCCCTCCTTAACAGGTGATATTCTCTTAAAAGAATTATATTTAAGTAGCCAAAAACTTCACACATGAGAAAGCTACTTTCCTTCCTGTTCATTTTTATTTTCAGTTGCAGTGTTTCCAAAGCTCAACGTACAGCGGCGGGTGAAAGCTGGAAACTTTCCCCCGATGAAGCCAGTGGAATGCTGGGAAGACTGAATGAATGCGGCGTATTCAAGCCCTGTCACAACAGTTCAAAGATCATCGATCCCGATAATGATGTATACCGCTGGATAGTTAATACCTACGGCTCCTCCTGTAATATTTCCCAGGTGAGCGCGCGATACAGGGATGATGATGAAGGACGCTATGGGCGTTTGCGTGGATTTACTGATACACGTGTAAAGGTAAGAGGCTGTAAAACCACGTTGGTAAAGGTAGAGCCGAGAATACAGAAAGGCGGGGCATCGGAAACAATGTTTTTCGATTGCTACACTATTTGCCCACCGCCTTCGGATTGCAGTATACCAACGGGTAACTGATTATTTTTTATATTAGTATTCTTAATCGTAAATCTGCCTTTATGAGAAAATTCAAATCGCTTAGTACTACAGTATTATTGTTATCGCTTTTTTCATGCAATAACAACAACTCTTCCAGCTCGTCAGCAGCTGACAGCACATCTGCAGACACCACGAAAAACACTATGATGACAATGCAACCCGCAAACAACTGCGCAACGGGTGATTCTTCATCACTGGGTTATTGGCAGATCGATTCTCTTACCGCAGCTGCCATGATCACCAATGTGGGATCTTCAGGACACCCGTCCCAAATAAAATATGACCGCCCGAATATTATTCAGTTGATAAAGGACAGTTTCCCCGGTGCACAATTCCAGGGATGGAAATCTGCCCGCTATCGCGATGCTGATACTTCACGCTATTGTTCAAAAAGATGCATACCTGATACAGCAAGGCGCGGGAAAGTTGCGCAATACTTTACAAAAATATTGGTGGTAAGAAGGCGGCTGATGGGTCCTGCCAAGGATAATGCATATCAGTATTTTTATTTTGATTGCGCCACAATTTGTCCTCCACCGGATCCCTGCCCAAGCCCGAACGAATCTGACCAGTAGTGTAGTTTATTTATGCCGGCCATTATGCAGTGATCTTTATTAGCTGGGAATAATTATATTTAGTATAACCAAAACTTACAGCAATGAAAAAGATTATCCTGCCTGTAATTTCCATTCTATCAATCACTGTATTTTTTTCCTGCCACGATTCAGATGATGGAGGTGGAACTACATGGCCAAAAAGCGTTTCTAGGTGTTGTGATTGTGATACCATGAGAACCCAGGACTGGGATGCATTTCATCAATATGAAAAAGCATATGTGGAAGCTATGGTGGCATACTATTACAGTTTGCCAAAATCCAATAAGAATATTATCGGAACAATATCTTTTAAGGGCCCAAAGCTCAAAAAATATATAACGCATGTAGAATTGTTCAAGATCATTGTAGGAGCTTATAAGGCCGATACACTGGGAAATAAAATGGGAGACCGGGCAGCAATAGTTCAAATAAAGAGGAACGGAAAGTATTATTACTATGATTATGGTGAGCTTTTCCCGGCAGGTGCAGTTGTCAAGGCGTTATGTCCGCCGCCTGATGATAAGCCATGCCCTATTGAATATGACAATGAACCGGATAGTACGCAATGATTTCGCAAAATAAAGCCGGGTTCCAAACCCGGCTTTATCAAAAAAAATCGAGTTAAGATCCTCTTCACTTTTACAATACCGCGGTATTCTCTTCGAAGTCTGATTCCTTTACCGGCGGGGGCGGGGCCGGCTTCTTTTTAGGCTTAAAACGCCATTTGATGGTGCTGAGCTTTGTACGTGCCTGTATCAGCTTACGCGATTCCAGGAATTTGATCAGCCCATGCTCCAGGTAATGCTGGAAGGGTACGAGGCATGCGATTAGAACTATCTTGATGAGCCATATCTTCAACGGTTCACCATGTGTTATCTTATGCAGGAATGAATCTATTACCATTACGATAAACTCAAAAAGGGAGATAAAGAAAAAGTATCCCAGCAATTTGATCGTGAGTTTTGAAATGGGGAACATGCCAAGTATCAGCATGAACATGAAAACCACGGCTATGGCGATAGTGATCGCCATGTACTGTATATTCCGCTTGTTAATGAGCCGCTGCGTTTCCTGCCTCGATTCTTCCGCATGCTTCCGGTTCTCCCTTTCTACATTCAAAAGAGCGATGTCCCGCCCTTCGGATAATTTACGCAGGCTGTCCTGGTATTGTATTGCCTGTTTTGAATAAATGAATGCCTGCTTATAATCTCCCTGCTGTTCAAAAAGATTACTTAGAGCGGCGGAGGCAGAAGCCATGGCGGAGGCGTCATTGATCTCATTGCTTATCTGCATCACCTGGGAATAATACTGGATAGCGCCCGGAATATTATGAAGCAACTGGTAACTCTGAGCAATCTCCTTGTATATACTCCGCCGGAGTTTTGGATCAAAATTTTTCACATAATCAGGTTCCGCCATCTTAAAATAAAATAATGCTGAGTCCGCCTTTTTGGAATAGAGGTAAACCTGCCCGATGGTCCTGTAATAATAAGTAGCGCCAATATTTTGTATACTCTGTTTTACATCCGGTTCATCTTCGAGGTATTGCAGGGCCTTATCGCTGTTTTTTTCGGCTACCATGTAGTAATAAAACATCAGCGATTTTGCCTTCAGTACAAATTTTATCAGGTGCAGGGATGTAGCTAGTTCTATGGCCTTATCAATGAAAAATTTTTCGTCTGTTATGCGGGCAAGATCATAATAATCTTTCAGCAATCCTTCGTCATAACTGTTTTCCTTATTAATGGCCACGCTTTTTTTCAACTCTTCCTTTGCGATATCTGAGTGCCCAAGTGACTGGTACATTTCAGAAAAACAATGATACACTTCCGACTGAAGCGGAATGGATCTCATCTTTATTGCAATGTCGAAGGCATTATTATAATTAGTTGCAGCGAGCACTGATTCATTTCTCGCCTGGTAAGTATTTCCCAGTTCAATATAGATCTCAACCTTTATCGAATCCTGTTGTACATTCTGCAGGTATTGAACGGCAAGGTTTGCATTGTTCAGTGCTTTTTCATTGTCGCCGCGCTTTCTCAGCAGGTTGGCGAGGCGCACATAACCTAAGGCGATATAATCATACTGGTTCTGCGATTTTGCGTAGTTGATGCCTTTTTCAAGAAACTGGATCGTTTTATTGAATTCCTCTTTTGTTGTTGACGGGCTTATGTTGGAGATGGCGTCGCCGAACAGTGCATCCAGAATAAGGTTATTATTATTTGAAAGGTCAGCAATGAGCAGCTGCTCTCTTAAAATGCTATCGCCCTGGTTATTTAGTTTGAATGCATAATACAGGTCGGCAAGTTTACCCAGCAGGATCACTTTGTCTGAATCGGAACTTGCTTTATTGCAAACGGCTGAAAGGCTGTCTATCGTTTTCTTTAACTGGCCTGCACAGAATTGAAAGGAGACAAAGGACAGCAGTACTATCAGGGTCAACCTTTTCATAAAAAAACAGTCACTCAAATATACAATTTTAAAAAACTATCGCTTGTTACCGGCTAACTACAGGCAGGTCCAGATGAGTTGGATATTGCGGTGAAAAATAAATTGTATGGGTAGCCTTGATAAAATCATTATCATCCGCCTTAAAAATATTCGAAACATATTTCTGCGGATTGCGGTCGATCAATGGAAACCAGGAACTCTGTACCTGAATCATGATCCGGTGCCCCTTTTTAATTGTATGGTTCACCGTGTGCAGGTCGATGACGAATTCCTCCGGCTTTCCGGGAACAAGTGGCGATGGATATTGTAAACTTTTGCGGTAACGTCCCCTTAATACTTCCATCGCAACAGGAAACTGGTACTGGCTCATGAGCAGGTTGTCGCTATCATTATCAGGGTACACATCTATTAGTTTTACTATCCAGTCGGCATCCGTTGCAGTAGTTGATGCAAAAATGTGTGCAGTAATTTTTCCGGTTATGGAAAAGTCTTCAGTAAAGGATTCGCTCGTAAAACTTATTACATCAGGTCTTGAATAAACAAACCGCTGGTCTTCCACCTGCCAGGGTTTCCACCTGCTTCCCGTTCCGTAGGTTGCTTCGATCGGTTGAAGCCGGTAGGGTACAGGGTGGGCAGGATCACTGACAAAGCTCACTGAGCCATTTTGCACAGGGGCATTAAACGAACACGAGTTATTTTTTCCTGCATATAATTTCCTGATACTGGTGTTCTTAATTGGCCATTCGGTAAAAGTCTGCCATCTATTGCTGCCTGTTTGGAAAAGTGATACTTCATCAAATTTTCCATTCCCAATGTCCTTCAACCAGTAATCGAACCATTTTTTTTGTACCACCCTGAACCATTCACCGGTATTGCTTCCAAAATCAATTCTTGAGATGCTGTCACCTTTGAATCGTCCCCATTGCCCATGGTACCATGGCCCCAGAATAATATGGTTGCGTGAAAAGCTATCTCTCTTTTCAAGGTGTTCATACATTAGTTGCGGGCCATTGATATCTTCCTGGTCATAATATCCGCCTACATGAAGATGTGGTATGGCAGGGTAGGATATATAATTGAGAGGTGAATTCTTTTGCCAGAATGCATCATAGTTGGGATGATCAACAAAATTATTCCAGGTGGGTATTGAATTATGAAAATATTTTTCATTCACATTTTTCAATGATCCTAATTTCAAATACCAGTCATATAGATCGAATTGCGGAAAAGGAAAATCACTGTCAGCTGTGCGGTCATGTTCTACTTCATACGAATATTCCATTCCATAGCTAAGCCTGAAAGCGCCGTTGTGATGAAAGTCATCGCCGATAAACAGGTCGCCCATCGTTCCCTGGGGTGAAGTAGCCTTCAAAGCAGGATGTGGATATGCGCTACCCGTGAGTGCGAGCCAGCCTGCATAGGAAACACCGATCATACCTGCCCGGCCATTGTTTCCCGGGATATTTTTTAACAGCCAGTCTATGGTATCCCAAGTATCCGTGCTTTCATCCACCGCATTTTTTTGAAGATGGTGTATGAGGGGTTGGTGAATTTCCATATATCCTTCGCTCCTGAATTTTCCGCGTACATCCTGGAAAACAAAAATGTATCCCTCCCTCGCCATATCATGTAACTGCAGGCGCCCGGTAAACTGGAAATTTTCATTGATCGTTACTGTCTCATTATTTTTTGAAGAAAGCTGTGCGCCATAAGGAGTGCGTTGGATGAGGAAGGGATATTTGCCATTACCATTAAGAGGTGAAAGAACAACGGTAAACAATTTTTTACCATCACGCATGGGGATCATTACATGCGTTGTCCGGTATTCAGTTATCTGCGAATAAGCAAGTTGAAGGAAATGTAGCAGCGCTACCGTAATGATAAATCTCTTCATATAGGTTACCCGAAAATAAAACAACCATCTCAAAGGATGGTTGCTTTTACTTTAATAAAAATATTTTCTTAAAACTGTTCAAGTTTGCTGAAGAAAAAATCCCCTTCGATCTGTGCGTTTTCATTACTATCGCTGCCATGCACCGCATTCTCCCCAACTGAGGCCGCATATAATTTGCGGATGGTGCCCTCCTCTGCATTTGCCGGATTGGTGGCGCCTATGAGTTTCCTGAAGTCTTCAACGGCATTATCTTTTTCGAGGATAGCCGCCGTAATGGGGCCACGACTCATGAATTCAACCAGCTCACCATAAAAGGGTCTTTCCCTGTGAACTGCATAAAATTCACCTGCTTTTTCTTTTGACAGGTGGGTCATTTTCATCGCGGCAACGCGGAAGCCGGCCTTATTTATCATTTCTAATATTGCTCCCGTGTGACCTTTTTCAGTTGCATCGGGTTTGATCATTGTGAATGTCCTGTTGGTCATAGTTTCGTTTATTTTCGGCCGCAAAGGTAGTGAGCAATGGGCAATATTCAATAGGCAAGGGGCAAGAGGCAATAGGCAGTTGGTCAATAAGTCATTAAGGCATTGGGGATTTCAATATTTGAGAATTATCTCAATGACCAATGACAAGTGACCAAATGACTCAATGGTCATTCCCGGCATAGCATTCACCTCTCACGATGATTAACGTTCTTTCCCGCTTAAAATCTGGAGATATTAGCCTACTTTTGCAGCCATTTTTATGCAGCCTGTAAGCAATATATTTCCCTTACTTCCGGAACCGAAGAAAATAGTAATTACATTTCACCAGAAGCCGGATGCAGATGCAATGGGCTCGGCATTGGGACTTTACCATTTCCTCATACAGTTTGGTCACCAGGTAAATGTAATATCTCCAACTAACTGGGCAGGATTTCTAAGCTGGATGCCTGCCTGCAAAAAAGTTCTCGATTATGAAATACAAACGGCCAAGGCAAATGATATACTGAAAGCGGCTGAATGGATCTTCTGTCTGGATTTCAATACCATGGAAAGAGCCAAGAAAATGGCAGATGTTCTTATGCTGCATCCCGGAGTTAAAATATTAATTGACCACCATCAACAACCTCAAACTGAGGCTTTTACTTTTGGGATCAGTGATGTTACCAAAAGTTCAACGGCGGAAATGGTCTATGATTTTATCATTGCCTCCGGTTACAGTGAAAAGATCAACAATGAAGTAGCTGAATGTTTGTATGCAGGTGTAATGACGGATACGGGATCATTTCGTTTTACCTCCACTTCGGGAAATGTGCACCGTATGGTAGCAGACCTGAAGGACCGCGGCCTTGAGCACAGTCATATTCACGAGCAGTTATTTGACAATTTTCTTGAAAGCAGGTTCAGGTTTTTCGGACATGTATTGCTCAACCGGATGGAAGTGATGTACGAATACAATACGGCGCTGATAGCCATACCGCAGTCTGATCTTATTAAATTCAATGTGAAAACGGGCGATACCGAGGGCCTCGTTAATTTTCCGCTGAGCATACATGGTATTAAACTGGCCTGCATTATTATAGACAGGGGCGATGAAAGAAAGAGTTCCTTCCGAAGTAAGGGGGGATTTGATGTAAATACCTTCGCCCGGAAATATTTCAATGGCGGAGGACATTTCAATGCAGCCGGTGGGAGAAATACCGAGCCACTTGATGAAGTGATCCGGAAATTTAAATCAGCGATAAAGGAGAACAGGGAACAATTAACCAGTTATCAATTTTAAAACATAAACAATGAAGCATTTATTTTATTTAATGATCGCAGGCATGTTTTTATTCTCGTGTACTGAACCGGCGAAAAAATTCAGTGACGGCACAGAGTATAAGATCATCAGTGATGGCAATGGACAAAAGATCGTCCAGGGAAATTTTATCGAAGTTGAGATCCTGAAAAAATATAAGGACAGCGTACTATATGATTCAAGGGAGATCATGCCCCAGTTTGGAATGTATGATACATCCCAGTTCACACCGCTGTTCAAAGAGATATTTAAGAATGTAAGGGTAGGTGACAGCATCTTCACAAAGAACCTTGTTGATTCAATTTATAAGCAGGGGAATATGCCACCTTTCGAAAAAAAGGGTGAATATGAGATCACCACATATAAGTTCATGCATGTTTATACCACCAAGGAACAAACAGATTCAGCTTACAATAAATGGATACCGCTGGCAAAAGTGAGGGCTGCTAAAAAGATGAACGAGCAGATCGAAAAAGATATCAAGGCGAACGAAGCACAGATACAGGCAGACAGTAAAATTTTATCTGATTATTTAACAGCACACAATATGACTGCTACCAAAGGCAAATGGGGTACATTGGTAGTGATCGATACACCCGGTGCTGGCGATAACATCAATGATACCAGCGTAGCCGTGATCAACTATACCGGTAAAACCATGCAGGATACCGTATTTGATTCCAATACCGATCCTAAATTCGGACATAAGGAACCCATCATGGTTGATCTTTCTCAGGTTACAAGTGTTATCCCCGGCTGGATAGACGGCCTGAAACAGTTGAAGAAAGGCAGCAAGGGTAAATTCTTTATTCCATCTTCATTGGGTTATGGCAAGAATGGAAATGGTGAAAAGATCAAACCAAATGAGAACCTGGTTTTTGACATGGAGATACTGGACATACTTACTCCTGCGCAATACCAGGCAAAACAAATGGAGCAGCAGCAGAAAATGATGGAAATGCAACAGAAGATGCAACAACAAATGCAACAACAGATGCAGCAAAAAGCAAAGGACAGTGTAAAAAAATAAATAGTTATAGTACATAAAAAAACCGGGCTTGTCCCGGTTTTTTTATGCAAAAAATTTTTGAAAAAATTAAAGTGGCATAGATTAAAAGTATGCATTTATCCCGTCCCTGTAGAATACCGTTCGAACAATGCTATTGTTTCCCTGGCTTCCTTTACATCGTGTACCCTCAATATGGATGCGCCGTTTTGCAGGGCAAGGGTATTGAGTACCGTAGTGCCGTTAAGTGAATCAGCCGGTGTTATTCCCAGGGTTTTATAAATGGCAGACTTACGCGAAAGCCCTGCCATCACAGGTTTTCCCAGCATTTGAAAAACGGACATTTCTTTCAGCAATAAAAAATTCTGCGAAATATTCTTTGCGAATCCAAAACCCGGATCTACGATGACATCCTTTATACCGGCTGCTGAACACTCTTCTATTTTTTTAATAAAGAAATCCAGCACCTCCGTCGTTAAATTATCATATATGGCCTGTTCATGCATATTCTGTGGTGTGCCTTTCATGTGCATACAGATATAGGGTACATTGAGCTTTGCCACTGCAGACAGCATGCGGGGGTCCATATTTCCGGCACTTATATCATTTACAATGGATGCGCCAGCATCCACAGCCTTTTGCGCTACTGCAGCATGGTAAGTATCAACAGAGATAAAGACTGATGGAAAATTTTTGATCACTGTTATTACTGCCGGCAGTACTCGGCCAGCCTCCTCATCGGCGCTGATCTGCATGCTTCCCGGCCGGGTACTTTGTCCTCCAATATCAAGGATATCCGCTCCCTCATTTAACATTCTTTCCGCCTGCTCAATTACAGACGTTTCAGACTGTTTCCTGCTTGCATCGTAAAATGAATCAGGCGTAACGTTAATGATCCCCATCACCAGTGCGCGGTTTGCGGTCAATAATCGCCCGTTACAGTTTAATGAGAACATAGTTATCTTTATTTTTGGAGATATTTAACCAGATGCAAGATAAGACCAATCAGCAGTACGATACGGCCATTAAGAGTTGTGAAGATATTTTCTTAAAAAAAACAAGGGATTATGGAACTTCCTGGAGAGTGTACCGCACCATTTCGGTAGCTGACCAGGTGTATATAAAAGCAAAACGCATCCGGAACATACAGGAAAAAAAACTGCAACGCATAGATGATGATATTTCGAGTGAGTTCAGGGGCATAGTAAACTACGGGATAATAGGGCTGATACAGCTGGATCTCAACAATGATGAAACGGAGGACATGGACGTGGACCTGGTAAGAAAAATGTATGACGAAAAGATCCTGCAGGCAAAAAAGCTCATGGAGGATAAGAATCATGATTACGGAGAAGCCTGGCGGGATATGAGCCAGGAAAGTTTTGCAGACCTTATACTGGCAAAAGTGCTGCGGATAAAACAGATACTGAGCAACGACGGCAAGACCATTATCAGCGAAGGAATTGATGCAAATTTTTTTGATATCATTAATTATGCAGTATTTGCACTGATACTTTTAAAGGAAGAGAGAATTTGAGGCCCGATAGGCAGGTTTGGGGTTTGAGGTTTGGGGTTTGAGGTTTGAGGTTTGAGGTTTGGGGTTTGGGGTTTGAGGTTTGAGGTTTGGGGTTTGAGGTTTGGGGTTTGAGGTTTGAGGTTTGAGGTTTGAGGTTTGAAATTTTAGATTTGTGCTACCCATTAATAATCCACTAAGAATTAACTGAGATGAGAATAATTGTAAACATATCAAGAGTAATCGTTGGGCTGCTTTTTATTTTTTCAGGACTGATAAAGGCGAATGATCCGTTAGGACTGTCATATAAAATGCAGGAATTTTTTGAAGTATGGGGCGCCAATGCTTCGCTGCATAGTCTCATGCTCTTCCTAAATGATTATGCGCTTGCGTTTTCTATAATAACCATCACGCTTGAAGTGATAGTGGGAGTGGCGCTGCTGCTGGGGTGGGCACCCAGGCTTTTCAGCTGGCTCTTATTACTGCTTATTATTTTCTTTACATTCCTTACCGGCTACGCAGTACTCTCCGGGAAGATCAGGACCTGTGGATGTTTCGGCGACTGCATTCCATTAACCGCCATGCAGTCTTTTACCAAAGACATCATATTATGTGTATTGATCCTTATCATTTTCTTTGGCGCAAGGTATATCAGGCCGATATTCCGGGGGGCATTGAATTTTGTGGTGCTTTGCGTTGCAACCCTGCTGGTCCTGGGCTTCCAATGGTATGTTTTAAGAAGGCTTCCTGTTTTCGACTGCCTGCCGTTCAAAAGCGGCAATAATATTCTTGAATTGCGCAAAATGCCGGCCAACGCTATTCCTGATAAAATGGATTTCAAATTTGTTTATGAAAAAAATGGTGAGAACAAAGAATTCGGTAAGGACCAGTTGCCGGACAGCACCTGGACATTTGTAAAACGCGAGGACATAGTTATTGAAAAGGGAAAAAACAATGAACCGCCAATAAAAGATTTCTTCTTAAATACTATGTCAGGTACCGATTCCACAGAGGCAGTATTGAATCATCCTGGAGAATATTATTTATTTTTTGTAAAGGACGTGGGGAGAGATACGACCTGGATGGATGATTTCAGAAAACTTCATACTTTATCAATGCAGCAAAACAGGCCCCTGTATATTGTTGCATCACAGGCTTCCGCTGCCCACACACTATTCAATGAAAAAAATAATTTTAATGTAACCGTACTCGGTTGTGACGCCACTGCTTTGAAAACAGCCGCCCGTACTGACCCTGCACTTTACCTGATGAAAGGCCCGGTGATTCAGAAGAAGTGGGGAGTGGCGGATATTGATAAGGCGGCAAGAAATGACAAATAAGGAATAAGAAATAAGCCCGCCCGGATGACCACCGGTCGGACGGGGAATAAGAAAGTTGTAGCGTCTTTTAGATTTCATGTTCTAATTGTAAATCGAGGCCGCCGGGTGTTAATTTGCAAACTTGTTTAAAGTAATTTGAAAAGTCAAATGTGATATTGCCTATTGCCTATTGCCTATTTCCTATTGCCTATTTCCTATTGCCTATTTCCTATTGCCTATTGACCATTGACCATTGACCGCATGTTCTATCTCATCATAAAAAAACTCGCTTACGGCCTGCTGGTGCTGGTCGGTGTGGTTATCATTGTTTTTTTCATGTTCCAGGGATTTGCTGATCCGGCGAGGCTGGTAGTAGGTCAGACTGGTGATAAAAAAACGATGGAAAACATCCGCCGGGAATTATACCTGGATCAGCCGAAGTGGAAACAATTCTTATTATACCTTAATGATGTTTCCCCGATAGGTATTCATTCGGCGAAGGAAATTGAAAATAAAAAACTGCGCGGCTTTTTTGTAGGTGGTGAAAAGAAGATCGGGATCAAGCTGCCATATTTGCGCCGGAGCTACCAGACAAAAAAAGATGTGGTGGATGTTTTGATGGAAGCTTTACCCGGCACCATACTGCTGGCCATTGCTGCCATAGTGTTCGCAACCATCATCGGTGTATTGCTTGGCGTGTTGGCCGCGGTAAAACAAAACACCTGGATGGATACCTCATCTGTATTTGCCAGTGTGATCGGTATATCAGCACCATCATTTTTTATGGCCATAGTGATCGCTTATCTTTTTGGCGTTGTGCTGCATTCATACACCGGACTCAATCTCACGGGCAGCTGGTTTGACATCGATGAAACAACAGGGGAGAAATATCTCACGCTTCAGAATTTGATCCTGCCTGCCATAACTCTCGGCATTCGCCCTCTCGCCATAATTACACAACTTACGCGAAGCTCCATGCTGGACGTTCTCAACCAGGATTATATCAGGACCGCTTATGCAAAAGGATTGAGCAGGAAGACGGTTGTTTTTAAACATGCCCTGCGCAATGCATTGAACCCGGTAATAACGGCCATCACGGGGTGGTTTGCAGAGTTGCTTGCAGGCGCCTTTTTTGTGGAATATATCTTTGGCTGGAAAGGAATTGGAAAAGTTACGGTGGATGCGCTCGACAAATTAGATTATCCGGTGGTGATGGGATCGGTATTATTTTCCGCCGCGTTTTTTATCCTCATTAATATTCTTGCCGACATTCTATATGGCGTTGTTGATCCGAGAGTAAGGATGCAGAGTTGATCAGGGAACATGAGCTATGACCTGCCTGAACGTGGACATAACCATTTTGCAATTGCCGCTGTTAAAAGACTATATTTAACTTATCGCCGGTAAATAAATTTTTCTCATTTAAAAATATTTGTATGAAATGGTATGCTGGATTGATCACAAGCCTCTTTATTCTATCGGGTTCCCTAACGGGGATTGCACAATCAAAAACCTTTCTGGACCAGGTAAATTTTTTACAACACTGTGAATTTATTGACCAAAAAGGTGAGTTGAAGCAGCAACGGGAAAACGGTGATAACTATTATGAATGTAAAAAGAAGCTGGACGGTTTTGAAACTTATGTAGGCCAGAAGGGAGATAAGGGCAAGCTGTTGATAGTAGCACTTCCTAACAAAAATGGAGAACCAATTGAAGAGATAACACCCCTGTTGGTGCTTTATACCAAAATAAGTAATATGCTGGGTGGAATAAAGCAGGATTCAGATGTGGATGCCCCGCTGAAAGCCAGGCTGGGTTCAATGCCTAACCTGAAACGTATCGTGGTTTTCATGGATGGAGACAAATCGTCTTCAAAAACCTTTTACATATATAACGACGGGAAATACGAGATCCATTTCTGGAATATCCCTGCTTAAAATTTCAGCCTCAAATAAAAAGTTCGGGAAATCCTTCGGGGCTTTTTATATTTCGCAGAAAGTGAAATGAATCCATGGTCCGGTTAGAATGTGAGTATTTCTCTGGTGAATTGAAATGCTGTGCCGTTCATCCCAACGATAATCCTTCGCCCGGAAACTATTACGGTACAGGTCCATAAGAAAAGAATATCCATAGCTTTGTGACAATTACCAGAACGGGCTTGCACCCAATATCGAAATGTATTTTAATCTCTTCAACTCTCTCTTTAAGAATATGGCAGTGAAAATATTTGTTTCAAACATCCTTATACTTTTTATTACAACTGTCACTGTTGCACAACATAACCCGCCCGGGCTTTCGATTATCCGGACAGAAGACCTGAAAAAAGACCTTTATGCTTTTGCCGACGGGCATTTCAGGGGCAGGTCTGCAGGTACCCTTGATGAGCTGCGGGCCGCGGTGTGGTTGGCAGAAAGATACAGGATGATTGGGCTTAGGCCGGGAGGAGATGATGGCAGCTATTTCCAGTATTTCAATGTTTGGCGCAATCATATCTCCGACAGGTCATCAATCAGATTGAATGGTAAATCGCTTGCACTTTGGAAAGAAGCCGCCATCGCACAAATGGCAAACACCGGTTTTACTGCACCCATAACTTTTTTGGGAAATGCAATTAACATAGATACCAATGCCGTTGATGTAAATGGAAAAGTAGTAGCCATTGAAGCCAACGAAAAAGGGATCAACCTGGATGTTTCGCTGCCTACCTGGCGGTACAACAGGTACATCCTGAACCTTTACGGTGCACCTCTCATCAGGAAAGGCGCGAAGGCCATCATCTTTATTGCGGACGAAACAGCCGAGCACGCATGGGACGATGCAGCAGAAAATTTTAAAAGGGGAACTTATGACATTGACGGAGGACCAAATGAAAGTCTTGCCACCACTGTGCCTGTTATTTGGTTGCACAGATCAGCGCTAACTGAAATAAAGGCCGGCAATGCCATGCTGGACGCGAACCTCATCGTTTCAAAATATGCGTACCCGTCCGTTAATGTAATTGGTATTATCCCGGGCAAAGATGCCAGGCTCAAAAACGAATACGTGCTGTATAGCGGTCATGTGGATGCACACGGCATAAGGAATGAAATAAAAGGAGATACCGTTTACTATGGTGCGGATGATAATGGAAGTGTGAACGTAGCCATGCTTGCCAATGCACGGGCCTTTATTAAAAATCCTGGCAAACGTTCCATTTTATTTGTGATACATGGCGCCGAGGAAAGAGGACTGCTGGGTTCACGTTATTATTCATCGCACCCAACGGTAGCAATAAGTAACATCACCGCAGTATTAAATGGCGACATGATCGGAAGGAATCACATTGACAGCGCCGTTATACTTGGTTCAATACCGCCTCATCGAAATTCAACCGAACTTGTAAATATGGCCCTTGCTGCAAACAAGGAAGGCCCCGATTTCAAACTCGATACCACATGGGACAATGTGAACCACATTGAAGGATGGTACTTCAGGAGCGATCATCTTCCTTATGCAAGGCTCGGCATTCCGGCAATAATGTATACCACATTGTTACATCCGGATTATCATACTCCGCAGGACAATGCGCAGAATATAAATTATCCCAAATTAAAAAAGATGGCAGACTGGATGTACCGCACGGGATGGAAAGTTGCAAATGCTGAAAAAAGACCGTCTAAGGATAAAAATTTTAAACTTGAGAGATAATGCAAAAAATAAACTGGAAGGATGTTCCTGTTGAACAGGTGAATCCAAAAATGAAAAGACAATTCATCCATGGTGATAAGATAATGATCGCCAAAATGGAATTCCAGGATGGCTTTACCGTTCCGTGGCATTCTCACGAAAACGAACAACTCACTGAAGTTTATGAAGGAATGCTGCGTTTCTGGTTCGATGATAATGAGAGCGATCCGGTAGATCTCGCAGCCGGGGACAGTATCGTGATACCGGGTAACCGCCGGCACAAAGCATTGATGATAGGAAGGGTAGTGGAGACGGATACATTTTCGCCACCAAGACAAGACTGGATCGATAGAACGGATGTTTACCTTCGGTAACTAAGAGATAAGCTAAGAGAAAAAGAGTAAAGGAGATAAGGAGAAAAACTTCTTTATTTTCTTTACTCTTTTGCTCTTTTCCTCCTTTAATCACTTAGCCAGCTCCGAGCTTATTGATGTCTTTTACTTCGAGCACATTTTTATCAATTCCTGAATCAATGCTGTTGATCATTGCCTGGCCCACCTGTTTCAGCGTGCTGGTCTTGTTAGGAAATAACAGTTTGAAAAATGGGAATGTCCAGCCCAATAACTTATACAACTTCAATGCATTTTTTTGTCCGGGTGTGAGCTGCATAAAGCCCGGCCGGAAATTATACACTTTTTTGAAGGGCATTGCCGTAAGCTCATTTTCCGTGCGCCCCTTTACCCGTGCCCACATGAGCCGTCCTTTTTCACTGCTATCAGTCCCTGCGCCGCTTACATAAATGAATGTCATTCCCGGATTTTGTGCAAGCACTGATTTTGCAAAAGAAATGGCGGTATCAAAAGTATTACGCGAAAATTTTTCTTCATTCATTCCTACACTGCTCACACCGGCACAGAAAAAACAGGCATCATATCCCCGGAGATTTTTGTCCTCATTACCCAGTTCCAAAAAATCAGGTACAATATATTCTTTCAGTTTAGGATGAACCCTGCCTGTTGGCCGCCTGCTTACACTCAATACTGTTGACACACGCGGATCATCCAGGCATTCGAGTAATACGCCTTCACCCACCATCCCTGTTGCACCGGTGATAATTATATTATATGCCATGATAAATTGATTGAATAAAAATAGGGATAAAGAAGCAATGAGAAATATCAGTGAGCTGCGGCATATATCACCACATCAAAAACCTTTACAGGCAGGTTGGCTTTAGCAACATCAAGGGCGCTTACAAGCTTTTGGTCAAATATCTTGTCATCATAACAGCCATGACAGGTAAGCATTACAGCCGTTTTTTTAAAATTGATCTTTCCCTGGTCATTGGGTTTTATGAGAAATGCGAGCTCTGATCTGTTCCCGTAAATATCAAAATCAACCTCATTGATCTTTAAAAGATCTTTTAGTGCCATACCCGGATAGATACCGTTTTTCAATTGCCATTGATTATTGCCCGGAAGCGGATTGCTTTCCTCTCCGCCCTTCGTGGGAAGTTTATTTGTAACGATGATGTATAAAAGATCGCTCAGGTAAGAATCATTGTTCCAGACAAACACTACCTGGCGCGACGTGCCGCTGAAAAGTACCGAACATTTTTTTAGCTCCACATCGGTAAGGTAATACATGTCCTTTTTCACATTTGCTTCGCCGAAGAAACTTACAAGGAACTGGTGTGAGTCAAACTGCAACAGGTCTTCAGCATACCGCAGGGTCGACGGCACCATTCTTTGTTTTACTGTGAAGGTGTATTGAGGAATATCATCAGTGATGGTCTTAGTGTCTTCGATCGTGATATTTGCTTTCTGAAATACGAGTGAAGGCACTTTCGTAATATCCTTCAGGGTGTCGTAAAAAAAACCTGCTTTAACTATATTTTGGCGGCATTGCTGGAATTCAGAGAGGGATGCCGTGGTATATGTTACACACTTTAAATCTGCGGCAAATCGTAATGAGATGCTTCTGTCGGGTTCCGGATTTTTTTTATTTATCCTTTCCAGAAATACTGCTGAGGAAAAAATACTGTCAGAATTATTTTCATACAAAACGTATCCTTTTTTCTTCAGGTATGAATTGATGTCTTTTGATTGAAGGGAGGCGATGTTTACCAGTTCGTTTATGGTAAATGATTGACAGACTGCAATTGGCGCAATACAAAAAGCATTAAAGATGAGTAGTAAAGATCTCCTCATGGTAACGATTTGAATTAAGAGGGGGGGGGCGGGCTTTTTGTAGGAGCGGATCAGGTTGGAAACCGTTAACCGGTCTGCCGAAACAGCTTTTACAAATGTAATGCCATTAGTCCGGATTTAAAAGAGATAAGCAGGATTTCAGGGGATAAATTGTTCAGATCATGTAGGGCTGTAAACCGCTTTAAATCAGGCTGTTTAAATTGACACATATGGATCATAAACATGGGAGAGGCATTGCTTTTAACGCATACCGCTGTATAACATTCTATCGAATTACAACTTCTTTTATTACTTTTTCACCCAACGCCTCATTCACCCTTTCAACTATTTTTTCCTTCTGGTACAGCAATTCATTTTTCAACGGAGCGATATTAGAAGAAATAAAAAGTGTAGTTCCTATGATCTCTATCTTATCAGTGTATTTGGCAATAGTTTTACCCATGATCTTTTCCCATGCATCATGCACCTGCAATGCCTGGATCCCACCCTTTAAACGGCTGCGGTTTAAAAATTCTTTCATTGCATCAGCAAGGGATATTTCGCTCATAACACGAAGATACTAGTGAATGGTAATTCGGGAGTAGTCATTTGTCATTAAGTTATTGAGTCATTGTGTTAGATCTCAAGTATTGAAGTCCGGGTGCTTAACGACGTAATGACCTAATGACTTGTAGACTTATTGACCTGTTGACTTCCTGCCCTTTGCCCATCGACGATTCACCTTACAATTCTATTATCTGCGGCCTGAATCCAAAACTATTCAACGTATTCTGCAACCTGTCGCGGTGCGTATCGGTAATGAAAACCTGGCTTTCATTATCCACGCAAACCCACTTCAGCAGGTTTTGCATGCGCAGGTCATCGAGCTTTTCAAAAACATCATCCAGCAGCAGGAGAGGGGCAAAGCCTTTACTCTCTTTAAGTATGCTGAACTCTGCGAGCTTCAATGCAAACAACAGGCTTTTCTTTTGTCCCTGGGACCCTACCGCTTTAAATGATTTGCCATTCAATGTTGAAGCCAGATCATCCTTATGAATACCGGCATTGCTGCGCAGGGCAGCAAGATCCCGTTCTCTTGAATTTTCGAGCAGTGTTGGGAATTCAGCAGTATGCAACTGGCTTTCATAAAAAATATCCACCACTTCACTTTCCCGCGTTTCCGGCTCAGCGATCTGCCCGTAAAAATACTTGGCGAGTACGATCAATTTTTCCAGGAACAATTTTCGTTTGTTATAGATAATTGTGCCTGGCTGAATGAGCTGATCGTCGAGTATCTGAAGCAACGGTATATCACGGGACCGCTGATCTGCAAAATTTTTTAAAAGGCTGTTGCGCTGCTGCAGCACTTTGTTGTAGGATATCAGCTGCTGTAAATAATCCGCATCGATCTCGCTCTGGACTGTATCAAAAAATCTCCTGCGCTCTTCACTTCCTCCTGTGATCGTTTCGATATCATCAGGAGCGATCATCACGCAGGGGAAACGGCCAATGTGAGATGAGAATTTTTCGTAGGCTACATCATTCACGGTAACCTCTTTTTTACCGGATCCCCTGAAAATGGTCACAACCCGGTAATCTTCCTTTGTTGTTCCGTTAACCTGGCTTAGATCTGCCTGCAGACGAAAGCCGTCAGAATTAAATTGTGCATTGAACAGGTCTGATTTTGAAAAATAACTTTTGGTAAAGCAAAGATAATAAATAGCATCCAGCAGGTTCGTCTTGCCTTTTCCGTTAAGACCGCAGATACCGGTAACCCGTTCGGCGAAATCAAAAGTTGCATGGCTGTAATTTTTGAATTGTGTAAGGCTGATCGAATTCAGGTGAAGCATCCTTGCAAGTTAACTGGTTTATTAGTTTCTATTGGTTTATTGGTTTATTAGGCTATTAGTTTATTAGGGTGCTTTATAATTCAAAGACATTTTATAGAAGGGATCGATTTCGATTATTTAATTTATCGTGGATATTAAATTAACCCGGAACTGCATGTTTTTCACAATTAGGGGAGTATGAAATCAGAAATCGCAAATTTGGCCTTTCCCCCTTATCTTTGCCGCCTAAATTAACTACCCTTGGCTACAAAGTTTTCTAAAGAAACTTATTTATACTGGTACGAGCTCATGCTGCTGCTTCGCCGTTTTGAAGAAAAGTCGGGCCAGTTATATGGTATGCAAAAGATCCGCGGCTTCTGCCACCTTTATATAGGGCAGGAGGCCATTGCCGCCGGTTGTATGACGGCCACACAGCCGGATGATACGTTCATAACAGCTTACCGCGACCATGCCCTCGCCATTGCAAAGGGAGTTTCAGCGAAGAGCTGTATGGCTGAACTGTATGGGAAAGCTACAGGATGCAGTAAAGGCAAGGGCGGAAGCATGCACTTTTTTGGTGTAAAGGAAAAATTCTTCGGAGGCCACGGTATTGTGGGCGCCCAGATAGGAACAGGCGCGGGATTAGCCTTCGCTGAACGCTATAATGGAACAGAAAATGTTTGTCTGTGTTTCTTTGGTGACGGTGCTGCCAGGCAGGGCATGCTGCATGAAACCTTCAATATGGCCATGCTCTGGAAATTGCCGGTAGTATTCATTTGCGAGAACAATAATTATGCGATGGGTACCTCAGTAGCCCGCACTTCAAATGTGCTTGATATATATAAACTGGCAGATGCGTATGATATGCCGGGAGACAAAGTGGATGGCATGAGCCCGGAAAGTGTACATGAAGGAGTATTGAGGGCTGTGAAAAGAGCAAGGGAAAAAGGCGGACCAACTCTTCTTGAAATAAAAACCTACCGTTATAAAGGCCACAGTATGAGTGACCCGGCCAAATACAGGAGTAAAGAAGAGACTGAACAATACAAGCTACAGGACCCCGTTGAGACCACGCTTCGCAAATTAAAAGATGAATTTAAAGTACCGGATGAGGAGATCGAAGCCATCAATGAGAGGGTGAAGCAGGAAGTGGAAGAGTCTGTCACCTTCGCTGAAGAAAGTCCATGGCCGGCCGATGATGAGGTACTTAAGGATGTATATGCACAGGAAGATTATCCTTTCATCACCGACTGATACATCAGCAATTAAAATCAATTAAATCAATAACACCATCCTGTTTCCAAGGTGGATCATTGGAAAAGGATCAATAAAAAATCAATGGCAGAAAATACAGTGCAGGATAAAGCACATAAAAAAGACGTAGATGTTGTAACCCGTGCGAGGGGATTCTGGGAAAAGAACAGTAAAATGATCATTTATATAGGCGCCGCCATAATATTATTAGGCGGAGGGTGGCTCGTGTATAAGTACATGTTCAAATTGCCCAAGGAAGAAAAGGCAAATGACGCGGTATTCGTAATTCAGAAAAACTTCACTGATTTCAGCAATGCACCTGATTCGTTGAAATCAACTATGGCCACCCGGGTATTGAATGGTGATGATGGTAATTCGGGCGCATTGAAATTTATTAGTAAATATGATGGAACCGATGCGGCTAATCTTTGTCATTATTATGCCGGTACAGCTTACCTGCATTTAAAACAGTTTGATAAAGCGATAAAGCAGTTGAAGGATTTCAGTACGGATGCAAGCCAGATCCAGAGCCGTGCGTATGGAATGATAGGTGATGCCTATTCCGAACTAAAAAAGAATAATGACGCACTGGACTATTACCGCAAGGCGGCAGAAGTGAATAAAAAAGATGAATTCACATCTTCTGAATTCCTGTTCAGGGCAGGCATGTTCGCAGAAAGCATGGGGAAAAAACAGGAAGCCATTGACCTGTATAAAAAAATAAAGAAAGACTACCCGTTGTCCGACAGGGCTGCAGCAATAGATAAATACCTTGCAAGGCTTGGCGAAGTGGGTGAGTAAAGAATAAACAATGTCAGTAACCGACGCTAATTTATTTAATATAGATGCAGGCATTCTTCAAAAGGATGCCTGTATCATTATTGTACGCACCGAATGGAATGCACCCGTGGTGGATAAGCTCGAGGAAGGCTGTCTTTGGGTATTGCGTAAATATGAATTGAACAATTACAGGGTGATCACTGTGCCTGGTGCATTTGAAATTCCCTTTGCCATTAAAAGTTATTGGGATAACTGCAAACTGGAAAAACCACATGCCTTCATTGCCCTGGGATGCGTGCTGCGCGGGGATACCCCTCATTTTGAATATGTGTGCAGGGCCGTTACCGATGGCATTGTTCAGTTGAATTTATCATTGCCTGTCCCTACTATTTTTGGTGTACTTACTGTTGACTCTGACGACCAGGCCAGTTCCCGGACAGGCGGCGAACACGGTAATAAAGGCGAGGAAGCAGCCATCACCGCAATTAAAATGGTAGCGTTACAAAAATCATTCTACAAGAAAAATAAGTGAGACATTCTTTAATTGTTTTTTGCCTGTTTATTTTTTCCTGCAAGTCCCCCACTAAAAAAAATGTAGCTTTAAAAAACATTCATGGATCTGATACTGTTGAAAAAATATATGATCCGGTTGACCCGGCTTTAGGAAGCAGGATCACTGATACTTTGATCAGGCTTTCATTTATCAGGGAAGCCAATCAAAGGATCGACTCGGCAACCCGGCATAAACACGGGATCGCATTTATAGTTGATACACTTGCAAATGAAAAAGATATTTTTGTTCAGGCTGGATATAATGGAGAGGAAAGATTTGAAACTTATTACCAGTTTTACGTTAACCCGGTTACTATGGAGATAAGGGTTTATGATGCGGTAAACGATAAAAAATTATCGGTAAAGGAATTTGAAAAAGCAAATAGATGAAAGTACAAATATTTATACCCTGCTTTGTTGACCAGTTGTATCCCGAAACGGCATTCAACATGGTAAAGGTTTTGGAGAAAGCTACCTGTGAAGTAGAGTATAATCCAAAACAAACCTGTTGCGGGCAACCGGCTTTCAATGCCGGCTTCTGGGATGAAGCCAGGGATGTGGCCACTAAATTTTTAAAAGATTTTGACACAATAGATTATATCGTTGCTCCCAGTGCCTCCTGTGTAGGTTTTGTAAAAAATTATTACGGCAAATTGTTCGAGAATTCTTCATTGCACAATAAAGTAAAAGATGTGAGCAGCCGCATTTACGAGTTCAGTGCTTTTCTTACCGATGTGCTTAAGATCACCAATTACGGGGCCATGCTTAAAGGCAAGGCTACATATCATGATAGTTGTGCGGCTTTGCGGGAATGCGTCATAAAGGAAGGACCGAGAAAACTACTGAAGAATGTAAAGGGCCTGGAGCTGATAGAGATGGATGACAATGAGACCTGCTGCGGCTTTGGGGGTACCTTTGCCGTAAAATTCGAGGCTATTTCCATCGCCATGGGCGAACAGAAGGTAAACAATGCACTGGCTACAGGAGCAGAATACATTATTTCAACCGACGCGAGCTGCCTGCTGCATATAGATGGATATATCAAAGGGAAAAACCTGCCGATAAAGACAATGCATTTGGCGGATGTGCTGGCGAGCGGATGGGAATAGGAAATAAGGAATAAGGAATAAGGAATAAGGAATAAGGAATAACAAAGGTGAGGTTCTTTTAAGGTTATGTTCTCTACTATTATTCGGCGCTGGCGTGGATCATCCATACAACGAAGGGGTTAAATATCAATAACCCAGGGTGAAACCCCGGGAAAAAATAAATCAGAAATAATGTATTGGCTCGTTAAATCAGAACCATCTGTTTACAGTTTTGATGATCTTGTAAAAGAAAAACAAACAGCGTGGACCGGTGTAAGGAATTACGCTGCCAGGCTGCATTTGAACGGCATGAAAAAAGGCGACGGGGTCTTGTATTATCATAGCAACGAGGGTACCGACATTGTGGGGATAGCAAAGGTTTTAAAAGAAAGTTACCAGGATCCCACCACAGATGATCAACGCTGGGTGGCTGTAGATATCAAGGCACATAAGAAATTGAAAAAACCGGTGACTCTTTCACAAATAAAGGCAGACAAGCGTTTGGCAGATATGGCACTGGTTAGAATAGGCCGGTTATCCGTTCAGCCGGTTACAGAAAAAGAATGGAAGGTTGTAATGGAGATGGCAGGTGAGAGGTAATGCTTCTCTCAAATATTTATTTTCCCTTTCAACACGAATCAAAGGTTACTTCTTAATTGTTTATGCACCCACCAGTCAGCATACAGTACAATTAATCTTACATTTTTTCAACCTCTTGCAGGATATGATCCCGGCAACAATGAACCAGGATTCTTAACCAGAACCGGGGAAGCTTTTAAAAAAGGATTCATTTTTACAGGAGATGTCTTAGTGGGTATTGTTTCTCTTTGGCCCATTCTCCAGCTGTTCTTTACAGGCTGGATTTTTTTCAGGAGAAATCGCTTCAAATGGGTTACCGGAAAAGAGAAGTAGTAATTTAGCTGATGGCAAAAAAGCACATCGTTGTTCTCACCGGTGCAGGTATCAGTGCTGAAAGTGGTTTAAAAACTTTCCGCGACAGCGACGGGCTGTGGATGGGGTATAATGTGCAGGATGTAGCAACACCTGGAGCCTTCAGAAGAGATCCGCAGTTCGTCCTTGATTTTTATAACATGCGCAGGAGAGATGTTGCCGCGGCTTCCCCCAATGCTGCCCATGTTGGTCTTGCAGCTTTGCAAAATGATTTTGATGTGACCATTGTAACGCAGAATATCGACGACCTGCATGAAAGAGGAGGATCAACGAAAGTGGTCCATCTGCATGGTGAGATCTTTAAGATGAGAAGTGTTGCAGATGAAAACGAAATATTTGAGATCAGAGATGATATCAGGCTGGGTGATCTGGCTTTAGATGGCCACCAGCTGCGGCCTGCCATTGTATGGTTTGAAGAACCTGTTCCGTTGATAACAGAGGCAATGAAGATCATGAGAACCGCGGATATCTTCGTGCTGGTCGGAACTTCACTGCAGGTGTATCCTGCCGCAGGGCTGGTGGATTTTGTGAGGCCCGATGTTCCCAAATACATCATTGATAAAAAGATCCCATATGCTTCTGCACCTCCAAATTTTTATTTTATTGAGAAACCTGCTACAGAAGGAGTAGAAGAGCTGAAAAGGATATTGGGAAGTTTATAAATTTATTCCGAATTGAAAATAAACAACAGTCAATATTCAATAATAAATACTCAAGGTGAACCTCATTTAAATTTTAAAAGGGTCGATATCTGCAAAGGCTTTCACCTGAACATTGAATGTTGAATATTGAATATTTGTCCGGAAACCTGTGAACTTTGAATCACCTTAACTCTCAATAAACCGGATCCCGTGTTCTTCCAGTTCTGCAAGCACAGGTTCATAGATCTCCTTTGAAACGGGGATGTGCAACCCTTTCAATTTTATTTTATCCTGCAGGATAAGTTTCGTTGCGATCGCCAGTGGCAGGCCAACAGTCTTTGCCATGGCGGTTTTCAGGCTGTCCTCACCTTTTACGATGAGGCTGCTTTTTAAATGATACTGTTTATCTTCCAGTAAATAATCAAGTTCATGCAGCATTACTATCATGTCTTTATCACCGGGAGCGATAGCAAGTTTTTTTTCAATCAGGTGTTGCAGAATATCTGCTGAGCAGGTAAAGCCCACAGGTAGTTCATCGGTCGTTTCAATTCCCAAAAAAAGCAACTGCCTGTGAAATTCATTGCGGAACGGATCGGTGATATAAACCTGCAGATAATTGTTCCAGTCTTTTTGGTTGTCAGTAAAACGTGAGGTTTTTTTATCCCACCAGTTTTCAAATGTTTTGCAGTCCTTTATCTGTTCATGATCTGAAGTGTCGGTCAACCCAATGTTCACGAATTTATTCCAGCCACGCGTGAAAGCCGGGTGACGCAGGGTGGTGCGGATGAACGTGGAAATACCTTCCAGTGCATACGTTTGTATATAATGCAATGAGTCGCGGTTGGGATACCAACATAAAGGGTAATTGTCTATGATACGAACCTCGGGACAGTTCCTGAAAACAGACTGATATGGAACCGTCACCATCTTATTATCACGAAGGTATTCCGCGCCGTCCCTGCCGGCGAGTACAATGTTTCGCGGGTTCCATGTTATCTTATAATGCCAGGGGTTGTTATCACTTTCCGGCGCGATCAATCCCCCGCAGTGTGAAATAAAGCTGGTGATAGTTCCATTTTTTTCCTTTACAGAATTTATCATCCTCATCGCGCTCATATGATCGATGCCGGGATCAAGGCCCATCTCGCAGAGAAATAGCAAACTGTTTTCGTTTATATCTTTTTCAAGTGCACGAATATTCTCATCAATGTAAGAAGCCGTAAGCAGGTTTTTCCCAGCAGCTATACAATCTTTTGCGATCAGCAAATGAAGCGAAGGCGGCAGCATAGAAATAACAATATCTGCTGAAGCGATCAATTCCTTCCGGGAGTTTTCATTTTCTATGTTGAACGAAACAACCGATGTATTGGGTGCATAATTTGTTTTCGACAACGCCAGCTCTTTATCGGCATCACATACTGTAAGCTGCCACTGATTTTCGCCGGCATGCTCAATCAAATATTTAATAAGAAAAGTGGCAGATTTGCCTGCGCCAAACAACAATATAGTTTTCATAAAGGTCAAAAATAAGCCACAGTTCTTACTTCCACCGCCGGGTGTGAAAACCGGACAAAATTTGTGTAAATTTTGTTGATGCTGAGGCCTTTAAAACAAGGAAAAACGGTGTGAATACGGTATATTTGCGCCAGCAAAAAATATATGGAAACAGTAGACAATCAGCTGCCTTCAGACGGCATCCCAAGAGGCAGGATAATCCCCGTGAATATTGAGGAACAAATGAAATCATCCTACATTGATTATTCAATGAGTGTGATAGTGGGCAGGGCATTACCCGACGTCAGGGATGGTTTAAAACCTGTGCATCGGCGCATTCTTTACGGAATGCATGAAATGGGAAATACTTTTGGAAAACCCTACAAGAAATCTGCCCGTATCGTGGGTGATGTAATGGGTAAATACCATCCACACGGGGATACCGCCATCTATGATACGATGGTAAGGATGGCCCAGGACTGGAGTATGCGTTACATGCTTATTGACGGGCAGGGAAATTTTGGCAGCCAGGATGGCGACAGCCCCGCAGCAATGCGGTACACTGAAGTACGCCTGCAACGTTTTGCTGAAAGTATGCTCGAGGATATCGAGAAAGATACGATCGACTTCCAGCTGAATTATGATGATACCACCAAAGAGCCTACTGTTCTTCCCACGCGGATCCCGCAATTACTTGTAAATGGATCCAGTGGTATAGCCGTGGGTATGGCCACGAATATGCTGCCACACAACCTGGGAGAAGTGGTGGACGCATGCGTTGCCTACATTGATAATAAAGAAATTAGTATAGAGGACCTCGTAAAAATTATTAAGGCTCCGGATTTTCCTACCGGCGGTATCATTTATGGATATGAAGGAGTAAGGGCAGGATTGCATTTTGGAAGGGGCAGGGTGGTACTTCGCGGAAGGGTGACGATTGAAACTTCAAAAAACGGCAGGGAAAAAATAGTTATCACGGAAGTTCCTTACCAGGTTAACAGGGACGTGCTCACAGAAAGGATCGGCCACCTTGTTGCGGATAAAATCGTAGAAGGCATCTCGGATGTAAATAATGAGAGCAACAATAAGGAAGGCACAAGGATAGTTGTTGATCTTAAGAAGGATGCTGTTGCTCAGATTGTAATAAACCAGTTATACAAGCATACTGATCTTCAAACCTCTTTTGGTACAAATAACGTGGCGCTTATAAACGGCAGGCCTAAGGTGCTGAACATAAAAGATCTCGTCAGGGAGTTTGTTGATTTCAGGCACGAGGTGGTTAGAAGGAGAACGGAATTTGAATTGAGGAAAGCACGGGAACGTGCACATATTTTGGAAGGATACATTATCGCGCTCGATCATCTTGATGCAGTAATAGCGCTCATACGTAACTCATCTACGCCGGAAATTGCGAAGGATGGTTTGATGACTGACTTCGGTATGAGTGATATACAGGCGAAAGCCGTACTGGAGCTGCGTTTGCAGCGCCTTACCGGTATGGAGATCGACAAAATAAGAGAAGAACATGCAGAGGTGATGGCACTCATTGGCCGCCTGGAAGAGATACTGGCTACTGAAAGTCTCAGGTTCCAGATCATTAAGGATGAGCTGGCGGAAGTGAAGCAGAAATTTGGAGATGCCAGGAAAACGGAGATCGTTTACCTGGATGATGAGATCAGGATGGAAGATCTCATTGAAGAAGAAGATGTGGTGGTTACCATTTCACACCTGGGATACATTAAAAGAACATCAGCCACCGAATACCGCAAGCAACGCCGGGGCGGAAGGGGAGCAAGGGGCAGCAGCACCCGCGAGGAAGATTTCATTGAACATCTTTTTGTGGCTTCTACACACCACACCCTGTTATTTTTTACGGAGAAAGGCCGGTGTTACTGGCTTAAAGTGTATGAAATAACGGAAGGCGACAAACAAAGCAAGGGCAGGGCCATTCAGAACCTGATCCAGATACCTCCGGATGATAAAGTGAGAGCCATCATTGACATCAAGGACCTGCAGAATGAAGAATATATCAACAACCATTTTATTGTACTCTGTACCAGGAACGGCATCATTAAAAAAACAAGCGTATCGGATTTTTCTAGGCCAAGGCAAACAGGTATCAATGCCATTACCATCAATGAGGGCGACCAGTTGATAGAAGCCTGCCTCACCGACGGTAATAAGGAGATCATGATGGCGGTTAAGAGTGGCCGTGCGATCCGTTTCCCTGAAAGAACAGTAAGGCCTACAGGCCGCGGTGCCATTGGAGTTGCGGGTATTGAAGTAAATGTAGATAATGATGAAGTGGTGGGCATGATCTGTGTTACAAAAGACGACCCCACTACTACAGTGCTTGTAGTTAGCGGAAAAGGTTTTGGCAAACGAACCGCCGTAGATGAATACCGTTTTACCAACAGGGGTGGAAAGGGAGTGAAAACGATCAATGTAACGGATAAGACCGGTCCGCTGATCGGGATACTGGATGTAACGGAAAAAGAAGACCTGATGATAACCTGCCGTTCAGGCGTCACTATCAGGACATCTATTTCAGACATCAGGGAAGCCGGCAGGGCTACACAGGGTGTTAAACTAATCCGGCTGGATGAAGGGGATGAGATCGCCGCAATTACAAAACTTAATGAACATGAAGATGATGAGGAACTAACAGATAATGGTTCGGATGATCAAATTCCTGTAATTTCGGGAGAGGCTGATACAACCAATACCCCTGAAGATCCATCTACTGAAACAGATACAGATTCAACAGAAAACATATCCAACGATAATCAACCTTAAATAAAACAGCATGAAAAAAATACTTTTGACCGGGTCATTTTTTATTCTACTGTCCGGTTTATTTGCACAGGACGCAAAAAAGTTAAAGACCTACCTGGACGCCAAACAATATGATAAGGCAAAAGCCGAGGTAGATAATGCCCTCGCCAAAAACCCCAACGACGCCGTGGCCTTATATTATAAAGCTAAAGTATATGGTGCGCTTGCTTCGGATGCAACTTTCAAAACAACTGTACCTGACGCACGTGAGCAGGCTTTTGAAGCATTTAAAAAAGCGATGGAGGTTGACAAGGATAATAAAGCCATGTTCACCGCCACGCAGGACCAATACCGCGCAATTTTCGATCTTTATACAGGCTATTATGATGCCGGGGCCGCCGCTTTCAATAATGCAGCTTCCACGGGTAACAAAGCCGATTTTGACCAGGCGCTTACTTATTTCAAAAATTCCGATAAAGTAGGGAGGTATATCTATTCCAAGAAGTGGGCCCTCAGTGAACTGGATACACAGCTTGTGCTGACCATAGGCAAGGCTGCGATCAATGCGGGCAAAAAGGAAGAGGCTGCCACTTACCTGAGGATGCTTGCTGATGCAAATGTTACAGGAACGGCAAGCGATAAAACAAGTTACCAGTTGCCATACCAGTGGCTGAGTTTTTATTATAAAGACCTGAAAGATGAAGCCAATTTTATGAAGTATACCGGATTGGGAAGAAAGTTATTTCCGAAGGAAGATTATTATGATGCTGTGATGCTGGACTATTACCGTGACAAAAAAGATTATGATGCTTTATTTAAAAAGTATGATGATATAGTTGCCACTTTCCCCGACAGCGTACAATATCATTTTAATTATGCCAATGAAGCCTTTATCTATGTTTATAATAGTGACGCGGGAGCCAAGATAAATAACAGGGATGTGCTATTAAGGACGATCGGCACTGAGCTTCAGAAATCAATAACGGCGAGGCCAAATGATATCAACACCAACTGGCTTACGGGGCAGTATTATTACAATACCGGTCTCGACATTAAAGAGCAGGCAAACGCTATACGCAGCACAAAGCCGGAAGATGTAAAGAAGAAGGCCGACCTGAATGCACAGGCTAAAGATATTTTGAACAAAGCAACGCCTTATGCTGAAAAAGCGCTTTCTCTCATGGAGACCAGCACAAAAAAATCGGATAAATCAAAATACAAATCCATTGCTGATCTTTTACAGCGTATTTACACAAGCCTGAACCAGCCTGATAAGGTTAAGTTTTACCAGGGCAAATATGATGCGGCCGATTCCAAATTTGTTAACTAAGGATAGGAATAACACGATATTAATGCTGAGGCCCGGAAGATTTCCGGGCTTTTTTGTTGACTGAAAAATTTGGTAAACTATTTGTATTAGCCAGATAAAATATTCAAAGATGCAACAGGAAAATTCTTCAGAAACCGGGCTTTCTATTATGCTGTGGATAGTAATGATACTTACCGTAGGCTGTATTGGAAGTTTATTTATAGCAGGGTAAGGAGCTACAGGCTTAAAAATTTTATTCTGACCACAAAATATCCGGCGTGTTTTGACCGTTAATAATATTCATGTGTTCATAAAAAGTATGATTAGATAAAGCGGCCCTTTTTTTAAAGGGCTTCTTTATTTAAGGTAAGATGTATGACCTTGTCGGCAGACAGCATTCACATTTAAAATTTAAGATCTAAGTTTTTGAACACTATAATTCTTTAGACCTCTTTTTGTTCACCTGACGCTGCGCCTGCTTAACTTTCCGGATTATATTAATTCGTTTAAAATAAATAAGGGGATCTGCATAATAATATTTAAGATAGTGTCGTTTTTTATTTGCTTGCGTTATGAACAAGCATTACAAGAACACCTAAGCCTTCTATACGAAGGCTTTTTTATTCCGGTATAACTGCAGTTATCTTTTCAGGGCGGTGATGTGGATGGAGTCAAGCTGCAGCGAATCTATTCTTGTATTATTATATGCCTTGTTATAAAAAGCGAATGCGCTGTCACGGTCGCTGAATTCTTTTTTCATCGCCGTCTTCTTATAATCCAGGCAGTGAGCTGTGTATTTGTGATCCTTGGGGAACCGCCCGCCGTATTCATCTGTTGTATAATAAAATGGACAACCAATGTTTATGATATTGCTTACTATCCAGGTAACAACATAGATCATTAGAACGAATATTAATTGTGGGATTTGTTAGTCCTGGAAATTAAAAGGATAAGGAGGATAGTACTCGCTGTGTTATTTCTAGGGGATGGTCTTCTGAAGGGGTGGTATAAAATTAGGAAATAGGTAGATAAGTTTTTTACCTAGTTAACATAATATTAATTATAGGCTTCTTTGATATTGTTCTGTTTATTTCTTTTGGTAGTTGCTACCTTACGATTTTTCCCGGCCCTGATCCTTTAATTCCTGGGCGGCGAAAAATCGTAAGGTAGCAACTAAAGGCAATATCAAAGAAAGCCTATAACACGGATATGTTAAGCAGGGCGCACAGGGCTTGGGAGAAAAAGTGTCATAAAAATTGTAGGCTAACGCCACTTGTTTTTTATCGTAGCGAGTATTAGACCATTTGTATTAAATCAAAATACATTTGCCTTGTATCTAAATCCTTATCCTTATCTGTAAAATATTTAAAGTCGTTTTTTTCATAGAACCCAAGCGATTTTTTATAAGCGTCAACAGTAATATATTTACAGCCGGTTCTGTTGTCTGTCACAAACAGCACTTTTAAATAATCTAAAATCGCCTTACCATATCCCGTTCCTTTATATTCTTTACTAACTCCAAGCCTACCCAACTTCACAGCTGGATAAGTTGAAATTCTTTTTGAATTCGGAAAACTTTTTCTAAATCTGTTCCATAAATTCCTGTCCCCGTCCAAGTTTTTGATGGATACCATATCATTTGCTATGCTAAAAAAGGCAATGGTATTATTTTTATCCTGATCTTCAATTAAGTAAGTCACAGACATTAGCTGTTTTGCATAATGTTTAGCATCATTAAATAAAAAGTCATTTAAATCTGGGTCGTCACAATCAAACGGAAGGATAATATGGTTATCCGTCAACCTTACAAATTGAAGGGATGAAATATCAACGGAATTTGGCAATAGAAACCAGTTTGCTATAATTTTCCCTCATGATAGCAAGCTCATGACCAGAAACCTTTTTGTGTTCGGTTTTACGCATTTCTTCCATGAAACGCTCTGCGTCTTTACCTTTTAAAATTGGAGTATGTTTAATTGGCTTTGCCATAAATTTGGCATTAATCTAACGTAATTTGTGACCTAAAAATGATACACAACTTTGTTATGCATTACAAATCTACAACATTAGTATGCAATTTTGTATACAAATTTGATAATAATTTTGAATCAATTTTAAAATTAGGAAACTTTTTTACAACAACAGATACCCTATGTAATTGATTGTAAGTTGATTATATAGTATTATGAAAAATTGCCCAAGATACCCGGCAATTTTGCTTCGCTCTTTAAATACAATTTTTCCGACCACTTTTGCTCTCCTTCCCCTAAATGCTTTCGTAAAAAATAAACTTACGAAAAGCGGCTAACCTGCTTGAACATATCCTAATACATTATAGGCTTCTTTGATATTGTTCTGTTTATTTCTTTTCCAAAGACACTATCGTTCCGTTTAAACTAGAAGATTTTCAATTGGTTATATAAAAGTTCTTTGACATCTTGATTGTTATTCTTTTGAAGGAGCTGATTTATAGGTGTTTTGTCCAATAGTGAAGCACCTAAAATCTGTAGAATTTCATAGGGAGAATATGTTAGTTTTAGTTTCTTTTTAATTATCGTTACGAGAGTATATGTAACAATGGCTGTGTAAACTTGTGTCTTGACAGCGTTTTCTGTTCTACCCCAAAAGGTAGTGATTTTGAGATGCTGTTTGATCCATTTGAAGAATAATTCGATTTTCCATCTGTGTTTATAAATTGATGCAATTTCTTCAGCTTTTAATTCCATGTTATTGGTTAGGAAAATAAATATTCTTTTTTGTGTTTCATCAAAGAATTTGATTCTTCTGAACATTTCAGGATATCCCTGAAAAGAAATAAAACCTGTAAGAACACCTGTTTGATCGCTACGGATACCGGCAGCCTTATTAATGGATGAAGAATACCTACGCTTAAATCTCAGTTTGATTTTAGATCTGACCACAAAGAAAGATTTCGATTGATGGATTATAAATAATCTTTTAAAATCAAGGTATCCCCGATCGAAAATATAGAAGCTACCTTGCTCATAGGTGATCATATCCATGGCTTTTACATCATGTACTGACCCTGCTGAAACATGGATGAATACTGGGATTGAAGTTCGCACATCAAACTGTGTATGTAGTTTCACAGCTCCTTTGGCTCTTCTAAATGTTGCCCAACAAAACATGCTCAAACACAAATCAATAGTAGTAGAATCAAATGCATACGCCGGGCTTGAAAAGGAAAACGGATTTTCAATCTCTGACAAATACAATTTTCTGGCTTCCTCAACAAGATAATAAGCGAATTCCTGATAAATACTAAAAGGTCTTTGCTCGTTAGTTCTGGAAAGATTTGCTTTAGAAATCCCTTTTCCAAAACCCAGATGATAAAGTTTACTTCGATGAGCGTTGATAGTTAAAACCAAATCACTTAGGCTTTCTCTGTTACTAAGCTGGCCGAACATCATACAAAGAAGTTGATTCCAACAACTAAAGTGGCGAATCTTATAATTTCCTTTATGCTTTGCAACTAACCTGTCAAAAACTCGTTGTGGCAAAAACGAACTGATTTGGGTAAAAACATATTTTCCTTGGTTCATGGCCAAAACAAGCCAATTCTGACGAATTCTCTTGAAATCGTCACCGATCTAAAATTCCTTCAAATGCAAGCCAATCAAGATTTTCAAAGAACTTTGCTTATTCTAAGCGGAACGATACTGTTCCAAAGAATCAAAGTGGTAGTGCTACTTACGATTTTTCCGGGCTGATCCTTTAATTCCTGGCAGCGAAAAATCGTAAGTAGCAACTAAAGGCGATATACAAAGGAAGTCTATACGCGGATATGTTAAGCAGGGCGCAAGGAGTTAAGCTTTCCTTACCATTTTTTATATTTTTCTTTTTACCTGCCACATGCTAGTATTACATTATGGATTAGATTAGGGGGTATGACAGGAGATTATTTTTTGAAAAATTCGCTATAATTGGTGTTTAAGTTTGTCCATTTTGCCAAATCATATTTATAAAAAATACCTGAAGTATAGTTTTCTTTTTTTCCTCTCGAATCGGTATAAGTAATGTTATATATAAAAAGATACTGCCTCGTATCATATATTATTTTAGAAATATTATCTGGAACATAAATTTCATTACAATCTGGTTTGGCTGAAAAGTTAATTATCCAAGTACCTATTTTGATTTTATCAAACTTGTTTAGCTTATGTACTGCAATAAGTTCGAGTTGTACATTTTTTGCTACGGCATCCCCAAAATTGCAAACAGCAAGCTTAATATTCATCCTGTTTGGTAATGTATCACATCTCAATAGATACTCGCCCGGTTGAATTAGAATTGTACCCTCACGTTTGCCCGAAGTGTCTATTTTTCTGACAGTATTTCCTAACCTATCAACCTTAAGTCCGTATTGTGCTAATAATTCGGTCGTATAGTTATGGTAACTAATTATACTGTCTGTATACTCTTTTTGTGATGCTTTACTTTCATTTCTAAGATAAAAAATTTGTTCACTAAGAACACTTGACCTTGCGTTTAAACTATCAATTGTTGCAGAATCCTTATCCTGTTGATCCGAGTTCCGGTTCGTTACCCATATCGAAAGACCCATTATGAATAATCCTATAGTCATTTCTATTCCAAGCTTCCACGTTATACCATTTTTTAAACTATGGTAAGCGGAGTTAAACAATAACCCAAATCCTAACACGGGTAAAGCAATATCAGAAAAATTCATTTCGGTTGTCTTTTCTTAATTACTAAACGCATGTAGATACATACAAGCATAACAATACTAAAAGATAACAATATAATTGGGAATAGAACCCGGAAAAATCAGCATTAAAAAAAGTATTAACTTGCATACTTCTCACAGTAACAAGTAATACTATTTGGGTAGTTATAACTACCTTTTTTTATTTGAGGCCTTACGGCTTAGAGCAATTTTTCAAGTTACTGTTGCGAATTCCTCCGGACTCTTTTATATGTATCTTAGGAGATGAACCTGCGCGAAATATTACTCGCTGAACATTCAAAAGCCAACTGTAACCGGATCGTAAAATGGGTAGGTGATTCCCAGGAAAGATTTGATGAGCTGTTCAGGCTGTTTATTACGGATGAATACCGGGTGTCCCAACGTGCGGCCTGGCCACTAAATTATTGCGCCACAGAACACCCGGAATTAATTGCAGCCCATTTCGGGAAGCTGATCAAAAACCTTTCAAGGAAAGATATTCATGATGCTGTAAAGCGAAACACTGTAAGATTGCTTCAATATATTAACATCCCTGAGAAACATGAAGGAGCCATAATGGACGTATGCTTCGCATACATCTCAAACCCTTCCGAGGCGGTGGCCGTAAAAGCATTCTCTCTCTCAGTGCTGGGAAAACTTTCGAAAAAATACCCGGAAATAATTAATGAAATAAGATCTGTGATAGATACGGAATGGCAGAAAACACCAGCCCTGCGCTCACGGGCTAAAAAACTACCCTTTCTTCAATAATTATTTCACCTGCACGGGATATTTCCTTATCGCCTCAAACACGATGTCGTGAAACCTGTCTTCTTCACCAAATAATATCTTGTGGCGGATGGGAAATACATATACCGGAAGCTGCTTTAATTCATTTTCAAATTTTGCCAGCCGCACACCATCTTTTTCCGTAGTGAGAATGATCTTATTATCAGACTCTATCGCTTCAAACTCTTCCTGTATCTCCTTCAGATCAGCGGTATTAAATATATGATGATCCCTGAAACGCATCATATCATACGTTTCAACATAAGTATTCAATACTTCTTTCAGAGGTTTTGGATTGGCAATACCACATACAAGAAGAATGTTCGTGTCCGGAGTCAAAAACCTTTCTTCTTTATTGAACAAATGATAAGGACTGCCGTATTCTATCTTACTGAAAAAGACCTGCTGATATTCCAGGGGCTTAATTTCCCTGGTGATCTTTTCTTTTTCTTCCATGGTAAGATGAGACTTACACTTCGTAACGATGATCACATCAGCCCTTTTATAACTGCTTTTCAGATCACGAAGGTTGCCTGCTGGCAATAAAAAATCACGCGTAAAAAGATCACGGTATTCCGTAAGAAGAATATTGAGGCCCGCCTTTACATGCCGGTGCTGGAATGCATCATCAAGAATGATCACCCTTGTATCCGGCCTGTCGTGCAGCAATTGCGGAATGGAAACCAGCCGCTCCTCAGCAACAGATACAGTTATCTCCGGGAACTTATTGTAAAACTGCATAGGCTCATCACCGATGTCCAGAGCAGTTGTATTTTCATTCGCGATGGCAAATCCTTTAGTCTTTCTTTTATAACCCCTGCTCATGGTGGCAACCTGGTATTCATCTTTTAAAAGCCTTACAAGATATTCCACCATCGGCGTTTTACCTGTGCCGCCAACGGAAAGGTTACCTACACAGATGATGGGAAAGTTGAAAGAGACAGAGCGGAAAATATTTTTATCGAATAATTTATTACGCAGCCATATCACACAGCCATAAAGAATGGACAAAGGGAACAGCACAAACCGGAAACTTTTTAACATGGCTTATTTTTTCTGGTACACATCCGCAAATTCCGGAGACCTGTCAAGCACTTTCTTTGCAAAGGGACAGGTTGCTGTAACGATGTATGATTTCTCCCTGGCATAATTTACGGCCGATTCCACCAGCTTTCGCCCGATGCCTTTACCGGCAAGCATGTCATTGACCTCAGTGTGAACGATCAGCAGATTATTTTCATCCGGGAACTGGTAGTCCATTTCGGCGAGTGTTTCGCCTGATTCTTCAATGTAGAATCGCCCCGTGTTATCATGTCTTTCATTTAGTATCTCCATATCAAAAAGAATATACCCGTTCAGGTGTGATACAATAGTGTAAAGGGATGTCAAATTCTGTTACATCATCGATGCTTTCCTCCGCTTCAAAAAAAGCCAATCCTACCCTGATAACGTCAGGATTGCATTTCAAAAAGAACCTGTCGTAAAATCCTTTTCCATACCCTACGCGGTAGCCTTTTTTGTCAAAAGCGAGTAAAGGGGTCAGCACAAGATCGATCTCGTATGCGGCAACCTTCTCCCCCGCCACCGGCTCTACTATTCCAAATGAATTGGCAGCCATCTCCGTATCCTGGTTATAAATGTAATGGCGCATCTCGCCTTCATCCAGGTTTATCTTCGGAACAACAACCTGCAGGGCAGGATTTTTAAAAGCAAGATAACGCGTAAATATCCCCGTTTCCATTTCATTCATCTCCTCCATGGCAAGGTAAGTATGAACGCAATTGATAAATGGCAGATCAAGCTTTTGAAAATTTATCAGCGCGAGGTCGGTCCACCTTTCCTTATCTTTTAAAGACATCTCTTTTCTTTTCCGCCTGTAAATTTTTCTTATCTCGGCTTTCGTCACTCCGGCTATTTATTAATAAAGATAGAGAAAACAGTAGTCCCGTAATTTCGCTGTGTTTTGAAGTACGGGAACTTTTTATAGTCATTGGCAGGTGTATGCTCAAGAATGAACCATCCGCCTTCTGAAAGTATTCTTTTTTCAAAGACGATTTCGGGAAGTAAGTTGATGGTAGTGAGCGCATATGGCGGACCGGCAAATACAAGATCAAATTTATCGCTACACAGTTCAAGAAACCTGAAGACATCCATTTTTATCACCTTAAAACCAGGCAGGGCAAGCATTTCCGAAGTCTTCTTAATAAACTCGTACATCGCCGGGTCTTTTTCAACAACCGTCAGGTCCGCCGCTCCGCGTGAGGAAAGCTCATAGCTGATACTCCCTGTACCTCCAAATATATCAAGGGTTTTAAGTGATTCGATATCCAGGTTGTTTTCAATAATATTGAACAGGCCTTCCTTCGCAATATCAGTGGTCGGCCGTGTATAGGGCATTTTTCCCGGGGGATTTATTTTTCTTCCCCCATGTATCCCGCTTATTATACGCATTTGGCATAGGAATACAGGTGACTGAAATAGTGTGCTGGCAATACTTTCAGGCCTTCGGCATACTCATACTCACCCGGAAGGCTGTCATAATTTATCTTTCCAAAATAATGTTCCATCTCTTTCGCCAGGACGCCCAAAGGGTCAACTACGCCAGCGGCCTGCAACGCAACATTACCGGCACTGAAACGGGTTTGAATATTCTTCAAATGATACAGTACATCCGCAGTTGATTCATAAGGATACGTTTGAATAAGCTGAAGCATTTCGTTCCTGGTAAACATCACCGTGAAAGATTCATTATTGAATACGAGCTTCATCCCCTCTCCTTTCATTCCCTGCCGTATGAGTAAAGAATAATAATGATGGAACGAAGCCACGGGAAACTGTTCAACAAGCGTTTTATGAAGTACCGCAGGCATCCGGTAGACATTACAGATATTCTTTTCAGAAACGATATCTGCAGCCACCGCAGAATCCTCCATGTTACCGAAAAGTTTATCGAGAAGCATTTCATTTTCCCCCGGCAGGTATAATTCTTCCGGCAGCAAGGTGCATTCATTGCCGGCCCAGGTGATCATTACTTTCCTGTAACTTTTTCCCAACAACGGATGCTCATGAAAGATCTGTTTCAGGTTCCGGTTCGTGTCGCTGCCTGTTGGAAAATGATAAGCTGAAAGCCCGTGAAATTTTTTACTTACATCATTTTCAAAAACAAAATAAAAACCATGTGGACCTACTTCACAGATCAAATTAGTTTCCAGGAAAAATATTGCTTCGGGTACAATTTCAAAAACCGGCTTCACTACATAAGTTTGAGGCTGCAATTTACGGACGATAATGTTAATCCGGCAAAACGGTTGTACGTTTAAACGGTTGAAGACTTTTGGGAATGAACCTTCAAACATTTTTGATCAGCTGATAGTACACTGGAGGTTACCTTTTGGCCCTTTAGCCGGATAACCGGATTAACTTTTTAGGTAGACCGGCTATAGGGTTATCCGGCTACACGGTTAACAATATTTATATTTAGAAACTTCAATAGTCAATTAAAAGCTTAATCACAAAGGTTGATTACCGTTTAAACGTATAGCCCGATTACCGGATTAACATTTATGTTTGCGAGGGTATGACTACAACAGATAAAAGTTTACAGGTTAGTATCACAAACAGGCAGATCCTCAAAATTGCCATGCCCATAACCGTTGCATTGATCATACCCAATGTAAACTTTTTTACCAATAACATTTTTCTTGGTGGCCTGGGTGAAAGGGAATTGGGAAATGCCGGCACTACCGGCGTATTTTATCTCATCCTGATGGTAAGCGGTAACGGCCTTAGTAATGCGTTACAGGTGCTGATTTCAAGGCATGCAGGTGAAGGAAATATTGCTGCCATCCATAAAGTATTTGCACAGGGAATACGGCTGGCTTTACAATTTGCATTTATAGGGATGCTGCTTACGTGGTTCATTGCCCCTCTCCTGCTGCGCCCTTTTATAAGCCCGGAAAATTTCAGGATGGAAATGGATTTTTTGAATATACGAGTGTGCGGGCTGCCCTTTCTTTACCTTTTTCAATGCGGTAATGCATTTCTAATCGGCAGCCTCAACAGCAGGTATATTATTATTGGAATGATCTCCGAGGCAGTGATAAATATTTTCTTTGACTATGTATTGATATACGGCGCCCTTAAATTCCCTGCCCTCGGTTTTAATGGTGCAGCAGTTGCTTCTGTTATAGCAGAGATATCCGGTATGGCCATTGTGTACATTGTTATTTTTCGCCAGGGCCTCAAAAAAAAATTCAGTCTTTTTTCGGATATGTCGCGTGATAAGACGACTGGAAGATCGATCATTAATATTGCCCTGCCCCTTGTTGCGCAATTTTCCATCAGCCTTGTAACATGGCTTGTATTTTTCATACTGCTGGAGAATTATGGTGAAAGGGCAAAGGCAATATCAAACGCCATGCGGAACGTATTTGGATTTTTCGGTGTCTTTCTCTGGGCCTTTGCCAGCACCACCAATATGATGGTAAGCAACCTTATTGGCCAGGGATCGCATCGCAAAGTGGAAGAAGCGGTTTATAAGATCATGAAACTAAGTGTTGGCGGCACTTTCATAATGCTCGGGCTCCTCAATATTTTCCCGGAATATTTTCTCAGGCTCTTTGGCCAGACGAATGAATTTGTTACTGAAGCGATACCCGTGATCAGGGTGATCTCGCTCGGCATGATCGGGATGAGCGCCGCAACCATATGGCTCAATGCAGTTACCGGAACGGGGAAAACAAGAATGAACCTCCTGATCGAGATGTCTGCCGTTATATGTTATCTCATTTACATCTACGTGGTAATGATAAGGATGAAATTATCACTCACCATGGCATGGACAAATGAATTTATTTATTGGGCCGTGATATTTGGAATTTCATTCTGGTATATAAAAAGCAAAAGATGGATGGCTGATATGAATTGAGAATTTATTTTCTACCTTCGGAGAACAAAAGTTAACAGCGTTCAGGCAAAGTCGGAATTTAAACCCTGCGTAAACGCTGCATATTATTTCCCGGAAGAAACTAAAATTTATTTCTTCAAATTAGTTTCAAACAATTTGAATATCCTTTTATATTCATCCATCCAACTGGTTGGTTCAATGAAACCATGATCTTCCATAGGATAAACAGCAAGTTCCCAGTTTTCCTTTTTCAATTCTATCAGGCGCTGTGTCAACTTCACTATATCCTGGAAATGTACATTTACATCCACCATTCCATGACACATAAGCAACGCGCCTTTTAACCCTTCCGCATAATAAATAGGTGAACTTTTTTGATAGGCTATACTGTCGAGAAAAGGTTCGTTGAGAATATTTGATGTATAACCATGATTATAATTTGCCCAGTCTGTTACGGAACGCAATCCCGCTCCTGCAGCAAACACGCCGGGTTTTGTAAACATCGCCATCAAAGTAATAAAACCTCCATACGAGCCTCCATAAATACCGATGCGCTTCGGATCGATCCCTAAATTTTCAACAAGATATTTTGCGCCATCCACCTGGTCGGTGAGATCTTTGCCTCCCATATGCCTGTAAATACCGGTACGCCAGTTACGTCCATATCCCGCACTGCCGCGGTAATCCATGTCCAGCACGGTATAACCATTCTCTGCAAGAAGATTGTGAAACATGTATTCCCTAAAGTAAGAGCTCCACCATTTATGTGCATTCTGTAAATAGCCGGCTCCATGAACAAATATCACAGCAGGTTTGAGAGGATGCGGATTTTTGGGCCGGAACAATCTCGCGTACACTTTTGCGCCATCAGATGCAGTGATGGTTATCACTTCCGGATCTATCCATGAAATATTTTTGAATTCTTCCGATTGCGCCTTATCTGTGACCTGGATCGCTTTTGACCCGGGCCTGTTCTCCTGCCAGTAGAGTTCCCATGGTTTATTGCTGTAGGAATAACGCACCGCCAGGTATTTTTCATCCGGCGAAACAGTTACCTCGTTGGCACCGGTCATGGTCGTTATCCTCTCCGCCTTACCACCATTTACTGAGAGCCTGTAAAATTGTTGTTCACCCGGGTGAACTTCATTGGTGGTGATGTAGAAATATTTTTTTTCCCTGGAAAGCTCCACTTTCTGAACTTCATAATTACCGGAGGTAAGTTGTGTTTTTACCCCACTGTTCACGTTAATTTTATAAAGATGAGAGTAGCCTGTTGCTTCGCTTTGAAACCAGTAAGTACTATCATCGATCCACTTATTATCATTTCTTGAGAACTGTGTTGTACCCGGCCCACCTATCCATGCTTCGTCGCGCTGCCTGTCAAGTATCTTCAGCTTTGCCGTTGCAGGATCAAGCAGTGCTATCCACCGATCTTTATTATCGGCTGAATAAACCTCCACTACCGCACGGGTGCCGGCTTCATTCCAAAATGGTCCGAGAAATGAGACCTGTCTTGCGGCCGGCCTTTTCTTTGTAGTATCTGCTTTATAATCTTTTACATAATCAGCCGGATCCATAATACCCGTTAACTGCTCAGCTTTTACGGGCAATACCGTATCTTTTTCCCTGTCGTAAACGAACATCTCGCTTGTTCCAAAAGCAGCGCCAACCTTGGTTCTTCCGTTAATATCCTGTGTAAACCCGGACTCAGTTACATAGTCGGGGATTATTGTGTTTCGTGCGGTAAGCGTTTTGAATAAATGATACGTGATGAACCTGGCGTCGGGGCTTACCGTGATACCCGTAACAAATTTATCTTCAAAATAAATCGGTTTTGGATCCTTCTCCTTCGGCAAAGCATTACGGGCAGCTTCAGCACTGTCTCTTTTTTGTTTCCTTGCACGCAGCACTTCCATATTTCTTAACTGGTCATTCTTAAGCCATGCTTCCTGCGGGTTCAGATTCTCCTTTTTAACTTCCGGAGGTGATTTAAGAAAATTGGTTAACTGCATGGTGCTGCCATTGGCTATATCCCATGCATACATGTTGCTGCTCCGGGTATAGGCGATCTTTGAATCATGTATAATGAATGAAGGATTGCTTTCTGTTTCTGTAGTCTGCGTAATTCTTTTTACCGTGCCGCTTTTTACATCTGACAGGTAGATGTCGCCGTTTAAAACATAGACATAGGCAGTGCGACCGGAATTATAAGTGACATTTGATGCAGCCGGCTTTTGACGGATCGCCCACGTTGTTTTTTTAGGATGAAGGTCATTTTTATTGATATAGTAAACGGAATCGGATATTTTTTTTTCCGGGTTCCACCTGAATAAAAGATCACCATCGTTGGTCCAGTAACTCACCCAGGGTGAAGATCCGATCCATAAAGTATCCTGCATTATTTTCTCAACTGTAAGTTTGCCCGGCAGCTGCGCATAGAGAGACGGTGCCCCGATCAGTGACAGAAACAAAAGAATTTTTTTCATGTTAAAGGAAGAATTGGTTTCACAAAAAGGGGAACAATTACGTTCCCCGTTGTTACCCGACCTGGATTCGAACCAAGACAATCAGAATCAGAATCTGACGTACTACCGTTATACTATCGGGCAAAATGCAAAAATACTACAATAAAAAATTTCGGGCATTTTTTTACTGATCTTTCCATGTATTATTTTCAGAATTAACATCCGGGAATATCCTGTTTGGGTCAATGGACAATGACCTGATCTTTTCTGTTGAATTTAATTTCACGAGGAAACTGGTATTATTCTGCCATACTTCCGCAGGAAGTTTTACCGTGGACTTCCTGCCGCTTACCGTTTCATATTCAAGGTAGATGGGCATTGCCATTCTATCAAGATTATCTACCAGCACAAGGGCGCCTTTTGCAGGATCCCCACTTATATATACTGGCTCATTTACACGCTGATCAAGCGACCAGTTCTCGATAAACATTTGACGCCAATACCAGGCAAGATCTTCACCCGCTGAATTTTCTATCATCCTGAAAAAATCAAACGGCGAAGGGTGTTTATAAGACCATTTGAGAATATAATTTTTGAACGCAAAATCAAAACGCTGCGGACCAATGATCTCATTCCGCAAGAGGTGGAGCGCATAAGCCGGCCGGTAATATAAAGAGTTCCCGATACTGATCTCTTTCATGCCATCGGGTGTAAGCATCACGCCTTCCGTTCCTTCGCCAAACTTATCGTATGCAGAAAGATATGGTTCTAATTTCCGGAACTCCCCGTCATTAAAATCTTCGGCAGTTATGTTATTGATGAAAGTATTGAAGCCTTCATCCATCCACCCGTATTTTCTTTCATTGCTTCCTACGATCATCGGAAACCAGGTATGCCCGAATTCATGATTGGTAACATCAAATAATTTTTCACCTGCATCCTTTGCAGCACAGAATATGATGCCGGGATATTCCATGCCATTTACATTGCAGGCTACATTTACCGCAGTGTTGTAAGGATACTCGGTATAACGTTTAGAATAATTTTCCAGCACACCTTTTACAAATTCAGTTGACCTTGGCCATCCGCTTGGTTTATTTGTTTCAACCGGATATACGCTCATGGCCACCGCTTTTCTTCCCGACGGCAGATTGATACGTGCCGCATCCCAGATAAATGACTTTGAAGAAGCCCAGGCAACATCCCTGGCGTTACTGATCTTAAAATGCCATGAACGGCGCTTCCCTGTTTCAACACTGTGTATTTCAGATGGCTGCCGTATTACGATGGTCTTATCGCTTTGTTTTGCAATACTAAAACGGTTGAGCTGAGCCGGGGTAAGAACCTCATCGGGATTCTGTAGATCGCCTGATGAAACAACAACGTGGCCCGCTGGCGCATTTATAGTAACGTCATAGTCGCCGTAATCAAGATAGAATTCGCCGCCGCCTAAGTACGGCATGGTGTTCCACCCCTGTAAATCGTCAAATACACACATGCGCGGAAACCATTGTGCAATTGTATAAATATTCCCATTCACGGACGGAAGAATGCCACCACGATCAGAACCAACAGGCGGTATCTCAAAAAAATATTCTATCCTGATCTTTGTTGTACCACCAGATTGCAATTGTTTTGGCAACAGTAACTGCATGCGTGTATCAGTAATGACCGGATTTATAACGGTCTCACTTACTTTTCCTGCGACTGTATTAATAATTTTTACCGATTTGATCACATAGCCGCCATTGAAAAGTGTATTGATGTCACCGTACCTGCTGCTGCTATTGGCAGGGAGCTTTGCATATCCCCTGGAATTTTTATTGTACAGATTTTGGTCTAGCTGCAGCCACAGGTAATCCAGATTATGCGGACTGTTATTGATGTAGGTAATTACTTCGGTTGCGCTGATGGAATTTTTTTCATCATCAAAAAATGCATTGATCAGGTAGTTTGCTTTATTCTGCCAGTATTTAGGCCCAGGTTCACCATTGGCACCACGATATTCATTTACAGATGGCGGGTAAAACAATGGCGAGAACAAAACGTGCGGATCATATTTTGTTCCGGCTTGTGAGAAAGAAATAAAACAATTGCAAATAAAAATGAGAGAAAATAAAATCTTCATGCGGTAAACTGAAACGGTAAATGTAAAAATTTGAAAGCAGGAGAAAAAACCATCTATCCATTTTTAAATTCAAAAATCCCTATGCCAGGTAACCCCCACTGACCCCTGCAGGCCTGCCACCGGTGGAAATTTCTTTTTAAGTGATATGCTGATGTGCCTTACCTGTTCATACCTCTCACGGATAGTGTTGCCTATATCCATCACAACTGTTTCCAGCAATGGCGTGGGAATATTCATTCTTTGCTGTACGATATTAAACAGATCAACATAGTTCAGTGTCTGTGATAATTCCTGTGGCGTTTCAGTTTCATGAAACTGTACATCAGCATTTACAACATATTCATTGCCCAATCTCCTTTCCTCATCATGTATACCATGATAAGCGTAAAATGAAACATCAAACAGGTGGATAGTAAGCAATGTACAGGCAGGTTTAAAGATCTAAAATGAATTGAGTTTTTTAGGTTGACATCTAGAAAAATGGATCAAAGTCCTTTGGCACTTAAATATCTTTCTGCATCCAATGCAGCCATGCAGCCGGAACCCGCAGCTGTAACGGCCTGGCGATAGATCTTATCCTGCAGGTCACCTGCCGCAAACACGCCTTCAATATTTGTTTTGGAAGTACCGGGAATGGTTTTTATATAACCGCTTTCATCCATATCGAGCCAGCCTTTGAATATCTGTGAATTGGGCTGGTGGCCGATAGCAACAAAAAAAGCACTTACCTGGATCACTTCTTTTTCACCAGTCACATTATTTTTTATACGCAGTGAATCAACTTTGTTTTCTCCTAATACTTCATCTACTTCAGTGTGCCAGTACACTTTGATGTTTGGAGTTTTTATTACCCGTTCCTGCATCACTTTACTTGCACGCATTTCTCCCTTACGTACCAACATATGAACCTTGCTGCATATCTTACTTAAATAGAGCGCTTCTTCTGCAGCCGTGTCACCCGCACCAACGATAGCCACTTCCTTTCCTTTAAAGAAAAAACCATCGCATACGGCACAGGCACTTACGCCGTATCCATTGAGGCGTTGTTCACTTTCAAGTCCCAGCCATTTAGCACTGGCTCCGGTGCTCAGGATCACTGCATCCGCCTCGATCCATTTTTCTTCATCGATCTGAACTTTAAAAGGTGATGCAGAAAAATCCACGTCGGTCGCCAGCCCATATCGGATATCAGTCCCCATTCTTGCCGCCTGCTTTTCAAAGTTCACCATCATATCCGGTCCCTGGATGCCATCCGGGTAGCCCGGGTAATTCTCCACTTCCGTAGTAATGGTTAACTGGCCACCCGGCTGTATACCCTGGTACAATACGGGCTTGAGGTTGGCCCTGGCAGCATATATGGCTGCCGTATATCCTGCCGGTCCTGATCCGATGATTAAACAATGAACGTGCTCGTTTGCGCTGTTTGTCTCCATAGTCAAATGTAAAGTTCAAATATACAGCACAGGAAACAAGGAATAAGAAATTACAAATAAGGAATTACAAAGTTGTGACTCTTTTAGAATCGTGGCTTTTCTCACGTTAGGAGATGTGGGCATCATAAACATTCCAATCAGAAGGAATAATGGATTATGAAATTGTGAATTTCTTATAAACGTGTAATTCCCTGCTTCCCGGGCGGGAGTATATTCGTATAAATAAAAAGCCCTTCTTTACAGAAGGGCCTGATTAGTTTGTTTGAATTTATTATCCCAGATAAGCTTTCAATGCACTGCTATACCTGGCCTTCTGTAAACGTTTGATAGCTCTCTCCTTGATCTGGCGGATGCGTTCCTTGGTAAGGTCGTACTTCTGCCCGATCTGTTCGATTGTTGTACCATTTTCTCCATCGAGGCCAAAATAAGCGTTGACGATCTCGGCTTCACGTGGACTAAGGGATTTCAATACCCTGCGGATCTCATTCTTCAATGAATCATGCATTACGTCCTCATCAGTTTCGCCGGCACCTTTCAGCAGGTCTCCCATGGCAACGTCTTCTGCTTCGTGCACGGGTGCATCCAGCGAAGTGTGACGGGTATTGCTCTGAAAAATGTTGTTGATCTCGGTTTCGCTCATTTCCAGGATCTCTGAAAGCTCTTCGGTAGACGGTTCCCTTTCATGTTCCTGTTCAAACGCCATGTAGGCTTTGTTTGCTTTGTTGTAGGTGCCAATTTTGTTTTGAGGCAGGCGGACTAATCTGCCCTGCTCTGCCAACGCCTGTAAAATGGACTGGCGGATCCACCATACCGCGTAAGAGATGAATTTAAATCCTTTTGTTTCATCAAAGCGTTGTGCTGCTTTGATCAGTCCGAGGTTACCCTCGTTGATAAGGTCACTAAGTGATAATCCCTGGTGTTGGTACTGTTTTGCAACTGATACTACGAAACGTAGGTTGGCTGTTGTGAGACGCTCAAGAGCTCTCTGGTCGCCCATCTTGATCTTTTGTGCTAAAATAGTTTCCTCTTCCGGAGTGATCATCCCGATCTTGGATATCTCCTGCAGGTATTTCTCGACGGCCTGCGAATCCCTGTTAGTGATCTGGGTAGCAATTTTAAGTTGCCTCATGTGTATGTAATTAAAAATTTAAAAGAACGCTTATAAGACAGAATAGTTGGGGAAATGTTGCAAAAGATAAGTTAAGGAAGACCAAATCTTAAGAATCATTATGCAAATTTACAATGCAAAATCCGCATTTCATAGCTTTTGGGGGAATAATCTCCCCGAACGGGAATAAAATGGTATAACCGGCCACAACCCAGTACCAACACACTTCTTACCGGATGCCACGGCTGTTAATTATTAATGATTAATTTAGCCCACTTATTTTCAAACGACTAAAAAGACAAACCCCGCCATGATCGATTACCGGTCCGATACTTTTACGAAACCCACTCCAGGCATGATGCAGGCGATCATCTCCGCACAGGTTGGAGACGATGTATTTGGTGAAGATCCCAGTGTAAACAAACTGGAATATATAGCGGCAGCAATGTTTGGAATGGAAGCCGGCATCTTTTGCCCATCAGGCACCATGACCAACCAGATAGCTATCAGGTGCCATACCCGGCCGGGAGACGAAGTGATATGCGACAGGATGAGTCATGTTTATGTATATGAGGGCGGTGGTATAGCGGTTAATTCAGGTTCACAGGTAAGAGCCCTGGAGGGCGACCGCGGCAGAATCAACGCCGAACAGGTAATGGAAGCCATAAACCCTGAGGATGTCCACCGGCCCAGGACCAGCCTCGTAACCTTGGAAAATACAGCAAATCGCGGTGGTGGCAGCTGCTATGAATTTTCTGATATTCAGCGAATTAAGGAGGTATGCCTCATAAATAATTTAAAATTACACCTGGATGGTGCGCGACTATTCAATGCCATGATCGCAAAGAATGAAGATCCAAAACAATACGGTGAGATCTTTGACAGCATTTCGATTTGTCTTAGTAAAGGGCTGGGGACACCGCTTGGAAGTGTTTTACTCGGAAAAGCAGACTATATAAAAGAGGCCCGCAGGGTAAGAAAGGTTATGGGTGGTGGCATGCGGCAGGCAGGATTTATGGCCGCTGCCGGAATATATGCACTTGAACACCACGTTCAACGGCTTGAGATAGATCATATGCATTGCAAAGCCGTGGCAGAGGCTCTGCTTAAAAAAGAATTTACCGGAAAAATGCTGCCGGTAGAAACCAACATTATCATTTTTGAGGTTACCGGTGAAAGCTATACGGCGCGTACACTTGCAACGGAATTCATGAAGAATGATATCAGCGTTATACCCATTTCCCCCACCCAGATCCGGATGGTATTTCACCTGGATGTAACCCAAGAAATGGTCAGGCAAACTATTGAAGTAATTGACAGCTTATAAATAAAAACTATGTTACCGAAAAAAGATCCAACTAAAACTAAGGCCTGGGAACTTTTACAGGATCATTACAAAGAGATGAAACATGCCCATCTCAAAGATCTGTTCAAGGAAGATAAGACCAGGTTCACCAATTACTCGCTGTCATTACAGGATATTCTCTGTGATTATTCAAAGAATATTATAAATGATACTACACTGCAGCTGTTATTACAGCTTGCTGACGAGTGTGGCCTCAAAGAAGCCATTGAAGCGATGTTCAGCGCGGAAAAGATCAATGTAACGGAAGATCGCGCCGTATTACATACAGCTTTACGGAATTTTTCGGGAAAGCCGGTGAAGGTTGATGGCAAAGATGTAATGCCCGATGTATTTAGGGTGCTGGATCAGATGAAATCATTCTGTGAAAAGATCCATTCAGGATCCTGGAAGGGATTTACCGGTAAGAAGATCAGGAACATTGTAAACATTGGAATAGGCGGCAGCGACCTCGGCCCTGTGATGGTAACTGAAGCGCTGAAACCTTATTGGGTACAGGATATAGAACCGTATTTTGTAAGCAATATCGATGGCAGTCACATAGCAGAAGTACTTAAAAAAATAAAACCGGAGGAAACTTTATTCCTCGTTGCTTCCAAAACTTTTACCACACAGGAGACAATGACAAACGCGTTTACTGCGCGTGAATGGTTTTTGAAAGAAGCGCAGGATGAAAAACACATCGCCCTGCATTTTGTTGCATTAAGTACCAATTCAAAAGATGTAAAGGAATTTGGAATTGCAGAGGAAAATATGTTTGAGTTCTGGGACTGGGTGGGGGGCAGATATAGTTTATGGAGTGCAATTGGCCTTTCAATAGCCCTCACCATTGGCTATGAAAATTTTGAACAGCTTTTAAGAGGTGCCCATGAAACGGACAATCATTTCCGCGAAAAATCACATGAAAAAAATCTCCCTGTTTTGATGGCATTGATAGGGATATGGTATGAGAATTTTTTCGGAGCCGCTACTGAAGCCATTCTACCCTACGACCAATACCTGCATCGCTTTGCAGCTTATTTTCAACAGGGTAATATGGAAAGCAATGGAAAATATGTTGACCGCAACGGCAATAAAGTTACCTATTCAACAGGGCCGGTTATTTGGGGTGAGCCCGGAACAAACGGGCAGCATGCCTTTTACCAGCTGATTCACCAGGGCACACAACTTATTCCCTGCGATTTTATTGCGCCTGCGATAAGCCACAATCCTATTGGCCTTCATCATAAAATATTACTGTCAAACTTCTTTGCGCAAACCGAAGCGCTGATGAATGGAAAAACGGCTGAAGAACTTAAAGCTGAAAATGTGCGTGAAGACCTTATACCATATAAAACGTTTGAAGGCAACCGCCCGACGAACTCATTCCTTATAAAAGAAATAACACCATTTACGCTTGGTGAGATGATAGCTTTATATGAACACAAAATATTCGTTCAGGGCATCATCTGGAATATCTACAGTTTTGATCAGTGGGGTGTTGAACTTGGGAAACAGCTTGCAAAGAAAATTTTACCTGAACTGGAAAGTGAAGCCTTTGTATCAAGCCATGATGGGTCCACTAACGGGCTTATCAATGCTTTTAAAACGTTCAGAAAGTAACTTGGGTGTTCATTTGTCAAAAAAAAATCCTCCCGGGTTGGGAGGATATAAGAACATAGGTCTGGTTTAGTTACCACTTATCCACTTCTTCATCATCCGGTTTAACATTCACCTCAGGTGTTGCCGTGGATGCAGGATCCGGAGCAGTATTATTTTCTTCTCCAGTTTCACCCGCAACTTCTGATTTTTCAGAAACCGGTTCAGAAGAAGCGTCTAAGGACTGCTCATTATTTTCTCCACCCTCGTACGGGGTATCATGATTAAATGCATCGAAATCAAAATCCGGCATCAGGTCGGTCTTTACAAAATCGATCGATTCGGTGAGGCCTTTAAGAAACTTATTGAAATCTTCTTTATAAAGGAATATTTTATGCCTGTCGTAGCCATCCTCGTTGAATCTCTTCCTGCTCTCCGTAATAGTTAAATAATAGTCATTTCCACGGGTAGCCCTTACATCAAAAAAGTACGTCCTGCGTTTTCCTGCCCTTATTCTTGCGCTATAGACACTTTCCAGTTTTTTGTCGTTGTTCTCGTACGCCACTGTATTATTTTTTAAGGTTAAATTTTAGTGTAGCAAAGATATATTTGTTTTTGTAATAGCAAAATTTTTACAAACCGTCCTGATCATCCGCATCTTTTCTATCCATTTTTTGCTGTTGTGCAAACATGGCAGCATACAATCCGTTGTTACGCAACAGTTCTTCGTGCGTGCCCTGTTCAGCGATAGCACCATCTTTCAAAAGAATGATCCGGGTAAAATCGAATAGAGAAAATATGCGATGAGTTATAACAACAGCGGTCTTATTTTCCAGGAAATGATAAAGATTATCTATGATGCTTCGTTCCGTTTTAGCATCAACAGCGCTCAGGCAATCATCAAATATCACTACCCGGTGGTCCTTCATTAAAGCCCTCGCAATGGAGATGCGTTGTTTTTGTCCGCCGCTGAGCGTTACCCCTCTCTCACCTATCATTGTTTCATATTGTTGAGGCAGTCTTTCTATTTCGCCACGCACCACCGCATTTTCCGCCGCGGCCTGTATCTCTTCCAACCGCGCTTCTTTCATGCCGAAACTAATATTGCCGGTGATGGTATCACTGAATAAAAAAACATCCTGTGGCACATAGCTCACCTGCGATCGCAGGGATTGCAAATTAATATCCTTAATGGAAATACCATCGTAAAAAATATCGCCATGCTGCGGGTCATACATCCGCAATAACAGTTGTGCAACCGTTGATTTACCGGAGCCTGTTTTCCCGACTATGGCTATCTTTTCGCCTTTGTTTATGTTAAGATTAAAATTCTTTAATGCATGAATGCCGGTGTGCGGATAGGTGAAATCAACATCCCTGAATTCAATATTGCCTTCCAGTACCAGGGGCCGGCTTACCTGGTTATTACGAATTGTAGAGCGCGTATGCAGGAACTCATTTATCCTGCGCTGGGATGTTGCCGCGCGCTGAACCATGCTGGCCGTCCAGCCAATGGCACTTACGGGAAAAGAAAGGATAAGAATATACATTACGAATTCACCGATAACACCAATGGTTATCTGGCCGTTTATAACGTAAAGTCCCCCGATTAAAATAGTAATAAGGGTGCTCAACCCTATCAGCAAACCAATTGAAGGAAAATAAATTGCTTCCGTTTTTGCAAGGGAAATGGCATTTTTCCTGTATTCTTCGCTATTCTTATTAAAAAATCCAAGCATAGATCTCTCCTGCACAAAAGATTTAATGACCCTTATGCCTGAATAGGACTCCTGTGCATTTGTAGTAAGATCGGAAAGCAGGGCCTGGATGCGGTCGCTCTTCCGGTGAATAATAGTGTTTACATAATAAATTGCAATTGCAAGCACAGGCAGTGGTGCAAGAACATACAGGGTGAGCTCACTGTTTTCCCTCAGCATATAAAAAACCGAAAATCCAATGGTCGCCGCCAGGTTAATGATATACATAAGCGCCGGACCGGAATACATCCTCACCCGGCTTACATCTTCTGAGATCCTGCTCATCAGGTCTCCGGTGGTATGTGTCTTGTAAAAATTTGTGTCTAGATCTTGATAGTGACTGAATACCTCATTCTTCTGATCATATTCAATATGCCGGCTCATTACAATTATCGTCTGTCGCATCAGGAACATAAAAAAGCCGCTCACCAGTGCCAATAGCAGCAGTATAACACCACAAACGAATATCTTATTTTTAAGAGGGGATGATTCAATGTTCCGGATAAATAATTTATCTACCAGGGGATCATAATTGGCCGTGTTAGCTTTTGTATCATCGTTTTTCAAAGAATGCTCAACAGTATTGAGAACGTATTTTGTTACCTGTGGTGAAAGAATGCGAAAGTAGTTAGACAGTACGATGAAAATAATTCCCAGTAAAAACAACCACCTGTATTTCCAGAAATATTTATTGAGCGCCGCGAGATGCTTCATTGTCGCAAAATTAACTGATTGGTTTTTGATACCGATTATTCATAAAGAATTACATTTAGTAAAATATCTTAAAAAACAACAACCCATGAAAAGATTTGCAGCAGCGGCAATATTACTGTATGCGTGTAATGGGGAACCCTCCTCGCCTGCACAGACACAATCGCCATCCACAAAATTATTACCGCAGGTAAGTACCGGTACAAAATCTGATTTCAAAAAACCCGACAAGCTGCCGGCGGGTATTGAGAACATCTTTGGAAAAATGCCATCAAAAGAGAACGGGTTTTATAAATTCTCATTTCCCCGAACGGATCTTTCAGTTAACATCAACGGCTTACAAATAGATCCACGGCTGGCCTTCACCACCTGGTTCTCATTTATGCCCACCGATTCAATGGGGGATGGTATGATGATGGGCGATGTGGTGCTGCTGGAAAGTGAATTTAAAAATGTTGAGAAAAAACTGGATGAAAAAGGCATTGATATATCTGCCATTCACAATCACCTGCTTGAAGAAAAACCGAAGGTGATGTATTTACATGTGATGGCGACCGGTAAGGCAATGGAATTATTCAGCAGCATCAAAGAAGTTCTATTGCAAACGGCTACTCCATTACATGCAGTGTTCAGTGATACTTCGCAGACAACCGATTGGGGGAGAACAGAAGACACGCTGGGACGAAAAGGCAAAAGACAGGGTAACATCCTTACATTCAATATCCCGCGCAATGAAAAAATTCAGGATGGAGGCATGGAGATCCCGGAGGGCTTTGGAATAAGCAGTGCAATTAATTTTCAAAAAACTGGAAACCGGGCTGCGGTGACTGGTGATCTTGTGCTGATCCCAAGTGAAGTGAGTACTGTTTCAAAAATACTTTCCCGCGGAAACATTGTGGTAACTGCGTTGCACAGTCATATGCTGTTTGAACAGCCACGACTTTTTTTCATGCATTTCTGGGCGGTAGATGACCCGGAAAAAATAGCTGCCGTTTTTCATGAAGTGCTGGAAAGCACAAATCATTAAAGTGAGTGGTGAGTAGTAAGTGGTGAGTTGGGAGTGGTGAGTTGGGAGTGGTGAGTTGGGAGTGATGAATCATTAGTCTCCCGGGGGTAGTAATTAGTCATCGCGTCTTTGTATACGTTCCGAAATTATGAAGCAGCTATTGACTTGATGACCTATTGACCAAATGACCTATTGAAAATGATTAAAGGATTTTCCAACAAGGTATTTGTTTAGCAGTGTCAGATTTTCGTGGCTGCTTAAAGCCTGGAGGTGGCGTGTATGATGCATATCGGTGCCAACAATATCGGCAAGGCCATTATCAAAAATATATCTGGCTGATTTTGCCACAGGAGCACCATAGTAGCCGCAGACAGACAGGAGGTTTACCTGGAGCAGAAAACCCAGCTCGCGCAGCCTGGAATATTCTGCATGATCACGGTGATAGTAGAAATAACGCTCAGGGTGCGCCAGCACTGGCTTATAGCCGGCCGTAATAATTGCAAAAAGCATTTCTTCCACATTTGAAGCCGGAACACTGTAGGGAAGTTCTGTCAACACCATGTTATCATGAATAGTAAGTAACGGGCCTTCTTTTACCAGGTTCATAAAATAATCATCAAGCATATATTCAGCGGCAGCGGATAATTCAATGTCAATGCCCGCTTCACTACATGCGGTCTTAACTTTTTGCAACTGCGCGTTTATGATAGCAGGGGTATTTTTAAAATAATCGCCGATAATGTGTGGTGTTGCGACAAGTTTTTTATATCCCAGGTTTTGCAATCCCCTTATTAACTGCAGTGAAGTTTCTATATCGGGAGAGCCATCATCGATGCCAGGCAGAATGTGCGAATGTATATCAGTATCAAGCGACAGGCCGGCAGACTCGGCTTGTTCCTTTTTACCTGAACCGAATAATTTAAACATTACCAGCTATTATTTTTTATTTCCTCGTAAACTTTCCGGATACCCTCTTCCAATGAAATAACTGATCTCCATCCGAGGCCATTCAGTTTTGAAACATCCATATATTTTTGCGGCGTTCCATCGGGCTTTGAGCTATCCATCTCTATGCTTCCCTTATATCCAACTACCTTAATTATGAGCCTGGCCAGGTCAAGAATACTGATGGGCTGCCCGGTGCCTACGTTTACAAGGCCGGGTTCATTATATTCCTGCATGAGAAAAATACATGCTTCAGCAAGTTCGTCCACGTATAAAAACTCCCTGAGGGGCGTACCGCTTCCCCATATTTTTACGGAAGGCTCATTATTTCTTTTTGCCGTTATCACTTTTCGTAAAATGGCCGGCAGCACGTGACTCTTTTCAAGATCATAATTATCATTTGGGCCATAAAGATTGGTTGGCATCACTGAAATAAAATTACATCCATACTGGGCGCGGTAGGCATCACATAATTTTATCCCGGCGATCTTAGCCACAGCATAAGGTTCATTGGTATGTTCCAGCAGACCGGTTAAGAGATATTCCTCCTTTAGAGGCTGTGGTGCCATCCGTGGATAAATACAGGATGATCCGAGGAACAATAATTTTTTTACATTGTTTACCCAGGAAGCGTGAACAATATTCGCCTCCATCATGAGGTTGTCATAAATGAATTCTGCCCTGTACAGGTTGTTTGCATTGATGCCTCCAACCCTGGCCGCTGCCAGGAAAACAAAGTCAGGCTTTTCCTTTTCAAAAAAAGAATTGACAGCATGCTGATCTGTAAGATCCAGTTCAGTTGACGTGCGTGTGAGAAGGTTGGAAAAACCTTTTTTTTCAAGTGCCCTTACGAGGGCACTACCTACCATGCCCCGGTGACCGGCGACATATATTTTGTCCTTGAGTTGCAATTATTCGTATTGGTGTTTTATAGAAAAGCCGCTTTCCTTGAGGATAAGATTTCGTTTGAAAAGTTCAATATCACTCTGAACCATTTCCTTAACCATTTGCGGGAGTGAGTATGTTGGTTTCCATCCAAGTTTCTCGTATGCTTTTGTAGCATCACCTATTAAAAGCTCCACCTCTGTAGGCCTGTAATACCGTGCATCTATTTTGATAACGGGAGTGCCCGGTTTCACTGCACCGCCGGCACATGAAACAACGTTCCCTGTTTCTTTTTCTTTCTCCCCTTTAAATTCAAGCTCTATGCCGGCTTCCCTGAATGCCATGATAGCAAAATCCCTTATGGTTGTGGTAACACCGGTTGCTATCACATAGTCCTCTGGTTTTTCCTGCTGAAGTATGAGGTACATTGCTTCCACATAATCTTTTGCGTGACCCCAGTCTCGCTGGCTGTTAAGGTTGCCGAGGTAAAGACAGTCCTGCAAACCAAGGGAGATCTTTGCTGCAGCTCTTGTGATCTTTCTCGTAACAAAGGTTTCACCCCGCAATGGTGATTCATGATTAAAGAGGATGCCGTTGCAGGCGTACATATTATATGCTTCCCTGTAATTTACCGTTATCCAGTAGGCATATAATTTTGCAACTGCATAAGGCGAACGCGGATAAAACGGCGTCCTTTCACTTTGGGGCACTTCCTGCACCAACCCGTACAATTCAGATGTAGATGCCTGGTATATCCTTGTTTTTTTTGTAAGCCCCAACAGCCGCACAGCTTCCAGGATGCGTAGTGTACCGATACCGTCTGCATTTGCCGTATATTCCGGTGTTTCAAAACTTACATGTACGTGGCTCATAGCCGCAAGGTTATATATCTCATCCGGCTGCACTTCCTGAATGATCCTTATAAGATTGGTGGAATCTGTAAGATCTCCGTAATGCAAAACGAGGTGAAGATCTTTCTCATGCGGATCTTCATACAGGTGATCTATCCTTTCCGTATTGAACAGCGAGCTTCTTCTTTTTATACCATGCACTTCGTAACCTTTGCCCAGCAATAACTCTGCGAGGTAGGCACCATCCTGGCCAGTAATACCCGTAATCAATGCTCTTTTTTTCATATTTATATCTGAATCTTTCCTCTAAAATTAATCCCTGGGAAAACTGGATAATGTATAAGATTTATAGGAAGTAATATTTTTTGAAAATTTAAAAAACAATGCCTTGTAAAACTGCGGCATTTTTATCAGTGGTTTAAGAATGGAAACGATAAGCGGGAATGGTATCTTATTTTTTTTCATGGCCAGGTAATCCCTGCGGTTTGCCCTTAACCTTCCGCTTAAACTTTCATTGCTGGCTCCTCCCGCTCTCATCTTAACGATAAGCTTCGGCAGGTAAAAAGAGCTGATACCGAAACGGTATAGATACCTGGCCATAAATTCAAAATCAGCTGCCGTAAAATAATGCGATTCATATCCGCCATATTTCTCAACCAGCCCGCGCCTTATATAAAAAGTAGGATGGGCAGGCATCCAGCCATATTTGAACCTGCGCCGCTCATAAGGGATACCTTTCCAGAAACGCAGCACCTTTTGCAGATCATTAGGTTCAACATATACAAGATCGCCGTATAATGAATCCATATTATTTTCTTTGAAACAACGAACGATCTCAGAGATCACATCTGCCGATGCCAATACATCATCACTGTTGAGAATGCCGATTATATCTCCTGTAGCAAGCTTCATTCCCTTATTCAATGCATCATACATACCGCCATCCTCTTCGGAGATCCATTTGCTGATATGCGGCGAATATTTTTTTATGATCTCAACTGTACCATCTGTTGAATTACCATCCACTACTATATATTCTATTTCAGGGTAGGTCTGCCTTACAATGGAATTGAAGCAGTCTTCCACATATTTTGCAGAATTATAAGTAACAGTAATAATTGAGACCTTAAAACTCATCTTTGGGCTTTTTTTTCCTCCTCACTAACGTTCAACCACGATATTTTCCAAAACCAACATATCCATATTTGTGCGAAGATAACAATCAAGTGCTTCGGTTGGACTATTTACGATCGGTTCATTTTCATTAAATGATGTATTCAGCAAAATGGGTATACCCGTCTTCTTTCTAAAGGTATCTATCAATGCATAATAACGTGGAGATGTTTCCCTGTCTACAGACTGCAAACGACCGGTACCATCCACATGCGTTACGGCCGGTATCTGATCACGCTTCTCCCCTTTTATGATAAAGACCTTTTCCATAAAGGGAACCTCATCATCCCTTTCAAAATATTCTGAAACATACTCCTTTAAAATGGAAGGTGCAAACGGCCTGAAACTTTCCCTCCGTTTGATCTTTGAATTAAGTATCTCTTTAGCATCATTTCTACGGGGATCTGCAAGAATGGACCTGCCACCCAGCGCGCGCGGTCCAAACTCAGCCCGTCCATTGAACCAGCCTACAACACCGCCGTTTACCAGGCATTCGGTTATCTTTTCATACAATTCGTTATCACCATATTCCTGCCAGCTTACACCTTTGCTTTTAAGTGACTCCCTTATTTCAACGTTGGTAAAATGGCTGCCTGTATAAGCTGTTCGTATTGCAGGTTGGCGCGGTTGTTTCAAAACCTGGTGTTGCACATAAAGCGCAGCGCCCATTGATATGCCGGCATCATGACCTGCCGACGGGATATAAACATTTTTAAATGATGTGTTTGACAATATCTTTCCGTTGGCAACGCTGTTCTGGGCTACACCACCGGCTATACAAACATCAGGAAGCCCGGTACGCTTTTGAAGGTTTTCCAATATGTGGAATATCACTTTTTCCGTCATCCTTTGTACAGAAGCTGCAAGATCCTTATGGTATTGAGATAGCGGCTCTTCCTTTTTCCGCGGTTGCCCAAATTTTTCCACCAGTAAAGGACTGAACATAGGTTCTACCTTTGGAATGTTATCTTCTCCATAGGAGATAACTCCCTGTGTACCGCTCCGGAAATATTTCAGGTTCAATTTAAACAGGCCCTTACCTGATAAATGAACTACATCTTCCAGTTTGTCTACATATTTCGGCTCGCCATAAGGTGCCATCCCCATTACCTTGTATTCATCGCCATAGTGAGGGAATCCTAATAGCTGTGTAAAGGCTGTATAAAATATTCCAATTGAATGCGGGAAGTCAACCGAATCAAGAACCCTTATATTATTGCCACTACCAATTCCTATCATAGTGGTTGTAAAATCCCCTGAACCATCGATTGACAACAAGGCAGCTTCATTAAAAGGGGAAGCAAAGAAAGCCGAAGCCAGGTGGCTGCGGTGATGTTCTACCTGGCAAATTTTATTTTTGAATGCGGTAGCTGGCAAGCCCGATATGGCAGCAAGTTCTTTATCGAGAGATGCTACCCTGCGGCTGTTTTTGAGACGGTCTCTTATTACAGAGAAGCTTCCTTTGGGATTGGCGGCGAGATACAAAAGTTTTTTAAAGAACTTGGCCTTTGGATCACGGCCTATTGCGTAGTGATCCACCTGTTCATATGTTATCCCGGCTTCCTTTAAGCAAAATTCAATTGCAAGATGCGGAAACCCTGCCCAGTGTTTTACCCGTTTAAACCTCTCTTCTTCAATGGCAGCTACCAGCTTACCGTTAACAAATATCGCGGCCGATGAATCGGCATGGTACGCGTTGATTCCTAAAATGATCATTTATCAGCTTTTGTGTAACCCGGTCCTTTCATCACAACTGAAGACCTGTCGTAAAAATAAATTAATACAAATATCATTATATATGCCACAATGTTGAACCAGGTGTGATGATCAATGTTCAATGGCATATTCCAACCCTTATTAAGTGCAAGCACAAGCAGGCTGATCCTGAGAATATTTATTATCCAGATCACCAGCCATCCCGAGAGCAGCCATAACAGTTTCTTTTTCCATGACCCTTTATTGGCAAGAATAAAAGCTGCCCAAAAACTCATGACACCATACCCGATACAACTATATACCATGCGCACTCCCGTGCCGTTTACCAAAAAGATATTGTACTTATCGGGGAAATAGCATTCATAACCCAGCAGTCCAAGAAAAAAGCTGGATCCATGCAGGAGGCTTGCGCGCATCCAGTCAATATAATTAAGATATTTCGCAATAAATGGAATATAATATCCTTTGGGAGCAGACAGGCCTATTACAGCAAGCGTTCCAAAATAGAATAAACAAAAAATGCCAAGGAATTTTGCCAGATAAATTATGTATTCCCTGGGGATCTTCATTTTACGGAAAACATTTTTTTATAGGGTTCGGTGTTTCCTGATTCTGAAAAATATCCGGCGGCAAGTTCATAAGCGCCCAGGCAGTACCTGTTATAACACTCCTGGTCAATTTGTAAGATGCCCGACAGTTTTTCTTTACAGGCCGCAAAGTTAGTAATATCCACGTTCCACCCCGCATGTTTGGGTTCAAGGTTTACCCAGGGGGTATGAAAACTGGTGATGACGGGCCTGCCCGCACTCAGGCACTCATACAATGCGTGGCCAAAATTTTCTCCCCTGGTAAGAAGCGCCAGTGCATGGTAGCGTTCGAATGTTTCCTGAACATACTGTGGTTGCACATCACCGCAATATTTTACCCTGCCAGGCATTTTTTCCATCAATCGTAAACATTGCTGCCAGTATTTTTTATCCTTTACCGGCCCATAAATATCAAGGTGGATAGTTGTTCCTTCCATGAGCTGTAAAAGAAAATGCAGGTTTTTTTTCTCAGCGATAAGCGAAAGGTAAACAAGCCTTAACTCTCCCGGCTTCTTACCAGTTATTTTTAATTTGGATACAGGAAGTTTTGGGATATTAGCTGCTACAACAATGTTAGTGGCGCCCGGAAAATTAATCCTGATATCATCCTGTTCCTCTGCATTGGTTGCATGCCAAACGGCTTTTTTTACAAGGCCTGAGTTCCTGAGTAAACTGATATATGTTTTTTTCTTAAAAGACTTATCAGCCAACGCCCCTTTTTGCAGCATTCCCCGCGGGCATATTATTAATTGCGCCTTGTTACCGGAGGACCGAAGTGCAAGCAGCGGCTTGATAAAAAGGTGCAAAGAAAATATGCCATTGAAATAAACAAATGAAGGCTGTATTTGCGAAAGAAATTTTTTAAAAAGCCTATACCCCGGCCTGTGCCGGTTGCCATACCACACATTTACTTTTTTTGCACCAGGCAATTCAATCTCATTCCATTGATCAGCGGTTACACCTTCCAGCATAGCTGTTTCATTGAGATCATATGCGCTGGTAACAACATAAATTTCAAAGCCTGGCAGTAACTGTACCAGGTTGAAAATGGATTGTATGGGTCCGCCTCCTTTATAAGCCGGGTAAAAATGATCAATAAGAATTAAGATACGGTTCATGCCGGATTATCAGTGGGAGGTGCCTGGAGAAAACGATATAACCACGGGAAAAGAAACATCGACATCAATGTATAGGTAAGCAGGTCAGTTACAAGACTGCCTATAAAGAATACGCTATCCATTTCAAATGCGAAGAAGCGCATGTATAAAGCGCAGACGACGGCAAAATTGAAGACAAAATTATGAGACGAGCTGCGCACAAAATAATAATAAGAATAGCCAAACAACAGACCAATGAGAAAAAGAAGTACAAACATTCCGACAATCCCAAAATCAATATAGCAGTCGGCAAAATAGCCGAGGCTAAAAGCCGATCCCTGTTCTCTTCCTGCGTACTTTATCCCGGTATATTTTGTAGCTTTTTCCGAAGAATTCAATTGTTCTTTATCAGGATTCAACAGCCTCGGGGTGAAAACGTAGGTAAACGTCTCTCCCCAATTATTTCCAAACTGATACGGGATGACAGCAGGAACCATATCCATTGTTTTAGCGAGGTGGTAAGTACCTTGCAAACGGTCAAGAAATTTTTCGGTTGCGGAGCTTGTGATCTGGCGGCCCTGCAGATTACTTATCTCGTAAAGTTTTGAAAGAGCTTCGTTCTGGGAAACTTCCACGTTTTGCGAAGCGGAACCTTTATTAAGAAATCGCCTGTATTCAACTTTGATTGTTGTCCAGATTGTTGCACCGAGGAAAATGATAATAAATCCTCCCAACCCGATGAAAAACCTTTTCGACGAAAATACCCTGAACATCATCATGTATAATACGATAACGAAGAATATCACTGTTTTGAAATCGGAGAAAAAGCTATAAAACCCTATGATAAATTCAAGCAGGATAAAAAAGTAGAATTCTCTTTTTCGTTGCTTTTTTAATACGGCCTGTATACCAAAGAGCAGGAATAAGAACCATTTAAGATTTACGATACTTATGATAACCTGTGTATAGCCTGGCAACAGAAAACGCACTTCATTGAGGGAATTACTTATAAAAAAATAAACCACATACGCATAAAAGGTTTTATTCAAGGAAAGTCTGTTTGCATGTTTTTTTAAAATTTCAATCGACATAGGCGGGATCTTATACTGATAGTATATAATCGGCGCAAACATAATAAGCAATCCCAGCAGGCTCATGATAGTAGCCAGCGTCATATTCGGGGAGCGGAAATCCAAATCTCTGTCAAGATATGTTGCCTGCCAAACTCCACCAATTATCTGAAGGAAGTGATAGAAAAAAATTATGGTAAAAACGGCGGGCTTATAAGGATGCTGCAAATAATAAAAGCCAATATAGAAAACCAGCATCGATAAGAATAGAAATATTCCGTTAAGGAAAAAAAACTGGCTTATAAGAAGTATAAAAGCCATCATCTTAACGCCATCATCAATTTTCAATGTATGCATACTATGTGGATTCGAATGGGCTTCCACCCTATAACAATTAAATTTTTTCTGAAAATATCTTTACAGGTTTAGCCTTTACAACCCTGCCCGTTACAAAATCCAGGTCGCGAACATACATTGTATTTAAATGCATGTTGCGTTCGGATGGTGAAAGTTTCCTTGTGAACGGATCATAATTATAACAGTTGAAACCATACGTCATCATTTTATTGTGGATCTCGGTTTCATCGAAGCCGTATTTTTTCCCTGCACCGATCAATTCGATGATCACTGCTTTTAATGCCGGTTGTTGCAGCAGCAATTTTGCACCGTTGATCACTTCCTGCTCAAACCCTTCAACATCGATCTTGATAAGTGCAGGCAAGCGACAGTTCATTAATAAACTATCCAGGGAGCGAACCTGCACTTTTATTGTATCGTCGCCCCATTGCTCTTCTTCCAACACCACGTGATTTACCGAATCCTTGTTAACGGTAAATCTCAATATTTTTTCGGATGAACCCACGCCTATATTGTACGTTTGCACGAGAGCCCCAATATTATTCAGTGAAATATTTTTGGAAAGCAGCTCGTAGGTTTGAGGTACCGGTTCAATGGAAATACTGTGTGCTCCATTTACACCTGAAGCAAGTACTGTATAAGCTCCGATATTAGCGCCAACATCTACAAATACATCGCTTGGCCTTAAAAAATGAAGAAGAAAAGCCATTTCATTGAATTCATGAAGTCCAGTGTATATATTTGCAGTGGCCGCTTCCATTCCTTTCTTCGCCCAAAGTTTTGTTTTGCCAATGAAGGAGACCGTTACCATTCGTTCAGAAATGGCTTGTGAAACCTGCCAGATCATGAATTTATACAACGCTTTTACTTTATGACGGCGCGAAAGAGGATGATTTGTTATAAACTTTACTATTTTTAAAAACCTTTTCAGCATGAAGTCTTTGTTCAGGGATGGAATGCTACCCTATAAAACCTTTTTTAATAAAGAACTGTAAATGAGTAAAACGACGTTTTTAAAGCGCCATCCTAAGCTTGCGCTTATATTTTTTAACTTGATCCTGCTTTTTGTAGTATTTGTGATCTTTGAAATTGCCCTGCGCATCTTTACCCCGGACTGGCTTCAATACAGGATGGAATTTTTAAGTACCGGTAACGGTTATGGTTACGGTACTGACGCGACCTGGAAAGTTAATTATAGAAATGGCGAATACTATTCATTTATGCCTGATTCTTCTTTCAAGATTTACCATCCTGAATACGAAAATACTGTAGATATCAATAATCTTGGAGGCAGGGCATCCTTCCACGGTGAAAAAGCTGATACCGCAAATATTATTCCTTTTACCGGCGACTCATTTGTAATGGGCGTTGGTGTGGAAGACTCACAAACAATGGTATCTAACCTCCGGAAAAAACTGCATTTCAATTTTCTGAACCTTGGAGTAGGTGGGTCAAGCCTGCCTATTCAAAGAAGGATCATTGAAATGCGCTACGATGAATTAGGAAAACCGCCGGTTGCGATTTTCGGTTTTTTTCTCGGGAATGATTTCGATGATATTCTCAAAATCGCTTTAGACCGGATGGATACGTCTAAAAAAGTGGTGGACTCCGCTAAAGTGAATAAAACCGGTTTCTGGTGGAAAGTGAATAATTTTATAAACCACAACTTTTTCCTGAAAAAACTGTATGTATTACAGTTCATAAAACAAAAAGTGATGGCATTCAGGAAAAGAGGAAATGATGCAGTGGACCAGATATTCCTGATATCAAATGCCAAAAATGCCGATTATATTAGCCGGGCAAAAAGTGAAGTAGACAAGGAAGTCGGTTTACTGGTGAAACAGCCCTACAAGCCGATCTTTATTCTTATTCCTGACCGCTACCAGGTTAATACCGTGATCCGTCGCCAAATGTGCGAATATTATAATATCGACTATGAGGATTTTAAACCCCGGCTTGCCAATGACGTAATAATTTCTATCCTTGATAAATACCATATTGAATACATTGACGGCACCCAATGTATCGCGAACCACTTAAAGGACGGAAAACTTTATTATACTAAAGACAACCACTTCACCCCCCTTGGTAACAGGATATTTTCTGAGTGTATAGCTGATTCGTTACAAAAAAAGATAAGCAGGTATACCGCGCATCCGTGATCAAAAAAGGGTATAAATGAATGGAGCGATGGCCGATCCTCCTCCAACAACCAGCAATATACCAATAAGGAAGAGCACAATTATTATTGGCAGTAGCCACCATTTTTTTCGTTCCTTAAGAAAATTCCAGTAATCTTTTATTATACTCATTGCAATTTTATTTTACCAAATGTTTTCAATGTCTTTTGCCTTATACTGTTTGTTCCTGACCACATAATAGCTTCCCTGCCGGCGTTTCAAAAATAATGGATTTTTTTTCGTGAGCCGGTATAGTACCGCAATTGGGACCAGGAAAACGAAATAAACAACCGATAGAATCACCTTGCTCATCACCGATCCCAGGATCTCCGCAAACTTCAGCCACAGCCATGATATCTTTCCCGAAAGCCAGGGTGATACGATACCAATGAATATCAATAAAAGGGCCACAAGTAAATAGATCTTCTTGGGAGAGATCCAGAAAATAACAATAAAAGCACCCACAAGTACCAATAGCGTTTCGAGAGACTTAGCTTTATTATTCATTTCATTTTTTTTATCAGTCAAGAACAAATTCTTCTTTCCAGTTATCTTTTTCAACCCATTCAGGCTGTTGCTTTTTATCAAAGATGTAGTTTCCCACAATTAAATAATCCATTTCAGTACGCATAAGGCACCGGTATGCATCTTCTGGTGTACATACAATCGGCTCTCCCCTTACATTAAAGCTGGTATTTACTATCAATCCATAACCCGTTAGGTTTTTAAATTCGTTGATAAGTTCCCAGTACCTTTTATTGGTATCCCTGTTCACCGTTTGTATACGGGCAGAAAAATCGATGTGTGTTATTGCAGGAATGTCGGAGCGCTTGAAATATAATTTCTCTTTTAATGGCAATGAATCAAAATCTGCCGGCAGGGAATTGCGTCTTGACTTCACAACCGGCTGAACCAGCAGCATGTAGGGCGAGGTGTCGGTGTTCTCAAAATAATCGTCGCAATTCTCCTCCAGTACTGAAGGTGCAAACGGCCGGAAACTCTCACGGTATTTGATCTTCAGGTTTAATTTCTTTTGCATTTCTTCATTCCTTGCATCACCCAGGATACTCCTTGCCCCAAGAGCGCGTGGCCCAAATTCCATTCGTCCCTGGAACCAACCAATAGCAGCTCCATCTGCAATGTAACCGGCAGTTTGTTTTGCTACATCCGTAAATGAATCATAGGCAGTATAAACTGCATTGTATTTTTTTGCCATCAGCTTAATATCAATGTCACTGAATTCGGGGCCCAGGTAAGAACCCTGCATTCCATCCGGCTGTATGGATATCCGCTCTTTTTCAAAATAAATATGGTACGCCGCGAGAGCTGCACCCAACGCTCCTCCTGCATCCCCGGCTGCAGGTTGTATGTAGATATTTTCAAAGATCTTTTCATTGAGAAGCTTTCCATTGGCCACGCAATTAAGGGCCACTCCTCCCGCCAGGCAAAGGTTGGAAGAGCCGGTAAGCTTCTTAAGCTCCCGTGCCATTTTTATCACTATCTCTTCGGTAACATGCTGTATCGCCAAACCCAGGTTACAATGATGTTGCTCCAGTTCCGATTCACTTGTACGCCGCGGAAAACCGAAAAGCTTTTCCCATTTACTGTCTTCTGCCATCCTAAGCCCCACCGCATAATTAAAGTAGTCCTGGTTAAGCCATATGGAGCCATCATCCTTTATTTCAATGAGTTCATTCCTTATAATATCCGCATACTTTTTTATATCGGGTGATGCAGGGTTGCCATAGGGGGCAAGTCCCATCAATTTATATTCACCCGAGTTCACTTTAAATCCAAGGTAATAAGTGAAAGCAGAATATAATAGCCCCAGCGAATGCGGGAAATGCAGTTCATTTAATATTGTAATGTCCTTTTTTACGCCATGACAGAAAGAAGCGGTGGCCCATTCACCAACCCCGTCGATGGTTAGAATGGCGGCATCGTCAAATGGAGACGGGTAGTATGCACTTGCAGCATGCGACAGGTGATGTTCGGGGAAAAGATATTTGGCTTTACTTTTTTTAAATGATTCATCCACCTGCTTTAATTCATCATTCAGCAGGCGTTTCAAAAACATTTTTTCCTTCATCCATACCGGCATTGATGTAAGAAAAGACCGCAGACCTTTTGGAGCAAAACCATAATAGGTATCAAGCAGCCGCTCGAATTTCAGCAATGGTTTATCATAAAATGCAATTGCATCCAGCTCATTCAGCGATGTGCCCCCATACTGGAGGCAGAATTTTACTGCATTCGCCGGAAAGGAAGGGTCATGTTTTTTTCTTGTAAAACGTTCTTCCTGCGCAGCGGCAATTATTTTTCCATCTTCTATAATGGCTGCAGCCGAATCATGATAAAATGCTGAGATTCCTAGGATTTTCATTGTCTGTATTTCTAGTTGAGAATTTTTTGTTTTGGCGATGTAACCAAGGCAGGAGTGAGTGACAGCACCAACTTTTCCAATTGAGTACATATCTTTTCAAACGACCAGTCCTGTATTTTTTCGAAGGAACGCTCACCCATATCTTTAAGCACGGACCTGTTATTTAATATCTTTTTCAACTTAGTTGCCAGGTCCTTATAATTAGTGCGATGGAACATATAACCGTTTACACCCGGCGAGATAAGGTCAACTCCGCAACCGCACCTGTCGCTCACAATGATTGCGCGGGATGAAGCCATCGCTTCGTTCACACAAAGTCCCCATGTTTCGATCGGTCCTTTAGAAGGCAATACCAGCACGTCTCCCAGCCTGTATGCAACCGGCATCTGCGATTGGTTCTGGAAATCTATGAAATGAAGGTTTTGGGTACGGCTGTATTTGTCTTTCAATTTTTTTTCTAACGGACCATTTCCAATTATGATGAGATGTACATAAGGATTTTTCAACATTAGAAACGCTTTTATCAGCAGGCCGGGATCTTTCTTGTATTCAAGCTTACCTGCATACAGGAATACAATGTTTTCATCTTTGATACCAAGCTGATTTCTCCATTCGGATGCCCGTTGCTCATACTGGTTGTCTTTATCCTGGAACCGTTTATTATCGATAGCATGAGGTGCAAAAACCAACTGGTGGTCTTTTACGCCATGGCGTTCAAAGTACCGTCGGTTGTTAGTACCCACATATATTGCATAGTCGATGTACTTATATACCCACCTTAGAAAAAGAGTTCGCATTAAAAGTTTAGGCCCCCATCGCTCGGCAAGCAATGTGGAATCTCCACGGAACAAAACGGGTTTTTTCTTATGAAAATACCGCATGCACTTCAGGTGGCTGCTGAAATTCCATCCGATGATCAACACCGCATCCGGATCCCATTCCTCTATTTCCCTATTAAGCGTAGGATTGACCACTCCATTATAGTGATGAGTGCCGGGCTTTTTGGAAATATTTTCAACAAAGGTATAATCGTATCCTTCCAGGAGCGGAATATCCCATTCAATATTTTTTCCAAAGCCGGGATCAAATTTAGCACCCTGCTGTGATTGTGACCAGGTGTAAAAAACCTTGACCTGCACCCTGCCTCTCTCTGTAAGCATTTTAAAAAATGGTGCATAATATTGTATGGGATGCGTGGTTACTATCGCCAGTTTTTTCCTTTCGTTCATCAATTCAAATTTAAATGCGATGCCAGCCGCGCCGTAAGTGCCAGCATCGTTAGTGTGGGATTGGAATGCGAGGATGTTGGAAATACAGCGCAACTGGCCAGGTATAAATTATCTGTTCCCCAAACCTTCAGATCTGTATCAACCACTCCCTGCTCCTCTTCGCGACTCATCCTGCATCCACCCATGTGATGACAAACATCTGATAAAGACTGTTGCCAGTTATCATTGTGCATGGCCGGGGCAAGCTCTACTTTCCCGAGACCAAGAGATTCGAATTCGTCTTTTAATTTATTTGCCGTTACCACCGCGGTTTCCCATGACCTTTTTGAAATAGTCCAGTTGATTACTGCCTGCGGTACACCAAAAACATCAGGCTGATCATTGATGCCTATAAAACTTTCTTTGCAGGGTTCCTGTTCGATCATGAGTGCCAGCGTAGGCACCGCATGTGCTTTATAAAAAAAATGCTGCATTAAATAGGCCCAACCGCTTTTAACCATACTACCGAATGAGCCTGAAATTTTGAGTAGCCTTTTTATTTTAAAATCCTTCCTGAATGATTTTAATTCCCCATAAGGATCAAACATATCAGCAGGCAGCATGAACATTATACTTGCAGAACAATTTGCCAGTTGCTGTTCAGCCTGGAATTTGGATGTAAGGCTTAACCTTACAGAATATTTATTCCCGCGCCAGGTATGTGTATTGAATAATCTCTGAAGCCTGAATTGCCTGTTAGTGTGTATAGTTCCCGCTTCAATACATGGATGCTCCATGAAACACCTGCCAAGCCATGACGAAGACGAAAGCTTGTTACACAATAACAACCTCACTGTTTCAATAGTTCCCGCTGCGATCACCAGCTTTTTTACGGGCACATAATAGCTCACTTTCTCAAAACTGGTTACAGTAACAGATGTTACCCTGTCATTTTCTTTATGGATGCGTGTAACATTTGCATTATATACAACCGTAACGCCGGAGGATAATTCCTCTTTATACAATTTATAGAAATCCGGCTCTGCGGCCCATTTGGAAACATGCAGATCGAACACATCTTTGTCGATACCCGCATCATTAAGCCCGATCTTTGGAAATATATCCGTGGTATAATTTAAAGTGTCGATCTTCATGAATTCATTGGCAGCGTTATACCATGGCTTCACTTCTTCATAGCTTACAGGCCATCCGCTGTTCACCAGCCATTCTTTTTTTGCAAAGTCAAGCGGGGTGAATGGAAGTGATTGGCCACCCCAGGCGATCGTTGTACCACCTATCGCACGTTTGCGTCCCCAAACTGAATTATTAAGGATCTTGCCGGTCTGCTGCACTTCATTCAATGATTGCCTCGAAGGATCTTCCCCGTAGTGCCCCGTTTCAAACATCAAAACCTTTTTTCCCTGCCTCGATAAATTTACCGAGAGCAAGATACCGGCAGCTCCGGCACCAATGATGATGATATCCGATTCCGGGAAAACAAAAGACTGATCTTTATTAAGGTCAATGAACGCCATCGATCATATTGTTCAGCTGCTGCAAGGGAAGATCAACAAACCTGTCAAAAGACCGGATGTTCTCAATTACACGTTCACGGCTTGTTGTAGAAAAAAGTACCTTCCCTTCCGGGTTGATCCTGCAGGCCCTGTTCAGGATAATTCCGGTCCAGTCCTGTTTCGGGTAGTCAGAATTCATGTCTGGCAAGGCACGCAGGGCACTGTGGTAAATGTGTCTCCTGGATGGAAATTTCTTTATGATATTATCGCTGTTAAAGCGGGGGCCGTTTTCATATTGAAGCAATGAAAAATCTTTAAGATCAACCTCCGCTGCGTTCTCGAGGTTTACATATGCCGCTGCTATGCCAAGTTGTTTTATCCGTCCATTGTCAAGCTGAGCCTGTAAAAAGGAATGGGCTTCGTCTTCAAGAAAGGATGGCATCGCTTCATGCAGCAGGTAATAATCGATGTAATCCGTATCCAGGTTTTTCAAACTTTTCTCCAAAGAAGCTTTTACCTGTTTAGCAGTGATCAGCCTGTATTGCAAAAGTGCGGGCCGTCCGCCGGGATTATTTGTATAATTTTTTTTTAACCGGTTCTTTATTGCATTTAGAAAAAGTGCCTGCGAAATACCAAGTGAAGGCTGATCAGCATTTCCCAATCCGCATTTCGTAGTAATGGTTACCTGCTCTCTTTTATTTCTGATGAATCTTCCAAGGATCCTTTCTGAATATCCATTACCGTAAAGCGGTGCAGTATCAAAATGTGTGATGCCTTGTTGAAATGCTTCTGATAAAATAGCCAGGGCATTGCGCAGAAAAAGATGGCTTGTTAACGATACACATCCAAAACCCAGGTTATCTCTTTTCATTACAAAGTGGATTTGTACCAGTCCACGGTTAGTTGTATCCCTTTTTGCATATTGATCCTAGGCGACCATCCCAGGCGCTGGTGGATCTTTTCAATATCTATGGAACGCCGGCGGATATTATCGATGTCCCTTTCAGGTACATTCTCGATCTTAACATCCCCTACCCGTTCGGCTATCAGCTTTGCAAGGTTATTTACAGATGTTTCGGTTCCGGTACCAACATTGAATACATCACCCAGGGCTTTCGGATGCACTGCTGCCAGTATCGTTGCACTTACCGCATCGGTGATAAAAGTGTAATCACGTGTCTGTTCCCCGTCACCAAATATTGCCAGTTTATCTCCGGTAAGTGCATTGTGCACGAACTTTCCAAGCACACCGCAGTATGGGTTTCTTGGCGATTGTCCAAATCCATATACATTGGAATACCTTACACTGCTGGTGGGAATGTCGTATGCCTTATTATATATCAGCGCATAATTTTCGCCGAGCAGCTTTGTTGCTGCATAGTTACTTAAAACATAAGTGGCATCGTCCTCGCATATCGGCAACCTAGTTGAACTGCCATATACTGAACAGGAGGAAGTATAGACAAATCTTTCAAGGTGGGGAAGATCTGTATGGCGGATATGTTCAAGCAATAAGAGAGTACTCTCTGCATTTACCCTAAGATCATCAACCGGCTCTGCTCCTGACGCAGAGATCTGTTTACACGCAAGATGAAAAATATAATTTACACCCGCTAGCAATGGAAATAATTTACCCGTGTCAAGTACGGAGATATTATGGAAATCAACTTTACTGATATCCTCCCCCAATACTTTTTCCGAACTGTTTGCACAATTATCAACAACGATCACGTTGCACCCGTAATCATGCAATAATGTTTTCACAAGGTTGTGCCCTACAAACCCAAGCCCTCCTGTTACCATTACTTTTTTGCCCTTTATTTTTTCATAATGATTTATCACGCTAATTTTTTATTTATGGGTTCAAGGAATGCTTTTGTCATACCTAGTGCCGTATGAGCCTGTATCGCCGGATGGGAAAGGTCCACTCCTTTAAAATTTTCCCTTTCAACTATTGCTCTTTTCAATATCCCTGCCAGTTCGCCGATCCTTGTTACCGGCAACCGGAAAGGATCGCCGCTATAGGTTGCAACATAAGGATAATTTATTTCTTTTAGTAAACGCGCCGGAAAGGAGTCTTCATGAACAAAGGCCACGAACGGTTTTTTGCTCACCAGCAGTCCCATCAGCTTGGACGCGGCGTAATATGGAAGCATGCCACCCATTAATATAAGCAGATCGCTGCTAAGTGTAAGTTCAACTGCCTGCCTGTAAGGCACGCGCAACGGCGATTCTGAAGTGTAATCCTGCATGCCGTTTTCATTGACCCATTTGTCCATTTGCGGCCTTGCCAGCCCCTCTCCCGCATAACTGGTTCCATAAAATTCTATTGACAAAGAATATTCTTTGGCGGTTTCCGCGAGGGCAGGCATAAAGCCATCCAGCACGGGATAGCAATCAAGCCAGATCGCGCCAATATAACGAATGATGATCTTTTGATTTTTAACGGGCGGCAATTGCTTCCTTAATATTTCAAAATCATCCTGTTCCGCTCCATAAGGTATTGCAAAAAATTCTTTGCCTGAAAGATAAGGATACCGCTTTAAAAGATTTTCGTTGATCCCTTCCGATACCGAATAAATTATGGAGGCATGCTTACAAACCCTGCTCTCCATCCTCCTCGAAATCCAGTGCGAAAGCCGCTTCTTTATTGACGTTTCAGTTACATCCCTGTCGTGTACCCATGGATCGATAAAGTCAATGGCATAAGGTACGCCTGTAATTTTTTTGATATGCGGAGCTACCATCAGCACATACCAGGGTGGCACGGGATACAGCATGTAGTCCGGCTTATATTTTTTTGCCTCCCTTTTTAGTGCACGGTAAAGGTATGGAAACATTCTCAGGCCCAGATCTCCAACGCCGAGTTTCCTTGTTTTATGCTGGTCCATACAATCAACCACCACAAGGTCGAATGCAGTGCCTGCAAGTTCTGTCATCCACGGATCTTCCCGTTCCTCGCGGTATCGGGGTGCAACTGTAAATACAACCGGATAAAAACCGAGAGAGGCTGCATGTTTTACGATGAGTCTAACCCTTTGTGAGGGTGGCATGGCAGAAGGCGGAAAATAGGGAGCGATTATGAATATTTTTCTCATGCGCTTATCTTCTTCCATTCCGCTTTAATTATCTCCGATTCTTTTTCCCATGAAGACAATGATGCCGCCTTGTACCTGTCGCTGCATGCCGCCCTTATTTTTTCTTTGGAAGCATATATTTTTTGAAGGCTGTTCAGCAGATCCACGCTGTTTTGCTCACCCGTGATGCCATGCAAAGGGTTTAGTTTAATGAACCTGTCCTGGGCGCGTGTTTTTGTTGCAAGTATGTAAAGGCCCGCCTGGTAATATGCGAGGATCTTATTTGTTATGGCCAGCTCCCGGTTGTAATCATTTGATGAAATATCGATCGCAAGACCAATATCATATTTTGCAAGCTCGCGGTGAAGCTCTTTCTGTTCCATGGGGCTTTTAATGGTGATTTCGTTAAACCGCGAAAGATTGCCTTTATAAAATTCATCATCCAGTTTACCGATAAGAGTTAATTCAAATCGGTCCCTTAAACTTTCCCAAACTGAAATGATGAGCTCAAGTCCCCGTCCTGCATTTATATTTTGCGAGAACCATATCAGTTTCATTTTATTACCAGTATTGGCAAGTGGCTCCCTGAATTCTGAAACCGGGAAATAATTTAGTACAGTGGTTACTTTTACAGTTGGAACAAGCGCTTCAATATTACCCGCTATCAGCGGTGATGCAGCCGTTACGTACGATGCAGAAGGCAGCAACCGTTTTAAAAGATATTCCCTTCTTTTCTTTTCATTTTTCACATCAGTATTTATCCATTCGCCCGGATGATAGTCTTCCACATCAAAAGCGTAGCTGCATTTATTCTCATATGCATAGCTGGCTGCAGGAAATAATGCAGCGAGCGTATGACCTGCAACGAGGTCAAAGTTTGATCCCTCCAGCTTCTCCAGCTGCCTGAGCATAGGTACGGTTCTTTTGCTGTGACCATTTGCAGATAATGTTAAGGAGCGACGGTCAAATGGCCACACTGCCCGTTGGAATAAATGCAGCAAAGAATAATACAACCAGGGAACATATTTTGAGCGTGTGGCATCCAGGTAAATAAATTTTATCCCGGGCAGTTCTCTGCATATCTGTTCATCTCCTTTATCAGACCAGTTGCCCAGCCTGAAGCCGATGAATGTAACGCTGTGTCCTTCCGCGTTTGCCAGTAACAATTCTTTATAGATCCTGGGATTAGTGGTAAGATTGACCGATGATAGAAAAAGTATATTCATTTTATATGCCGGCTGCAATGAGCCTCGATCTCGCCGATGTGTTTTTCATAAGTGTTATTCAATGCAAAATCTTTCCGCCTGCGCATTAACTCATCAGAGTTGTATTGATATAGTGCGGCTGTAACCCTTGTGAATGTTTCGATGACATCATCCCGATCGGAAATTTCAAAAAGATCTGAATCCTTATAATAAAGTATCGGTGTTGAAACTATCACTTTACCGGTACTAAGATACTCCAGCACTTTATGTGTATTATCACAGCGATAGTGTTCTGAAGTTTTGTAACACACAAGGAACACATCAAAGGCCGGTATCAAGGCCGCGATCTCGGCAGAATCCAGGACGCCTGTCAAGGTTACATTACTGTTCGTTCTTAAAAAATCAATGAACTCTTCATCACCTGGCAGGCTGCTGCCTGCAATATTGTTCTTATTGTTGTAAGGCCCTATAAAAACGAATTCAACCTCCGGATGTTTGCTTACAAGGCCTTTTATCATTTCCCTGTCGAGACTCGGAATGAGCAGATTTCCGATATAGCAGGCTTTAACCGGTGAACCGCTATTTGAAAGGGCTGGCTGTTTCGCAATTTTTATGAATTCTGATGAAATTCCATGATTGACCAGGTATCGTGGAACATCCGGCACTTTGTAATCATTCAGTATAAGCTGTGAAACTGAAAAAACAATATCAGCTTTTTTATTAGCCGTGTCAGCACTTATCTTATCAACAGGATGAAAAAGTATCATAGAAGCACCGAAAGCAGAGAGATCGTTATAAAGATAGGAGCAGTTAAAATCCCACACAATGTCTATACTGCCTGTATGCTTTATGATGTTCGCGATGATCTTCCGGATCAGCAGATCGAAGAGCCATCTTGCGTGAAATTTTATTACCCAGGGAAATACAGGCCGGTAGCTTATTACAGACAGGTGTTCATTTATTTCCCGGATGTTTACCGTTCCTCTTTTAAGAGTGAAGTCAGGCGGGTTTAAAAAGAAGACCTTGTTTCCGCGCGCTGCCAGCGCATTTGCATAGTGATGCTTGGAAATGTAGATCTTTCCCCAGGGCTCCGATGATATCAGCAATATAACCTTCCCGGTCAGCTCCACTAATTTCTGATAGCTTTTTTAATGAGCTTTTGTATGGGCCTGAGCGGCTTTAAAAAACTATACCGCTCGTAAAGTCCTTTGTTGAAACCATAAAATGCATGCTCGCGGCGTTCTTTATTCATCAACGCATCAAACTCTTCCTCGGTGAGATTGAATTTTTTAATTACGAAGGCATAATCCTGTCGCAGCTGTTCAGCATCATAAATAGGCTTTTTCAACTCTTCAACGGCCATATCTTTTGTTATCTGGCCTGAGAAGATCAGGTTGGATAAATGGGCTTTTCTTTTATCAATTCCAAACTTTACCGGCAGGATATAACCCTGGTAAAAACGCGTGAACACAGATTCATAATGCTTGCCCCCATAGTCACGCCAGTTCAGTTCTTTCATAATGGTTTGCTTCACCTCGGCCTTATTATACGGCAGGTAATTAAGCAGGTTGATCACTTCGATCCCCTTGATGGTGGTGTAATATCTTTTTTCACGGTCACCAAAAAAAGGATAGGTTTTAAGTGTTACCTGGCCATGTTGTTTGTGGATCGATTTGATATTTACATGATCTGCCTTGTTGGTAACCCAGTAAGATGGCAGCACTCCTTCTGTTACGATATTATATCCGCTAAGAATGTATTTGATATTATTCTCTGATGCAAGCCTGAAGAGTGTGCCGGCAATGGCATGATCAGTAAGGGCCTCAATGTCAACAACAGAAGCTTTTAGATAGGCAAGCTGGAGATCCCGGAATTCTTCCCAGTCTACAACCAGCGTATAAAGGTCGAAGCCAAGTTTTGAGATGATGCTTTCTATATTTTTTACGGCCAGCTCGCTGTTCCATCCATTATCAAAATGAACGATGAGAGGATTCAGTCCGAGTTTCTTTGCCATATACGTCAGGTATGTACTGTCAACCCCGCCGCTCACGCCTGTAATGCAGTCATATTTTTTGCCTCTGCCTGATTCTTTTATGACACTTACGATCTCTGCAACTTTTTTTTCTGCTTCCTTTCCCTTTACAACATATTCTTTCTCTTTTTCCAGGTATTCATAATAATAGTTGCAAATACCATTTTCGTCGAATGTAATATTTGGATCAGCGATAGTATCCATCACGCTGATGGAGCATTGCTGGTAGGGGCGGTCAAAATTTATTTTTTGATCCTGCTTTAATTTTTCCTCGTCATATATTTTTATCATCCTCTTTGATATATTCTTTTATTGTTAGCAACAATGTAGTTAATTTCCTTAAACCTATTCAAAGTTTATACCCATTATGAAACATTCCCCAGGGGTTTGTATAAATTTTCACTTAGTTCTTTCTGAGAAGGGTAACTTATCAAAACTGCATTGTGCGGCCTTTTGAAAACAAACATGCTGCCTGCGGCTACTGCTGAGGCGCCACCCCCGTCAACTGCTTTTTTAAAATCACCCGCCTCTCCCGCTCCACCGGCTGCTATTACCGGAATTGAAACAGCATCCGTTACCTTTTTCAAAATATCGATCCCGTAACCGGCATAGCTTCCTTCACGGTCAACAGAAGTCAGGAGTATCTCGCCGGCACCGAGCATTTCGCATTTTTGTGCATATTCCACAGGATCCAAGTCCGTATTATGCGTACCATTATCAGAAAAGACTTTGTATTTACCCCAAATATTTTTCTTAACATCCATGCAAATGACTATACTTTGCGTACCGAATTTGTCGGCCACTTTTGTAATAAACTGAGGATCTGTTATGGCCGTTTTATTCACCAGCACTTTTTCAATGCCATTAAAAAATATCTCCTTCACCTCATCAATGCTGGTTATGCCACCACCGTACGAGAGCGGCATAAAAGCTTCACCAGCTATTTCCCTTATCTGGCCTATGTTTGGCCTGCGGTTCATTTTGCTTGCACTAATGTCAATGATGGATAATTCATCAACTTCCTTTTCATTGAATATCCTGACGGCATTGATGGGGTCTCCAACGTAGCGGTGGTTCTTAAATTTTGTTCCCTTAACCAGTTTACCATTCTGGATAAGCAACAACGGGATTACCCTTATTCTTTTCATGCAAATAATGCCTGGCTATCGGCATCCAGTACGTGTGAGATAACCGGGATGAGCAAAAGGCTTCCCGAACGCAATTTTATTTTGAAGATCTTACAGAACTTATAAAAAGAGATCACACGGAAGAAAATACTTTCGTCATGTATTAATTTATCTTCCTCACAAAATTCATCGAACATCCTGATGAGCTTTGGTGTGAACATTCCTGTATGATCAATGGCTTCCTGCAACAGCTTCCTCATACTTCTTTTATTTTCCTTCATCCACTTCATGCCGGGAGCAGGGAAACACAATTTATTTGTTCTTTTCCTGACGGATTCAGGCAGTTCCGGCACGGCCTTCAAAAGGAGTTGCTTGGCTGATCCATTATTTATCTTATAGTCTGAAGGTAAGCCAAGGATAAATTCTACCAGGCGGTGGTCCAGATACGGTGTCCTTGATTCAACTGAAAACTGCATCGAGGTACGGTCCTGCGAATGAAGCTGGTAACGTAAGCTGGAATACATCACCTGGTTAACACTCAGGTCAAAGATATTTTTGCTGGAAAAAAGTTGTCCATTCTTATTATAATCCTGGTTCAGCCATGAGGAACCATTTTTACGAAAAATATTGCTGAATGTCTTCGAGACAGGCTGGAAAACATATGTAAGGAAGTGATAAAGCTGCGATGCAAGTTTTATCTTGTTAAGCGAGGCTTTGGACCTTAGGTTTGTGAAGGCCTTCCTGTATTTTCCTTTGTAGACAAGCTCCCGAACATAGGTATAAAAATATTCCCAGTAGCCGCACATATATTCATCTGCTCCCTGCCCGTCGAGCATTACTGTGAGACCATTTTCCCTGGCAGTTTTAAAAACATGGTATTCGGAAAAATGTGACGCAGAACTGAAGGGCTGGTCAAAATGATAGATCATTTCATCCCATTTCCTTTCAAGCATATCATTCAGGTTGGGATATACCTTCACTGCACTAAATCCTGTTTGTCTTGTAACCGCATCGCTGTACTCTTCCTCGTTACAGTTTTTATCTTCATATACGGAAGTGACCGTGGTAAATCCAGCGGCAGCCAGTCTTTCATTCTTCATCACAGTTACTATTGCAGAACTGTCCACGCCACCGGAAAGGCAACTACCCAGTTTTACATCTGCCCTGCTTCTCAGCGACACACTATCAGTTAACAGTTCACGGACTTTCTGTACAGCGTCCGATGGTGAAATATCCTCCCGCTTTACTTCATTTTTCAAATTATACCACCGGTGCAGTTTCTTTTGATGAGATGCCAGGTTATATTCAAGATAACAACCGGGGGCCAACTCAGTTACTCCCTTAAAAAAAGTTTCGTCAGAATAATTGGTGATCCCTGTAACCAGGAAATGTGAAGCTACACTTTCATTAAGAACCTTTCCAGCACATTGGGATCCTAAGCTTAGAATTCCACGTGGACAAGTTGTCGCGGCCGCTTCTATAGTGTCACCTAAATACTAGTGACTCCAGCGTAACTGGACTGGCCACAGTTAGGCCGCAAATGTAATCACACTGGCTCACCT
>JADMIO010980171.1_pt1 | contig 106997 bp, 78 predicted proteins | sample 8958161 | NCBI WGS metagenome assembly JADMIO01 (sample SAMN16585339, study PRJNA669376) | soil metagenome | isolation source: Crop rotation soil | place: USA: Cullars Rotation, Alabama | collected 2011
GCCGCGACTTCAAGTCACGTGAATTCCAAGCTTCGGATCCCACTGTGCTGGAAAGATTATTGTCTTCCGCGGCGACGGAACCATGATCGTCACCAAAGTTGATGAGAAAAAATATGTAGGGAAGGATATCCGTCATATTGCACTCTTCCGTAAAACAGATCCTGAACCCGTTTACAACCTGGTGTACCAGGATGGAAGAGGCGGCAATGCAATGGTTAAGCGCTTTACCGTGGGCGGTACTACACGCGACAAAGAATATGTATTGACGAAAGGAAATGAAGGCTCGAAAGTTTTATATTTTTCTGTCAGCGAAAATCCGGCTGAAATGCTTCATGTAAAACTTCGTCCGAAACCAAAGCTTCGTAAAACTGAATTTGATTTTGACCTTAATACAATCGAAGTGAAGGGGAGAGGATCAATCGGAAATATCCTTTCAAGAAATCTTGTTGCGAAAATTTCAAAAGGAGGGCCGGGAAAAGCTTCACCGGTGCAAATGGAAATAGGAGATAAAACCCCGCAGCCGGCAGCCGGCAATAATAAACATGTGGCCGTTAGCAAGGATAAAAAAGCAAATGCAGATAAGGCCGAAACAAAAAACAAAAAGCTAAAAACCGGAAAGGCTCCGGAGGCTCCTGCTAAAAAGGTTCCGTTGAAATCTCTTCCGGCAAAAAAACCTCTCGTTAAAGCTGTGAAGGATGAACCTCCTGTTACTCTTGAATGGAATCTTTCAGGAAAAGAAAAGATTCAAAAAGACAGGGCGAGGATACTGACAGACATTGAGAAAAAGGCAGAGCAGAAAAAGAAAGCACAGCTAAAGATGGATATGTGAGTTCTTCTTTATAATATATAATGATATTGTGTAAGAGTAATCTGCGGTTGAATTCTCACCGCAGATTTTTTTTACAAGCATGTTTTGACATTGTTAATTTAAAATAATGAGCCGTGAAATCGCAATCATTGGAGGCGGAGCAGCCGGTTTTTTTGCTGCAGTGAATTGCGCAGCTGCTTACCCGGAGCACCATGTTACGATTTATGAAAAGAGCAGGAAGCTCCTCGCAAAGGTTCGTGTCTCCGGCGGTGGGAGGTGCAATGTTACGCATGCATGTTTTGACATTCAACAGCTCGTTAAAAATTATCCGCGGGGAGAGAAACAGCTTATCAATGCTTTTGCACGTTTTAGCGCCACAGATACCGTTCAATGGTTTGAAGAAAGAGGAGTAAAGCTGAAGACAGAGGAAGATGGAAGAATGTTTCCTGTCACCGACAATTCTGAAACAATAGTTCAATGCTTAATGCAGGAAGCAGAAAAGTACAGGGTGCGTATTATAACCAATGCAGAGATCATATCGGTTTTAAAAACTGAAAACGAGAATTTTGAATTGACATTCGCTGATTCAGAAATTAAAACAGCTGATAAAATATTAATTGCTGCCGGCGGACATCCGAAGTCAGAAAGTTTAAGCTGGCTTTCTTCATCTGGGCATGAAATTATTTCTCCCGTTCCATCATTGTTCACATTTAACATCCCGAAGAATCCCATTGTTGAATTGATGGGTGTAAGTGTAGCATCAGCAAGAGTGCAGATTGAAGGGAGTAAGAGCCAGGTTACCGGGCCATTACTCATCACACATTGGGGAATGAGCGGACCGGCAATACTGAAAATGAGTTCTCTTGCTGCGCGCGACCTGGCAGAAAAAAAATATCGTTTTAATTTAATTGTAAGCTGGATTCCTGAAACCAATCCTGAAATCCTTCAGAAAGATCTTCTTACTTATAAGAATGAATTTGCCTCGAAGCAGGTTTATCCGCATTGTCCTTTTAATTTACCAAAACGTTTGTGGACATTTCTTTTAAAAAAAATATCTGTTCCTGAAACCTCGCGATGGGGAGATCTTTCCAAAGAGCAATTGCGAAAGCTGACAGATGTGATGACACACGATCTTTATGAAGTGAAAGACAAGACAACTTTTAAAGAAGAGTTTGTAACCAGCGGCGGAATTGCATTGAAAGATGTCGATTTCAGAACGATGGAGAGCAGGTTATGCAAGGGAATGTATTTCGCCGGAGAAGTGCTCGATATTGATGCATATACAGGCGGGTTTAATTTTCAATCTGCATGGACAACAGGTTTCATTGCAGCTATGAATATGGGAAAATAAGGGAATTTTTAATTTCAATTCTGAATTCCAAATTATGGTTAGCTGATTGTTCTGAAATGGTGATAACTTACATGGTTTACCAAATAATAATATATTTGAAGCGTGAGAGGAAAATTGCTTATAACATATTGTTCCGTATTCATCTGTATTATAATGTTGCTTAACCTGGTAGCGGGCTCTGTATTAAGCTTGCTTGCAGTTGAGATGGGGGAAGAGCAGTTTGCTTCAGAAGTTGAAACTGAATATGCTGAAGAAGCCCTTCAATTGATAAGCATCCCTGTCGGCGTTACTTCTTCAGAAAATTTTCTCCGCTTAAATGAGCATGAAATCCGGTACAACGAAAAGCTTTATGATATTAAGCGAATAGTTGTGAGTGATGGGTTTGTAAATTACTATTGTGTAAATGACTCCAAAGAAGAAAAAATCCTTGAAGGGATCAGGCAGTGTACAGCATTGAATTTTGATTATTTCAGCACCGGTAATCATACTAATCCCGGAGCGTCTAAAATATTTACCCAGGAAAATTCTGTTCCTGTTAAAATCAAAAGAGAGCTTCCGGTTTTGGATTTTATTTATACAGTTGACCATATAAATTTTTATTCTAATATTTTTCTGGAAGTAAATTATCCTCCTCCTGAAGTTGTTGCCTGATGTCAGCTGTTCAGCTGCCCCACAGTGGTAATTCCTGTATTTTATTAATTCCATATTTTCTCATTCAAACCCGGATGAGGAAGGATAATATTTAAATCTTAATATTCTCAAAATGAAAAAAGCATTACTCATCATATTCCTGTTATCATTTACATCAGTTGTCCAGGCGCAACATACCATCAGCGGAATAGTTTCCGACAAAAGCGACACCAAAAAACTGGTTGAAGGAGTTTCCGTATTCATTCCTGAATTCATGAAGTTCGATGTATCAAAAGAAGGAGGTACATACATTATTCGTGGAATAGGATCGGGGATTATCAATATCCAGTTTACACACATCGGCTATAAAACCGTTGTAAAAACTGTAAGCACAAAAGATAGCGCAACAGTTGTAAATATTGAAATGGAGCCAACCAACCTTGAGCTGGAAGAAGTTACTGTTACTTCAAACAGCACCAAGCTGCCCGACAACATCCCTTATCCCGTTCTCACCGTTTCAAAGGATGAAACGAACAGGATGGGAAATGTAAATCTTCTGACATCACTAACAGCACAGCCGGGGATTGATAAAATTACTGTCGGCAATGGAATTGCAAAACCTGTGATACGGGGCTTATCATTCAGCCGCATATTGCTTTACCAGAACGGAACAAGAATTGAAAACCAGCCGTGGGATGACAGGCATGACATCGGCATAAATGAGAATGGTGTCGACAACATAGAAATAATCAAAGGCCCTGCAGCACTTATATATGGTGCCGATGCTCTTGGAGGCGCACTGATTTTTGTAGACGAAAAACCACCGGTTGCAGGAACAAAAAAAGGCAGTGTAAACTTCGGCTTCTTCAGCAATTCGCAGGGTTTAAATCTTGATGCAGGATTGAAAGGAGCGTCGAACAATGGCTTGTTCTGGTCATTCCGCGTTGGCGGGCAATCTCACACGAGCTATGTTCAGGGGGAAGGACTCGAAGTGAAAAAAAATACCGAGGAAGAGGAATTCGCAGCCAACAGTAAATTTCAGTCGATGAATGGAAAGGCAAGCATTGGTGTCAGCAAAAAATGGGGAGTCAGCAAGTTCACTTATTCATACATGAACCAGCAGATCGGCATTGTTGAGATTGAGCCTGACAGTATTGTTGCAGGCGCCAAGAGTGAAGAAGAAGAACAGCGCGAACGTGAACTGGAAGCACCTTACCAGGATGTTACCTCTCACATTCTCACATTGGAAAATACGCTCCTTGCAGGAAAATCGAAGTGGAACCTGAATCTCGGATTTCAGCATAATGACAGAAAAGAATTCGAGCCATTGCCCGGCAAGCAAAAAGAGAATGCAATCGGTTTGAAATTAAATACCATTACCTACGATTTGAAATGGAGCTCCGATGCTGAAAAAAATCTCGGCCTCACGGTAGGAACCCAGGGAATGTTCCAGAGCAATAAAAACTTCGGAAAGGAAATGTTGGTTCCGAATGCTGATGTGAGTGATCTTGCAGGATATGCTTTGCTGCGTTATGATATCGGTAAATGGAATTTCCTTGCCGGGGCAAGGTTTGATGCGCGCAGCATCGAAGTGGAAGGAGGAGAAGGCGAAGAAGAGGAGCTCGATACGGCTGATGCACGCCCCGAGATTGATTTCGAGAAAGACTACCAGCCGATAAACGGCTCAATAGGCGCGGCATTCCACCCTACAGATGAAGTAACAATAAAAGGAAACTTTGCATCAGGTTTCAGCGCTCCGAATTATGCCGAGCTTGGCACGTACGGAAGGCATGAAGGAACCTATCGGTTTGAAATCGGTAACCAGCAGTTGGATGTGGAACAGAATTATGAAGGTGACCTTGGAGTGATTTGGGAAACAAAATCGGTGGGAGTAAGCCTGTCAGGATTTTATAACTTTATTAATAATTATATCTACATCGCTCAGCGTGGCGATAGCATTGATGAACTTCCTGTTTTCAACGTAAGACAAAATGATGCTATCCTGAAAGGTGTAGAAGCTACATTAGATATTCATCCTGCAAAACTTCAGTGGATTGATCTGAGAACTGCCTTCGGCATGACGCAGGGTGAGTTGAGAAAAGGAGGGAACCTTCCATGGATACCGGCTAAGAAATTAATCACCGAATTAAAGTTCCAGGGAAAGAAACTTAACTACATACGCAATCCGTATATAAGCCTGGTGGCCAGCGGATATTTCCCGCAAACCGATGTTGCTGAATTTGAATTGTGGACGGATGGTTATACTTTGCTCGATATACACATCGGCGGATCTTTTCGCTGGAAGAACCAATGGATGAATGTTACGTTGTCAGGAATGAATCTTCTGAACGAAGGTTACTTCAATCATTTATCTCTCGTGAAATCAATAGGTGTAAAAGAGATGGGTAGGAATATTGTTCTACAACTTCAGATTCCCTTTGGAATAAAGTAACGTTTGCAGTTGAAATCTTAAGGAATATTAACACCTGCTGAGCCATTGAATGTGCTATCTTTGTGGCTCAATTCTTTATGTCTAAAACTAATTCACCTGATATGATTAATTCAATAAAGAGGAAACTTCTTGTTCCGTTCTTCTCTGCACTTTTATGTATTATTTCTGTTTCGTCGGTATATTCTCAGCCTGTCCCTCCTAATAAGCTTGAGCAGGCTATACAGATCATTAAGTATTTTTATGTAGATACTGTTGATGAAAAAAAACTTACCGATGACGCATTGCGCACCATGGTGAAGGACCTGGATCCTCATTCAGTATATATTCCGCCTGAAGAAATGCGCGAGATGAATGAGCCGCTGGTGGGAAAGTTTGACGGCATCGGCGTCCAGTTTAATATACTCAATGATACCATTATGGTGACGCAGACAATTTCCGGCGGTCCGTCGGAAAAGCTTGGTATCAGGGCCGGCGACAGGATTGTAAAAATCGAAGGCCAGAATGTTGCCGGGATTAAAATCACCAATAACGATGTGCTGAAGAAGCTTCGCGGAACAAAAGGAACAAAAGTTACCGTAAGTATTTTACGGAGGGGAAATAAGGATCTGATGGATTTTGTAATCACGCGCGACCAGATTCCTTTATTCAGCATCGATGCTTCATATAAGCTTGCTCCCGGAATCGGGTATATCAAGATCAGCAAATTTGCTGACGCAACTGTTGAAGAATTTAACAGGGCTCTGGAAAAACTAAAAGCTGATACGATAACCAGTCTCGTGGTGGACTTATCAAACAACGGCGGCGGTTACCTTCAGCGTGCTGTTGAAATGGGAGATGAGTTTTTACCTGAAGGAAAAAAAATAGTTTATACGAGAGGAAGAATCACAGCTCCTGAAGATTATTATTCGACTGCTGCCGGCGGCTGGGAAAAAGGAAAGCTGGTAGTATTGATAGATGAGACTTCAGCATCGGCAAGTGAAATTGTTTCCGGAGCTGTCCAGGACTGGGACAGGGGTTTGCTGATCGGAAGGCGTTCTTTTGGAAAAGGACTGGTTCAGAAACCATATCAGCTGGGCGATGGCTCTATGCTAAGGCTCACTGTGGCGCATTATTATACACCGTCGGGCAGATGTATTCAGAAACCATATACGTTAGGTGACGACGAGGATTATGATCTTGATCTCAATAACCGCCTGAAAAAAGGTGAGCTCTCGAACCAGGACAGCATTCACTTCGGTGATACTACAAAGTATTTCACAAACAGCAAGCGTCTTGTTTACGGTGGTGGCGGAATAATGCCCGACATTTTTGTTCCGATCGATACTTCTCTGAACAGCCAGTATTATTTTGACCTTCTGCGGAAAAATGTATTCGGAGATTTCACGCTTACTTATGTTGACGATCACCGCTCTATGTTGAAAAAAGAGTATCCTGAAATCAACACCTTCAGAAGCAATTTCAAAGTTGACGCAAAACTGTTTGAGGAATTCATTGCTGCCGCTGAAAAGGAAGGCGTGAAGCGTGATCCCGAAGGTTTGAAAACTTCCGAGAAGCTGATCAAGGTTGAGCTCAAGGCATTGATTGCACGGAACCTGTGGAATACTGATGCTTTTTATGAAGTCATCAATGAAATCAATCCGTTTGTTATTAAGGCTATCGAATCGATTCAGTCCAACATGTTTGAAAAGATGAAAATTGCCGGGAAGTAATTTTCGTTTCCCGGTAAATATTTTTGAATGCAAAGCAGCAGGGCGGAATCTCCAGGCGCTTCTTATTCTATGAAAAGCAAACTGATTCTCATACCCGCTGTTTTATTTTTCCTTTCCGGGGGATTATTATTTTCACAGACCAGCACAGTAAAAATAATGTGCTGGAACCTTTTAAACTATCCTGCAACCGGGAATGAATCAGGTGATTCAACCTTACGTCACCCGTTTTACAGAACAGTAATCGCGCATGAAAACCCTGATATCCTTATTACCGAGGAAAATAATTCCTACACGGGAACAGTTTGGTTTCTGAATGATGTAATGAATGTGCATGGTGCCGTGTATAGCAAAGGGACTTTTTATAACGGCACTGATACGAACAATGAAATTTATTTCCGCGATTCACTTTTCCATTTTATAAGCAATACGAGGATATATACCGATCTCCGCGATATCAATGAATTTAAAATTGTACATATCGCTACTGGTGACACCCTTAGAATTTATGCTGTTCACCTGAAAGCAAGTTCAGGAAGCCCCAACGATCAGCAGCGCACAGAAGAAGTTGACAGCTTAAGGAAATTTACGAACCAGCTTCCGGCAGGCACCAACTTTATTGTTTGCGGGGATTTTAATATCTACGGAGATTTCGAAAATGCCTATCAGAATCTTTTACAAGATAATGTAAATGATGACGGGAATTTTGTCGACCCCATCGTTATGACCGGTACATGGCATAACTATGCATACCGTGCCTTTCATACGCAGTCAACGCGAACAGCAAGCTTCGGTGGCGGCGCAACCGGAGGGATGAATGACCGCTTCGACATGATACTTTTTTCAAATGCAATAAACCAGGGCTCTTCCGGAATTGAATATGTTGCCGGTTCAACCATAGCGGTTGGTAATGATGCGAACCATTACAACCAGGCAATTAATGTGATGCCGAATACAGCCGCTCCGGTTGCTGTCATTAATTCGGTTTACAATGCATCTGATCATCTTCCGGTGACTGCACTTTTTAATTTCTCTACAGTTAACGGAATTCGGTCGCCCGATCATGGATCTTCAGGACTCTCGGTTTTTCCAAATCCTGTAAATCTCCGGTCAAGACTCAAATTCAAAATTGATGAACCCTCTAGGGTAAAGATCAGGGTGTTTGACATTCTTGGGAAAGAAGTATCAGTTGTTTTAGACGAAAATAAAGCTCCCGGAGAATATGACATTCTTTTTACTTTACCGGAGAATTTAGAAAGAGGATTATATTTAATTGAATTTCAATCAAATACAATGGTTGATTTTACCAACTTTATAAAATACTGAATAACATTTTCTTTTTTCAGTTCTTTACAGTATGACTTCTAAGACATTGGAACATTCTTTGATATTTTTCTGTTAAACTATGGAAGAAGAAATGGGAAGAAAGAAAATTTCGAAGGTTAAGGTCGGTAATCTTTTGATTTCTGAACCTTTCAATCCTGAACCAAATTTTAAGAGATCAGTTGTACTTCTGAGCCAGCACAATCCGTTGGGCAGTATTGGTTTTATTTTAAACAAACCAACGCCCGTGAGAGTTGACGAAGCGCTCGAAGATTTCCCTGAATTTAATGCTCCTGTTTACTGGGGCGGCATGCTTCAGCTTGATTCAATTTATTACGTGCATTCTATTGAAGCATTGGAGGGAAAGAAAAAAATTGCAGAAGGGATTTACTGGGGCGGTAATTATACACAACTGAAGGTGATGATCGAAAACAAGCTGATCTCTACTTCACAGATACGTTTCATTGCGGGTTTTTCAGCATGGGAGCCCGATGAACTTGAAGACCAGGTAAAACAAAACAGCTGGTGGCTTGCGAACGCCGATCAGCAAAGTACTTTTCTTGAAGAGCCCGCCGAATTGTGGGGAAGCATCTTACAACGTCTTGGTCACATATACGGTATCATGAATGATTTTCCTGAGGATCCCGGAGTAAACTAAAACCGTTATTCATAAATAAAAAAACCTCGCCGTTTACAGTGAGGTTTTTTTATTGAAGTTATTTTTGATTATTAATGGAGATGGATAATATGCGTATTGCCATTTCTTGTAACGGTTGCGATATCATCAAGGCTACCGTTACCATAATCCAGGGTGCGCTGAGGTCTTGCTGAAGGAGTTATTGTAACAGTACCACTTACAATGTATCGGTAGTCACCTCTTTTGATCAGTGGATTGGTGATTGTTGCTGAGCATGAATTTCCATTGCTGTTAATTCCGCTTGAGCTTCCTGTAATCGAATAGATGTCATCGGCAGGATTTGAAAGCAATGTGTCGCCGGAAATCATTTCACGTACACGCAAGCTGTTCCAGAGATGATAAGAACCGTCAGTTTGTGTTACTCTCATGCTCTGAACATTCACCGACCAGTTTATATGGCCTGAAGCATTTACACCATTGTTGGTGATAGTGCGCATGCCTTCAATATGACGGCTGTTTACATAAAAGGCATTGAAGGTAACAACACGTTGAAAACCTGTAGTGAAATAAGTTCCGCCGCTGTAGTGTATAATAATTTGTCCGCTTCTTATACGTCCATCATGCCCTGGACAACCTGTTCCGAAATCAATTGTGATCACCTGGTTTATAGAATCATTTGTCACAGTAGCACAGCTTATCAATAAATTGTTCTGGCTGGTACTATTGAGTCTTTGCTCAACTGACCCATGCAACATGGCTTCGTCAGCAATGTTATCAATATCAGCCGATATACCTTCTGCATCTCCAAACTGTTCTGCATTAGCTGTCATTTCATCGTTGTCGGAAATATCAGACTTGTCTTTTTTACAGCTTGTCAAAAATGTAAATGAAATAAAGGCTGCAGCAATCATAAACAACTTAATCAGGTTTTTTGTTTTCATTTTTATCAGGTTTTTGTTTTTCAATGACTCTCTGACCGGCGTCGGCAGGGAAGGTTTAACGGCCGTGGTTAATTAGCTAATTAGCCAATGAAGGGGAGAACAACTCAAACGATCCCACTTAAAAAAAATTTGAATGGAAATGAGTTAGAAACGTTTCCTGATAATGGTCTGGTTCCTGTCGGGGCCGACAGAAATTATTGAAAGAGGAACCTGCAGGTTAGTTTCCAGGTATGTAATGTAATCATTCAGCTCTTTTGGAAACTGTGACTCTGCATTAATTCCTGTAAGGCTTTCACGCCATCCTTTTATTTCTTCAAAGACGGGTTTCACTTCGTTGTTTACAATATCATAAGGAAGAAAGTCTATTTTCTTTCCTTCATAAATATAGTGTGTGCATGCATAAATTTTATCGAAGCCGCTAAGCACATCAGGCTTGGTCATGATCAGGTCAGTAACTCCGTTAATCATAATTGCATATTTGAGAGCCGGAAGATCAATCCATCCGCACCTGCGTGGCCTCCCAGTTGTCGCACCGAATTCATTGCCGGCTTTGCGCAATTGCTCACCTGTTGCATCGTTGAGCTCGCTCGGGAACGGTCCGCTGCCGACTCTTGTGCAATACGCTTTGAAAATTCCGAATACGCGGTTTATTTTTCCCGGAGGAATTCCCAGGCCTGTACAGGCTCCTGCAGTTATTGTATTTGAAGAAGTCACAAACGGGTAAGAGCCGAAATCAATATCAAGCAGGGAACCCTGTGCGCCTTCAGCAAGAATTTTCTTTCCTTCACCGATATACCTGTTGATGATATGCTCGCTGTCAACGAGGTTCAGCTTTTTCATTTCTTCAATGCCTTCAAACCATTGAGGTTCCAGTTCGTCAAGCTTACATTCAAACTCCATGTGCTTCAGAATCTCGCTGTGCTTTGCTGAAAGCTTTTTGTAACGGTCGAGGAAATCCTTTGCTTCAATATCACCCACACGTAAACCATTTCTACCTGTCTTGTCCATGTAGGTAGGGCCGATGCCACGCAAAGTTGAGCCTATCTTTTCTTTTCCTTTAGAAGACTCTGAGGCGGCATCAAGCAGGCGGTGTGTTGGAATGATCAGGTGTGCTTTGCGGGAGATGAAAAGTTTTTTGCGTATGTCGACGTCCATCTTCACCAATGCATCGATTTCCTTTTTCAGGGTGACAGGATCGATCACTACGCCGTTGCCGACAATGTTGATTGTGTTATCGCGAAAAATTCCTGAAGGTATGGTATGAAGAACGTGCTTGATCCCGTTGAACTCAAGCGTATGACCGGCATTCGGTCCGCCCTGGAAACGTGCCACAACATCATATTCAGGTGTAAGTACGTCAACAATTTTTCCTTTTCCTTCGTCTCCCCACTGGAGCCCAAGCAATACATCAACAGCCATCGGCAGTTTTAAATTTAGAGTGTATTAATGAATTCACTGATGAGAGAAAATTGGCTGGCAGAAAACAGGGTTAGATTTTTCACGGATGGAAACAGGTTTCCGGTGTGCGGTCAACACTACTTTTCAAAATAAATTTTTGTAAGGGGTGTTGCGCTCAGGCAGCCTAATTTTGAAACTGCTTGATGGCAGTAGGAAGATTCTCAGCAATTGTGAAAACAGTATTCAGTTTGGTGATGATCAGCAGCTCCTTGATCTTATCAGAGATGCTGCAGATAGAAGTGTCACCACCGTTTTTCCGGGACTTGGTAAGAATGTTCACCAAAACGTTTAACCCGTTGCTGTTCAGGTAACGGAAGTTTTCCATCGAGATCACAAAATTGTTTGTGCCTTTCTGAATCAGTTCCTGAATCTCATCAAGCAGCGGTGTAGCCTGGTTTTTATCAATCAGGTTGCCGCTCATTTCCACGATGGCGTAAGTTCCTTTGTTGTTAATCTTATATGTAAAATCCATAGGACGAAGATAGATATTTCAATTTTGATAGTGCTGACAGCTTCCTTTTTGTTTCAATTCAGTGCATCTTCCGAATAAATTTAATGAATGCTGGGTTACGTTGAAATGAAGCAACTCACCAACCATTGACTGGATCTGCTGTATACGCGGATCGCAAAACTCGAAGATGTGTTCGCAGTCTTCACAAATAAGATGATCATGCTGCTTGTATGCATAAGACTTTTCGAAGAGTGCGAGATTCTTTCCGAACTGGTGCCGCATAATCAGGTTGCTGTCGAGCAGCAATTCAATCGTGTTATAAATAGTGGCCCGGCTCACCTGGTATTTTTTACTCTTCATGTGCGTGTAAAGCGAATCCACATCAAAATGTTCCTTGATGGAATACACCTCATCCAGGATAGCATACCGTTCGGGCGTTTTACGGTGTCCGTGCTGTTCCAGATATTCGGTAAATATTTTTTTCACTCTTAGTTTAACGTCTGCGCTCATTTCTTTTCAATCCCTCAAAATCCGGTTCCGAAGTAACAAATTTTACTTCAAATAGTGAACCTGGAAGGTAATAATCTATTGACAACTGACGTTCATAACTTCCGGAAATGCCCGTCGTAAAGTCTTTTGGAGGCATTCATTAGAAGTAATTTTGTCTGCTCGTTATTAAGTTGAGATGCGGAAAATGTATTTTAAAGGAGGTAGATTTGTTTTAGCAGTTACGTATTTATTTTTTCAGTTTGCGGTTTTTACCCGGGCGCAGGATAAGCCGGCAGCATTTATTTCAAAGGAATCTTCACGGTGGGCCGATTCCATAATGTCAAGACTTAGCCCTGACCAGCGGATCGGCCAACTGCTCATGGTCGCGGCCTGGAGCAACAAAGATTCCGCCCACATCTATGAAATCAAAGAACTCATTTCACATGACGGAATCGGTGGTTTGATTTTTTTCCAGGGAGGTCCGGTAAGGCAGGCATTGCTTACCAACCAGTACCAGGCCTTGTCTAAAGTACCGCTGCTGATCGGCATCGATGGAGAGTGGGGCCTTGCAATGCGGCTCGACAGCACCATTCGTTTTCCCCGGCAGATGACGCTTGCCGCAATGCACGATGACACGATGATCTACAATATGGGCGCTGAGATTGCCCGTCAATGCAAACGCATTGGCATTCACACGAACTTTTCACCGGTTGCTGATATCAACAATAATCCTTCAAATCCTATCATAGGAAGCCGTGCTTTCAGCGATGATAAATTAACAGTAACCAAAGATGCAATGCTGTACATGAATGCGCTTCAGGACAAGCACATTCTTGCCACCGCAAAGCATTTCCCCGGACACGGAGATACTGATATGGATTCGCATCTCTCATTGCCAACCATCAGGAATTCTAAAAGTGAAATGGATACACTGGAGCTATATCCTTTCAGGCAATTGATCCGTCGAGGGCTGGGAGGGATGATGGTTGCTCACCTGAATGTGCCGGCTCTGGATACAATCCCTGATCTTCCTTCAACACTGTCAAAGCAGATTGTAACAGGTTTATTAAAAAATCAGCTGGGGTTTAAAGGACTTATTTTTACCGATGCCCTGAACATGAAAGGTGTAAGTGCCTGTTATAAGCCCGGCGTTCTTGATAAGCTTGCTTTACTTGCCGGCAACGACGTGTTGCTCTACTCAGAAGATGTTCATAAGGCCATCGAAGAAATCCATCTTGCAGTAGAGAATTGTGAAATCACACAGGAAGAAGTAGACGCTCACGTCAAAAAAATCCTGATGATGAAATACTGGGTTGGCCTGAATCATTATCGTCCTGTTGAAACTGCTAACCTATACAGTGATCTCAATACACCGGCTGCATTGCTGCTTCAGCAGCGTCTTTACGCGAAATCTCTTACCCTCCTTTCAAACAAAGATTCCCTTATTCCACTGAGGCGTCCTGACTCATTAAAAATTGCTTCTATAGTGATAGGAGATGTGAAGGACAACTCCTTTCAAAGACAGCTGAAGCTTTATGCTCCTGTCGATTGTTATGCAATGGAGAAGGATGCACCGATAAGTGTTTTTGAGGCGATGGAAAATTTTCTTGTCAACTATAACCTTGTAATCCTGAGCCTGCACAATACAACAATGAATGCGCAGAAAGATTTCGGAATTACAGAAGCGACTTTGAAATTCATCAATGCAGTTATAAAAAAACATCCGACAGTTTTTGTTGACTTTGGAAATGCATATACATTGTCAAAGATTGAATCCTTGCCGGAGCTAAAGGCATTGGTGCTTGCATATGAGGACATGCCTGTATCGCAGAACCTCGCAGCACAATTACTTTATGGAGGAGTAGCATCGCAGGGCAAAATACCTGTTGCTGCTGTTACCGCTTATCCGAAACATTCAGGAATAAATTCCTCTTCACCCATACGTCTGAAATACTCTTACCCGGAAGCTGTCGGGATTAAAAGCAGCGACTTATCAGGTATCGACTCGATTGCTTTGAAAGCTATTGCTGCAGGAGCAATGCCCGGATGCCAGGTTCTTGTTGCAAGGAACCAGGAAATAATTTATTACAAGTCGTTCGGGACTCACTCATATGAAGATTCCACTCCTGTAAACAACATGGATTTGTATGATATAGCCTCGGTAACCAAAATTGCAGCGACAGGATTGGCGACAATGAAACTGTATAATGAAAAGAAAATTTTTCCTGACGATCCGTTATCAAAGTTTTTACCGAAGCTGCAGAACACAGGCAAGAAAGATATGATTGTGCGTGATGTTCTCGCACACCAGGCCGGGTTACAGGCGTGGATTCCGTTCTGGAAGAAAACGATTACTGCAACGGGGGCATTGTCGGAAGATATTTATACCCGAAAGGAAAGTGAGGATCACACAATTCGGGTAGCTGAGGGAATTTACATGCGGAACACATATCGCGACTCCATCATGCAATGGATTATTGATTCGCCATTAGGAGAAAGAGGAAAGTATATTTACAGCGATCTAGGTCCTATCCTGATGAAATCAGCGGTTGAAAATATTACGCAGCAGCCGTTCGATCAGTTTCTCAACAAGGAATTTTATCGTCCCCTTGGATTGACGTCGCTTACCTTTCAACCCAGGAATAATCCCGATCCTCTTAGCCTTAAGAAAAATATTCCTACGGAAAATGACAAGGAATTCCGTCACCAGTTGTTGCAGGGCGATGTGCATGATCCCGCCGCAGCAATGTTAGGAGGAGTTTCGGGCAATGCAGGATTATTTTCCAATGCAAATGATCTTGCAGTCATCATGCAGCTTTATCTTAACAAAGGATTTTACGGAGGCAGGCAATACCTGAGTCAGAATACAGTTAATGAATTTACAAGACAGCAGTTTGCAATTAACAAAAACAGGAGAGGAATGTTTTTTGACAAGCCGGAAACTGATCCTAAAAAACAAAGCCCAACATGTAAAAGCGCTTCACCGAAAACTTTCGGACACCAGGGATTTACAGGAACATGCGCCTGGGTAGATCCTGAATATGATCTCATTTATATTTTTCTTTCCAACAGGGTAAACCCCGATGCAGCAAATGACAAGCTGGTAAAGATGAACGTAAGAACCGATATTCAGCAGGTGATTTATGATGCGATGAAAAAATAGTGTTGAAGTGCTAAGTGTTGGAGTACAAAGTGCTGAAGTACTAAGTATTGAAGTGCAGGAGTATTGTGAAAAAGTTGGCCAGGTTTTTTACTTGCTGGAAACTTCGGCACTTAAACACTTCAATACTTAAATTATAAACTCTTTTCTTACTTTTAGGGCTTAAATTTAAAACTTTATTTCCATGACAAAAATTGAACGTTTTGAAGACCTGCACTGCTGGCAGAAAGCAAGAGAACTTGTTAGAAGAATTTATGTGATTACAGGAGGAGGCGAGTTGTCGAAAGATTATGATTTAAAATCACAGCTTCGGCGAGTCGCGATTTCTACAATGAATAATATTGCCGAGGGTTTTTCCAGGTTCAGTAAAAAAGATTTTGCCAGGTTCCTGGATTACACTACCGGATCAGCAAGAGAAATTAAAAGCATGCTATACGTTGTTGAAGATTTAAATTATACAAACAGGGAAGCATTAAATGAACTCCGGTTACTTACTGAAGACACTCATAATCTTGCTTTGGGTTTAATCAGGCATCTCAGAAGAAAAAGTTAGCAAGTGTTCAGTGCAGAGCACTCCAACACTTAGTACTCCAACACTTAGTACTCCAACGCTTCAACACACAAAAAAAATATGAACATCGGCATTCTTTGTTACCCGACTTTTGGTGGAAGCGGAGTAGTTGCAACCGAACTTGGAAAAGCTCTTTCCGAAAAAGGTCACCACATACATTTTATCACGTATAGCCAGCCTGTAAGGCTCGAGCATTTTTCTGAAAATGTTTCGTATCACGAAGTAACGGTTTCCGACTATCCCGTGTTTGAATACGCACCTTATGAAACCGCTCTTACAAGCAAGCTTGTTGATGTTGCCATGTTTGAGAAGCTCGATATCATTCATGTCCATTACGCGATTCCTCATGCATCTGTAGCTTATATGGCGAAGCAGATTCTTGCCGCGCAAGGTTATCACATTCCATTTGTTACCACGCTGCACGGAACGGATATAACGCTTGTCGGAAAAAACCCAAGCAACGCTCCTGTCGTTACATTCGCGATAAACATGAGTGATGCGGTGACAGCGGTATCACAGAATCTGAAGGATGAGACGTATCGCTTTTTCAAAATAAATAAGGAAATTGAAGTCATCCCGAACTTCCTCGATCTTCGCAGGTTTAACAAGCAGCCTAAGGAACATTTTAAACGGGCAATTGCGCCGAACAATGAACGCCTGCTCGTGCATGCTTCTAACTTCAGGCCGGTGAAAAGGGTAAGTGATGTGATAAAGGTATTCAACCGTGTCGTGGAAAAAGTTCCTTCCAAGCTTTTATTGATAGGTGACGGACCAGACAGGACAAACATTGAAAAAGAATGCCGTGAATCCAAAGCATGCGATCACATTCGTTTTCTTGGTAAACAGGAAGCGATTGAAGAAATTTTATCTGTGTCGGATTTATTTATTCTGCCTTCTGAAACTGAAAGCTTCGGGCTTGCAGCTCTTGAAGCAATGGCATGCCAGGTACCTGTTATCTCTACCAACACCGGCGGAATCCCTGAATTGAATGTGAATGGTGTAACCGGCTTCATGAGTGATGTAGGAGATGTTGCTGACATGTCGAAGAATGCAATTTACATTCTTGAAAATGATGAACGTCTTGCAAAGTTCAAGCAACAGGCGCTTCAACATGCAAAGAAATTTGATGTTCACAGCATTCTTCCAATGTATGAGAAGTTGTACGAAAGGGTGGTGAGAGAGAAGGTTAGTGTGTAAGTGTTGAAGTGCGGAATGTTGAAGTGTTGATATCCTTATTTGGAAAATGAAAATAGACGCGCGATTCATTTTTATTTTTTACTGTTTTCTTTTAAATGATAAGACAATTGTGAATAATTTATTTTCTTTTGGCGTCGGGGAATTGTTTGTTTTCAATCAATAGACATCAACACTTTCATCATCCATGAACATCCTTTACATAAAAGCGCTTCACATCATTTTTGTCGTAACGTGGTTTGCAGGATTATTTTATATCGTCCGCCTGTTTGTTTATCATACAGAAGCCGATAAAAAACCTGAGCCGGAGAGAAGCATACTTATCCGGCATTTTAAAAAAACTGAAAAGCCTTTATGGTATGGCATTACCTGGCCGTCTATGATTGGTACTTATCTGTTCGGTTTCTGGATGGCTTATGAAACCTATGGTTTTGATTTCCCGTCATGGCTTCTTTTAAAACTTGCTTTTGTTTTGGGGCTTACGCTTTATCATCTGCAGTGTGGCCTCATGTTTTGGAATCTTCAACATGATAAGCTACGTTACTCCTCCTTTGGACTAAGGTTGTGGAACGAGGTAGCAACTCTTTTTTTAGTTGCAATTGTATTCATTGTTGTGCTTAAGGATGCAGGGAACTGGTGGCTCGGCCTTGCAGGGTTTATACTTTTTGCCTTGCTGTTAATGGGTGCAGTTTACCTTTATAAAAAAAGAAGGACGGCTACAAATGAACAAATGAACAAATGAACAAATACTCAGGCTGGCAATTCAACCTCCCGCTTTCTTCGCACGGTATCCCATTTCTGCAAGAAGCTTCATTACCTTTTCCCGCTGGTTTCCCTGGATGATAATTATCCTGTCTTTCACAGAGCCGCCAACACCACACTTGATCTTTAATTCCTTTCCGAGTTTTTCCAGTTCAGAAGTAGCTCCGACAAAATCCCTGATAATGGTCGTTGCCTTTCCGCCATGGTATTCCAGCCATACCCTCAGATCCTGCTTATTGCCTCTTAAATTTGCCGGCTCTTTTTTTTCATCGGGTTGAAACTGAAAGTCAGGGTTTGTTGAATATACAACTCCGGAAATATTTTTTTTCTTCGTCATTTTTTCAGCAATAAAATAATATCCACAATTAATGGATCGATATTGACAGCAGAACTTTTAAAGATTTTTACTTAGAATATTTTCGGAACGAAAACAATCAATCCCACGCAGGCAGAAATTATTGCAGCGATGAGGACGGCTCCTGAAGCAATATCCTTTACCTTTCCCGCAAGGTAATTGTATTCAGGAGAAACAAAATCTGTGAGGTATTCGATTGCAGTATTCATCAGCTCCGTTGTCCATACAATTGCAACGCTCAGAAGAATGAGGCACCATTCAGTGGCAGAAAGGCTGTAGTAAAACGAAAGTCCTATCACCACAATAGTCGCAACGAAATGAAAGCGCATGTTGAACTGCGATTTGATCGCTTCAACAAGTCCTTTGGCGGCATACACAAAGCCGCTCATAAAGCTTCTGAAATTTCTTCTTACAATCATTTTGATTCAGTTTGAAGGAACAATTACATTCAGTGAATTCGGAATTACTTTTATATTGAGATCCGTGCTGAATAATACCGGTTCTCCGTCAATGTGACCCTGCAGTTCTGTATTATTTTTCAAAACTATATTTTTTCCGCGCATCATGGTAAAAAATCTTGACCTGTGAATAGATTTATTCATCAGGCGCCATATCAGCACAGGCACGTTAAAGTAACCAAACTTTTTCATCATGGATACATCAATAATCCCGTCTTCAACATCTGCAAAAGGTGCGATGACAGCATCGTTGCCCCATTGTGAACTGTTGGCAATTGTAAGGAGGAAGCACTCGCTGGAAATAGTTTCGCTATCCACTTTCAGTTCAACCTTTTTCGGCTCGTACCTGTTAAACTCTTTAAGTACCAGCTTAATATAAGTATAAAAGCCGCGTTTTGAAGAGTCTGAAAAAAGGTGCGCAACATGTGCGTCGAAACCCACGCCCAGTGTACCGATACAGAATTCTTCATTCACCCGTACTGTGTCTATCTTAATTATTTTTCCACGGTTAATCACCATCATCGCCTTTTCAAGATTCATTGGAATTTTGAGGTGCCTTGCCATTCCATTTCCTGAACCCATCGGGAGAATAGCCATTACGGTCTCACTTCCGATCAGGCCTTTTGCAATTTCATTTGCTGACCCATCTCCACCCACTGAAACCACAACATCATAATTTGCTTCCACAGCTTCCCTGCTTAGCAAGGTTGCATGTTTTGGCCTTTCTGTAAAAACAATTTCAGGATCGTATTTGCCACGGTCAATAAGCCTGTTGATCAGCTTTGGAATGTCGCCTTTGCTGCGAACTCCGGACTTAGGGTTAATTACAAAGCGGATTTTCTTTTTCATAATTTGAAAGGTACTGAAAGAAAAATGACTATTGATTCAGGGAGCCGACAGTCATTTTATTTTTAATCAGCGCCTCATTGTAATTCTGTATAAATGCTTTTAATTTCTTTTCAAGTGTGGCAGATATAACGGTATCCTCATCCACAAGATTGTGCTGAAGCAGGCTATCAGCCGTGTAATGATAAAGAAAATTATTTTTCAGCGTATCAAGGCTCAGGGAATAGTTATCAGACAATACCTGGTATAAATCATTCAGGTAATTCACTGCAAAGTGAACAGCTGTTGTATCAAATACGCTTTGGCCGAATGCAAAAAACGGCTGATCAAAATGGAGATAATCGAGCACGCTTGGCAGAATATCTATCTGCTGAGTGGTGAGTGCAGAGGTTCCTTTAAGTAAAGACCCGCGCTGGTAGAATATGACAGGGATTGCATACATGCCAACCTTGTTTTGATAAAAAGGATATTCGGAAAGTGCCGTGTGATCGCCTGTGATTACAAAAAGCGTACTGTCGAACCAGGGCATATGTGAAGCTGTTTCAAAATATTTCTGCAGTGAATAATCGGCGTATTGAATGCTTTCATGAATCGGCAAAGTTCCTTTTGTAAATTTTCCCTGCAGCTTTTCAGGAATTGAATAAGGGTGATGGGAGGAAAGAGTGAATACGACAGAGCAGAAAGGCTGCTTCATTTTATTCAGTTCATGTGCGTAGTTTTGAAGAAACGGCTCGTCATAAATTCCCCAGCTCCCGTCAAAGTCTTTTTCATTTTTGTATTCACGCCTGCCATAATAATAATCGAAGCCCGCAAGATGGATGAAGTTGTCAAAGCCCATGGTTCCATTTGTTCCTCCATGATAGAATGAAGTCACATAGCCTTTGGGTTTTAGAATTCCGGCAAGGCTGGTGATTGCGTTCCCGGAATAAGCGGAGGTAATAAAAGGTTCACCCATCAGTGACGGAATTCCGGACACAATTCCCGGGATACCTTCAATAGATCTTTTCCCGTTTGCAAATGCATTTGTAAATACAAGACTTTCCTTAATCAATGAATCGAGAAAGGGAGTATAACCTTTGTAGCTGTTCATGCTGCCGATGTATTCCTTTCCAAAGCTTTCCATCACAATAATAACAACATTGAGTTTTCTGAACGGCTCGTTACTGTTGAAGTGATGGTTAAACGGGGAGATGCTTTCAGCTTCTTTTTTTGAAAAATAATTTTTCTCCGTGAGATGATTCTTACCATACGTTTTCATGATGGTAAAAGGAGTATTTAAAAGCAGGGCGACATCTTTCGACGTGCCATACTGCGATGCTGATATGATCGAGATAGGCTTGTACTGGATTCCGCCCCTGAAACCTATCACAACCAAAGCAATCGAAACTGCATTGAAAATAATTTTTTTGAAAACGTAGGCTGATTTTTTTTCAGCAGGCCTCGCTTTACCGGTTGTTAAACGAATTTTGTTGTAAGCCTTAATAAGCAGGATGCTGAGTACAATAAAAATCAAAAGCACATACCAGAAATCAAGCAACATGCGTGGCAGGGTATTGATAAAGTCGTTTCCAAAGCTCATGATTTTGAATGCATCGCTTGTGGCATGCTTGCCGGAGAATCGAAACAAGCCGAAATCAATACAGCTGAACAACAGCATCGGAATATTAACCGCAATAAAAATTATTTTCAGCAGTACCTGGTAAACTCTGTGATAGAAAAAACCGAATGGGTTAAAGTGAAGGGCTATGAAGAAAATATTTGAAATAATGATCGCTGAAATGTCAAACCTGGTTCCGAAAAAAATATCCCGCATTAAGGAACCCGCTGAAGCATCAGAAAAATAGTTAAGATTGAAAATTAAAAAAAGCAACCTGCAGAGGAAATATAAAGATGCAAGGAGCAAAAGTCTCTGAACAAGCAGCAGAAGATTACTCTTATAATTTTGCATGCCGGCGAAAGTAATAAAACAGGAGGGAATGAAAATAAAAAAAGCTGTCGTTGCCGACAGCTTTTTTCATCATGGATTTTTTTGGTTAGATCTTTACATATGCGGCAATTCCATTTGCCGTAGCACCACCTGCCGAAACGTTTGTATCGGTATAGGTTAAAGCGAAATTGCTTCCGGAAATTACTCCGCTGCCGGCGAATGTGTGAGTTTCAACTAATGTTCCGATGCCTGTTGCAGTCTGTGAAGGCAGATCAAGCGAAGTTGAAGTTGTCTTTGTTGCGTAGATAGCTGTGTTGTTGTTATAATCCGCAAACTTGCTGAAGTGAATACGGTTGTTAATATGTGCATCCGTAGTTACTGTTTGGGTATAGTGGTATGTCTGGTCTCCGATAACTGAATCAGCCACGTTATAATTGCCAGACAGTGCTTCAGCATCGTTTTGTACAACAACTGTACGGGTAGCTGTTCCAACGTTACCGGCAGCGTCAGTTGCAGTATATGTTAACGTGTAAGTTCCTTTGGTGTCCTTATCAACGGTTCCCGAAACAGTCGGGGTTATGCTACCATCTTTATCATCAGATGCAGTTGCTCCCGGATCATTAAAAGCGGAGTTAAGGGAGATTGTCATGTTTGAACTTCCGTTCAACGTAACAACAGGAGAAGTTGTATCGTCCTTTTTACATCCGTTCAGAAAAAGTAAGCCTGAAGCGAGAATAAATGTACCGGTAATTAAAATGTTTTTTTTCATTGGGTTTAAATGTTTTTGGTTTTAATAGTTAAACATAGATTATTTCGCAAAGTTAATATTATTTCTATAACGATTTTTTTCCATCCTGAAAATCGGTATTTCATGCATCCGGAGGTGATTTATATAAAAAAATGTTCCACGATAATTTTTCCCCATGATTTTTTTACTTTCCCTTCTCTTTTTTAAAAACAGGATTTGAAATTTTTTCGGAATTTAACCCGCTCCGGGAGCGGTCATGTTGTTGTAAAGCACATCATCTTCAAACATTTAAGCCTCTTATAAACACATCAGCAAAACCCTGATCTTTTTTTTTGTTATTAAATAATCATTCTATATTTGCGCCCATAAACCATTTAACTTAAAACATCAACCAAAAATGAAAAAAGTACTATCAATTCTTTTAATTGCAGGCATAGCTACATTCGTTGCTTGTGGACCAAGCGCCGAAGAAAAAGCTGCAATGGACAAAGCAAGACAGGATTCTGCTGCTGCTGTTCAAAAAGCCTATGACGATTCATTAAAAGCCGTAAATGATGCTGCTGCTGAAAAAGCAAAACAGGATGCAGAAGCTGCTGCTGCCATGGACAAAGCAAGACAGGACTCTGTAGAAGCTGCTACTAAGAAAAAACCTGCTGTAAAGGCAAAAACGCCTACACAGAAGAAGGCAGAGGAAGCTAAAAAAGCTACCCGCGGCAGAGGATAATTGGCTTGAGGCGTTTTTTAGTGCGCCAGGTACACTTATTCACTTAAGAATGTTAATCTTTTTTTGAGCCGGAGTGTTTAAGGTTCAAAAATAAGGGTACTTTTGCGCCCACTAAATAAACCCAAAAAACACAATGAAAAAAGTACTCTCTACATTATTAGTTGCAGGAATGTTTGCATTTTATGCTTGTGGTCCAAGCGCAGAAGATAAAGCTGCTGCGGAAAAAGCTACACAGGATTCAATTAATGCGGCACAGGCAGCTGTTCAGGCAGTTCAGTCCAACACGATGGTGGATACCACCAGAATGGGCATGGACACAACTGTTCAGAAGTAATTCCTGTAAAGAAATAAGAAAGGAGTTCCATTCGGGACTCCTTTTTTATTTATGCATGGTTCAGAAAAAAATCTGAATTATTTTTTATGGGGCGTTTTTACATCACTGATGCCGCAGTTGGGGCAATCTCCGTTTTTACCTTTTCCCGACACAGTTTTATAGAACCGTGTGCTCAGGAAAAAAATTGCGCCGGCAGAAAATAAGATGACAAGGATAAGTTGTAAATTCATTTCAGGATAATAACCCAAAGGTACTAACCTTTTTTCAATAATTTTGTCAACGCATTAGCAATACATTCCTCATGAAGTTTGAAAGAGCGGGTTTAGATAATGAAACGCTGATTAATATTTATAAAGAGCTTTTAAAGCCAAGGCTTATAGAGGAAAAAATGCTTGTCCTGCTGCGCCAGGGGAAAATAGCAAAGTGGTTTTCAGGTATCGGGCAGGAAGCTATTTCTGTAGGCTGCGGTCTCGCTCTTGATCCGGAGGAATACATTCTCCCGATGCACCGCAACCTCGGCGTGTTTACAACAAGAAAAATTCCTTTGCACCGGTTGTTTTCGCAGTGGCAGGGAAAGCCAGGCGGATTTACAAAAGGCCGCGACCGCTCCTTTCATTTTGGAACACAGGAGTATCATATCATCGGGATGATTTCTCATCTCGGTCCGCAAATGGGAGTAGCCGACGGCATCGCGCTTGGAAATCTTTTGAAGAAGAACGGAAAAGTTACCGCTGTCTTTTCCGGTGATGGCGGCACCAGTGAAGGTGATTTTCATGAAGCGTTGAATGTAGCCGCTGTATGGGATCTCCCTGTTATATTTATTATTGAGAACAACGGATATGGATTGTCGACTCCGTCGAATGAACAGTTCCGGATGAAACAGTTTATCGATAAAGGAATCGGTTATGGTGTTGAAGCGGTCCAGGTTGACGGAAATAATATCCTCGAAACTTTCGCCACTATAAAATCACTTGCAGAATCAATCCGGAAAAAACCACGGCCTGTGTTGCTCGAGTGTCTTACATTCAGAATGAGAGGACATGAAGAAGCATCAGGAACCAAATATGTTCCGAAAGAGCTGATGGAAGAGTGGGGAAAGAAAGATCCTTTAATCAACTACGAAAATTTCCTGCTGCTGGAAAAAGTTATCGATACTGATATGATTGTATCGTTCAGGAAAGAAATTAAGCTTGAGATTGAAAAAAATCTTGAGATCACTTTTGCTGAAGAGAATCCGAAAGTAAATACTGAAACTGAAACTGCTGATCTGTATGACCAGGCGTCTCCCAAAGTTTTTATTCCATCTGCTGATAAAAAAACCGAAAAGAGATACTTGGATGCAATTACCGATGGCATGCGACAGGCAATGCAAAAACATGATGAGCTTGTTATCATGGGACAGGATATTGCAGAATACGGCGGAGTGTTCAAAGCTACAGCGGGATTTGTGGAAGAGTTTGGAAGAGGGCGTGTGCGCAATACTCCGATTTGTGAATCGGCAATTATCGGGGCAGGCTTTGGACTTTCAATTAACGGGATGAAAGCAATCGTTGAAATGCAGTTTGCAGATTTTGTAACGTGCGGATTCAACCAGATCATTAACAACCTCGCAAAAAGTTATTACCGCTGGGGACAAAATGCAGATGTTGTTGTAAGAATGCCTACCGGTGCAGGCGTAAATGCCGGCCCCTTTCACTCACAAAGTAATGAGGCCTGGTTTGTTCATACGCCCGGGCTCAAGGTTGTGTATCCTGCTTTTCCTTCCGATGCAAAAGGTTTGCTGATTGCATCCATCGAAGATCCGAATCCTGTAATGTATTTTGAACACAAAGCTCTGTACAGGAGTATTACAGAAGAAGTGTTTGATGATTACTATACAACTGAGATCGGGAAAGCGCGCCTGGTGAGAGAAGGAAATGATGTAACAATAATCACTTACGGTTTCGGAGTTCACTGGGCTTTGGAAACATTAAATAAGAACGCAGATATCTCAGCTGATTTAATTGACCTGAGAACATTGCTTCCATGGGATAAAGAGTGCGTTGAAGCTTCCGTTAAGAAAACCGGAAGAGTAATTATCCTTCATGAAGATACATTGATTGGCGGAGTAGGCGGAGAAATTTCTGCGCACCTTAGCGAACATTGTTTTGAATTGTTGGATGCTCCTGTTATAAGGTGTGCATCATTGGATACTCCTGTGCCGATGAATGTAGAGCTTGAAATAAATTTTTTAGCGAAGAGCAGGTTTGAAGAGCAGTTAAAAAAACTGATCAGTTATTAATCTCCATTTAAGATCCTGACAAGCTTCTTCATTTCAACCTGGTTCTGCGGAAGGTAAACGGAGTTATACACAAGATTTTTTTCCCGTGTTGTAAGGTGCCAGCTTAAAGAAATGTCCTGCTCTTTGGTAGGTAATTCAACTGTGATGTAATTCAGCTGACCTTTAAACCACGATTGAGCATACTGAAAACTTTCTTCCTGGTTGTAATCCTGGATTGTGAGAAGATTGCCGTAAATATTTCCAAGCGGGGTGATGAAGTTTTCAAAGACAGTCATGCGTGGTTTATCTTCAATCGGCCGCATGCGATGTGAGTCGCGTATGTCAAGAAAAATAACGCCGCTTGTATTTTCAGCAAGCCATTCACGGAAAACATATAAAAATTTCAGGGAAGATTTCAGTCCTGTATTGTCGCGGATACCTGCGTCCATCACCTGTGTTGCCGGTTCGCTTGGCAATGTAACAGCAGGCAGAATGTAAGGGAAGGTAGAATTCATACGAAGTACAGAAGTAAACTTTATGTTTTGTGAATTCTGCCCCTCGAAAAGTCTTCCGAATTCAATTCCGTCGATGGTAGGATCAAAATCAAAAACAGTATCGGTAGAATGATGCGTGAGATAGGAGATAGACTGCGGTGAAATCAGCAGCCGTCTTCCGTCATTCACAATCGTCGGCGTGAAGATCATCATCGGAATCAGCGCCTTTTCTTCAGGAGCTTTGTAAGCCATAAGCCTTTTTGAAAAAACGGAATGTGCATTCTCATTCAGCTGTTTTTCAAAACCGTATGCCCTGTCCTTGGTATAGTAGGAGCTGTCTTCTTTGAATTTCTGGATGTTCAGGAATATATCGCTTACAGACATGCTGAATGCGATTGGGTTGAGAAGGTCTTTTGAAATATCAAACAAGTGCTTGTTATCACGGTAATCATTAATCAGCCCAAGCTGTTGCCTCAGGTAAAGCTCCCTGTAATAAGCAGCACCTATCATTCCCCCTGAAGCACCGGTAATCAGTTCAGAACAATTCATGAATTGATTGTTCGTTAAGCTGTCGGCAGTCTGCATCACGCGGAATGTCCACATCGTAGCACGCAGTCCGCCGCCGGAACAATTAATTAAAACAAGCTTTGGCTTTTTATAGAACTTGCTTCTCCAGTTGTTAAGTATTTTTATTGTGTTATCATAATCCTCCTTCATCCGGTCAGGCGTATTAAGCGACTGAAGATTTGAAAGGCTGTATGAGGCTTTGTGATTAGTGTACTTCAATCCGTAGGCGCGGTTTTCAGGATAAAAGATTCCGTATCTCGAAAAGAAATTAAGGAGAAGCACAATGAGGATGAATGCAGATGTCGACCATGATTTAAGCCAGAACCTGAAGGCGCTGCTCAGCATCAGGAGCATCGAAAAAATGAGGATGATGCTGGCTCCTGCAGGAATCTTGAATAAAGGATATTCTTTAAAAAGTCCCATCAGGATGAAGAGAACGAAAACAACAATCTCAACAACAGCGGCATTCAAATGGTTTTGCCTGAATACCGATTCAAGCATTTCTTTTTGATAATGTTCAGTACGCCTCACAAGCTTAACGCGGAATGGGTTGCTGAGATAGGTGTCAACGCGCCATTGCTTTGCATACCTCATCCTGAAGCTGAACTTTCGCCTTTGTTTTTCGGCAAGAATTTTTTCAAGGTGTTCAGCAAAAGGCGCATGTGGATTGGTATCGGAAGCTTCCATGCCGAACATTTTTACTATGTCTTTATTCGTACGGAAGAAATAAGTGAGCGTAAAAAGAATGATGATAGTAAGGCCAAGAAGAAAGCCGCTTACATCTATCAACGCATCCAGCACACTTTGAAACTCATTATAGATCTGGAAGGATATGATCTGGTACATGTAAACAAGTACGAAAACAGTCGGTACGATGAAATTATTCACCGTGAATTTCATGAACGGCCTTGAAAGTGTTGCAATAAAAGGGAACCGGAATCCATTGATAATGTAGCTCGAGACATTGAACACCATAATAAAGCAACCGGTGGCAAATCCCATTATAAAGAAAGAGCGGAAGTTCACTTCTCCAAGATATTCGGGATCCAGGAACAGGTAGGGTATACCGAATCTCTGCGACAACCAACCTGTAACAAAGCCGAACAGGATAAACCAATACAACAGCAGCAAATGATTCTTCTTGATGAGAAGCATCATGAGCTGCACAGGAAAAGAAAATATAAAATGACTTAATCTAACGTGCGACCTCATTGTTCAACTGATCTAATACGAAAAAATTGAAAATGGGTTATGTTGAACCTTCAAATCTGAAAATGTGATAAGTTGCTGGTTTAAAAATGCTTAGAGTCTATCATTAAAGTAATTAATACGCTTCAATATACTCCCGTATCTTACATTAACTCAATTGACTTAATCAGCTGATTTTAGAGTTAACAATCTCAAGGATTTCTGCTTCTGCTTTAACTGAACTTTCCTGGATTGCTTTTCCTTTTTTAAGGATGTTCTCAGCAAACGCTTTATCACTTAATCCCGCAGCGTTTATTTTTACATTGAGATAAGCGCCCATCACAGCAGATCTTGCACATAAAGCGCCCACGCCGGCATCACTTACCGAATTCGGATTGCCGGTTTCAGCCATCGCTTTAATGATTTCCATTGTCGCCATGGAGAGCTCCATCACTTTGAACGGAACTTCTGTTGCATATTTTGTCGCCGACTGAATTGCTTCCGTCCTTGCTTTCTTATCTTCATCGGTCGATTTCGGCAAGCTGAAAGCATTCATGATTTTATTGAAAGCATTTGTGTCTTCATCAACCATTTTCATCAGCTGATCCTTAAGCTGCTGGCCGCGTTCAGCACATTTTGAAAATTCTTCCCAGCGTTCATCCCATCCTGTTTTATGCGAGGAAAGATTTGCAACCATCGTTGCGAGAGAAACACCCAGCGAGCCGATAAAAGCAGAAATAGAACCACCGCCCGGTGCAGGAGATTCACTTGCAGTTTCATCAGCAAAATCTTTTAAGGACATGCTGACAAGCCTGCTTTGAGATTTATCAGCAAGAAGGTATTCAATGATTCTTTCTTCAGGATTGAAAGGTGATAATTCATCCAGTCCCAACGAACGAATCGCGATTTTGATTAATTCTTTTTCGGAAACACCGGTGGAACGTTTTTGTTTCAGTAAAAAATATTTTCCGGCGTCAAGCATTGCTTTCAGCGGAATCAGTCCCACAAGCTCTGATCCGGTTACACGCATCCCACGGGAATCAGCACTCTTCACGCACTCATCGAATGCAACGTGCATCGGCGTTACGTTTATGTTCGTAAGGTTCATGCTTACCTGAGCAATTCCATATTCTTCGATAAACCAGCCGATTCCTTTTACTTCCTTGCATTTGCCAGGCTGGACGACTTCTTCTCCTTTACTGTTTTTAATTTTCCTTCCGTTCTCTCTTACATCAAATGCAACGGAGTTTGCTCTTCTCACAGAGGTTGTATTCAGGTTTACATTGTAAGCAACAAGAAAATCACGCGCGCCTATAACAGACGCACCGCTCCTGACATGAAATTCAGCAGGACCGTAATCAGGTTTCCACTCAGGCAATTTTATTTTCTTGAAAAACCCTTCATACTCTCCTGTACGGATTACTGAAAGATTTTTCCGTGCAGCATTGCTCTGCGCCGATTCATAAAGGTAAACGGGTATGTTTAGTGCCTCACTTACTTTTGAAGCGAGCTTCCTTGCATATTCAGCAGTCTCTTCCATTGTAATATTTGCAATCGGGATCAATGGACACACATCAGTTGCTCCCATCCGCGGATGCTCGCCTTTGTGCTTGCTCATGTCGATAAGCTCACTTGCTTTCCTGATAGCCCTGAAAGCCGCTTCTATAACAGGCTCCGGCGGGCCAACAAAGGTGACAACAGTTCTGTTTGTTGCTTTTCCGGGATCTACGTTGAGTAATCTAACACCTTCAACCGATTCAATCTGATCAGTGATCTGTTTGATGACATTCAGGTCGCGCCCTTCGCTGAAGTTGGGAACGCATTCAATTAGTTGGTTCATATTGTTCATTGGTTCATTAGTTCATTTGTAAAAACAATTCAGATCGAAGTTGGAGATTTGAAGTTCGATTGACCGAATCCAACCTCCAGCTTCTAACTTCTAATTTCTAACTTCTATTTTTCCATTGATGATTACTGTTTCAACCAGGTTACTTCCGAATGAATATGGAAGAAATGCTATTGAAGGAATTTCTTTCGTGATAAATATGTTTGCCTTCTTTCCTTTTGCAATGCTTCCATGCGTTTCACTTAATCCCATGGCATAGGCGCTGTTGATAGTTGCTGCATTAATGGCTTCTTCCGGTGTCATTTTATATTGAACACAGGCGAGAGCAATCATTGTATTCATGTTACCCGATGGAGAACTGCCTGGATTGTAATCGCTCGCAATTGCAACCGGTAATCCGGCATCAATCATCTTCCTTGCAGGAGGATGAGGAAGCTGAAGAAAGAATTGCGCACCGGGAAGAATAGTCGGCATTACATCGGTTTTTTTCAAAATCGCTATATCATTTTCATTGCAGTATTCAAGATGATCCACGCTGATTGCACCAGTCTCAGCTCCCGCTTCAATTCCGCCGGCATGGCCGAGCTGTTCAGCATGGAGCTTGGGAATCATCCCGTATTTTTTTGCTGCCTCCAGTATTTTGATGGATTCTTCTTTACTGAAATATCCCTGCTCGCAAAATACATCACAAAAATCTGCAAGCTTCTCTTTCGCAATTTGAGGAAGCATTTCATCGATAACTAATGCAATATATTTTTCTTTTTTGTCTTTGTATTCCGTTGGGACTGCATGTGCACCGAGAAAGGTTGACTTGATCGTAAGCGGATGATTTTCTTTCAAACGTTTAATAACACGAAGCATTTTCAATTCGCTTTCAGTATTCAAACCATAACCACTTTTAATTTCAACGGCACCTGTACCAAGCATCATAATTTCGTTCAACCGTTTCAACGCAGCCTGGTATAATTCTTCATCGGTAGCTTCTCTTAATTTTTTCACAGAGCTCAGGATACCGCCTCCACGCTGAGCTATGTCCTGGTAGCTGAGCCCTTTGATCCTGTCAACGAACTCATGTTCCCGGGAAGAAGCAAATACAAGATGAGTGTGAGAGTCGCAGTATGATGGAAGGACTATCTTTCCTTCAGCATTGATTGTCTTTAGATTTGAGATGTGGGATGTGAGATGTGAGATTTTGGTTTCGTCCATCTTTCCGAACCCGGTAATTAAATCATCTTCCATCAAAAGAAAAGCATTCTCAATAACCTCCAGGGAAGACATTTCTGTCCCTGCAAGCTTCTTATTTCCAGTCCCGTTAATCCCTCCCAGTAATTTAATATTCTTTATCAGTAATGACATATTCATTCACTAAGCTGCCGAAATTAGTCATTTGTTCAATAATGAAAATTTCCTTCCGGATGATTTTATAAATATTCTTACACAATAAAATTCAATTAACATTTCTTCGTTGATTAATGCAGTGTCTTATCTTCACGCTACTTTACAATTTTGGTAACTTGCGCTATCTATGCCAGGAAATACATTCGGTAAAATTTTCCGACTTACGACATTCGGCGAGTCTCATGGCGCTGCAATAGGCGGGGTAATTGACGGATGTCCTTCAGGATTGAAGATTGACGAGGATAAAATCCGTGCTGCTCTTGAAAGAAGAAAACCAGGCCAGTCAAAGATTACGACTCAGAGAAAGGAAAGTGATGAGTTCGAGATTTTATCCGGTGTGTTTGATGGGAAAGCTTTGGGTTCACCTCTTGCATTTATTATACGCAACCAGGATTATAAGCCCAGCGACTATGATAACCTGAAAGATGTTTATCGTCCTTCTCATGCCGATTATACCTATGATGCCAAGTATGGAATCCGTGATTACAGGGGCGGCGGGAGATCATCTGCAAGAGAAACAGCTGCGCGCGTTTTTGCCGGCGCAATCGCTGAGTCGTTTTTAAAGGAGGCTGAAGATGGGGATGATAAAATATCCATCAGGGCATTTGTTTCGCAGGTAGGAAATATAAAAACGGAGAAAGATTATTCACTGCTTGATCTTACCAGGATTGAATCTAACATCGTTCGATGTCCTGATGAAACAGTTGCCGAAAAAATGATTCAGCTGATTGAAGATGTAAGAAAAGACGGTGACACAGTTGGGGGTGTTATTACATGTGTGATTCAGAATGTTCCTGTGGGTTTAGGAGAGCCCGTATTTGACAAGCTGCAGGCTGATCTCGCAAAAGCAATGATGGGCATTAATGCTGCACACGGTTTTGAATATGGAAGCGGCTTTAAAGGAGTTGAGATGAAAGGTTCCCAACACAACGACCGGTTTGAAAAAGATCCTTCAGGTAAAATTATTACGAAGTCAAATTATTCAGGAGGAATACTTGGCGGGATTTCAAATGGAATGGATATTTATTTCCGGGTTGCATTTAAACCGGTTTCTACGTTGATGAAATCACAGCAAACTCTGGATGTAAAAGGAAATGAGGTTGAGCTGAAGGGAAAAGGGAGACATGATTCATGCGTTGTTCCACGTGCGGTGCCTATTGTAGAAGCAATGGCGGCGATTGTTCTGGCTGATCATGTGTTGAGAAACAGGAATACAAAATTGTGACTGCGTGACTAAGTTACTAAGTGACCAGGTAACTAAGACCTGCAAAATATTTTATCCACAAATACTTAAACATTTAATATTTTAAAAACCAATGAAAAAATTACTCAAATGGATCGGCATAATTGTTCTTGTACTTCTTATTCTGTTGATTTCAATTCCGATTCTTTTTAAAGGAAAAATAATCGCAAAGATTAAAGAGGAAGCCAACAAAACGCTGAATGCAAAGTTTGACTTCAGTGATTTCAGCCTTTCTCTCATCCGCCATTTTCCTGATTTTTCAATGGAGATTGACAACCTGAGTATTATTAATGTTGAACCTTTTGCCGGTGATACCCTGGTGTATGCGAAAACAGCTTCTGTTACGGTCGACCTGATGAGCGTTATCAGCGGAGATCAACTGAAAATAAAATCTGTGGATCTGAATTCTCCTGTGATGAATTTTCTCGTTACAAAAGAAGGAAGGCCTAACTGGGATATCATGAAGCCTACACCGGTTACCGAACAAAAGGAAACCAAATCTTCCGGCTTTAAAGCAACTCTGCAAAAATATTCAGTTGAAAACGGGCGCGTTATCTATGATGACAAATCACTTGGCTTTTTCCTTTCTCTTGATAATTTTAATCACACAGGGAAAGGAGATTTCACACAGGATTTATTTACGCTTGCAACCAAAACCGAATGTAAGGCGCTCACATTGTCTTACGGCGGCGTGAGTTACATGAGCAGAATAAAAGCCACAATTGATGCCGACCTGGATATGGATATGAAAAATTCCAGGTTTACTTTTAAGGACAACAAAATATTTTTAAATGAGCTTGAGCTTGGCTTCAGCGGATGGCTTGCCATGCCTGATACAAACATCGACATGGATTTAAAATTCTCTGCGGCAAAATCTGATTTCAAAAATTTTATTTCCATGATTCCAGCTGTATATAAGGATGGCTTCAAGGATATAAAAGCTTCCGGAAAAATGTCGTTTGATGGCTGGGCAAAAGGGCGCTACAATGCAAAGTCGATTCCTGGCTTTGGAATGAATTTAAACATCGACAACGGTTCGTTCAAATATCCGTCGCTGCCTGCTGAAGTTAAAAGTGTATTCGTTGATTTTAAAGTCAGCAATCCCGATGGTGTGATGGATCATACTGTGGTCAACCTTTCGCGCATGCATATTGAAATGGCGGGCGATCCGTTCGATGCAAGGCTTGTTTTGAAAACTCCTATCAGCGACCCTGACATTGACGCAGCGTTTAAAGGAAAAGTAGATCTGAACAGCATGCAGAAAGTTGTTCCGCTTGAAAAAGGAACTACTCTTACCGGGGTAATTACTTCTGATCTTTCCGCAAAAGGAAAATATTCTTCAATAAAAAATCAACAATATGACAAGTTTTCGGCAAGCGGCTCGCTGAACATCGCGGATATGAACTATTCTTCACCTGATCTGAAGCAGCCTGTCAATATTAAGAATATGAATATGACCTTCAATCCTAAAACGGTAGCTCTTACTGCGTTCAACATGAAAGCAGGGCAAACAGATGTTCAGGCGAATGGAACGCTTGAAAATTTTATTCCTTATGCATTGAAAGGAGAAACACTGAAAGGCTCCCTGAAAATGACTTCTTCTAAAGTAGATTTGAATGAATGGATGAGCAAGGAAACGACTGCAGGCAAAACTGATACTGCAGCAATGAACACTGCCGAGATTCCTGCAAACATAGACTTTACACTTGCTGCAACAATCGGAACGATGATTTATGACAACATCACCCTGAATAATTGTTCGGGGACCATAGTAATCAGGAATAAAGCATTAAACCTGAATGACCTCAAGGCAAGCCTCCTCGATGGAACGATGGTTATGAACGGCCTTTACAGCACCGAAGATCCGCAGAAGCCAAAGATCAGCTTTGAACTTGCAATCAATGAATTTGATATACAGAAGACAGCAACAACTTTTAATACCGTTGAAAAGATGGCGCCGATTGCAAAAAGCTGCTATGGTAAATTTTCATCGAAGATGAGTATAAAGGGAGAGCTCGATAATAAAATGAGTCCTGTAATACCTTCATTGATCGGTGGCGGTAACCTTACAACATCGAATGTGACGGTACAGAATTTTCCTGCACTGTCGAAGATTTCAGATGCGCTGAAAATGCCGAACCTGAAAAAGATGGATGTTCCAAGGACAAACGTTTCATTTAAATTCACGAACGGACGTGTGTATGTAGATCCTTTCGATGTCACATTGAATGGATTCAAGAGTACGGTTGCAGGAAGCAATGGCTTCGACCAGACAATTGATTATGCAATGCAGGTTCAGATTCCGCGTTCAGCGTTCGGTGGCCAGGCAAATTCTGTTTTGAACGGATTGATGTCACAGGCAAACGGTAAAGGAACAAACCTTTCAATAGGAGAAATGATACCGGTCGCACTTAAAATTGTAGGCACGGTAAAAGATCCTAAAGTCTCCACCGATTTAAACCAGCAGGGAGCAAAAGCAATGAATGCATTGAAAGACGCGGCTGCGGCTGAGTTTGAAAAAAAGAAATCGGAAGCTGAGGCAAAAGCAAAGGCGGAAGTCGATAAATTAAAATCAGAAGCGCAGGCAAAAGCAAATGCAGAAGCAGAACGTTTAAAGAAGCAGGCATCCGACAGCCTGAAAAAAGCTGCCGGTAACAAAGCAAAAGATGCTTTGGACCAGTTGAATCCTTTTAAGAAGAAATAAGAATGATGCTGCATTTTGCTTGTACTTTAATTAAGCCCGAGAATAATTATTGTCATGTTGGAATCATTAAACCTTTATGAAAAGCAACGTATGCCGGACTTACGAAATAAGGCCGGCATGCCTTCAATTTTCTATAGTATCTTCCTCTTTTTGTGTTTTGCTTTTGTTGTATCGAATGCACAGCAATCAGACTGCCCGACATCACAAAATAAAAAAGCGGTAAAGATCTTCAAGGAAGCATCTGATCTTTTCAAGGCAAGAAAATATTCGGAAGCGTTTCCTCTGGTGGACAAAGCCATTGACGAAGACCCTGAGTTTGCAGACGCTTACCTCCTGCAGGGAAACATTGCTTTTAAAAAGCATGATGACAAGGTAATGGAAGAGTCATATAAGAAAGTAATTGAACTCTGCCCGGATCTCGATCATGAAATTTATTTTCAGCTTGGATGGTTTTATTTCGACATGAAAAAATACAGTGACGCTGAAAAGCAGCTGAAAAAATTTCTTGAGTTTGACAAGATCAATGAAGCGCATGCAGAGAAAGCAGAGGCCATGCTTGCCAAAGCGAAACTGATTTCTCATCCCGTTCCGTTTAATCCGAAACCTGTCACTGGCCTTTCAACACCTGACCCGGAATATCTGCCTTATATTTCTCCCGATAATGAAACAGCTTTTTTCACCCGAAGGTTTGAGCAGAAAGACAGGAACATGCTCGTGCCGGCAAGCGTGGAGAAGTTTATGATAGCTACTCAGAAAAACGGCGCCTTTGATAAAGGAACACCGATGCCGTTACCATTCAATCAAAGTAACAGTAACAATGAAGGAGGCGCTACTATCACAGTTGACAATAACCATCTTTATTTTACTGTGAATAAAAACGGCAACTTCGATATTTGCGGCTCGGATTTTTATGACAACCGATGGGGTGATATTTATAATCTTGGCCCTAATGTAAACGACAAGAAGCAATGGGATTCTCAACCCTCGGTTACTCCCGAAGGTACCACACTTTATTTTGCAAGCTCCCGCGATTCATCCAGCGGAATCGATATTTATGTAACTCATAAAAGTCCTGAGGGGACGTGGTCGAAAGCAAAAAAACTTCCGCCGCCGATTAATACCAACGGAAATGACAAATGTCCTTTTATCCATGGCGACGGAAGAACGCTTTATTTTTCTTCAGACAGTCTTCCGGGTCTTGGCGGTTATGATATTTATATGACGAAGCTTGGTGCAGATGGAAAATGGAGCACACCCAAAAATCTTGGCTATCCAATCAACACAGAATCTGATGAGGTGGGATTCTTTGTAAGCACCGATGGCAAGTCAGGATATTTTGCTTCTAACAAGCTGCAGGGTGCCGGCGGTTTCGATATTTATTCTTTTGACCTCTACCCGGAAGTGAGGCCCAGCAAGGTTTATCTCGGCACAGGAAAAGTTACTGCAGATAATGTGAATGAACCGGTTTCTGCTTCCATTGAAATCAGGAATACAGTTACAAAACAAATGACGAAGATCCAGGTTGATTCTGTTACCGGTAAGTATGCTTTCGTTGTGAACTTTGAAAATGATCTTTTGCTGTCAGTGAAAAAGGACGGGTACGCTTTTGAATCGGAATATCTTTTTACAAAGGATACAATGAATGACCACCCGTCGAAAAAGAATATTACCATAAAAGAAATAAAAGTAGGAGGGCAGTATCCTTTAAATGATATTCTGTTTGCGACAAACTCCGATGAAATTAATGATACCATCAAAACAGTGCTTGATAACTTTGTAGAATTCCTCCAGGAAAATCCTGATCTTCATATTGACATCAACGGCCACACTGACAATGTTGGCGATCACCAGAAAAATATGACGTTGTCGCAAAACCGTGCCCACAGAGTGTTTGAATATCTTGCAAGCAGAAATATTGCTCCTTCACGGCTCACATATAAGGGATTTGGAGAAACAAAACCTGTCGCTTCAAACGATACCGAGGAAGGAAAGGCAAAGAACCGGCGAACTGTTTTTGTAGTCACATCGAAATAATTAAGATTTTAGATTTGGGATTTTAAAATCTCCTCAATCAAGGCGGCAGTGCGTTACCAAGCAATAGCGGTTGAGAACACATGAGACTCAGATAATAATATCCGGGAACATTCATGTGTTCTCAATCCGCGGTTTATTTTGTGAGGAACGAACAAAATAAAATTGCCTAGGTAACGCACGATTCTTTTGGTTACTTTTCTTCTAAAGAAAAGTAACGAAGCAAAAAGTCTGTAAGTACTCACAGCCTGTCCCGATTTTTTCGGGCATTCTTTTCCTCCCACATTCCTGGCTCAAAAGCTCACTGAGCTTTTGCCCCTTTTCTTCTAAAGAAAAGTAACAGAACAAAAAAAATGCTCAAGCCGCATGGCTTCGTTTGGACAATCGCGCTGGGATATTTGTTTTCCGGTTTCGCTGCGCTCACCGGAATGCCGCTTGCAGCGGCACCACAAATCTCCAAGGCGCTTTTGTCCAAACTGGTGTTTCCGGGGCAGAACTAATAAACAACAGAGATGTGTTACACACCCACCAGAATCTTAGATCGGAGCGAAGTGCGTTACCAAGCAATAGCGGTTGAAAATACGAAGGGAAGCATTGAGCATTAGGGTATTTTCAAGCCGCGGTTTTTCGAAGCGGCGCCCGTGTGCGGCGAAAAAATTGCCCAGGTAACGCACGATTCTTTTGGTTACTTTTCTTCTAAAGAAAAGTGACAAAAGCAAAAAACATATTTCTATGGGCTGGCAGTTGCAGATTTTATTTCTACTTTTTGCTTCTGCAAAAAGTAGAGCAAAAAGCAGCCCACGAACACCAACCGACAATTGACTTTTTCGCACAGGCGTCGCTAGCCGCCAGTCAATTGCCGGTTCGCGCTGTTCGTGGACGCCCGACGCACCTGTTTCAATCTATGGCCTTGCGTTTAGATAAAGACTGTTGTCAGATCGGAGCGAGGTGCGTTACGCAGCAATAGCGCCTGCCTACCTGCCGTTCGGCAGGCAGGTTTGAAAATACGAAGGGGCGGTTTGCGCATTGGCGTATTTTCAAGCCGCGGTTTTTCGAAGCGGCGCCCGTGTGTAGAGAAAAAATTGCCCTCGTAATGCACGATTCTTTTGGTTGCTTTTCTTCTAAAGAAAAGTAACAAGAATAAAAAGATTTTTAGCTTCACCAGAACGATTTTTGAAAAACAAAATCACATTTTAAAGAAAAAGAAATTTACAGCAGCCCATTCTTATTTAATCCCTCTTGAATAACCAATAGTGCTGTGGCTGCTGTTTTCAATGGTTCCGTCATCTTTAACATAACCGATTGTACTGTGACTGCTGTTTTCGACAGTTCCGTCCTTCTTTACATATCCAACTGTGCTGTGACTTGAATTTTCAATAGTTCCATCCTGTCGTATATATCCTATTGTTGAGTGACTGCTGTTCTCAATCGTGCCGTCCTTCTTTATATATCCCGACGTGCTGTGACTGGAATTCTCAATGGTTCCATCAGCGAGAATATATCCTGAAGTTGAATGACTGCTGTTTTCAATTGTCTGCGACAATGCACTGTTACTGATAATTGCAATGAGCAGATATGTAAATAAGGTCTTCATTTTCATAGGTAGTTATCTTATCACTCTTTAATTTTATTATACCAAAAATAGGCTTTTCAGGATATATATTGTTTTAAAAGGTTTAGGAGCGCCTTTTTTCTTAATACGATCTCCTAAATTACTTAATGAAATCTCCCAAATAGAAATATAGTTTCGACCTGAATTTTAATATAACAAATATGAAAAACCAAATTACTTTCTCAAAACTAACCGGGATTAAAAAATCTTTGGCCGCCTTGATTGTATTCTCGGCATTATCGTTTTCACTTACTGCTCAGCCGGCAAGTTGCAATGCACATTTTTATCGTTACGGTTCGTGGCTGAATGTAAATTTTTATTCAAGCACGAACCATTCAGGGACCACTTACTCATGGAACTTTGGTGATGGCGACACTTCTGCATTGAGGAATCCTTCACACACTTATGCTTTACCCGGAGCTTATTATGTATGCCTGACTGTTACGCGCACAGGAACCGGCGGATCAGTATTATGTACATCAACGCAGTGCGACAGCGTTCATGTTTCATTACCGCCGCCACCGCCGCCACCGGTTTGCAATGCTCATTTCTCTCATCACACAATCTGTAATTCCGGAAGAATTGATTTTGATGCGCCTCACAATCCAACAGGCTCAACCTATTCCTGGAACTTTGGCGATGGTAACACGGCTAATGTGAGAGATACCGATTATACATACGCTGCTGCGGGTACATATTATGCCTGCCTCACGGTTACAAAAACCGACACTGCAGGAAATATTCTTTGCACTGATACATGGTGCGACAGCGTTCATGTTGCCGGAACCCAGGGCGCAGTATGCAACGCACATTTTTCTCATCGTAATAAATGGAACTCAAGCGCGATTGATTTCAATTCATTTCATAACCAGACAGGTGCAACATACCTGTGGAATTTCGGAGATGGCAATACTGCAACGGTGAGAGATACAGATTATACCTATGCAGCCCCGGGAACTTATTACGCATGCCTGACGGTTACAAAAACTGATACAGCGGGAACTGTTCTATGCACTTCAACATGGTGCGACAGTGTACATGTTGCTCCGCCGCCGCCATTATGCAATGCACATTTCCGTTCTATCCATCACGCAAACAACCTGAACGTATTTTTTGATTCTGCTCATAACCCATGGAACGTAACATATGCATGGGATTTCGGTGACAGCTCAACTTCAACAAACCGTAACCCGCATCATACATATGCGCAGCCCGGATTGTACAATGCATGTCTCACTGTTACAAATACGGACACTGCTGGTGTTGTTATTTGCACTGAAACGTGGTGCGACAGCGTTCATATTGATTCTGTGCATGTATGCAACCATCCGCACAGCTGCTGGAGATATATTTCTGCGCAGGAAAACAGCGGTGTTCAAATGACGGCATCGGTATATCCGAATCCTTTTACAGAGAATGCAACATTGCATATCGAAAATTCAACAGGCAATGTTACTCTGAGGATATTTGAAAATACCGGCCGCCTTGTGAGTGAAGTCAATAATCTTCAAAATGGTGATATTCAGTTGAACAAAAATAATATTGGCGCCGGGTTGTATTTCTACCAGCTCAGCGACAGCAATGGCAGTGTGTTAAAGGGGAAGCTCATGATTCGATAATTGGTTTCATTGCTTCGAGTGTGAAAGGCTGCTCCGTGTGGGGGCAGCTTTTTTTTTCTTATGACATGAAGTTTAACCCCAAACAATTAAATTATTTACCTTTCCATCATAAATAAAAACTCATGAAAAAAATTCTTTACCTCGTCATCCTGTTTTCTCTTTTTCAGTTTCAGTCAAAAGCGCAATGGACAACTGATACCTTGCTGAACACAACAGTGAGCGACACCGTTGGAGAGGGAGAAGCCACTCCGTTGTCGGCTACAACATCCGATGGCAAAACATACATTTCATGGTTCGTTCCTGTCGGTGGAAATTTTGAGCTTCGGATGCAATTGCTCGATAAGTATGGCAACAAGCTGTGGAACCCCGGGGGATTGATCGTAGATAACAATCCGCAAAACAGCGCCTTGTACCGGTACGACCTTAAGGTTGATCACAACAACAACGCGATCGTTGCATTCCAGGATGAGCGTACGGGTAGCCTCAACGCTGTTGCATACAAGATTGATACGGCAGGAAATTTCGTATGGGGTGCTTCGGGAATCTCGCTTGTTGAAGATGTTCCTTCACAAGGAATATCACCGGCGATAGGAGTTACTGCTTCAGACAATATTATCATTGCGTGGAATGCAACTGCACCTCCTTTAACGTGGGTGTCCTTTCAGAAGATTTCTTCAGCAGGATCACTTTTGTGGAGCACTGTTCCTCACAGAATTATTGACTCAACCAATGCAAAAAAATATTCCCGCCCTTCCATAGTGCCGGCAGGCACTGATGATTTTGTGATGCTGTATATACAGCAAACCGGTTCATTTCCGTATACAAATACTTTTTTCGCGCAGCACTTTGATGTAAACGGAGATGCTGTGTGGTCGCCTGCCACACAGGTTACAACGAAGACAACTTCATTTTTCTTTTTCCCAAAAGCAGTTTCAGATATGAACGATGGATTCTTCCTGGGTTTCAATACTTCGAACCCGGTGAATACCTCTTTGAATGATGTTTACGTTCAGCATGTGAATGCATCGGGGCAGCTCTGGAGTGCAACAGGAATTGAAGCTTCAGTAAATACCACGATGCATGTAACACTGCCTGCTGCAGTTGACTTCATTAGTTCCTCTTCGGAAGTGTGGGCGCTTTTAGAGGTGCAAAATTCAGGACAAAGCAATGCGGGAATTTCCGTTCAGAAATTTGATACGTCGGGTTCTGTATTACTGGCGCCAGGCGGAGCACAGATAATTGCACCGAACACGCTGTTTGACATACCCGCTGATTTTGAAAGCTCAGGAGACGGGATGATCATTGTCTTTCGTGAAAACTCAGGTGTTAGTGAATTCCTTAAGGCAATCAAAATCGATTACTCAGCAAATACTTTATGGACACCTCCTGTAGTCGCAGTTTCATCCGTAACCAGTTCAAAGCTGAATATAAGTGAAGGAAGTTTTCACAACAACCAGGTTGTGGTGGTTTGGCAGGACCAGCGGATTGATGACGGCATATATGCTCATAATATTTTTAACGATGGTACAACAGGTCCGCTAAACATTTCTCATGATAGGTTTGCCTTCGAAAACTTTAATCTCTTCCCAAATCCATCTGACCATTTTCCAACACTGAAATTCAACGGCAGTAAAACCGGCGAAATACAAATCAGAATTTCAGATGCGATCGGACATCTTCTTTGTTCGAAAAAATTCCTTCTCAATTTGTCAGTTGGTTCTGTTGAATTATCGGGCTTGCTGAATTCAAATCTTCCGGCAGGAATTTATTTTGTAGAGATGAGTGATAAGAATGGGAGTGAAGTGAAGAGATGGATAAAGGAATAATTACTTAAATTGAAACTATTGTCTGATCAACTGCTTAAAATCCCAAATCCCAAATCCCAAATCCCAAATCCCAAATCCCAAATCCCAAATCCCAAACCCCAAATCCCAAATCACATGGCAAGCCAGCTATTGCTTGACAAACTTGCAAACCGCATCTCCTTTTTCTGTTAACAGCCGGCACAAATAAATTCCTTGTGACCATCCGGCAACAGGCAGTGAAAACTCTTTGGTGTTTCGCGGTAGTTTTTGTTCTGAAACCTTCTCTCCAAGTACATTGAAAATTTCCAGCACGCTATTTTTATTTTGCATGTTGAAATTTATGGTTACTATATCTTTTGCAGGAGAGGGAAAAATGGAAACAAAAACATTTGCTCCGTTTTCATGAATGCTGAATGGAAGTTGACTTGTATATTTAGCTATATTCTGAATCGAATCATTATTTATTTTGTGAAAGCTTCCGGTAACATATAACTCATTGTTATAAATAGCCACATCCACTAATGTTATATCAAAAGTGTCGGGTGACAGAGCAGACCATGATTGTCCATCGTAAATCGCGATATCACTGGCATAATTTCCACCGGCATGATCGAATGTGCCGACTGCTACTAATTTATTATTTATAACTCTTAGCCTGTTCACGGGACCATTAATTCCTCCTCCGACAGGATAAAAATTAGTTCCGTCGAATTTTACTATGTAAGGATCCGGTCCACCAGCTAACAGGTTACCACCAATGTACAGTTCATTGTTATAAACCGCCATGGTATAGATATACCCGGAAAAATTATTACCCGCTTTGTACCAATTCGATCCGTCCCATTTCACAAAATCGTATAGCATAAATGTGCTATCTGTAAAATGCCCTCCAAAATAAAGCTCTCCATTAAAAGCAATGCAATCGGCGATAGTATATCCACCTACAGTCAGACCGGGTATTAAAACGGGAATCCAGTTTACTCCGTCCCAACCTACCACCTGGGGCGAATAATATGTGCCAACACTATCAAAGGATCCCACGCAATAAAGGACATTGTTGTGTTCATAAAAATTAGCCGGGCCGCCCGAAGGATGGAAGGCACTATTAATTGAATCCCATGATATCCCATTCCACGAAGTAAATCCATTGGTTACATAATTACCGGAGCGTCTGAAGAATCCACCTACTAATAGTTGATTCTGAAATCTTGTGATTGCAAGCACCGGATTAATTCCTGAATGCATTCCCCCGGCAAGTGAATCCCAATCATTTCCATCCCATGACGCGATTCCTCCTGTATTATAACCTCCGGCAGTCCAAAAATTCCCTCCGACAAATAGTTTTCCAAAAACAGAATCGACATACAAAACCCTTGATTGAAAGTTAACCCCAGAGCCTAGTCCGGTCCAATTTTGGGCTTGAGCTAAATTCTGTTTTAGACACAAAACAAAAAAAAGAAATAAAATACATTTAATTTTACTCATTAATTTTTGACACCTTTTTAACAATGATTTTTTCATTCATTGAAATTTGACTTCGGGTGCTGTCGGGTGTTTCACCCGACTGATTCAACCAGGCATCATCAACGCGGAACAGTGAACCATCTTAACTGCAGTTTCTTCTCCTTTAAAATAGAACCTCGCCCGACCGCACCGTAATCTCAAATCTACTCATTCACCATTTTCTCCAGCTCATACATTTCATCGCGTAGCCTTGCTGCTTCAATAAAGTCGAGTTCCCGCGCTGCTTTTTCCATTGATTTTTTTGTGGCTGCAATTGTTTTCTTCAGTTGATCTTTGCTCATGAAGTGGACCACCGGATCAGCTGCAACACTTGGCCGGTCAGGTTCAATGTATGCATTCTCTTCTGTGTATTTTGAATCCGCAACCTTTGTCTGGCCCATGATGCTCTCTTTCGATCTTACTATCTGTGTTGGAGTAATGCCATGATCAGTATTGTATTCAAGCTGCTTTATTCTTCTGCGGTTTGTTTCATCAATTGTTGTCTTCATGCTTTCTGTAATCTTATCGGCATAAAAAATAACACGGCCGTTTACATTTCGTGCCGCACGGCCTGCCGTCTGTGTAAGTGAACGGTTGCTTCTGAGAAAGCCTTCCTTATCTGCATCGAGAACGGCAACGAGAGATACTTCAGGCAGATCAAGTCCCTCACGGAGTAGATTGATTCCAACAAGCACATCAAAATTTCCGAGACGCAAATCGCGAAGCAGTTCAACGCGATCCAATGTTTCAACTTCGGAATGTATGTAACGGCAGTTGACATTCAGCTTTGTCATGTACTTGGTAAGCTCTTCCGCCATGCGTTTTGTAAGTGTTGTAACAAGCACACGCTGTCCGGCTTTAATAGTCTTGTCGATTTCATCCAGTAAATCATCCACCTGGTTCATGCTCGGACGAACTTCTATCACTGGATCGAGCAGGCCTGTCGGGCGGATTACCTGTTCCACTACAACGCCGCCGCTTTCCTGCAATTCATAATCTGCCGGGGTAGCGCTCACATAAATTACCTGGTTCAGCATTGAGGCAAACTCATCAAACTTAAGCGGACGGTTATCCAATGCAGAAGGAAGACGGAAACCATATTCAACTAAATTCTGTTTACGCGAACGGTCGCCGCCATACATTGCACGGACCTGCGAAACGGTGACATGGCTTTCGTCAATCACCATCAGGTAGTCATCAGGAAAATAATCAAGGAGACAGAAAGGACGCATGCCCGGCTCGCGTCCGTCAAAGTATCGCGAATAATTTTCAATGCCGCTGCAATAGCCAAGCTCGCGTATCATTTCAAGATCATAAGTCACGCGGTCCTCGAGCCGTTTTGCTTCGAGTTGCTGGCCAAGCGATTTCATGTACTCAACCTGCTTCATCATATCTTCCTGGATCTGCCAGATAGCTTCCAGCTGACGGTCGGGACTTGTTACAAAAATGTTAGCAGGATAAATTGCAACGGCAGGATGTTTCTCCAAAGTCTTTCCGGAAGCAGGATCAATCGATGTTATCTCTTCAATCTCATCACCGAAAAAATTAATGCGGTAAGCAATATCGCCATATGCAAGAAATACATCAACAGTCTCTCCACGGACACGAAAATTCCCGCGGTTGAATTCTCCTTCTGTTCTTGAGTATAATGATGAAACAAGCTTATGTAAAAGGCCGTTCCTGCTTATCCGTTCGCCGGCTTTAATGCGGATGATGCTATCCTTAAAATCTTTCGGGTTACCGATACCATAGATACAGGAAACGGAGCTTACTACAATCACATCTTCGCGTCCGCTAAGGAGGGAAGTGGTGGTGCTCAGGCGAAGCTTTTCTATTTCTTCGTTGATAGAAAGATCTTTTTCAATGTAGGTATTGCTGCTTGGAAGATAAGCTTCCGGCTGGTAGTAATCATAATAAGAAACAAAATACTCTACAGCATTGTTCGGAAAGAACTGTTTGAACTCTCCATACAATTGCGCTGCAAGTGTTTTGTTATGACTCAGGACAAGCGTTGGCTTCTGAACACGCTGGATGACATTTGCAACAGTAAAGGTTTTTCCTGACCCTGTAACACCGAGAAGTGTCTGCGCATGATCACCGCGCATGAGACCCTCTGTCAGCTGATCAATTGCCTGCGGCTGGTCGCCGGTCGGTTTAAATTCTGATTGAAGATTGAAAGGCATTTTGCAAATGTCGGGAATTCCCGTCAAAGAAAATGATAAGGCAGGAGAGAAGCCCGGCGGAGAACAGCTGAATTATTTCAATGCGAAACTGACAGGAAGGTTATATCTCACAAGCATAGGCTTTCCCTTTTGCTTTCCGGGTTTCCACAATGGCATTGTCCGGATAACACGCAATGCTTCATCATTGCATTTCTTATCAATACCTCTTGTGACATACGGCAACAATATTTTTCCTTTTCTGCTGATGATGAAATTTACATACACGCGGCCTTCTATCTTTTTCTTCTTTGCTTCTTCAGGATACTTAATATTTTTCTCCAGGTATTCCATCAGGGCTGAAGTGCCACCGGGAAACTCAGGCATTTCATCTACAACAGAGAGTGCATTCGAATTATGAGAAAGCTTTTTATTATCGGCAGCAAACATCTTGTGATATTGGGCTGCATGAAGCGTATCACCTTCGATCACCATCGTTCCATGACATTTTGCATCGAGAAGCTTGAACGCTGCAGTATCGCCTAAAGCAAGAAGGTAGCTCCAGTCGCGGCAGGCATCTTCCTCATTATTCATTTCCCATAAAGCATTTCCGCGGTTCAGGTAAGCATCCTTATCTGCTTCGTCCTTTTTAATTTCTTCGCTGAAAAATTTATTAGCTTCTTCGTATTTAGCTTCTTTTATTAATTCGACGCCTCTGCTTTGAGAATCGATAAGCGGATCATTACCCTGTGAAAAGCATGGTATATTGAAAACACAAAACGAAATGAATACCAGGATGCGCTTAATGCGTGTAGAAAATAAATTGAAAGAATTCATAGATTGGAATTATTAGTTCAGTGCAACTTGCAAAACTTTCTTTTGATATACAAATAGCAGGTCAAATACGTATTGTACCAGTCTGAATTTTTATCAGAGAGTCCTGCCGGAAGCATCTTGTTTATGATTATACTCGTCTTCAATCTTGTTACAAAGTATATTGAAAGTGCAGGTATTGATGAAAAGAGTCTTCCGGAATAACTCCCCTGTTGAGAAAGGTATGCTTCATACTTTGGTACTAATAACTTTTGAAAAACCACAGATCAATTTCATGTCTTCCAAAATAAAATTATATTTGGAGAGATTATAAAAAATATATGCGTTACCTTCATTCTTTATGAGAAAAATCAAGTTCCTTTTTTTTTCAATTGGGTTCATATTATGTATTTCTGACTCCTGTTTTGCACAGATTACAGCTAATTTTAGCGGGTTGCCCATCTCAGGCTGCTCTCCGCTTACAGTAAATTTTACGGATCAGTCGACCGGTAATCCTACGGCGTGGAACTGGACTTTCGGCAATGGAAACACATCAACGATCAATAATCCAAGCGCCACTTATTCTTTGCCTGGAACGTACACTGTAACTCTTGTTGCATCAGACGGAACTTTTTCTGATACTGAAACAAAGACTGCATATATTACAGTCTATTCAAACCCCGTTGCATCTTTCACATTAACGCCCGATACTGCCTGCGTGGGATCAACCATTTCGTTCTCCAGCACTTCGACTCCGGGAACAGGAGGTCCAATCACCCGATGGCTATGGACCTTTGGCGATGGCGCACTCGACAGCACAGCGGGTGGAGCAACAACACACAGCTATGGATTTGCACAAACTTTTCCTGTAAATCTTTTAGTGAGAGATATTCATGGATGTAACAGCACTATTTCCCACAGCGTAGTTGCATTGAACGGACCTATGGCAAATTTTACAGCGAACCCTGTATCTTCCTGCAGTGCACCTGTAACAGTTAACTTTACAAATACTACAACAGGAAACCCTTCCGGTTACCTGTGGGATTTCGGTGATCCCTCCAGCGGAGCTTCAAATACTTCAAATGCTTTAAGCCCTTCGCATACATTCAATTCGACAGGAAGCTATGTTGTTAAGCTCACGGCATTAACACCGGCATGTCAGAGTATTCATCTTTTCACTATTCAGGTTCTTCAAACCGCAGCAGCATTTACAGCAAGTGATACAGCCATTTGCCTTGGAAGCAGTGTCAGTTTTACGAACAACACACTGCCAACCAATGCGACTTATGCATGGAATTTCGGAGATCCGGCGAGCGGAGTCAATAACACATCTACACTGCCAAATCCATCGCATCTATTTTCACTGACTCCCGGAATTCATACTGTCACACTCGTAAGCACAGCCAACGGATGTCCGAGTACAATAACTCATACTATAAATGTAAGGCCGCATCCGTCACCTTCAATCACAGCCATACCATCAAGTGGCTGCCAGACTCCTTTCACGGTTTCTTTCAATGTGCCTACAGGAGGAATTGCGACGTGGCAATGGAATTTTAATGACCCTTCAAGCGGAACAAGCAATAGTTCGACAATTCAAAATCCAACACATACATACAACACAGGGGGAACCTATTTGCCGTCAGTAACAGTTACCGATTCATTCGGATGTACAGGTTCGGCCTTGTTTAATAATATTATTATTCAACCTCCCAACGCACAGTTTATTCCGGCAAGCCCTGACAGCGGTTGTGTTCCCCTCACAGAAGTTTTCACCAGCACCAGTACATCTGTCGATCCTATTGTTCAGTACACCTGGATATTCGGAGATGGCACTCCACCTCTTGTAACAACTTCTTCTGCGCCTCAACCACACACCTACACAACTGCCGGGATATGGGATGTTACCTTAATAGTTCAAACCCAGGGCGGTTGTATTGATACGATCGTGAAACCAAACTGGATCCGTGCGGGTACGCAGCCGAACGCTGATTTTTCATGGATACCTGATACAGTTTGTTTCGGTGAAGATGTGCAGTTCACAAGCTTAACTCCGCAGCCTGTAACAGGATGGAAATGGTTCTTCGGGGATGGGGCCAGTTCTTCCGGCAGTCCTTCAGCATCTCATATTTATAACATTGATACCGCAATGATAGTTCCGTTTACTGTTACATTGATTGCATATTACAACGGCTGTCCTGATACAATGGTGCACCAGCAGATCATCACAGTTCTGCTGCCAGTACCAGATTTTGTTCCACAGCATTCCTGCGCCACGCCATATACATTTACTTTCCTCAACACATCACGGGGAGCAACAGGTTACAGATGGGATTTCGGTGATACTACTGCTATCGATACATCAGCGAATCCTGTGCATACCTATACACACCGTGGAAATTTCAACGTGACTCTTACTGATACCAGCAGCACTACAGGATGCAGTTACTTTAAAACAATTCCTATACAGGTTACTGATCCGAAAGCTCATTTTACTCCGAGCGTGATAAGCGGATGTTTTCCGCTCACTGTACATTTTACAGACAGCTCACAGGACAATGCTCCGGGACTATATCCCAATCAATGGGATTTTGGTGATCCATCGAGCGGTTCACTTAATACCTCTTTTCTTCAAAGTCCGAATCACGTATTTAATCACCCCGGATTTTATTCTGTAAGATTAAGTGTGTTTGATATTTACGGATGCCAGAACGATTCAACTTACCTGATTCATGTGCTGGGCCCGACTGCAGGATATAATGCTACACCTCGTTTCGGCTGTGCACCACTAGGCGTTTTGTTTTCTGACAACAGTCTTACCGAAGGAGCACCGCTGAATCAGTATACATGGAGTTTTGGAAACGGGAATGCAATTACCACGTTCGACACCATCTTTCATTCGTATCAGGTACCAAATGTATATACAGTTACACTTACTGTGAGGGATACAAACCTTTGCACATCAACGCTTGTTCAGACAGCTTATATTTCCGTCACGCTTCCTTCTCCGTCGCTTAGCTTCGGCGACAGCATTGTATGTCCCGGAGAATTAATTACAGATACTATTACGTCCGGAAATTTTGTGGCGCTGCCAATCAGGTATCATATAGATTACGGAGATTTCACAGCTGATTCTGCTGTCAGCAACCTGCAAACACAATTATTCTCTCATACGTATTCATCAAACGGAGTTTATCCTGTAACAGTAACAGTTACTGATAACAATGGATGCGACAGTATAATTTCACGCAACATAACTGTTCTGAAACCAACTGCGGCATTCAGTGTTACCTCGTCTGCTATTTGCACGAACCAGGCGCCATACAATATCTCCGTGACAACTGTGTATGTAAACTTTACTGATCAGTCTACAGGTTTAACAGCTACAGGAAATTTGTGGAACTGGGATTTTGATAATTCATCTCCTTCAACTTATCAGAATCCGATAGCGACTTACATCATTCCGGGGTACTATTCTCCGCAGCTTATCGTTACAAATGGTGCCGGCTGTTCTGACACGATAAGGCCCGACAGCCTTGTAAATGTTCCCGGCCCGAGAGGAAACTATACTTTTTTTCCGTTGAACGGATGCAGGCCTCTCACAGTTAATTTTAATGCTGCAACGACTGGTGGCGGGTTCGCTTATACATGGGATTTCGGTGATGGAAGTGTTTCTGCCCAGGTTCCTGATACTATTATTTCACACACATATATGCACGACGGAGTTTTCCATCCTTATTTTTATATCGACTATGTTTTGCCCGACAGCTCAACATGCAAGTCGGTGGGAGTAAATCCGACAAACGATACTGTTGTAACAGTTCACACTGATATTTCCGTAGATATTGATTCTTCTTTTATCACTTTGCCGGAAGGCGGAGATGCGACTGTGCATGCAATTGTTTTTGACACAACGGTATCGGGCGGTCCGCCATATTCATATTCCTGGACTCCTGCGAATGATATTATTTCATCCGGTGAAACTGCAACCATTTCAGTAAATAACCTTGCAGACCAGGCATATTATTATTGTACGGTTACAAACAGTGAAGGCTGCGAAGCGACAGACAGCGTACTCGTAGTCATCATTCATTGCGATGCGCACAGTATTATTCCGAATGTGTTTACTCCGGATGGAGACCAGTTAAACGACACCTATCACATTGATAACCTCTGCCCGGGCTTCGGATTTCATTTTAGAATTTACAACCGGTGGGGAACAATAATTTATGAATCAAACGATGTCCGCTTTCATTGGGACGGCAAAACAACCGGCGGCTCAGATGCATCAGATGGAACATATTATTATGTGTGTACAACCGGCAAGAGTGAGCTGCATGGTTTCCTGCAGTTGATCAGGAAGAGGTAAAGAATCAGCCGCTGTGATGGGGTAATATTTTTCTTTACCTTGTTCCGATGAAAAACAAAATAAGTTCTGTAATACTCCTTTCAGGATGCGTATCGCTGCTTGGTATATCCTGCAGCAGCAATGTGAACACTAATAAGGACAACTCTTTAGATACAGTCACCGGAGTCATAGTACCTCCTGTTCAGGAAACTGCTCATGCAGATTCACAGGTCCCGGTGAATCCGCCAAAACCTGCGGAACCTGCGCCCGCAGAGGCTTCCAAAAATGTCTCCCTCTGGACGGAATTACAGCCCGGTGTATTGAAGCAGCCTGATATAAAAGAAAAATTCAAAAGTTATAAAGTGTTTGCTCTTGATTCCTTAAAGATGCAGAAGATTCTTGCGAAGGCACCTTCTGAAAAAGAAAGAAACAACGAAGCATTGAAAGTGATTCTTGAAATACCAAGGCCCGACGGTGGTTTTATGAAGTTCAGGATTTACAGAACAACCGTAATGGATCCGGCTCTTGAAGCTCAGTACCCGCTTCTTCGCACATACGGCGGTCAGGGCATAGATGATCCGAGTGCAAACATCCGCCTCGATTTTAATCAAAACGGTTTTCATTCATATGTAATAAGCCAGGCAGGTGAGTGGTTCATTGATCCGGCAAAGAGGGGGATAACCCACCAGTTACTTCTTTGCTATTTCAAGCGCGATGTGATTGTTAAAAAGCGAAGGCCATTCGAGTTGCCGGATTCCCTGAGACGTTAAAAAAATCATACTCCGTACAAATTATTTTCCTATTTTTGAAATTCAAAACTTAGCACATAAAAAATCACCATGAAAAAAATTTACACCATCAAAACTTTGAGTCTTGCTATTGCTCTTGTCATATTGCAGCTGAATGCATCCGCGGAAAATTCATCGCGCTCTTTCTGGAGTAAAACCACGGATATCAGCAGCCCACCTGCACAGTGTACGTGGTTGCCTGCTCACTTCGAAACTTTTTCGCTGCAGATAAGTGCAATGAAAAATTTTCTTGCTTCAGCCCCTTCTGAAACAATCGTTTCGGCCCGTGCCTCATCATTTACAATAGATCTTCCAATGCCTGACGGCAATTTCCAGAGCTATACTCTTGTTGAATCTCCTGTTATGGAACCTGAACTGGCTGCGGCTTATCCGTATATTAAAACATATTCAGGACAGGGAATTGATGATAATACGGCAACCATCCGCCTCGATGTTACACAGCTTGGTTTTCACGCTTATGTGCTTTCTGCAAACGGAACGGTATACATTGATCCGATGTCTCTTGATAACTCTGCTGATTACATTGTTTATTATAAGCATGATGTTCCTTCAGCACTTGCCACGCATCGTTGCGAAGTATTAACTGAAGAAGAAAAGACTGAATTAAATGCTGATCAATTCAGGCTTTACCAGCCATCATCAACAATGGCAATTGGAAACCAGCTTAGAACATACAGCCTTGCTTTGGCGGCCGATGGCGAGTACACAACATTCTATGGCGGAACAGTATCCGGTGCATTGGCCGGAATGGTAACTTCAATTAACCGTGTGAACTCAGTTTATGAAAGAGAGCTTGATATTCACCTGAATCTTGTTGCGAACGATACTGTTTTGATCTTTACAAATTCTGCCACTGATCCATATACTGACGCCAATGGAAATGCAATGCTTGGTCAGAATCAAACAACTGTTACCAACCTGATTGGTTCGGCTAATTATGATATCGGTCACGTTTTCAGCACCGGCGGCGGCGGAGTAGCAGCAAGAGGTTGTGTATGTACAAGTACAACAAAGGCAAGAGGTGTTACAGGATTGGATGTATCTTTTGGCGGACCGATAGGCGATCCTTTTGATATTGATTTCGTAGTTCATGAAATGGGCCACCAGTTTGGCGGAAACCATACTTTCAATGCCGTTACCGGTAATTGTACCAACAGCACTCGCGCTGCAGTTGCTGCATATGAGCCTGGAAGCGGAAGCACAATTATGGCTTATGCAGGAATATGCGCTCCAAATGATTTACAGCTTCACAGCGATCCTTATTTCCATACAAAAAGTTTTGATGAGATCGTTACCTTTTCCCAGCTTGGTATCGGAAACGGATGTGCTACAGTGAGTTCTACAGGAAACTCAGCACCGGTGCTTACCATTCCGACACCAGTTTACAACATTCCTTACATGACTCCTTTTAAGCTGACAGCTTCTGCCACAGATCCTGATTCAGATCCTGTTACATATTGCTGGGAAGAATATGATCTTGGCCCTGCAGGTAACTGGAATGCACCGGTTGATACATGTCCTATTTTCCGTTCATTTAATGCCGTGACTTCTCCAACGAGACTTTTTCCAAAGCTGTCGAACATCCTTGCGAACTCTGTAAGCATCGGGGAAATTAAACCAAGCTATGCGCGACTCATGAAGTTTCGCTGCACTGCACGCGATAACCGGTCAGGCGGAGGAGGAGTGATACACAGTCCCACAACTACTAACCTGAATGCAATCAATACCGGAACTCCTTTTGCAATTACAGCTCCTAACGTTACAGGTATTTCCTGGGCAGGCTGGTCAACTCAAACTGTGACATGGAATGTAGGCGGAAGCGATCTTGCACCTATCAGCACTCCGAATGTTAATATATATATGTCAACTAATAATGGTACATCTTTCCCTATTACCATTGCAACGAATGTTCCCAACAACGGATCACACTCCTTTGTAGTTCCTAATATCTCAACAACCCAGGCGCGTATTTGGGTTGAGGGTGCCGGAAATGTATTTTTCGATATCAACGATAAAGCCTTTACGATAGTGGCTTTTGTCGGCATCAACGAAAATAACGTGAGTAATAATATCAACGTGTATCCGAACCCTGCAACCAATGATGTTCATTTTGTGATCAACACTTCTACTGCAGGCAAATGCAGAATTCTTCTGAACGATCTTGCCGGAAGAACGGTGAAAGAAATTGATCTGGTAAAAAACCAATCTGTTCTTGACCAATCGATCGATCTTTCTGCTGTCGCAAACGGAATGTACATTTTACGGTTTGAATTACCTGAAGGTGTTGCTGAAAGGAAACTGGTAAAGGAATAATTCCTTTACCTTTCTTTTCGTGTTCCAGCTGCTTTGATTAAAAAAATCCTGAGGATCAATTCCCGAATGCCGGGCAATATTCTTTTGATTTTCCTGATCGTCCAGATCCCTCTCCGCATAAGTTGAGTTTGAGGCCGAAGAAAAAATCAAAGGCTTTTACATCCGTGACATTAAGCAGCTCTATCAGCCGGTCAGTTCCTACAACGAAAATCCAGAACCTGAAGCCGACTCCTGCGGAGAACTGGCTATATTCAAACATTGTTAAATCAGCTGTTGCTTCGAAATTTCTTTTTTCATATCGTAAGGATACATCAACCTGGTTTCCCCGTGCAACCTCTTTCGGAGAATAGTGGATCCTGTTCACCCAGCTGATGTTGCCATATATGCGCGGAGCAAAACAATAATCAAACTGGATGCTGATTGCAGTCGGCAGATACATGCTGAATGATTGATTTACTGCTGATGTTACCGTACCGTTAAAATTATTGCTCAGGAGAGTATCAAGATGACCAAGGGATTGAAACGGAACAGTGTCGATGCGGCGCCACACATGATCGGTTATTGTTCTAAGCGGAAGAATCTGTGCGTTGTCGTTGAAACTTATGTATCCTAAATCCATCAGTGAAGCACCTAACCGGAAGTCGTACTTTTTGGAATTGTCCGCATTTCCTTTGCATTCATAGCCTCCGCGTTTCCGGTTTCGGATGTACGTGACACCAAATGTAGTGCTCAATCCGAATCCGCGGATCGCCATTAAAGTAGCAGCGCTGTTTTTTGCAGTAGTGGAGAGGGCATGTCCGATTGTTCCATCCATAGCATGGATGATTGCTGTTGCAGAGTCTTCAATTGTATAGTCCAGTGTTCTTATATCCATGTAAAGACCATCGAACCCTGCCAGCACGTTCAGGTTACCGCCAACCTTAAGGTAATTGTCAGAACTTTCAACCAGCGTACGTCCGTACGTGCCGCCAAGTTCCGCCCAGCTGAGCCAGGTAGTTGTGAAAGGCGCTGCGCTGAAACTCTGGCCAATCAATGGCTCAAACCTGTATTTTTCATATATGAATTTTGCCAGTGATGGCGGAACGTCTACCGCACTTATTTCATTCCTGTAAGCTGTATGGACTCCCCAGGCATCTTTCTTATTGACCATGATAAAAGACGGTCCGATCATAAGCGTATGGCCGAAGCCCCATTGAGGGTCTGAATTGTAAATGTCAAAAATATTTTTTTCGTCGCCGATCTGGCCTTTTATCCCACGGAGAAGGACATTCTGGCTTACGGGCAAATAGATGTAAGTGTTCTGAGCGAAGATATCTGCTGCAATAAGATTGAACTCATATTTGTAAGGTGCTGCAACAATGGTGGAAGGGTTCAAAAAAATACCCATGTTACCGCTATAATTGCTGTTACTGATGCCCCACATTTCCTGTGCTGACACACTGCAGGCATAAATTGAAAAGGTTAAACAGAGAATCCAACGGTTCACCGGGCGAAGTTAATGATTCAGATGAGTCCGGAAAATAGTTTAGTAACTCTAATATAAATTACTTGAAGTCATAGAGTTAATTGGTACTTAAGTAGTATCAGAGAGGAGGCAGAGTTTTACTTTTTGCAAACTGTACCAGCTTGGGAAAAAAATCTCGGAAATCACTTTCGAAATTTTCATAATGAGCTTCAAGATCGTGTACTGATTCATCCATTTTATTTTCGAATGAAACCCGTTTTGAAAGACCTTTCAAAGCCCATCCGATTCCTTCAATCGTTGCATAATTGAGAAGCCAGTTTCGTTCAATCATGAAAGGAAGAAAATAGTGAACGCCTTCAGGCAGAAGATTCCAGTTCTGTTTTAGAACCTCATAGGTATTCTTTGAAAAATCCTGCAGCGGGAGATTATGGTATTCAGAGAAGTTTGCCGCGAGAAAATGGTCATAGTATAAATCCGTGATTACGCCCGAATATTTTCCGTATTTCGATCTTAACCGGTCTTTGCTTCGCGTCGTAATTTCATGGTGATCGGTAAAATCATCAATCATCCGATGAAGTTCAATACCTTCCTTAATCCTTTGCGGATATTCATTTTTACGGTTCCCTTTCACGAAGTCCGCAATAAAATTACCGATCATCAGCTGCTGATCGTCTCCGGAAAGATAAATGTGAGCCAGGAAATTCAATAGTTTGCAAAATTCACAATGCAATCAGACAAATATACGTTAACGTCTCAAACAAATTTGACTCAGGAAGCCGTATTCACTACTTTTACACTCTTATGCTGAAGAATTACCTGTTCATCCTTTTTCTTGCAATTCCTTTTGCCATGGAAGCTCAGCCCATTTGTAAGGACAGCACTTATGCCGACCCTTACTTTCACTGCGACGAACCTTATCATCCCGTTTGTGCCTGCGATAATAAAACGTACAGGAATTCATGTGCAGCAATGCATTGGGGAGGCATCCTGAATAATTTCAGTAACTGGACTGATGGCGTATGCGACAATTTTGACTTTGATTTTGTTCCGAACCCGATATCTGCCTTTTCGAATTCCGGAGGCGATGCGCATCTTCATATATATATAAACGACAGGCTTCTTCCGGCCAGCTACCAGGTTTATATTTTTGATGTCTTTAACAGGATAATATACCAGGGCGGCGACCAGGTTTCATCAAATACATATTATGGCGTTGCTGAAACAAATCTTACCACTGATTTTTTTGTGAAGTTTGAAAAAGGCGTTTACATCCTTGTGGTTGTTGTAAACGGCGAATCAAAAACAAAGAAGATTCTGAAAATTAATATTGAATAATTTCCCCGGAATCTTTTTCCAAAGTCAGGATTATATTTCAGCAGTAAGGCTTTCTCCTCCCACAACATCAATCATCCCGTAACCCTGTGTTGTAAATAATCCGATTCCGCAATCCCAGATAAACTTGTGAACCTGCGGATGGGCATGCAATGTAAACGGAAGCAGGTACCCGAAAATGGTTTGGTTAAGATTGTTTTTATAGATGCGGGCGAATTTCTTTTGAGAATTGATAAGGCGTTGAATGTAATCAGCGTCAGGAGTGATTTCAAATTCTGCAAATTCATTCAGCTGCTGCTCAGTAAAGCCGGCCTGTTCCATCCTGTTGAGAATGGTTTCAAAGAACAGGTCAGAAATTTCCTGTGAGCGCGGATCCATCGGCTCCGGTGTAACTTCATCAGCAATAAAAGGCTGCTGGGCTACAAGCGGAGAAATACAAACGTATTTCATCACGGTCTTGAAATCAGGATCAGGAATTACCTGGTAGGCCTTCGGTACAAGAGTAAGCTTGGCGAAACTGACAAGGCGCCTGTCGAAAATTTTCTTTACCCACTGTTCAGCAAATTCGGACTCAGGCGCTGAGATCACCAAAGAAATTTTTGAAGACAAAAAGCGTATTTGTCCGTTCTGAACTTTTGATGTTCCTTTCAGCGATGAGAAGTTATAAAATTCAGACTGAATAGGAAGTTCGCGGATCACTTCTTCCATGAATGCTGAAATAATTTTCTGGTGATGAAGTGGAACTAAACCATTGCTGCCATGCACCTTTAAAAAGGAGATCTTGATTCTCATTAGTAATTGATTCTAAAAAGTGTTTTCAACTTTTTGATTAGCGATATAAAGCTGTTACGAAAGTATAAGCTTCAATTAAGTGGCTTCCCCAACGGGATGAATGAAAAAACCGAACAAATTTACGAATTTATCATTTACAAATTGTAAATAATATTTGTTGATAACTAATACCGGTGTGGTCAGGTTAAACGTTGAACCTGAAATGCATGACATCGCCGTCATGAACAACATATTCTTTTCCTTCGATGTTCAGCTTGCCGGCATCCCTGCATGCCGCTTCGGAGCCATAGCTTATAAAGTCATCGTAACGGATAACTTCTGCTTTAATAAATCCTTTCTCAAAGTCAGTGTGAATAACACCGGCAGCCTGTGGTGCTGTCATTCCTTTGTGAATGGTCCAGGCTCTCACTTCTTTTTCTCCTGCAGTAAAATATGTTGAAAGGTCGAGTAGCCGGTAAGCTGCTTTGATAAGTTTGGTAACGCCGGATTCTTTGAGGCCGAGGTCCTGTAAAAAAACTTCCCTGTCATCATAGTTTTCAAGCTGAGCAATTTCTGCTTCAATCGCAGCAGCAATTACAAGCACTTCCGAATTTTCATCCTTCACAAGCTTCTTCAGCTCATCAACATATTTATTACCGGTAATAACAGATTTCTCATCCACGTTACATACATACAAAACCGGTTTTGCAGTAAGAAGAAAAATATCTGCAATGTGCTCTTTATCCTTTTCATCAACGGCGGCGCTTCGTGCAGGCTTCCCTGATTCAAGGTGAGCTTTGTATTTTTTCATTACTTCAATTCCCCTTACTGCATCCTTGTCGCCGCTTTTAACCACGCGCTCAAGACGCTGTATTTTCTTTTCGACAGAATCAAGATCCTTCAGCTGAAGTTCCGTATCAATTACTTCTTTGTCGCGGACAGGATTCACATTGCCATCCACATGCACTACGTTCGGATCATCAAAGCAACGAACTACATGAATGATTGCATCGCACTCACGGATATTGCTCAGGAACTGGTTCCCTAAGCCTTCTCCTTTGCTTGCGCCTTTAACAAGCCCGGCTATGTCTACAATTTCAATAGTGGTTGGCAAAACACGCTGTGGCTTTACAAGGCCCTCAAGCTTGTTAAGCCTCTCGTCCGGAACTGTAATAACTCCAATGTTGGGCTCAATGGTGCAAAACGGAAAATTGGCAGCCTGGGCTTTTGCATTGCTCAGGCAGTTAAACAAAGTTGACTTCCCGACATTCGGAAGTCCTACGATTCCACATTTCATGTTCTTCTTAAAGTTATAGTCCTCTCAGACTTTTTACGGGCTGCAAAGGTAGAAAAATGAAGGACTAAATTTCAAATTATCTCAACCTTCCGAATTTAATATTGAGCATTAATCCTGAAAAATTTTTGAGCTTATTTTGATTGCTGAAAATAGTGAATCCAAAGCCTAACACATTCGAGGGAATAAAACAGAATTCAGCTTGTATGGCCAATCCTTGTATGTTTTTGTCGTTGATTCCATAGAGGGCGGAGGAGAAAGAGTTAGGTCGTGTAATCTTACCGAGACCTGCTTCCGCAACAATCAGTACCTTCTCGTATCGGATGTTCATACCTGCCAGCAGCGCAGTTTCTATTACCTCGTAATCGTAGGCTGTACCGGAAAACCTTCTTACTGTCAAACCAATTTTTTTGTAGGATGCATCAAGAAAGAATCCCGAGCCGATTCCGTTATTCTGATATTGGTTTTTAACACTGAAAATTAATCCAAGGTTTAAATCGAGAAATACCTTGTCGCGCTTTGTTGAAGGTTCCGGCTTTATTATGGAATCGGTTGAAAGTTTTTCATTCTTAAATATTGTTGTATGCGTCTCCGATGATCTGGCCTGTGAATAACCAGATTGGCTAAACAGAAGAGACAACAATATAAAAAGTTGCTTCATAGCGGCTTAGAATATTTCTCATCAAAACTAAGAAATGCATCCATTTATTTTGCTTTATTAATTTTGTTATTAAATGACTGCAATGAAGGAAGAGCCTGTTAGAATTCGCATTGATAAATGGCTGTGGGCAATGCGATTTTACAAAACGCGTACCCAGGCCACTGAAGCCTGCGATCAGAACAGGATCATCATCCTTGGAATTCCAGTGAAGCCATCAAGGCTGATTAAGGAAGGAGATGAGATCAGCATTAAAAGAACGGGATTAACAAGGGTCATAAAAGTTCTCAAGCTGTCTGAAAATCGTTTATCCGCAAAGATTGTCGTTGACTATTATATTGATCTTACTCCTGCTGAGGAAATTGAAAATTACAAAGCCCGCAGTGCCAGGGTCACTATTTTCAGAGACCCGGGCACTGGCAGGCCAACCAAGCGTGACAGGAGAATGCTGGATGATTTTTTTAGTGACGAACGATGATGATTTGAGAACCAGTGTTATGCGTGTATTCGTAAATTCGTAACAATTCGTAATTCGATACAGGGAAACAAACACAGGAATTTTTGTTTGTTAATATTTTCTTTAAAACTCAGGCTGTACAAGGCATTTCCCTTTTCTAAAAAAATTACTTTTGGCGAAATGATCTTTCACACACCATCCTGAATATTTTTCGGGATTCGGACATTCGTAAAAGATTCGTAATTCGATACAGGCAAATTTATACAGATGAAATCCACAAAAGAATTATCCAACATTGCTTCACAGGTAAGAAGAGACATTGTAAGAATGACTCATGGAGCCAACTCAGGCCATCCCGGTGGTTCGCTTGGCTGCACCGATTTCTTTGTAGCTCTTTACTTCAATATTCTCCAACATAATCCACAGAATTTTAAGATGGATGGTATCGGTGAAGACCTGTTTTTTCTGTCGAACGGACACATTTCTCCTGTGTGGTACAGCGTTCTTGCGCGCACAGGATATTTCGATGTGAAAGAGCTTGCTACATTCAGGAAAATCAACTCCCGTTTGCAGGGGCATCCTGCAACGCATGAAGGCCTTCCGGGAATACGTGTTGCATCAGGATCGCTCGGACAGGGGTTATCGGTTGCGATTGGTGCTTCTCTTGCAAAAAAGCTGAATAACGACAATCATTTGATCTACTGTCTTTGCGGCGATGGGGAAATGGAAGAAGGGCAGATCTGGGAAGCGATAATGTATGCAGGAGCAAAGAAAGTCGACAATATCATTGTTACGGTCGACGTTAATGGTCAGCAGATTGATGGTTCTGTAGAGGCTGTAATGCCATATGGAAATCTCCGGCCTAAGTTTGAAAGCTTTGGATGGAATGTGTTGGAAATGGATGGTCATAATATGGATGAAATTATTTTAACTCTTGGCCACGCAAAAGCATTCACCGGAAAGAAACAACCGGTTGTGATCCTTATGAAAACCATGATGGGACAGGGCATCGACTTCATGATGCACACACATAAATGGCATGGTGTAGCTCCGAATGATGAGCAATTAAAGACAGCGCTTTCGCAGGTTGAAGAAACGCTGGGTGATTATTGATTCGTCACGCTTGTTGAATCTGAACCTGCCACTTACGATTTAAATAACAGAAATGATTTTTTTTTCAATCCTTAATTATTTTTCTCTCCCGAAAATTTCAGGAAAAAAAATCACTCCCTTTATTTTCTTCCTGCTGATTTTTCTTTCATTGAATTCTGCAAATGCACAAAAGCAAAAGAGAGAAAAAGAAGAGCCGACTTTGACAAGGATTGAATTCCTGTTCGATGCTTCGCAAAGCATGTATGGCCGTTGGCAGACAGGAATGAAAATGGAGGTTGCAAAAAGACTCATGACGCAATTGCTCGACAGCTTGCGAAAGCTCGACAACATAGAGCTTGCATTGCGGGTATATGGTCACCAGAAACCATATCCGCCGCAGGATTGTGATGATACAAAACTTGAAGTCCCGTTCGGAAAGGATAACATTACAAAAATTCAGCAGGTGCTGAACAGCCTGAACCCGAAAGGAACTACACCGATTGCACGATCACTGGAAATGTGCGGAAATGATTTTCCGCAAAGCAAAAGCAGGAACATAATCATTCTCATTACTGACGGAATTGAAGAGTGCAAAGGTGATCCCTGTGCCGTATCACTTGCGCTTCAGAAAAAAGGTGTTGTCCTCAAACCATTTGTAATCGGTATGGGACTCGATGAAAACCTGAAAAAAACTTTTGACTGTGTTGGCAGATATTATGATGCTTCCAGTGAAGAAACTTTTCGTGAGGCATTAAATGTTGTTATCTCACAGGCGCTCAACAACACAACGATGCAGGTGAACCTGCTGGATGTATATAACAATCCGACAGAGTCGAATGTGAACATGACATTCTATGATTCATTCGGCAGCATCCGTTACAACTTCATTCATACAATAAACAGCAGGGGAAACCCGGATACACTCATTATTGATCCGCTGGCTACATATAGAATTGTTGTTCATACCATCCCGCCGGTTTCAAAAGATTCCATTATCCTTACTCCGGGAAAACATACCATCGTTGGCATCGACGCTGCACAGGGTTATCTTACTTTGAAGTTTGACGGCATTCCTGAATATAAGAAGCTTCCGACAATTGTCCGCAAACACAAGGAGATGAAAACATTGAATGTCCAGGACTTCAACACCACTGAAAAATATCTTGTCGGTAAATATGATCTTGAAATTCTCACGCTTCCACGTATCAATCTTCCTGATGTGGATATTTCGCAGAGCAAGACTACTACAATCCAGATTCCGAAACCGGGATTTGCTACATTTATTGCCAATGGCCCCGGTTCAGGGCAGGTGTTTGTTGAAGAGAAGAATGAACTAAAATTAATTTATAACCTTGATGAAAGTTCAACGAAGGAAAGTGTGGTAATGCAGCCGGGAAGCTATCGTGTTGTCTTTCGTCCGAGGAATTCAAAGGAATCAATTTATACCATTGAAAAGAAGTTTGCAATTACTTCCGGTGATTCGAAAGTGGTGGTGCTGAATTGAGAATCAAGAAATAAGAATCAAGAATCAAGATACCGGAACCAGAATTCAATGGCGTTCTGAAATTTTAAAACAAAAAAAACAACTGATAATATATTAACATGAAAAAATTTACTGTTACTGAAAAAAAAGATACGCGTTCAGGATTCGGCGCAGGGCTCGTTGAACTCGGAAGAAAAAATCCAAACGTAGTTGCGCTGTGCGCCGACCTCACAGGCTCGCTCAAAATGGATGCATTCGAAAAAGAATTTCCTGATCGTTTTTTCCAGGTTGGTATTGCTGAAGCAAACATGATGGGAATTGCTGCCGGCCTTACCATCGGCGGCAAAATTCCTTTCACAGGAACATTTGCAAATTTTTCGACAGGCCGCGTGTATGACCAGATCAGGCAGTCAATTGCTTACTCAGGGAAGAACGTAAAAATCTGTGCATCGCATGCAGGGATAACCCTTGGAGAAGATGGAGCAACGCACCAGATCCTTGAAGACATCGGCATGATGCGCATGCTGCCGGGAATGGTTGTTATCAACCCATGTGATTATAACCAGACCAAAGCCGCGACGATGGCTATTGCCGATTACAAAGGACATGTCTATCTCCGTTTTGGCCGCCCGGTAGTTCCGAATTTTACACCTCCTGATCAGAAATTTGAAATCGGGAAAGCTCTTACATTCAATGAAGGAACAGATGTTTCTGTTTTTGCAACGGGTCATCTTGTCTGGAAAGCATTGGAAGCGTGCTGGATGCTTGAAGAAAAAGGAATTCATGCTGAAGTGATCAACATACACACGATTAAACCTTTGGATGTGGAGGCCGTCTTACGCTCAGTGAAAAAAACAGGATGCGTGGTCACAGCGGAAGAACACCAGGTTCATGGCGGATTGGGAGATGCAATCGCTCATGTTCTCAGCAACAGGTTACCTGCGCCGATGGAATTCGTTGCAGTAAACGACCGCTTCGGTGAAAGCGGCACACCGGAGCAGCTGATGAAAAAATACGGACTCGAGGCAGATAACATTGTAGCTGCTGTTGAAAAAGTCCTGGTGAGAAAAAGAACCGAAGTGAATTGCTGAGAAGCTTAAAGCTGATTCAGCAATAGTTTAGTCCCGCGCCTCCTGTTCTCCGGACAGTAACTTATGGAACATACAGATCATGAATTGCTCGAACAGTTTCGAACTGAACATTCGCGCAATTATGCTTTTAACCTGCTGATGCGGAAATACCAGCAGCGGCTGTACTGGCATGTCCGTAAAATAGTAATCGATCATGACGATGCAAATGATGTTATCCAGAATACTTTTATAAAAGTCTGGAAGGCACTCGATGGCTTCCGCGAAGATTCCCAGCTGTACACATGGCTCTATCGCATTGCAACCAATGAATCACTTTCTTTGCTCAACCAGAAAAAAAGAAAAGCACTTGTGAGATTCAGTGATGTGGAGCATGAGCTTGCAGGCCACCTTACCAACGATGTTTATTTCAGCGGCGACAGGATACAATTAAAGCTTCAGCAGGCTGTTCTGAAGTTACCTACACAGCAGAGAATAATATTCAATATGAAATATTTTGATTGCATGAAATATGAAGAAATCGCCCGGGTGCTGAATCTCACTGTGGGTGCGCTGAAAGCTTCGTATCATCACGCTGTTAAAAAGGTTGAGAAATACATTAAGCAGAATTAAACCATCTCGAAGCACCATTATCAAAACCGCAAGTTCAACAGAAAATGAAACCCGATTTTTTAAACGACGATTCTTCAGAGCAGCTTCCTCCCGGACTTTCCGGTATGAAAAGGGAAAATCCGTTTAAGGTTCCGGATGGTTATTTTGACTCGCTTCCGGGTGATATTATGAAAAGTATTGAAGCGGTTTCTGAACTGGATCGCATGAGTAAAGAGAATCCTTTCAATGTACCCGAAGGATATTTCGATTCTCTTCCTGCTGCAATTCAGCAACGGATCAGTGATGAAAAGAAAGATAGAAGCAGTTCAGCCGGATTGATTTTTATTTTAACGCGTCCGAAATACCTCGCTGCTGCAGTGCTTGTTGTATTGCTGATCTTCGGAATAAAATATCTTACAAGACCAGTGGTTCTTCCGTCGCCAAAATATCTTACGTATGAGGAAGTTCAGAATTCTTCCTGCATCGGTGATATCGATGAATCCGATTTTGTGGATGCGCTCGAGCTGGAACAAAATAATACTTCGGTTGCTGATGAAGATGCTGGGATTAAACAATACCTTCTTGATAATAACATTGACATCTCACAGATTGAAAATCACTTATAAATCATCTCCTAAATCTTAATTAAAAAATGAAAAATCTTAAATTGATAGTCTTAGCAGTTTTGTTTGGTGTGGCAACCAGTGCCTCAGCGCAGGAAGGGCGGCCTGCACGCGAAAAGGTAGAATCCATGAAAATCGGTTTTCTCACAGAGCGTCTCGATCTTACTCCTGAAGAAGCAAAAGTTTTCTGGCCGGTGTATAACAAGTACCAGGATGAAGTGGAAGTCATTCGCAAATCACGTAAAGAAAACCTAGTGAATGCAAGGATGAATTTCGACGAGATGAATGACAAAGAAGTTGAAAAAGTAATCGACAATGAAATTGCTTCCCGCCAGAGCGAGCTTGATCTTATGAAAAAATATCATCCGCAATTCAAGCAGGTTCTCCCGATTAAGAAAGTTGCGAAGTTGTATAAAGCAGAAGAAGATTTCAAGCGCAAGCTGCTTGACCTGATCCAGGAAAGAAGAGAAGACGGAAGAGAAGGGAAAAGAGGACGGATGAAATAATCTCTTATCTTATATTAAAGAAAAGGCTGACGAATTTATATTTCGTCAGCCTTTTTTTATAAAATATAGGAACCCCTGCCTTGTTTTGAAATGTTCCTTAATTCGCGTACCATTGGTATGAATTTGGAACTTTTGAAAAGAGGAAGTTCCGATAAACAGATATTATAGGCAACCAAAAAAGACCAACATGAAATTGTATCAATTATTTCTATTAGCACTTCTGATTGGCTGTGACGCTGTTCAAAAAAAGTCAGGTGTTATTCTAAACTCAGAAACTCGGCAGCCAGTGGTAGGAGTTGCAATAAGTAAGTATGAACAGGAAGACTCGTCAAATAGTTTCACAAAGAGAATCTATTCTGATAAAAATGGTCAATTTGAATATAGCAGTGTTGGAATGACAAATTCATTCGAACTCTTTTTTATGAAGGAAGGTTTTAAAACTAATAAAATTAAAAACAAGGATTCAGATACGACTCTACTGGAACCAATAAAGTAGTTGCATTGAAATTCTGATTGGCAGCCTATAACATTAAAAGAAATAACTTTTTGAAGGCCAGTTTCCGTTGGTTAAGTTTGCACAAGTAATAAACATTCACCCCAAAAAAAATTGCAACGCAGAAAAAGGGAAGTGTCAGAGAGTTTGATTGTTGTAATTTTTTTAGCGAACAATTCTGCTTTCTATTCCTTCAAAAAATTGCTTCTTTAATTCCTAAATTGTTAACGCAATTTATTGAAAAATGTTTATACTTGACTACGATAATCTCGATGCAGTGACATCTTAATAGCACGATCCGAAAAATTTCAGTCATGAAAATCTTATTTATTTTATTCGGACTCCTAATCAGTTTTACATGTTTAGGACAAAAAATTATTAAAGGAATTGTTTATGATAGGAAAGAGCCGATTTTTCCTGTTGTTGTGAGGGAAGTTGGAACTGAAAATAGAGAACAAACAAATGAAAAGGGAGAGTTTGAGATAAAGATTACATCAGATAAGCCGACTTTATTATTTATGCTACCCGGTTTTGAATCTAAAAAGATCAAGATTAAAAAACAAAAGTTTTTAAAAGTCAAAATGAAAAGACAAAAGACGGGAAAGGATATTGCAATTAATGATTTTCCTCCGTTAGGCGGAGTCTGACGCACGGGCTTGTGCGGGAGCGACTACGTTTTGCGTAGTAACTTAATTTATAAAAAGGCTGGCGGATATAAAATTCGTCAGCCTTTTTTATTTTATCTCATCAGGTCTGTCAGAATATTATTCCTCTGTCGTAAAATCAAAATTAATTACTGCAGAGTTAAAGTCAACAGGATGTTTGCTCCATATTTCAATGGAGTTACGATGATGGATTACGAGATACAGCGAACGGCCGGATACAGCAGCAGGGAAGGAGATTTGGGTATTTCCGTCTGTATGTAAAAGAACCCTGGCTGATGCTATGATATCGTCTGTAAGAACAGCATCATGAACTTCAACGGTAATTGAGTCGCAGGCTGTAGGATCATTGCTTAAACCATTTGTATAAAGCACTGGCTGCATTTCATCATTTCCCATATACAGTCCTTCAAAAAATACTTTCAGGTTTAAAGTTACTCCGCAGGAATTCGCAGTCACAACAACCGGAGAAGACTGTACGCAATTTACAGTTACAGTATAGCTTCCGGATGCGTAAGCTTTTATGCTTTGTGTTGTGGCGCCGGTGCTCCACAAATAACTGCTGCCGCTGCTTGCCGTAAGCGTCACTGAGTCGCCCACGCAAAAAGTCGTCGGGCCGCTTGCCGTAATTATAGGAATGAATGAAGACTTCAACACGATATCATCTATGCGGAATTGAGTTGAAGTAGAATCATTTCTGAACCTGAGCCGAAGATTTGGCACTGCCGGAATCGGTCCGCCTGTAGCGGTTCTGTAATACCATGTAGCGGTACCGCTCCCGGATGGCAAAGCAGCAATGGAGAGCGGTGTGTAATTAGTACTGTCTGTGCTATAGCCTACTGAGAAATCCGCACCTGTGCTTGCAATCGCCGACTTGAAAATGCCAAATGATAATTCAAGATTTGCCAGTCCTGTGGTGTTGATTCCGGAAATAACAAAATATCTCCCCGCTGAAGTGTTCGTCAAAAATACATTGCCCGCTCCGGAAGCTGTCGCATAGCCGGAAGAAGCATTCGAATTTCTAACCTCACCTGATCCATACATGTATAAATTGTCGTTGTCGAATCCATTTGTTGATTCGTAGGTTGTAATCGTAAGGCTGGGATTGGCACCACCCGGAACAGTATCAACTGTTTCTGTAAATAATGCAACGACAGACTGACCGCTTGTAACAGTAACACTTACGGGAGATGACGGGGATGAGCATCCGTTTGAGGTCACTGTAACAGAATAATTTCCGCTTGCATTAACGTTTATTGACTGTGTGGTTGCACCTGTAGACCAAAGGAAGCTTGTTCCTCCGCTTGCGGTAAGTGTTGCAGAAGATCCGCTGCAAAAAGAAAGCGGTCCGGCGGGTGAGACGGTTGCTGCCGGGTTTGCATTTACAATAATTGTTTTGGCAGGCATTGCATTGTTGGAATTGTTTACATCTCCTGTTACAACAGTATTTGCATTAAAGATATATGATCCCGAAGTGCTCATGTTATATGGATTATCCATCGTCACAGTCATCACAGCGCCTGCTGTGAGCGTACCTGAGTTTATTGTTTTGCTTTGCGACTGGTTAACGGAAGACGGATTGGTAGCTGTGACTGAAACCTGCATATTATTAACTCCGAAGTTTACATCGGATGCGCTGTAATTTTTTACCTGCACCTGCAACGACTGGCTTGTAACCGCACACATTGGTGTTACCGGTGTCACCAGTGAAAGAACTCCAAGGTCGGGTGGAGAGGTGGCGCCATATTCAAAATTAAAAGTTGCGAGCACGGGAATGTGATCTGAAGAAAAGTATAATGCATTGGCTACAGCCTGCGTAACAGCCGTATTAGGCATCTTATTAATGGAATCATTGTAATGACTTCCATCGTTGCCGTATGGAATTTCAGAGTTTGCAACGTAAGTAATTCCTCCTGCCAGGCTGATCTCTTTTGAATATAAAATAAGATCAAAGCGGTCATCAAGTCCGCCGGTGGAACCACCGTCGTTAAGCCATGTTGTTACGCGCGTGGATTGCGTGCTACGGCTCCTGTAGTTTAAACTGTCGTTCCAGTTACCGGGCATTGATATCGGATCGATAAATTTACCATTGTCAGGTGTGGCAAGTAATCTTTGGTACGCAAGACTTGATGAACGGTAAATATTAAAGTCGCCACACACGATAAAATCAGAACCAGCGGGCAGAGCATTTGTTACTTTACGCAAGCTGTCGACTTCAGCGGCACGCAATGAATCTTCTCCAGGTGTGTCACTCGATTTTAAGTGAACTGCATAAATCCGTATTGTATCTCCGGACAGCAGGTGAACCAGTTTAAATTCATTGATATCCCGCAGCGCAGTTTTGATTGGTGTATTACTTACAAAATGAAATTTCGAAGTCTTATAAAAAATTCCGTTTTCAGTATCATTTGCACTTCCGTCGATAAAGGTTCCCGCTGCATATGCATTAGATGACTGGTTCATTACATTCGATAGAAATCCGTTTACTCCTGCCTGTGAAGTAATTTCACCAACAACAAGAATATCCGGGTTTACTGCTGCAATTGTTGTTCTGAAGTATGGATTTCTTTTGGTTGTATCCGCTGTTATCGGGCTTCCGTGAGGATAATTCAGCAGGTTATAAGACATAAATTTTACTGCATCCTGTTGCTGGGCGGAAACGTTATTGCTAAAGGATAATACAATGAAAAAAAAAGGCAGGAAGAGAACCCTCCGGCTTAAAAGAGAAATCAGGCTTGCGGCAATGCTTTGCCGGGTATAAAGTTTCACTCAGGTTAAGTATTAAATTTTAAAATCGCAGTAACAGAAAAGGCTTCGTGGCGAAGTATCGCAAAGATAGATTTTTTCCGGGAAGGTAAAAGCTTCGTAGTGTGCAATCCATGCACAATTGCCGGTTAATTGTTCACAGTTATTCTTAGTACTTTTGAAAATCAAAGAAAGAAGTTAAAATCATGCAAATCAGCATAAATGACGGGCTCACGTACGTAATCCAAAAGGCCGGTCATATTTCAGGCATCGATCATCTCAGCTGGAAGCAAATAGGACTCTTTGCATTGCTGCCTTTAATTGCATTGGTTGTTGAAGCACTCATTGTCGGGTGGAAAAACTCTTCATTGAAGAACCTGGTGGAACACAGCCGTTCTGCCCAGGGCGACCTGTGGTGCTTTGCTTTATCGGTTTTTAAAATTTTTGACTTCATCGGGCTGTTACTCACTTTTGGTATCAGCTATATTTTTGTAGTCTGGCTCGACAAGCAGTTTCATGCTGACTTATTTCTTCCCGTTCAGCCGGTTTACCTGCGCGTGGCCTTGCTTTTTATTATCAGCGATGCTAAAAATTATCTAAGGCATTATTGCTTCCATCGTTTTAAGTGGATGTGGGAGCTGCATAAGTACCATCATTCGGCGGATAAGTTTACAGTGTTATCAACGCTTCGCGGGCATTTTGTTGAAACTTCTGTTGGGAGAATATTCGACGCAATTCCATTCATCATACTGGGAGCAACGCCGGAAGAATTTTTCCTGATATATATGTTGAAGGACACACACCAGTATTTTCTTCATTCACAAATCAGGAGCAACTGGGGATGGATAGGCAAATATATCCTGGTATCGCCGGCCGCTCACTGGCTGCATCATTCATCTGATGCAAATCATTATGACAGAAATCTTGGGTCATCATTTATTTTCTGGGACAGGATTTTCGGAACGTACAAACGTCCTGAGTATATCAAACAGATAGGATTACCGGGTTCAGACTTCAATAAGAAGGGCTTCTTTTTCGACATGATGATTTCGTACAGGAATTCATTGAGAAGAATTTTTCCCGCGAAAAAAAATACTACAGTGAACTCCGATACAGAAGTTATCCACTAACGGGTAATAATGCGGGCTTATTCGTTTTCGATCGGTGTAGCAATCCGTTTGTGCTTCCTCAATTCACGCACCCTGCCAATAGGATGAAGCGCATTCTGCTTCACGGAATACAAATCAATTCTTCCTCCCAGTCCAAGTGCAGCCGAACCGCTGACAAAATCATAACCACCGAAGAGGGAAAAATCTCCGAAACCTATAAATCCTCCTGTGAAAAAACCTGCCAGCTTATTAAAGCTGAAGTCGTTTTGAAGAGATACATCAGCGACAAGACCGAAAAAGAATCCGGGATCAACAGTAATTTTATCATTCTCATTAAAAATGAAATCGCCGGTGAACCACGTGTAACCGTATCCGATACTTAATGTCGGGCTCACTTCATACTTGCCATCGATCATCTCTATCCTGCTGAATGAAATCGGAATTGTTGCCGAACCAAGAAGCTGCGGTTTGTACACTGTATTATAATACAAAGTATCCGGCCATTTTTGCATAGTGTCGGAAGCTGTTTTTACCGGACGTTGATCAGGAAAAGTATAGCCGCGCTTATTCAGAAACTGTACGATCGGGCTTTTTTCCTGCTGGGCATTTACAATGCATGCAGCACTGAGAAAAAAAAGAGTGAATAAAATTTTTTTCATGTCGTGTTAATAAAAATTCCCCGGCAAGATAGGTCAGGGTACCGAAAACTGGTTTGTTCGACCAATAAAAAAATGTGCCACGCAATTGCCGGGTTTATTCTATGAAGCTTATTCGTTCTACCTTTACCTCGTGGCTGAAATAGTAACTATTGAGAATTTTCTCGTCAAATTCCGAAAGGAAGAATTGCTTCTGCTGGATGTGAGGAGCGAATCAGAATACAGGCAGGGTCATATTCCCGGTGCTGTAAATCTACCTCTGCTGAATGATGAACACCGCGCTGTTGTCGGAACAACCTATAAGAAAAAAGGGAGAGAAGCGGCAGTGCTTGCAGGCTTTGATTTGGTTGGAAATAAGTTCGGTGATTTTGTAAGAACTGTGCTGAGCCTGTCAGAAAACAAACAGGTGATGTTGTATTGTTGGCGGGGAGGAATGAGGAGCAACATAATGGCGTGGATACTGAACATGGCCGGTTTTAAAGTTACATTGCTGAAAGGCGGATATAAAACTTTCAGAGGATGGGCAAGAGAACAGTTTGCAGTGAAAAAGAAACTGTTCATCCTGGGCGGCCGCACCGGATCTGGTAAAACAGAAGTACTAAAGGCGCTCGGGGATAAAGGTGAGCAGGTAATCGATCTTGAAGGGCTGGCGCATCACAAAGGTTCTGCATTTGGCGCACTGGGGGAAAAGCCGCAACCGCGCAACGAACATTTTGAAAACCTGCTGGCAATAGAATGGAACCTTGCAGATGATCAGAAAATTCTTTGGCTTGAAAATGAAAGCGTCACAATCGGATCGGTTAAATTGCCTGACAATGTTTTCGAAATGATGCGCACAGCACCTGTGATTGAATTAAAAGTTGATATGCAGTTGCGTGTTAAAAGGATTCTAAATGACTATGGCAAATTTCCGGTGGAAGCACTTGCAGAAAATACACTGAAGCTGAAAAAAAGACTTGGAGATCAGCGCACGCGGGAAGCTGTTGAAGCTTTGAAGAACGGAGATAAGGAAGGATGGCTGGAAGAAATATTGTTTTATTACGACAGGGCATATGATTTTGGAATGGCGAAGCGAAAACCTGAAAGTGTTTTTGTTGTTGAGCAGGGTAACCTTGAAACACAAGCATTCGCTGACAGGATTATTTCCCACATGGATACTTTGAATCAGAAACAAAATATATGAATACAGCGGAAACTTTAACGGACATCAGGCTTACTCAATACAGCCGCGGCGCTGGTTGCGGATGTAAAATAGCTCCTTCGGTGCTTGAAGAAATTCTGAAAGGCAATGGAAGCAAAATAGTTTTTCCTGATCTTCTTGTTGGAAATGAAAGCAGGGATGATGCAGCCATTATAAAACTTCCCGGCGGCAATTGCCTGATAAGCACCACAGATTTTTTTACACCTGTTGTAGATGATGCCTTTGACTTCGGGCGTATTGCTGCTGCCAATGCAATCAGCGACGTTTATGCAATGGGAGGCAAGCCCGCAGTTGCAATTGCAATCCTCGGATGGCCGGTTGAAAAAATTTCACCCTCACTTGCACAAAAGGTGATTGAAGGCGCACGCACCGTTTGTGATGAAGCCGGCATACCGTTAGCCGGAGGGCATAGCATTGACAGCACTGAGCCTATTTTTGGTCTTGCTGTGAATGGTTTTGTGAAAGATATTCATGTAAAGAAAAATAATACAGCGAAAAAAGGTGACTTGCTTTTTCTTACGAAACCATTGGGAACAGGAATCCTGGCAACAGCATTGAAGAGAGATAAAATTTCTGAAACGGATCTGCATAAAGCTGTTGAAGTAATGGCACAGCTAAATAAATCGGGTGAGAAGCTCGGCAGCATTGAAGGAGTTCATGCACTTACAGACGTAACCGGCTTCGGACTTCTTGGCCATCTTATTGAAATGGCAGAAGGAAGCAGTCTTTCTGCACGCATCATTTATAAAAATGTTCCCCTGATTCCGGGGTTGAATAATTACATTAATCAAATGATAATACCTGACAGTGTTTACCGCAATTGGAACAGCTATGAAAAAAAAGTAACAGGTGTAAAGGGACCATCATTCATCACATTGTGTGATCCGCAAACAAGCGGTGGATTGCTTGCAGCAGTCGATCCGTCATCAGTAAATGAATTTTTGAAAATCGTCAGGGAATGCAGTGTTGTTATCGATGATGTTCCAATCGGTGAGATAACTGAAAGGAAAGATTTTGTAGTGGAAGTGGAGGAGTAGGATTGGAAATTATAAATTATAAACTATAAATGATGCTCTTCTCTTCAACGTCTCAAATCTCAAATCTCAAATCTCAAATCTCAAATCTCAAATCTCACATCCATCACTCCTTCACAAACTTCTTCACAACTTTTCCTTTTTCCATGTGCAGGATTAAAAAGTAAGTGCCTGATGAAAAGCCTGTAGTTATTATTTCATGTTGATTTCCTTTTTCCACCTCGGAAAACGAATGAGCTTTTCCCTGGGCATCCTTAATTTCAACCCTTTGAATTTTTAAAGTTGAATTGTTCTGAAAGTAAAGCCTGTCAACACATGGATTCGGAAAAACGGAAATGTTATTGGCAACGCTGGAAAGGTCATTGACTCCGATTGTTGAATCAGGTATGTATTGCCATAGATCGCTTCGGTAGTGAACACTGTCACGCCCAAGGCATGCATAACCGCTACCGTTAATTGAAAATCCTGTTCCCCCTATAATTTCTCCGCCGGGATAATCGGCAATCTGCAGCCATGAATTGCTGATGGGATTGAATTCCCAAAAATCGCTGCGCGAATAAGTATCAGTGCCTGTTCCGACATATCCTTTTCCCTGCGCTGAAAATCCCACAGCATTTGAGCGCGCTGATCCGCCATAATTCGCCATCTGTGTCCACGTATTTGTTACAGGATTAAATCTCCAGAAATCTCTCCTCCAGTCCTGCAGATAATTATATCCGCATCCGACATAACCATTTGTGTCGATTGCAAATCCGACAGCCCAGCGTCTCCAGTTGTCAACTACCTGCACAGCTCCTATGTCAGCTTTTTTTATCCATGTGGTATCTCCGTCAAACTGCCAGCACTCTTTGTTGTATTTAACTGTGCCATCATAACCGGTCGCAACATATCCTTTATCATTTACAGAAAATGCAACAGCATCTCTGCGTGGATTTGTTGTGGCAGTACCGAGGCTTCTTTTTTGACTCCATGTGTTCAATGCAGGATCGTACTCCCAGAAATCGAGCAGGTTGTTTGAACCGTCAAAGCCTGTACCGATATAACCTTTAGCGCCAATTGAAAAACCAACTGCAGAACGTCTTGCACTTCCTGCAAAATCAGCGCGCTGGCTCCATGTGTCCGATGCGGAATCGTATTCCCAAAAATCGGTTAACAGGTTTGAGCTGCTGTCCTGGCCCGTGCCTACATATCCTTTTGTCCCGATTGAAAACCCGACAGCAGAAACCCGCGGTGTACCGGGAAAGCTTGCTCTTTGAATCCACGTATTGGGAGATTGAGCGCGGGAATCCGAAACTGAAAATTGAAGATTGAAAAATAAAAATGCTGCAATAAAGATACAATTGATGAAACTCTTTTTTTTTATTTTCATAACTTCTAACTTCTAACTTCTAACTTCTAACTTCTAAACAATCATTCCGTCCTTCATGGTTAATTTCCTGTCTGCCATTTCAGCAAGCTCTTCGTTATGGGTTACTATAACGAATGTTTGCTGCAAATTATTTCTGAGTTCAAAAAAAAGTTTGTGCAGCGACTTTGCTGTTTCCGAATCGAGATTTCCTGACGGCTCATCTGCAAAAACCACTGATGGATTATTAATAAGCGCGCGTGCAACAGCAACCCGTTGCTGCTCGCCGCCGCTTAGCTCAGAGGGGCGATGTGTTAACCGCTCAGCCAGGTTCATCATAGTTAATAACCCGGTTGCTCTTTTTTCCGCAGAACTTTTACTTTCGCCACTGATGAATGCGGGCATGCAGACATTTTCGAGAGCACTGAATTCAGGAAGCAAATGATGAGACTGAAAAACAAAACCGATATGTTTGTTTCGGAAAGCAGAAAGTTTTTTTTGAGGAAGCGATGTTACATCGGTATCTTCAATCCTGATAGTTCCGGTCTCTGCTTTGTCAAGTGTTCCCAGGATATGCAGAAGTGTGCTTTTCCCGGCTCCTGAAGCGCCGACTATTGAAACTATTTCTCCTTTCCTGATCTCAATGTCAATTCCTTTCAGAACATGGAGATGCTCATATGACTTAGTGATATTCCTGGCAACGATCATTTCTGTTGCGAATGTACAAAATACATCGGGACAGAATGGATCACGTGTTAATGCTTTTACACATTGACAGAGATATAAAGTTCAGGCGCTCTTCTTTTTAAAATACTGGTAGTCGAGATAATAAAGCACCTTCAGTGAAATACTGTTGGTTTGAGGATGCCTGAGAGCAAGGTCCAGGTTTCGTCTGTAGTTGTAATCAAGTTCACTCGCACCTGCAGGATAAGGGTCACGTACCATCTGATCCTTGTAAGTCACTATAAAAGAACTTCCGGGTGAAAACTGCCATGAATAGCTTAGATCAATGTTGAAAAAGTTTGTATTGAAATCATTGTTGCTGTTATAAAAATTTGTGGCTGAAAGCGAGCCGTTATCAAGAAGATTGAAGTATTGTGTGTAATGCCCCCGGCTCCAGTAATGTCTTGATGTAACAGAAAGCGCCATATCGTTTTTGAAAAGGTAACGTGTAACAATTGTATTCTCAACGGTCGTGATGTTCCGGCTTCCGAAAATACTGTTGTTGTTTTCATCGAAGTTTGCAAAGCCGCGGTCATTAATATATTCATCCCATGCATGCGTAATTTTTACCGATAGCTTATCACTTAGGCGGATCATAGGATTGATATAATACCCGTGAGAATAATTCCCGATGGATGACTGGCCGTTAAACCTTCCCCCGTAATCGAATGCAAGTGTGGAATTGTAGTTTGTGGAAGCATTCAGGACGCCATAAAATGAATGCGGTACTGAATAAAAACGTCCGTCAATGCGGGGTTCGTAATAATCTTTTCCTTTCAACGGGCTTCCCCCGAAATTCAGGTTGATCGAATAGTTGTTCATAAACAGAACGAACACATAAGCGCTCATGTCCATAGAGGTAAACTCACGGTCTCTTTGTCGCAGGTTATGATTGAAGTTAGCTCCCGCCTGAGCATACTTCAATACTTTCCAGAATGGATCATTCCTGAAAAAGTTCACGTAGAATCCATCGCTTATATAGTCCCTGTAAAAATTTCTTCCCAGGTCATTCTTATCATAATTCTTATCCGCAACCTCATAGTACATTCCACCCTGGAACACGCCGGTAACTTTATCAAGGTTCAGGCTGTACAGAGTTCCTTTAGAAATTTTTTTCACGGAGCTGATGTCGTCAAGCGGTTCATTTGTAAAAACCTGGCTGAGAGAATACCCGCCGGTAACACGGAAATAATGATTTTTGGTTTCGTATGTTGCCTGTGAAGTTGTAACGTTTGCATCGCGCGCATTTCCCTCACGCATTACATTCGTGTTAATAATAAACACTTCGCTGTTATGAGGAAGATGCTGGTCGAACACTATGATATTTGAATTTGTAAGAGGACTGAAAAGCTCTTTTGTCCCGTCTTCCTGTGTAAAATAAACACGTGAATTGATCGCATTGAAAACGCCGATGCCAAGGCCTTTATCAGTCCGGCCTGAAAGTTTGACGGCATTTTTCAGATGATCGGATTGAATACGCCGCGAATAAAAAAGATTTCCCTTCGCAAAAAGTTCGACTCCTTCTTTGAAGAAGGGCCTGTTTTCATTGAACACCGTTTCAAAAGCAGTCAGGTTTTTTATTTTGTTGTCAGACTGTACCTGTGAGAAATCCGGCAGCAAGGTCATGTCAAGCGTGAATCGCTGATCAATTCCATATTTTAAATCAGCGCCTCCTGAATAAGAAGTTGTCTTATGGTATTCGACAAGCTTTGTATTATCCACGTCGTCAAACTGCGGTGCACGTTCTCCATACAATGAAAAATATGGCGTCACAGAAAGACGCAGCGGCTCTTCAATGTGGTTGATTCCATTCAGAGTTCCCCAATGCAAAATCCTGTTGGTGCTTTTCTTCGGTGTAAGTGTCCATTGATCGTATTCGCGGTTCCTGCGCATGAAACGTGCGAACTGAACAGCCCAAACCTGTTCATCTTTTTTAGGAAACCGCAAAGCAGAATAAGGGATTTTCATTTCAAGGCTCCAGCCGTCCTTCCCGATATGAACCGCACTTTGCCAGACGCCGTCGTATGTCGGATCGCTTTGCTTAAGGTCACTTTGCACGCCCGATGCCGACACCTGGAAAACATAACCGTCCTGCCTGTTGTTGTAAGTATCAAAAGCAGCTTTGAAATAATCAGCATTCAGGTTGTCACTTTCATCACGCAATCCAAGCTCATGTAAAATACTGTCTGGTGACGAATCATACATTACTGCCGACACATAAATAGCAGTGTTGTCATATGTAAGCCGGACTTCTGTTCTTTGCGAAGTATTTGCTCCTTCCGTAGGATCCAACTGAATAAATCCATCAGCAACAGGAACGTTCTTCCAGGCTTCCTCATCAGGTATTCCGTCAATTTTTATTGAACCTTCCAAACGGCTTGTCTGGTACGTTTTCGGGACAACATCAGCGAATACATTCAGAGAAATAAGAAGTCCGGATAAAAAAGAAAAGAAAAAGTTCAGGCGTCGATGTATCATCATGTAACAGCAAACATAATTTTTCTCAATCTAAATACAGGTTAATGGAAAGTTAATTATAGCAGTAATTATTTACATGGCAAGACCTACATTTTTTGGTTATAATTATTCCTATTATTTACTTTATTTTGCAGCATGAAAATTCTGAAACCTTCTGCTGAAAACCTTTATTCATATTATAAAACATATCTCAAATATGTTCCTGAAGACGACATCCTTGCAGCGTTGATAGCACAAAAAGAAGTTACTCAGAAGTTTCTGAATGCCATACCGGAAGAGAAGGCATCAAAAGCTTATGCAGAAGGAAAGTGGCTGTTGAAAGAAGTTGCCGGGCATTTGTGTGATACGGAAAGAATACTTACCTATCGTGCTTTGCGGTTCTCACGGAATGATAAAACTCCTTTGCCCGGATTTGAGGAAAATGAATACACTCCGAACTCAAACTACAATAAAAGAACACTTGCCAATATCGCCGGAGAATTCAAAGTCATTCGCGAGTCGTCAATTTCTCTGTTCAGTAATTTGAGCGAAGAAATGTATGACAGGCGTGGCATCAGTAACAACGCCGATATAAGTGTAAGAGATTTGCTTTTTTTTGTTGTTGCGCATGAACGTCATCATTTAAATGTAATCCGTGAAAGGTATCTGTCGTAAGGCAAAAAAAATTACTTTCACAGCGGAATTTTTCATCTCACATCTCATATCTCATACACAATGAACATCCACGAATACCAGGGTAAATCAATCTTAAAAAGTTTTGGCGTAGGAATACAGGAAGGAATTGTAGCTGAATCTCCGGAGCAGGCTGTAAATGCGGCAAAGGAACTGACGAACCAGACAGGAACGCAATGGTGGGTGGTGAAGGCACAGATACATGCTGGCGGACGTGGAAAAGGGGGCGGAGTAAAGCTTGCTAAATCGCTTGATGAAGTAAAAGAGAAAGCTTCAAACATTATCGGTATGCAGCTGGTAACTCCGCAAACAGGTCCGCAGGGAAAAAAAGTTCATAAGGTTCTGATTGCACAGGATGTGTATTATCCCGGCGCTTCTCCTACGAAAGAATTTTACATGAGCGTTCTGCTTAACAGGCAGACCGGGAAGAACATTATTATGTATTCAACGGAAGGAGGGATGGATATTGAAGAGGTTGCGGCAAAAACTCCTGAGCGGATTTTTAAAGAAGAAGTTGATCCTAAAGTTGGCCTCCAGTCTTTCCAGGCTCGCAAGATTGCATTTAACCTCGGCCTTGGCGGAGATGCGTTTAAGCAAATGACAAAGTTCGTTGCTTCGCTATATAAAGCATATGATTCGATTGATGCTTCGCTTTTTGAAATTAATCCTGTTCTAAAAACATCCGACAATAAAATTCTTGCTGTTGATGCCAAAGTAAACCTGGATGAGAACGCTTTATACAGGCATCCTGATTATGCCGCTATGCGTGATGTTTTAGAAGAAGATCCTACAGAAGTTGAAGCCAGTGCATTCGATCTTAATTATGTAAAGCTCGACGGTAATGTAGGATGCATGGTAAACGGCGCCGGGCTTGCTATGGCTACGATGGATATCATCAAGCTTGCCGGTGGTGAACCTGCAAACTTCCTTGATGTTGGCGGCACTGCCAATGCAGAACGTGTTGAAAAAGCTTTCAAGATTATTTTGAAAGACAAGAACGTGAAAGCAATTCTTGTAAATATTTTCGGAGGAATAGTGCGTTGCGACCGCGTTGCACAGGGAATTGTTGACGCTTATAAAAACATCGGTAACATACCTGTTCCGATCATTGTGAGGCTGCAGGGCACCAACGCTGTTGAAGGAAAAAAGATCATCGACGACAGCGGTTTGAAGGTTTTTTCTGCCATTCAGCTTAAAGAAGCAGCTGACCTGGTGAATGAGGTTCTGAAGAAGTAAACGGTCAGAAAAAAAAAATTATCTTTCGTAAAGTTTAGACTCTGCCTTTATGAAAAAAACTTTTTTGGTCTCTGTAATTTTATTTCTCCATTTTTTTTCAGGAGCTCAAACAGCATTTCAAACTACAGTTGACGGAGCCAGGTATGCCGCCGGTAATGCAATTACAGAGACAAGCGATGGCGGCTTTGCAGTTGCAGGAAACACCACCCTCGTTCAGTTTACATGGCAGGCGTACGACATGTATGTTGCCAGGTTCAGTGCTAACGGCAGTCTGCAATGGAGAAGATATTTTGACGCATTCTCCTTTGATTTTGATGCCGGTTATTCAATCATTCAGACGAATGACGGCGGCTTTGCAGTAACAGGCCGCACCGGATATATGTTTTTTAAGGTGTTTGTCGTTAAGATGGATAGTCTTGGTATCACTCAATGGGCGTATACAATAAGCACAGATCCCCAGCAATTCGAAGAAGGGTTTTCTATTGTTCAGACGAATGATCACGGATATGTTGTATCTGCCCAAACTTATAATACATCCAATTCAAATTATGATGCTTATGTAATTAAGCTCGATAGCCTTGGTACACTTCAATGGTCGAAATCAGTTGTCAGCGGATCAATGACCCTTGGAAATACATTAGGTTACTCATTGGTTCAAACAGCTGATCATGGATATGCATTGGATGGAACAATTGACAATGGTATCATGATCGTAAAGTTAGACAGCATCGGCAATACGCAGTGGTCGAAACTTTACAGAGGTGCAGGAATCGATATGGTTTACCCGTTTTCAAAATCACTCATTCAAACATCTGATTCCGGCTTTGCAATCGCGGGGATGGCAGGCTCTCTGGTAACGAACCTTTTCGATACGTACGTTCTGAAATTAAACAGCGCAGGCGATGAGCAATGGACACGGACAATAGGAGGGCCCGGTGATGACCAGGGATATTCGATTGCTGAAACATCGGATCATGGATTCATTGTTTCCGGAATCACAAACTCATTCGGCGGTGGGGGCTATGATATATATGCTGTGAAGCTTGATGGTTCCGGTTCGCTGATATGGCAAAATACAGTAGGCGGCGCTGGTGACGATTATGGGTACGGAGTTGTTTCATCCGCCAACGGCAGCAGTACAATTGCAGGAAAAACAAATTCACTTGGACCAGGAGATGAAATCATGTATGTCGTTCAAATCGATTCAAATGGTTATTCATGTGAAAACCTCCATACAGCATCAGGCATAGTATCTACAGGTGACAGTGGTATTGCCGCAAGTGCATATACAATTCTTGCAACCAGTGTATCAGTCGGGGGCAGTGTATCGGATTACGTTGGGACAGCAACCACATATTGTTCTACAAGGTGTCCGGTAATCCCTTTGATACACGCAACAGGGCCAACAGCGCTCTGTCCGGGCCACTTTGTGATGTTGAATGCAGACACAGCTCCGGGGCGGTCGTATCAATGGAAGTTTAACGATTCTGATATCCCGGGAGCTTTCACGTGGTCTTACAACGCCGTATATGTCGGAGAATATTCCTGTGTAGTATCCGACAGTTGTGGTTTTGCAACATCAAACATAATTTCCGTTACTCATGTCAATAATCCGTTTGGGGTTTATATAGCTGCCGGCGGCCCAACCACTTTTTGCTCCGACACATCGGTTCAGCTTTACGTTTCTAATATTACAGGAGTACCTCCTTATTCTTATTTCTGGTCACGAAACGGAGGCAGCATCCAGGGAGCTAACTCAGACTCTTACCAGGCATCTCAAACCGGTTATTACCGTTGCGATGCTTATGATAGTTGCGGCTTTGGTTCTTCGAGTTCTATTTTGGTGACAGTCTGGTCTCCGAATGATTCTATTTCAGTAACGGGTTTGGTAAATCTTTGTGCCGGCGACAGCGTTACGATTGCTGCAGCGCCAGGTTATAGTTACGACTGGTCAACGAATGATACCACTCAATTAATTACAACAGGGGCTGCAGGAAGTTATTTTGTTACCGTAACCGATAGCAATGGCTGCAGTTCAACTTCAGATACTGCAAACATCTTTGTAATCCCCTTACCCGCTGTAAGTTTTACAGGACTGCCTGATACAGTTTGTCTAACCCCTGCTACAAACGTACTGGCTGGCACGCCTGTCGGGGGAATCTTTTCCGGCGACGGGATCTCAGGGAATATTTTTTCTTCATCGATTGCAGGGAGCGGCAGCCATATCATAATATACAATTATATGGATGTCTTTGGTTGCTCAGGCAGCGACACGCAGGACGTGTATGTCGACATTTGCTCACAGGTTGAAATTGTTTCCCGGGATCTTTATTCAGTAAAGGTTTTCCCAAATCCTGTAAATGATCAGTTCACTTTAAAAGTCGAGTCGCGTCTAAATTCAAAATATACCTTCAAAGTGAATGATATCTCCGGAAGGGAAATAGAAAGTCATAGCAACGTTCCGGTAAATGAAAATTTCACATTCGGAAAAAACCTTATCCCGGGATTTTACTTCGCAGAAATAATTCTGGGGAACACAAGAAAAATAGTTTCGCTCGTGAAGAACTGACGGTAATGAATGAAGTCTTTTCTTTAATTTTTTACCTTTGACCATTCATTCAAACATTCACAAAATAAGTACTTGAAAAAACATGAACAGAGGAAGTGATTCTGTAACAACAGGCAGCTTAATTAATGCATTGAACTCCGAAAAGGCTTTCCTTGCTATTCCTGAAGAGGAGCTTTGCAATTATGAAAACTCAAAATTCGTCATTCAGCAGGTTCCGTATGAACATACATCGTCTTACCTTCAGGGTTCTTCAAAGGGACCGGCAGCTATTGTCGAAGCCTCTCACTTTGTAGAGTTCTACGATGAGGAGCTTGATATGGAAACATACAGGCAGTGTGGTATTACAACTCTTGCAGAGATTAATTTTAAGAACAGGGTAGATGCTGATGCGATTGCGTTGATTGAATCTGAAACGGAAAAGCTTATCCTCGATAAAAAATTTGTAGTCTCAATCGGTGCAGAACATACCGTGACACTGGGCTTTGTAAAAGCGCATGCAAAAGCTTACAAAAATATTTGTGTGCTGCAGATTGATGCTCATTCAGATTTAAGGTCATCATATAACGGCAACATTTATTCTCATGCATCCGTAATGGCAAGGATTCATGATCTAAAAATTCCGTTAACGCAGATAGGCATACGAGCTCAGTGTAAAGAAGAATCAGACCTGATAAAGTCATCTTCAGACATTCACACCTTTTATGCTCATGCAATCAGAAACAACCCGTCGTGGATGGATGAAGCGATAGCGACGTTATCTGACAATGTTTATCTCACCATCGATGCAGATGGTTTTGACCCAGCTGTAATTCCTGCTGTTGGTACTGCAGAGCCAAACGGTTTGTTCTGGGTGGAAACTCTTGCCTTCCTCAAAAAAGTATTTAAAGAAAAAAATGTGGTCGGCTTTGACGTTGTTGAATGCGCTCCTGTTGAAGGACAGATCCTTTCAGAATATACCCTGGCAAAACTTATTTATCGCCTTATCGGATATAAATCAATAAATGCAAGATAGCTGATTGAATTTTTGAAAGTTATTGATTGGTCTTCTTAACTTCTATATTTCTGAAACTGTAAATCTTCCCGCCTTAATCATCATGAAAAAAATTCTTGTAGCAAACCGCGGAGAAATTGCACTGCGTATAATGCGCAGTGCCCGTGAAATGAATGTAAAAACGGTTGCTGTATTTTCAGAAGCCGACAGGAATTCATTGCATGTACGCTATGCTGATGAAGCGGTTTTTATCGGCCCGTCGCAGTCAAATCAGTCGTATCTTGTAATGGATAAAATTATAGACGCTGCAAAAAAAACAAATGCAGATGGTATCCATCCGGGTTATGGTTTTCTTTCTGAAAACGCTGACTTTGCAGATAAAGTAAAATCCTCCGGGATTATTTTTATAGGCCCTTCCGGAGATTCGATGCGGATGATGGGAAGCAAGCTTGCGGCAAAAACACTTGCAGGTAAATACAAAATTCCGCTGGTGCCGGGAACGGCAAAAGCCATTGATGATCTGAAAGAAGCAAAGACCACGGCTGTCAGCATCGGTTTCCCTGTTCTTATTAAAGCATCAGCAGGAGGCGGAGGAAAGGGAATGCGGATTGTTCAAAACGCCGGTGAGTTTGAAGAACAAATGAAGCTTGCAGTAAGCGAAGCGCTCTCATCGTTTGGTGATGGAGCAGTTTTCATTGAACGTTACATTGCTTCACCACGACATATTGAAATCCAGGTTTTGGGCGATACGCATGGAAATGTGGTTCACCTTTTCGAACGGGAATGCAGCATTCAGCGCAGGCATCAGAAACTGGTGGAAGAAGCTCCGTCATCCATACTCACTCCGGAATTACGGAATGAAATGGGTGCATGTGCTGTGAAGATTGCTAAGGCCTGCAATTACGTAGGTGCAGGTACGGTGGAATTTCTACTTGATGAGAATATGAATTTTTATTTTCTCGAGATGAATACAAGGCTGCAGGTTGAACACCCGGTTACGGAATTCATTACCGGTCTCGATCTTGTAAAAGAGCAGATTCAGATTTCAAGAGGGGAGAAGCTGTCATTCAGCCAGGAAGAAATCATGATGAAGGGCCATGCCATTGAGATCCGCGTTTGTGCAGAAGATCCTGAGAATAATTTTCTTCCTGATATAGGAAAGCTGACGACCTATAAAATTCCTTCAGGCCCCGGCGTGCGTGTGGACGATGGATTTGAAGAAGGAATGGAAATCCCTATTTTTTATGACCCGCTCATTGCCAAGCTGATCGTTTACGGAAAGGACAGGAATGAAGCAATAGAAAAGATGGCGCGTGCAATTGATGAATATCATATCTCCGGCGTCTCGACTACTCTTTCCTTTTGCAGGTTTGTAATGCAGCACAAAGCATTTGCTGAAGGAAATTTTGATACTCATTTTGTAAAAAAATATTTTCAGCCGGGAATATTATCAGCGGCAGATGAAGCGGAAAGCGAAATTGCAGCGCTGATTGCGGTGAAATTGCTTCGTGTAAAAAACAAACCTGTCACAATAACGGGTAATGTAAACGGTTATTCTTCAAGGTGGAAAGAAAGCCGTTCAGAATACCGGGAATAATTTATTTTACGCGAATAAATTCCGGCATGCGTTTCGCTAAGAAGCAACCTATGTTAAAAAAAATCAGGCACTTTATTTTATCTGCAGCTCCTCTTCTTTTTTCTTTTTCAAATTTATTTGCGCAGGATTCAGTGAGAGTGGGCAGTTACAAGCTCCCGGCTGTAATTATCGGTGATGATACAATTCCCGTTGTGAATCTTCCGATGGTTACCGTTGTTGATTTCGCCGATCCTGAAATGATGAAAAATATCCAGGCGTATTACCGTCTTCGTTTTAATGTAATCAAGGTATATCCATATGCAAGGCTTGCAGCAGTTAAGCTTAATGAGATGAATCAACATGCGGCGACATTAACGAACGCAAAAGAAAAGAAGAAGTACATTAAAGAAACCGAAAAGCAGATGAAACTGGATTTTGAAGAGCAGATTAAAAACTTAAGCATCAACCAGGGTGATGTGCTGATTAAGCTCATCAACAGGGAAACCGGCAGCACGTCATATGAATTGCTGAAAGAGCTTCGTGGCTCGCTGAATGCTTTTTTTGCGCAGGGGCTTGCAAAACTTTTCAATCATGATTTAAAAGATACGTATGAACCCCTGGGCAAGGACAAAACTATTGAAAATATTGTCAAGCAGATTGAATCAGGACAGATCACCTTTTAGTCCATACCTGGTAGCGCGGTACTGAAAAAATTAATTAACTATTTCGCAAACTCTTCAGCAACTACCAGTTCTTTATTTTCTTTCTGGTATTTATAAAAACCGCTTCCGCTTTTAACGCCAAGATGTCCGGCAGTAACCATGTTCACAAGCAAAGGGCATGGCGAATATTTGGGATTGCCGAATCCATTGTGCATAACGCGGAGAATGGAAAGACAAACATCAAGGCCGATGAAGTCTGCAAGCTGTAATGGTCCCATCGGGTGAGCCATTCCAAGCTTCATTACAGTGTCGATCTCTTCAACACCGGCAACGCCTTCGAATAATGTATATACCGCCTCATTAATCATCGGCATCAGGATCCTGTTTGCAACAAATCCAGGATAGTCATTTACCTCGGTTGGAACTTTTCCAAGCTTTTTTGAAAGCTCAAGGATTGAAGCTGTCACCTCATCGGAAGTTGCATAACCACGGATCACTTCAACGAGTTTCATAACAGGAACCGGGTTCATGAAATGCATGCCAATAACTTTATCGGGACGTTTTGTCTGTGCGCCGATTTTTGTAATGGAGATAGAAGAAGTGTTCGTTGCAAGAATGGTGTCCTGGCCACATAACTGATCCAGCTCACGAAAAATTTTACATTTCAGATCAATGTTTTCAGTTGCGGCTTCAACCACCAGCTCAACATTTTTCACTCCTTCGGCAACAGTAGTGAAAGTGCTGATGTTTTTTAACGTGCTTTCTTTTTGCTCAGAAGTTATTTTCTCCTTTGCAAGCATTCGGTCAAGGTTTCCTGAAATTGTTTTCACGGCTTTTGAAAGAGCTTCAGCTGAAACATCGATCATATTAACCTTGAATCCATTTTGAGCAAAGACATGAGCAATACCGTTTCCCATTGTTCCTGCACCAATCACTGCAATATTTTTCATCTGTTTAATTATTTTTTAATGACACGTTTGCAATCATCAAATTACTTTCCTTTTCTTTTCAGAATAATCATCACTGTATAAATCATAATTTTAAAATCGAGAGCAAGTGAAATGTTTTCAATGTAGATCAGGTCATACTTCAACCGCTGAACCATCTGCTCCACATTTTCAGCATACCCGAATTTCACCTGGCCCCACGATGTAATACCTGGTCTCACTTTGTGCAGGTGCCTGTAATGAGGCGCTGTCTCCATTATTTTATCAATGAAGTGCTGTCTTTCCGGACGAGGTCCCACTATAGACATATCACCCATCAGCACATTATAAAATTGCGGAATCTCATCAAGCCTTACTTTACGCATCCATCTGCCGAAAGGTGTTATACGTGCATCGTCTTTGCTCGAAAGCATCGGCCCGTTTGATTCGGCATTCTCATACATCGACCGGAATTTGTAAATACGGAATGGTTTTCCGTGAAGCCCGATCCGTTCGTGGCTGTAAAACAGCGGGCCTCTTGAAGTGAGCTTTACTCCGAGAGCCGTGAAAATGTAAAGCGGCGAAAAAACGGTCAGCACAAAAACAGAAACGAAAATGTCGAGCATCCGCTTTAACGAGAGTTGCCATTCAGGCATCAGGTCAGGTGATATCTCAATGACAGGTGCTCCGAAGATTGCATTCATCTTCACGGATCCGGAAAGGATATCATACATGTCAGGAATGATTTTTATGATCACAGAAGTGTCTTCAAGCTCATAAATAATTTTCCCGATGTTTTCATGTTCCGATGATTCAAGCGCAATAAAAGCTTCTTCTATTTTATGGTCTTTGATGACATCGAATAAATTGCCAATACCTCCAAGATGCGGCAGGTGCCTTGCAAGGAGGTGGTCATTGTTACCTTCCACATTTACAAAACCGATAAATTTATTTCCCTCGGAATGAAATTCAGTCTGCATCTGCGTGAGAAGAGTAATTGCTTTCTGGTTGCTGCCGACAAGGATTGAATTGAACCCGATCTTCCTTGAATGGATCATTTTAATAATCCTTGAAGAAAGGATAAACCTGCTGATTGCTGTGATGAGAAAATGCAGGCAGAGCAAAGTAAAAAATGTATGATAATATGTTTTATAGCTGATGATGGCATCGTCGAGAAGAAGAGTGAAAAAAATAATCAGCACACCGAACACTGATATATACAGGGTTTGACCAAGCTCCCTTAACCTTGATTTCCGGTAAATGTTTTTATAAGTGCCGATCAGTGCATAAACGATAATCCAGAAGAATGGAATAATCAGTACGCCCAGGTAAAATTTCTGATCGAACTTCAGGGTATCATGCCCATAGATAGAAGACTCAATTATCAGTTTTCTGTATACATAAAACAATCCCCATGCAACCGAGGCGGCAAGCCAGTCGGTGAGTATGCATTTCAGGGTTTGTATTTTTTTATTCATCAGTTTACTACTTTAATGTTATCGAAATAAATTGATGAGTTTGTAAGCGTGGCACTTTTAGCTGCCTTAATATATATTTTGTAGGCAAAGGCTGTGATTGAAGTAATGAAGGGAGTAAGGTTGACATATTCCTTTTTCCAGGTATCAGTTGATTTAAAAGCGACAATATCCGTGTTGTATGATCCTGAGATTGTATAGGTGGTGAGTCCGACCGTAAATTCATTTCCACCGCGGTAATTCAGTTCAACAAAAGAATAGCTTCCCAGTGAAAGGTAAAATGAATCGATTGAGGAAGCAATAAAAGAATCGTGTGAACCATCCAGGTAAACAGCTCCGCAATTTCCCTCAAAGGAATCTGCAGAAAGTGTATCGATAACAAAAGAAGTATCGCTGCCGGATGATTTCATAAAGGTTATCACGCCACCGGGCTGATCGAAATCTTCTTTTTGAACAAAGCGGGTTGAAGAAGTATATGTAACCTTCGGCATAGCAACAATTATTTTTCCGGATTCAAAATTTACAATCGTATCATAGTTGTTATAAAACGGGTAAGCGGTTCTCGTGGCAGCAATTCCGTTAATAAGAATTCCGGGCCGTATTGTTAAGGTATGAGTTTCCGCCGCCAGTACAGGAAATGTAGATGGTAATTCAAATATTCCCATTGTAGTTCCATCTACAGACACCCATGCATCAACGATTTTAGATGAGCTTGTTCCCTGTGTCGGCTCATCTGTTGTAAGAGCAATAGAATCAATATGAACATAAGCAGGCACGGGCTCTGCAGGATTGATAATGTTGCATGAAAAAGCAACCAGCGAGCAAGCTGTAACAGGGATCAATAAATAATTCCCGCGAAATAAAAATGTAAAGTCTCTTGTCATCTCTGCGTTCTTAAGCCAGCACGTTAAGGGACGAATTCAGCTTTTCCATTACCTGGTGAGCTACATGTAGAGCATGATATCCATCTTCAACGGAAACTGCAGTGGATGTATTGTTCAGAACAGAATTGATAAAAAGCTCAAGCTCCATTTTAATGGCATTTGTTTCTTCTATTTTCGGCTGATCAAAATAAATCTGCTTCATTCCTTTGTCCTGTCCCAGGTCAATGGTGATATCGAGCGGACCGGGTTCACCGGTAAGATTTTTCAGCCTGACGATTTCAGTTTTCTTTTTTAAAAAGTCCACAGAAATATATGCATCACGCTGAAAGAAGCGGCTCTTCCGCATATTCTTCAGCGAAATCCTGCTGGCAGTAAGGTTCGCCACGCAGCCGTTATCAAATTCAATTCTTGCATTGGCAATGTCAGGAGTGTCGCTTACAACGGCAACACCGCTTGCGCTTACTTTTTTGACGGATGATTTCACTACACTTAATACAACATCAATATCATGAATCATCAGGTCGTGGACAACTGAAACATCTGTCCCTCTTGGATTGAATTCAGCAAGGCGATGTGTTTCTATAAACATCGGCTGGTTAAAATATTCTTTGGCCGCAAGAAAAGCCGGGTTGAATCTTTCAACATGGCCCACCTGTGCTTTCACATCGGCTTCGGTTACAAGAGAAAGAAGCTTCTTGCCCTCGGAAACCGTATTTGCAAGCGGCTTCTCTACGAAAATATGCTTTGATTTCTTTAACGCTTTAACTGCGCTTTCATAATGAGCAGCCGTAGGTACAACAATATCAACAGCATCGCATTCTTTCAGCAATTCATCGAATGAATTGAACCGCCTTACGCCGTATTCCTTTTCTACAGCTACAGCCGCATCCATGTTATGATCATAAAACCCAGCCAGTTCTGCCTGGGCAATTTCCTTTAACAACCTGATATGGATCTTACCAAGATGACCTGCTCCAAGCACACCTATCTTCAACATTTTAAAGCTATTTTTGCAAAAGTAAACTTTTTCGTGTGAACGGACTTTTTTTGAAAAAGAACCTCCATTGGAATAAAGTTTTGGTTGATAATCTGTTGATATTTCAGGGAATTAAATTACTCCTGATTCATTTCCGTTGGTTTCTTTACAGTTGTTTTAAGGAGATAATAATATGATGGAAGATAATTTTAAGCACCAGGGAATGAGGAAGAAGCTCATCGAGTTAATTCGTTCAAAAGGAATTGAAGATGAGCAGGTAATTGAAGCAATGATGCGGGTGCCACGGCATTATTTTCTTGATAAGGCATTTTTAAATCAGGCTTATGAAGACACGGCTTTTAAGATTGGCGCCGGACAAACTATCTCGCAGCCATTTACAGTTGCTTACCAATCTTCGCTATTGAAAATAAAAAAGGGCGATAAAGTTCTTGAGATAGGTACAGGCAGCGGTTACCAGACAAGCGTATTGCTTGAGATGGGCTCAAGGGTTTATACCATTGAGCGTCAGAAGGAGCTTTACGACAAAGCGAGAACATTCCTTCCCCGCATCGGTTATGCACCTAAAATGTTTTACGGTGATGGTTATAAAGGCCTTCCTGCGTTTGCGCCTTTCGATAAAATATTGGTAACATGCGGAGCACCATTTGTACCCGGTGACCTGGTCAGCCAGTTAAAACCAGGTGGAATTCTTGTAATTCCGGTGGGAGCCGGAGATGTTCAGATTATGACGGTGATTAATAAAACTTCAGAAACAGAACACGAGAAACAGGAGCTTAAACATTTTCGTTTTGTACCCATGCTTGAAAATAAAGAGTGGGGGAATAAGTAAGTCTGGTTCCAGCCATATAAAAAAGGATGAAGAGAAATTTTCTCTCCATCCTTTGGTTTCAAACTAAATTAATTTATTGCTTTATAAATTTAATAATCGCTGCCTCATTCCCGGAAAGGTAAAGCCGTAGCAGGTACATTCCGTTATCCAGTGCGGACAGGTTTACTGAAGTTTTGTTTTGTCCCTGCAAAGCTGTGATGTTTTTCCTGATCAGTTCTCTGCCTTCAATATCTGAAACCACGATACCGGCCTGTTCATTTTCAGTCGTAGTAAATTGAAGATTAAGTTCGCTGTTAGCAGGATTCGGATAAATTAAAAAATCTTTTACATCAATGTTATTGGATTGGATTCCTGTGTGAATAAAGAAACACGATGCACCGTGAATTAATTGCCCGCGGATTTCTCCACCGGGGAAGGCTGATGTATGCAGGTTAACATAAACGCTGTCGGAGAAAAATATATTAGCGAATGTTGAATCGAATGCGAATGCATCATCATCAGTCCAGAACCCGGAAATAACAACGCCGCTGTCAAGCTGTGTAAGAAAGGAATCCAGCTCAAATAAAATTGATCCCGGAACTCCGGCAACAGCCTGGTGGAAATGACTTCCGCTAACTGGACCGCTCAGGCCCGAGCTTACCAGCATAAAATGTATATTTTCTCTGAAACGATCAATGGATGCGAATCCTGAACCGGTGGCAGAAGACGAAGTAGGAGGAGTTTCCTGTTGTGCATCGATATCATAGGTTAGTCCTTCACGGGCATACCTTCCGATCTGTCCCCTGATCTCTCCGGCCGGGAAGGAACCATTATGTATATTTATATAAATGTCTCCTTCAAGCAATTTATCGATCAGGTCGAGAGTAATAGATGCTCCTGTTACTATTCCACTGTCTCTGTTGGCCGACAATCCTCCTGCTAAATTTACAAGAACGGGTCCGGGAACTCCTGGAATAGCGTTGTGAAGATGGGCTGCATTAGGAGTTGCGCTCAGGGTATCGAATACTATGTCATAGTATAAAGTGTCAAAAGTAGGACAGAGTTTAATGATTCCTACACCTGTTGATGGTGAAGCATTCGGCGGAGTTTCTTCAGCACCATTTGGAAAAGCATCAAATGTCAGGTTAGAGGAATCCGGTAATACCTGGCCTCTGATTTCTCCATTTGGATTGCTGGCTGTGTAAATACTTAGATAGATATTGCCTGCAAGCAGGTCAGTGATGTATGCGCGGGGATCTACTTCAATATGTAAACTGTTTCCGATTAAACTTCCATTCAGGCTATCCACGACAGGTCCGTTTACACCGGGCGCACCAAGGTGCAGATAAGCAGCTGTAGGCACACCACTTAAGTTGACAAATTTTGCGTCAATAATAACTTCAAGCGAATCCTGGTAAAGATTGAAAACGGCAAGGCCGTAAGCACTGTCAGGAAGTGGTGGAGAAACCTGCGCTGAATTCAAACCGGCAGTCAGTAAATAATCTTTTTCGAGATAAATCTGTCCTCTTATCTCACCACCAGGATTTGTTCCTGTATGCAGGTTAATATAATAAGATCCATCCATAAACTTTGCAACATCTGCCGGGGTAAGGTTCGCTCCTGTAAGAGTTGTTGAAATCCGGTTTCCGCTTATAAAAGGTACAAGTGAAATTATAACAGGGCCAGCAACACCGGGTTTCCCTTCATGAATATGTGCCGAGGTTATCGGTCCGCTTAAACCCGTTACGCTTACGTTTACACACATGCTATCATGTGTGTTGTTTAGCAGAAAGCTTGCAACGCCGATTGCGTCGGTGGTTACAGATGGTGTTTCCTGCGTACCGTCAAGCTTTGCTGTAAATAAAAGTTTTCCTGTAAAACCGTTTGAACCGAATGTGCTTGCAGTTGTGATCAGGATGATAATGATTCCGAAAGTAAATTTTTTCATGAGGTTAATTTTTAATAGTTAATACTTATTCTAATAATGATGCAGTCCGGACAATCCGGAAGCAGTAATAATTATTTTTGATTTGTGTTTGAAAAATAATTTTCGAAAAAAATTCATGCCATAAATTAGTCTCACACAACAAATAAAAAAGTTAAAATATTTTTATTGAGCTACACCAATTCCCATTAGTGAGTTCACGTAAGTCAGGAATAATTCATATACCCTGAATGCTTTCTGTCATCATCTCTCATTAACATTTGCTTAGGCACTTTTTTTTCATTCAGGCCTGAAGGGTGAATATCGTTTTATTGAGAGGAGGGGCTCAAAATGGCTACTGGCGGGGTTATCCAATAATTTGGCGGAAAAATATTGCCCATTGGCCACATCGTGATTTATTTTTGGGGAGTTTGGTACCCTAAGTTGTGAGGGGATATTCAAGGAAAAATGGTTCTTAAATGAAGAAGAAAAAAATAATGGAAGTTTTAAAATCCATGCCCGAAAAGACATCATAAAAAGTTGCATAGTGGGATAGAGACATTCGGTTTACGCGCCCGGATGTTTACCAAAGTTATTAACCGGTTCACCAAAATTGTTGAAAGTATTGTTTCATTATTCTATTTTATCAGCTACATTTGCGATTGGGCAATTCCTTGGGATTCCTAGGTAACGAGGGGCTTTGGAGTACATCTTAAATTTAGTTTTTATTCCCACCAAAATCATTAACAGGTATTGATACGCAATCACCAAAACCAAACGAAATAAAATAAATCTACTTATTAAACTTACATGAAAACAACAATTACGTCAACCCAAAAATTTTTGTTTGCTGCGCTGGTAATAACATGCTTTGGATATTTTAGCAGTTATGCCGCGAATGAAAAAATTGACATGAGTGTGCGTAATTGCACATTTACTTGCAACACAATTACGTTCGATGTATTTATTGCAAACACAAGTACCGTTGATCAGGAGCTCAGGTTAACGGGTTTTTCGGTCGGACTTAACTTTGACACCACCATTAAAAATGGAGGAACCGATACACTGATATTTACGAATAACTCATGGGATAACAGCGTTACCAACCTTGCTGGTCTCTATGCAGCTGGTGGTACAAAAGTATTTACTGTTAATACTGCTAATAACATCGGAGCCAGCGGTACGCCGCCGACCAGAAACCAGATACAGATACAGATTGCCAATTCTTCTGTTACCTGCGGATCCGGTACTGCACCTATTCTTCCATGGACAGCTACACCTACATATATTAAAGTCGGAACCTGGACATTATTCAACCGTGTTCCTGGTTCAACCTTAACAGCCAGATGCTGGAAGGGCAATTCGAATCCTAATTTAGTTTGGAATGCAACTACTGCTGCACCAAACAGGGCTCCTTTTGGAACAGGTTGTAACGGTGCAACCGTGGTAAACTTCAACATTTCTACAAACCGGACTGTTGAAGGCCAGACGTTAACCCAGGGAACTACTGCAACAACGCATCTTCCAACAGCCTGTTCAATGGTGCTTAATCCTGGAGGCACATGTGTCTGCGGAGCAGTTACCTGTAGTTTTGGAGCGGGTTCACCTGCTGCTACTGCTGCTAAATGTTTTAACACAAATACAGGTTCAATTTCAGTGAATGTAGTTAATACACAAGGACCGATTACATATTCTATTACAAATACGGGAACTGCTGCTGTAACAAACCAAGGCCCGACTGCAAGCACAAGTGTCACATTCAATGGCGTTGCACCGGGTAATTATACAGTTCATTTCGTTGATAGTACCGGCTGCCAGCAGACATCTTCTGCGATTACTGTTGCCAACGGACCAAATGCTGATGACGGCAATGCCTGTACGATTGATGCCTGTGATTCCCTGAATGGTAACATTACCCACCAGGCAGTTTCTGTGGATGATGGAAATGCATGTACAACTGACGCCTGCAATACAAGCACAGGAGCCATCACGCATAATCCTGTTGCTACTGATGACAGCAACCCATGCACAACTGATGCATGTAATACTTCAACAGGTGCTGTCACACATACTCCTGTTACTCCTGTCGACGATGGTAATGCCTGTACAACAGATGTCTGCAATACCACAACCGGAAATACTGATCATACACCTGTTAATACTGACGACGGTAATGCCTGTACAACTGATGCATGTAATACTGCAACCGGTGCAATAACACACACTGCAGTGAATACCGATGATGGTAATGCCTGTACAACCGATGCATGTAATACTTCAACAGGTGCAATTACACATACCGCAGTTAATACTGATGACGGCAACGCCTGTACAACAGATGCATGTAATACTACAACTGGTGCAATCACCCATACTGCAGTAAATACTGACGATGGCAATGCCTGTACGACCGATGCATGTAATACTACAACCGGTGCAATAACACATAATGCCACAACTCCTGTAGATGACGGCAATGCCTGTACGACAGATGTCTGTAACACGGCAACCGGGGCAACAGATCATACGCCGGTTACTACGGATGACGGCAATGCATGTACAACCGATGCGTGTAACACTTCTACAGGCGCAGTTACACACACGCCTGTAAATACTGACGACGGCAACGCATGTACAACTGATGCATGTAACACTTCTACAGGTGCTATTACTCACAATGCAATCCCGACTGATGACGGCAACCCATGTACAACAGATGCGTGTAATACTTCGACAGGTGCTGTAACTCATAATGCAGTTCCTACCGATGACGGTAATGCGTGTACAACCGATGCCTGTAATACTTCTACCGGTGCTGTCACCCATATTGCAATAAATACTGACGACGGAAATGCCTGTACAACTGATGCATGTAATACTGCTACAGGTGCAATCACCCATACTGCAATAAATACTGACGACGGAAATGCCTGTACAACCGATGCATGTAATACTGCTACGGGTGCAATTACACATGTCGCAGTAAATACTGATGACGGCAATGCATGTACAACTGATGGTTGTAATACTTCAACCGGCGTGTTCCATAATCCTGTAACTACTGATGACGGCAATGCATGTACAACTGATGCCTGCAATACATCAACAGGTGCTGTTACGCATACCGCTGTAAATACAGATGACGGAAATGCATGTACAATTGACGCCTGCAACACTTCAACAGGAGCTGTCACTCATACTCCGAATCCTGCAATCGATGATGGTGATCCGACTACGATCGACGCCTGCGATACAACTACCGGTGTAATTACTCATACGCCGATCAGTGCTGATGACGGTAACCCGTGTACGACTGATGCTCTTGATACTTCAGGAAATCCTGTTCACACTCCTGTGAATACAGATGACGGTAATGCATGTACAACAGATGGCTGCGATACCTCAACCGGAATATTCCATAATCCGATAAATACAGATGACGGTAATGCATGTACAACAGATGCATGTAACACTTCAACGGGAGCTATCACACACACACCTGTGACTACCGATGACGGCAATGCATGTACAACAGATGCATGTAACACTTCAACCGGCGCAGTTACGCACACTCCTGTTACACCGACTGACGACGGCAACGCCTGTACGACAGATGTCTGTAACACGGCAACCGGTGCAACTGATCATAACCCTGTTTCTACCGACGATGGCAATGCATGTACAACCGATGGTTGCAATACTTCTACAGGTGTTTTCCACAATCCTGTAAATACAGATGACAGCAACCCGTGTACAACAGATGCATGTAACACATCAACCGGAGCAATTACACATACAGCTATAAATACTGATGACGGTAATGCATGTACTACTGATGCATGTAACACTTCAACAGGAGCAATCACTCATTCTCCGAATGCCAACATAGATGACGGCGACGCATGTACAACTGATGTTTGTAATACAACAACCGGCAGTGTCAGTCACACTCCTGTTAACACGGATGACGGCAATGCCTGTACAACCGATGCATGTAACACATCAACGGGTGCAGTCACAAATACGCCTGTAAATACTGACGACGGCAATGCATGTACAACTGATGCCTGCAACACTTCTACAGGTGCAATCACTAATACCGCTGTTAATACAGATGACGGCAATGCCTGCACAACTGACGGCTGTAATACTTCAACCGGTGTGTTCCACAATCCTGTAAATACAGATGACGGCAATGCATGTACAACTGATGCCTGCAATACATCAACAGGTGCTGTTACTCATACTGCTGTAAACACAAGCGACGGCAACGCCTGTACAATTGATGCCTGTGATACTTCAACCGGAGCTATTAGTCATACTCCGAATCCGGCAATCGACGACGGTGACCCGACTACAATTGATGCCTGCGATACAACTACAGGTGTAATTACTCATACACCAATTGGTGCTGATGACGGCAACCCATGTACGGATGATGCTCTTGATACTTCAGGAAACCCTGTACACACTCCTGTGAATACGGATGACGGTAATGCATGTACGACAGATGGCTGCGACACTTCAACCGGTATATTCCACACTCCTGTTAATACGGATGATGGCAACCCATGTACGACTGATGCATGTAACACATCAACGGGAGCAATCACTCATACAGCTGTAAATACCGATGATGGCAACGCATGCACAACTGATGCATGTAACACTTCAACCGGTGCAATCACACATACTCCTGTAAATACCGACGATGGTAATGCCTGTACGGCAGATGTCTGCGACACTTCAACAGGTGCAATTACTCACAATGCATTACCTACTGATGACGGCAATGCCTGTACAACCGATGGCTGTAACACATCCACCGGTGTTTTCCATAACCCTGTAAATACTGATGACGGCAATGCATGTACGGATGATGCTTGTAATACTTCAACCGGAGCTGTCACACATACACCTGTCAATACTGATGATGGTAATGCATGTACAACTGATGCCTGCGATACTGTTTCAGGAATAACGCATGCACCGAATGTTGATATCAATGACGGAGATGCATGTACAGATGACGTATGCGATACTTCAACAGGCCTTACTACACATGCGCCATTCAACACAGATGACGGCAATGCATGTACAACAGATGGCTGCAACACTTCAACGGGCGTATTCCATAATCCAACGAACACTGATGACGGCAATGCATGTACAACAGATGCTTGTAATACCTCAACGGGAGCTGTGACTCATACAGCTGTAAATACTGATGACGGCAATGCATGTACTACTGATGCCTGCGATACAGCTTCAGGCGTAACTCATACACCGGTTACTCCTGTTGACGACGGCAATGCATGTACATCAGATGTTTGTAATACCGCAACCGGCGCAACAGATCATACTCCTGTAAATACCAGCGATGGAAATGCATGTACAATTGATGCATGTGATACTTCTACCGGTGCAATTACTCATACACCAAATCCTGCTATTGATGACGGGGATCCGAATACAACCGATGCCTGCGATACTACTACCGGTGTTATCACTCATACTCCTGTCGGAGTTGATGATGGCAACCCTTGTACAGACGATTCTGTTGATACATCAGGAAATCCTGTACATACTCCTGTAAATACTGACGACGGAAATGCATGTACAACCGATGGTTGTAATACTTCTACAGGTGTTTTCCACAACCCTGTAAATACGGATGACGGCAATGCATGTACAACTGATGCCTGCGATACTGCTACTGGAGCGATTACTCACACACCGGTAAATATTGATGACGGAAACGGATGTACTACCGATGCCTGTGATACTTCAACCGGTGCAATAACTCATACTCCTGTAACACCTGATGATGACGGAAATCCATGTACGACAGATGTCTGCAATACTGCTACTTCAACCGGCCTTACAGACCATATCCCGGTAGATACTGATGACGGCAATGCATGTACAACTGACGGTTGCGATACTTCAACAGGAACTATAACTCACGAACCGGTTACTCCTGATGATGACGGCAATCCGTGTACAGATGACGCATGTGATTCTACAACCGGACAAACTGTTCACACCCCTGTTGACACAAATGATGATGATGCATGTAGCATTGATGAATGCGACAGCTCAACAGGCCTTATAACTCATACACCAATCGACACTGATGACGGCAATGCATGTACAGATGACGCATGCGATACTTCAACCGGCGCGATTTCACATACGCCTATCCAGTTGATTGAAGATTTCAATGCATGTACAAACGACAACTGTGATACTTCAACCGGATCTGTTACTCACACGCCTGTTGATACTGATGACGGCAATGGATGTACTATCGATGATTGTGACGCAGTAACCGGTGTATTCCACACACCAATTGATCCTGATGACGGAGATCCATGTACAACAGATGCCTGCGATACAACAACCGGTGCAATTACCAATGAGCCTGTAGATACTGATGACGGCAATGCATGTACAACTGATGCCTGCGATACATCAACCGGTGCAATTACTCACACGCCTGTTAATATTGATGATGGTGATGCGAATACAATTGACGCCTGCGATACGTCAACCGGTGTTATTACCCATACACCAATTGGTGTCGACGATGGCAACCCTTGTACAACAGATTCGACTGATACTTCAGGAAATCCTGTTCATACTCCTGTTAATACAGATGACGGCAATGCTTGTACTACTGACGCCTGCAATACAACTACCGGCGCGATTACCCATACTGCTGTAAATACGGACGACGGCAATGCATGTACAACAGATGGCTGCAATACGTCAACCGGTGCAATTACACATACTGCTGTAAATACCAACGATGGAAATGCATGCACAACCGATGGTTGCAATACTTCAACCGGTGTGTTCCACAATCCTGTAAATACGGATGACGGTAACGCATGTACAACAGATGCCTGCAACACTTCAACAGGTGCCATTACTCATACTGCTGTTAATACAGATGACGGAAATGCATGTACAACGGATGCCTGCAACACATCAACCGGTGCAATCACGCATACTGCTGTTAACACTAACGACGGCAATGCATGTACTGAAGATGGCTGCAATACTTCTACCGGCGTGTTCCATAACCCTGTAAATACTAACGATGGTAATGCCTGCACAACGGATGCATGTAATACTGCAACCGGTGCCATTACTCATACTGCTGTTAATACTGACGATGGCAATGCATGTACAACCGATGCCTGCAACACTTCAACCGGTGCAATTACACACACTGCTGTTAATACAGACGACGGCAATGCTTGTACAACTGATGCATGTAATACATCAACCGGTGCAATCACGCATACTGCTGTTAACACTAACGACGGCAATGCATGTACTGAAGATGGCTGTAATACTTCTACCGGCGTGTTCCATAACCCTGTAAATACTAATGATGGTAATGCCTGCACAACAGATGCATGTAATACTGCAACCGGTGCCATTACTCATACTGCAGTTAATACTGATGATGGCAATGCATGTACAACCGATGCCTGCAACACTTCAACAGGTGCAATTACTCATACTGCTGTAAATACAGATGACGGAAATGCATGTACAACGGATGCCTGCAACACGACAACCGGTGCAATCACTCATACTGCAGTTAATACTAACGATGGAAATGCATGCACTGAAGATGGTTGTAATACTTCAACCGGTGTGTTCCACAATCCTGTAAATACGAACGATGGTAATGCCTGCACGACAGATGCATGTAATACTTCAACAGGAGCAATCACACACACTGCGGTTAATACTGACGACGGCAATGCATGTACAACAGATGCCTGCAACACTTCAACAGGTGCCATTACTCATACCGCTGTAAATACAAGCGACGGAAATGCATGTACAATTGACGCCTGCAATACATCAACGGGAGCTATTACACATACTCCGAATCCTGCTATTGATGACGGTGATCCGAACACAGTCGATGCCTGCGATACAACTACGGGTGTAATTACTCATACACCTACCGGAGTTGATGACGGCAATCCTTGTACTACGGATGCCCTTGACACTGCAGGAAATCCTACACACACTCCTGTGAATACGGATGACGGTAATGCCTGTACTACTGATGCCTGCAACACCACAACAGGTGCGATAACACATACTCCTGTAAATACGGATGATGGTAATTCATGCACAGTGGATGCCTGCAATACTTCAACAGGCGTAATTACTCATACCGGAACAACAGTCAACTGCACTATTTCAGGTAGCTCAGTTATTTGTGAAGGAGGATGCTCTTCAACTTCATTGTGTGCTCCTGCAGGTTATCCTTCTTATGTTTGGAATACCGGGGCAACTTCACGTTGTATCAGTATTCATTCAGCAGGAACGTATACAGTAACTGTAAACAACGGAGCAGGCTGTTCAAGCACTTGTTCAAAAACAGTTACAATCAGCCCACCTGTGAACAGCACGATTACAGGCAATACACATATCTGTCAAGGTCAAAGCACTCAGCTTTGCGCTCCTGACGGAGATTACACTTACCATTGGAGCAATGGTGCAACTACACGTTGCATTACTGTTAACTGTTCTGGCTGGTACACTGTTACTGTTATTAATTCTGCGGGATGCCGCAGCAGCAGCAGCGTTTGTGTAAGCGTGAGATCAGCGCCTAATTGCCATATCTCAGGAAACACTCATTTATGCCAGGGCCAGTCAACGTCCCTGTGTGCACCATCCGGTAACGGATATACTTATGTATGGAACAACGGTGCAACAACACGTTGCATCAGTGTGAATACAGGAGGAACATATACTGTAACTGTAAGCAATGGCACCAGCTGTTCAAGCACGTGCAGCAAGACTGTAATCGTAAGCTCATCTACAGGAAGCACGATAAGCGGAAATACACATATCTGCGACGGACAGTCAACTGTTCTGTGCGCACCTGCCGGAGCTACATGCTACGTGTGGAACAACGGTGCAAGAACACGTTGCATTACTGTTCGCTGCTCAGGATGGTACAGTGTTACAACTACAAACGAAGGCGGATGCAGCAGCACAAGCACTGTATGTGTGACTGTAGGCACTTCACCTAGATGTACAATCTCAGGAAACACACATCTCTGCCAGGGACAGTCTACATCGTTGTGCGCACCTACAGGTAACGGATATGCTTATGTATGGAATACAGGAGCAACATCACGTTGTATTAATGTGAGCATAGCCGGAACATACACTGTTACTGTAACTAACGGAACAGGATGTTCAAGCACATGCACTAAATCTGTTACTGTCGGCTCTCCTGTAACATGTACAATCTCAGGAAATCTCAATATCTGCCAGGGAGGATCTACTTCATTGTGTGCTCCTGCAGGAACCGGCTTATGTTACAGCTGGAGCAATGGCGCAACTACACGTTGCATCAGCGTTTCATGTGCGGGTAACATCAGCGTTACGGTATCATCTCAGGGCGGTTGCTCAAGCACAAGCACAGCATGTGTAAATGTGAGCTCAGCTCCGAGATGTACAATTTCAGGAACTTCTGCAATCTGTCCTGGTCAGACTTCAACGCTTAGCGCGCCTGCAGGTGCAGCCGGCTATTTATGGAGCAACGGAGCTACAACCAGCAGCATTACAGTCAGCATCCCGGGCACATACAGTGTTACTGTATCAAATGGCAGCGGATGCTCTTGTACATGCAGCAGGACTGTTGTTTCAGGCAGCCCTGAAAGCGTTCACATCACAGGCAGCACAGCTATCTGTCACGGACAGAACACAAACCTTTGCGCTCCGTCAGGCTTTGCAAGCTACCTGTGGAGCAATGGCGCTACTACACGTTGCATCTGTGTAACAACAGGCGGCACGTATACAGTGACAGCTACAAGCTCAGGCGGATGTACAGGATCCAGCAGCGTTTGCGTGACAAGCGCAGCGTTGTCTTGCCAGATTTCAGGAAGCAGAACATTCTGCCAGGGACAGTCGACAACATTGACAGCACCTGCGGGATATACATACCACTGGAATAACGGGGCATACACACGCTCAATCGTTGTCTGCACTCCTGGAAACTATACATGTACCATTACGAATGCGAACGGATGCTGTGCATCAGCAACTGTTTGTGTAACGGCAATCGGATGCGGCTGCAGCTCACATGGCAACAGCAGGCTGGCGACAACTGAGTATTCCGGAGCAAGCGGCATAGAAGCTGTAACATATCCGAATCCGTTTAACGAGGCTACAACCATTGAATTCAGAAATCAAAGTGAAACAGCTACGCAGGGAACTGTGGAGATCTATTCACTCGACGGAAGAAAGATGGCAGTGCTGTTCGATCAGAATGTTGAACCGGATCAGACGTACATGGTAAGATGGGATGCAGCAGATGTTGCTGACGGAACATACATGTACAGGATTGTATGCGGCGACAATGTTTCTACCGGAAGAATGGTTCTGTTGAAACAATAACTTTATAGAATAATAAAATAGAGGAGAGGCTGTCTTGAAAAAGACAGCCTCTTTTTTTATCTATATGAATAATTGATTTTGAGAACAGCCAATATATGAGATCAGCATGTTCACATATCCAGGCAAGAGGTTGCGGATATGCGAAATAAAAATTAGTTTCGTTAAGTGTTTTTAAGTGTTAGTAGCAAGCTTTAAGGACGACAAAGAAATGGAAAAACAAATTGTAGAAAGTAGGTTTAAAATTGTCCAAGAATTGGCTGGGCAAGGTGGATTCGGTGTCGTTTCAAAAGCGACTGACCTAGAACTTGAAAGAGATGTTGCGATTAAAACATTGGACCCTCTCTTTAAGAAAATTGATGCAGTTGATATAGAACGATTTAAGAGAGAAGCAAAAACTCTTGCAGCTTTGTCTCATCCTAACATACCAGCAATCTATGACGTAGAATTCGAACCCGATAAAAAGGAATTCAAATTGATTTATGCTTGGATTGAGGGAATAACATTACGAGAATATCTCGTGGATGTGGGAATTTTATCGCTTGATGATGTGAGGAAATACTTTGGAAATATATGTTCAGCTCTAAGTCATTCACACAAAAAAAATATAATTCATAGGGATATAAAGCCGTCAAATTTAATTATTACTACTACAAAAGAGAGTTGCTATTTAGTTGATTTCGGTGTGTCTTTAACATCTAAAGATATTGAAAGGTTAACAAATGGAAAAAGCGCTGTAGGAACTCCTGGGTATATGTCACCTGAACAAGAAAGAAACGAAGAGTTAGAAAGCTCGAGTGACATTTACTCGCTTGGAATAGTGCTTTATGAATGTTTATGTGGAACAAGGCCAACAGTAGGGGAATACAAACCACTCAGCAATATAAATGAAGCCATTCCATCTTCAATTGATAATTTGATTCGAGACTGCATTACTTCAAAAGATAAAAGAATAAAAACAGCGGATGAGTTTTACTCAAGACTTACCTCTGCACTTAGACCAAGTTCAAATTTAGGAGCAACATTCGCACAAGGGACAATTGCTGACATCATAGCATCTATAGAAGGACTTAATCATATTTCATTTAATAGTCTTCCTGCAGGTCAAAGGGTTTTATTGCTAACAAAACTCAGGACATTAATTTCAACTGATGAATTCAGGCTTCGTAACCCTACCGCATCATTTTTACTTTCGATTTTAAAAGTGTCTGGTCGGCTGGACGAAAATAATTATAGGTTTATTTCCAGCAAATCATTCGAGTACGGTTTTGACAAGAAGTTTGGAGAGACTTGGACTGGAAATCCATCCATAAGACAAGAGTTAGGCAAAATAGCGCTTACAACAGAGCATAATCAACATAAATTTCTAGCGGAAGAATTACTTACATATCTGGCGGCTAAAGGACTTCATGGAAAGGAAGATTGGTTTCTCGGTGACTTTAAGACAATTATTCAAAATCTACTTGCAAATGACCAGTGCGATGAAAATACTGCGAACAAATTAGGCGATACACTAGAAAAAGTATTAACTGAAATCTACAAAGAATAAAAAGGCGACCCTGTTCATCTTAACCTTGTGCATAGCCAGAGTGACGAGTGACTACGCTGCGAGCACAATTAACTTTTTACTTTTTTTTTTACAAATTATAAGCCACAGCTTACTCTGAAACAAAACCTGTTAATGTAACAGTTTTAATATACATTCGCTAAGGATTTAAAAGACCCTCATTAAAGGAAATTGTGGAAGTTGTAGGCAGCGTAGTCAGTCACGCGCAAATCGCAGCACACAAGACTACGCTGAAAGGAGGATTATACGTTAGCGCCAATTTTATGCTTGAGATATGAGCGCAAATACAATTTTCATTTTAGGTGCTGGAGCAACCAGAGCTATTTCAAAAAATCCTGATTTCCCAAGCCCATTAGCTATCGATTTCTTTAAGGATATTTACCTCAAGAAATTTATGGTATCGGATAGTATAGCAAAATTCAGCACAACACAGTTAAGTAAATTTATCAAACACTATTTTGGATCAAAAGAAGAAGTAAATATTGAGGCTGTTTATTCGTTCTTTGAATTTGCTGAGAATAGTTTTTATGAGAGTTTTTCGGAGAAAGTCAATTTGCAAAGAGCCAAATTTGAATTGCTTGAGTACTTATTTTTCCTCCTTTATTACGAGATTGAAATCAATCCAAAGTATTATAACAATATAATAAGAAAATTTAATGAGGGAGATAGTATAATCTCATTTAATTGGGATCTTTCTATTGAGCAAATTCTTTCTACTAGTAAAAAAGGACAAACCCTGCTTAATTCCCTGAAAGATGTCGTAAACCCAATTTTTACTTTTGATAATGCAGACTATGACGAGCTCGCTTATAATAACCTACATAGAGGATATTTCCTTAAAATGCATGGTTCATTGAATTGGGGAATATGCGATAATAAAGATTGCCTTCGGCACCAGATTCCCTTTATCTACAACATCAACAAAGAGTCTCATCCAGCTTTTTGGAGTTGTAATTATTGTGGTAATAAGATTAGTGTAATGTTAATGCCTCCACACGTCCATAAAAATTTTCAAGCAAACAGAATATTTAATCTACAAGCGAGAATTGCTTATAACAAACTGAGAACTGCAAAGAAAATAGTGATTATTGGCTACTCATTTCCTGAGTTTGACTTTCAGGTTAATTCACTCTTTAGAAAAGCAAAATTAGAGCCTGCTGATGGAAGCAGCGAGCTTTTCTTACAAGAACTTCATCTAGTTGATCCTGCAATTAGCAATCGTAACTTTATAAAAAAGATAAGTGATATATTTGGATTAGAGAGAGCAAAAAACTCGTATGGTCATAAGATTGAGTTCTACAAGTATAAAAATATTGATCTCTTTATGAAGGGCAACTACTAGAACTTTGGTAACATAAATTGTTAAAAGAAATGAAGATTTTTTTGCGCTTTGATATTAGAAATTTAGCGCAAGTGAAAAATAATTGTGGTTGAAAAAAGAGTTATGTTACTTAATCTCTGAAAAATTTACTTCTTCAATACCTTCTCCGTTGCGAGCTACTATATGACGATTTTGCATGCGTTACCTAATGACAACAAACAAACTTTTAACCTACCTCATTGCCCTGGTCTGGATTGTTAACGGGCTTTTCTGCAAAGTGTTGAATCTTGTGCCACGACACCAGGAAATTGTTGTAAGGATTTTAGGAAACGACCATGCACGGTTACTCACACTTTTAATCGGGCTTTCTGAAACCGTAATGGCTGTTTGGATTTTAAGTGGCATTAAGTCACGGCTAAATGCAATCGCGCAAATTCTTATCATTGCAACGATGAATATTTTAGAATTTATTCTTGTGCCTGATTTGCTTTTGTGGGGAAGATTTAATGCTGTGTTTGCTTTTATGTTTTTATTTGTAATATACTACAACGAATTTCGGCTTAGGAATAAATCAGCTCAACAGGCATAATATGTTTTCATTTTTAAAAAATCATCCCTTTGCTGTTGAAGCGTTTTTTGAAAGTTCACTTGTTTTCACCTTTGCAATTCCTAAGGAACAAATTCAACATCTCATACCCGAATGTTTAGAGTTAGACACTTTCAACGACAAGTGGGCTTTTATAGCAGTTGCAATGGTTCAGACAAAAGCATTAAGGCCAAAAGGTTTCCCGAAAGTGTTAGGTAACGACTTTTTTCTTATTGGTTATCGTGTGTTTGTAAGGTTCACAAACAAAGCGGGCAAAAGTTTGCGGGGATTGTATATCATCAAATCGGAAACCGATAAAAAGAAAATGGAATTTTTCGGAAACATTTTCACTCATTACAATTACACGACAACTAACATTCACCTACACAGGCAAAACGGGATAACAGAAATTTATTCAAACAAATCTGGTTTTAAAATTCAAATTGAAAATTCCGTTAGTGAAAATACTTTCCAGCACATTGGGATCCTAAGCTTAGAATTCCACGTGGACAAGTTGTCG